>FWWM01001015.1_pt1 | contig 89247 bp, 89 predicted proteins | sample 2228351 | NCBI WGS metagenome assembly FWWM01 (sample SAMEA103939774, study PRJEB20133) | metagenome | reverse complement strand
ATATTAAATCAAAAAAAAGTTATACAACAAAAATTGAAATCAAAAAATCAAAATCAAGTATTTTCAATAGGTTATAAGCCGAAAAATCGATTTTTAAGGGTCGAATTGATAAAGTCAAGAGGAGAAAAAGGGGCCTTGCCATGGGATAGGAGGCCCCACCAGAATGTTAGACATCAGGGGATATCTTTCTTAAAAAGGTAGGCACATCAAGGGAATTTTCGTAATCTATTATTTCTCTGGAAAATGTTTGTGAAGCCATGTTATTCGTGATAGATTTTGACAGAACCTTTTCAGAGGCCTTCAATGAATAGGGTTCCCTGATTGGAGACCAACTCTTGACCTTTGGTATATCAATCTTTTCTTTCCTTTCCTCGAAACCTGTTGCTATAACCGTAACCCTGACCTCGTCCTCTATATCAGGATTGATAACAGCGCCGAATATGATATTTGCTCCTTCATGGGCCGAGTCATAAATAATTGATGCAGCATCCTGAACGTCACTCAGGGAAAGGTCTATACCACCGGTAATGTTGATTAAGATTCCTTTTGCACCTTCAATTGAAGAGTCTTCAAGAAGTGGATTAGAAATGGCCTTCTTTGCCGCCTCAACAGCTCCACCCTCGCCTTTTCCAGTACCTATGCCCATAACAGCCCTTCCTGTATTCTGCATGATCGTCCTGACATCAGCGAAATCAACATTGATGAGGCCTGGTATTAGGATTATGTCAGAGATGCCCTGAATCGCCTGTTTCAATACATCATTAGCAACTGCAAAACCCTTAATAAGAGGGGTCTTCTTGTCAACCACCTGGGCTATCCTGTCATTGGGAATAACTATCAGGGTATCAACATTATCTTTTAGTTCCCTTATACCTGCCTCAGCATTAAGCGCCCTCGTCTTTGCTTCATAAAAGAAAGGTTTTGTAACTATGGCTACAGTTAGGGCACCAAGTTCCCTTGCTATACTGGCGACAACTGGTGCAGCCCCTGTGCCGGTTCCTCCTCCCATTCCAGCCGTGATAAATACCATATCAGCACCTTCGAGGACCTCGGCAATGGCACTCCTGTCTTCGAGAGCTGATTGCCTGCCAATATCAGGGTTTGAACCTGCACCAAGACCCTTTGTTATTGATGCCCCTATCTGGATCTTTGTCGGTGCAAGCGACATGGCAAGGACCTGTGTATCTGTATTTATTGCTATGAAGTCCACACCCTGGAGGTTTGAGGCTATCATGTTATTAATGGCATTACCTCCAGCTCCTCCCACTCCGACCACCTTAATCTTTGCGACATCCCCTTTTACATCTTCGATTTCAAACATAATCAAAAACCTCCTTTTAATGGATTTTTATTTAAGATACCTGTTACCCATTCTTTCATTCGTAAGTGTAAGTGCGTGTGTCTGTTGTATTTTTGCTGTTCAACCGTTGTCTTGTTGTCTTTCTGCTTTATCTTTGATTTCAGACCCAGTTTAACAAGTCCAAGGCCTGTGGAATATACAGGACTCTTTAGATCCCTGTCAGTTACATCCTGTGGAACTCCTATTCTTACCTGACGGCACAGAATCTTTTCAGCTATATGAGCAATGCCGTTCAGGAGAGAAGTCCCTCCGGTCAGCACCACCATCTTTATGCTGGCAGGAAGTTTTTCCGAAGATTTATATCCATAAAATGAAACAATCTCTTTCTTTACCAGGGCAAATAACTCCTCACATCTTAGATAAACGATCTCTGATAATAAATCAGATAGTTGTCTGTAGTCTAAGACCATCTCTTTTTTTATCTTTTCTGCATCGTCAATTGAAATACCGAGACCTGTAGCTATATCGTTAGTTATATGGTTCCCGCCAATTGCAAGGGATGCCGTATGTCTTAATATGCCACCCCGAAAGATTGCTATATCTGTTGTTCCACCACCTATGTCTATCATTAATGCGCCTGAATCCATCTCATCGGCAGAGAGAATCGCAATTGCCGATGCAACTGGTTCAAACACTATGTCTGCTACCTTAACACCGGCTGCCTCACAACACCTGATCAGATTCTGAACAGGCGTTATAGCCCCTGTAATAATGTGTGTCCTGACTTCGATTCGCCTGCCCCTCCTTCCGAGGGGGTTAGCAATCCCGTTCTCACCATCAATACTGAAACTGGATGGTATTATTTGAAGGACATCTCTATCGACTGGCACATAGGCAAGACTCGACATCTCAATGAGCCTGGCGATGTCATGTTCTGTAACCACCCTCTCCCTCATCTCCATAACGCCGTAGCCGGTGAAACACTTTATGTGTCCACCGGCAATACCAACATAGACAGAATCTACCTTTATCCCGCCTTTACTTTCTGCCTCATTAATTGCTGTCGCTATAGACTCTGTTGCCTCATCTATGTCAACTACAATACCTTTCTTAAGACCATTTGACTTTGCATAACCAATGGCCAGGACCTTCGATATCCCTTTCTTTTCTGATGCTACCACCACACATATCTTTGTCGTGCCCACATCCAGACCAATTATTAGATCACTACCTGCCTTATGTGAAACAAGACTTTTATCCTTTTTAAGAATCATTTAACAACCTCTTTAACAGGCTTCACTACGACATGGTCAGAGAATCTCAGGTCTATATATTCAACAACCATGGCCCTTTTCCTGATTTCGTCTTCGAGTTCAAAAAGTCTTTCTAACTTTTCATTATAATTTCCATAACCAACCTTAATAACGATACCATCTATTATGACCGATATGTTTTCCTTATCCCTGTCTGCTAAAATCTCAACTCTATTTCTTTCCTTCGCTATGTTCCATTCTCTCAGAATCCTGGCAAGTTTTATCGCTTCTGTAAAACAGGTCTTATTCTTGAATGGATCTGAGAGTATTACAGGCAAAAAAGGGATTGCCTCTCCATGCATCTCCTCAATGAGTTTGCCCTCTTCATCTATCAAAAAGGGCTTTCCCTTCATCTCCAGTATTGCCAGAGGGGAGGTTTCAACTATCTTTATCTTTATTCTGTCAGGGAATTCTCTTCTTATGATAGCATCCTTAACCCATGGAGACCTTAAAAGATTCGCCTTTATGGATTTCAATCCATGGTCCACTCTTGATGAATCTATCAAAATGCCGAAAAGAATCATCAATTCCTTTTCTGAAACATGTCTGTTTCCAATAAAAACCACCTTTTTAACAGGGAAAAATTCCCTACCAAAAAGGTAAATTCCATATCTTAAGAAGATTAATAAAGAAAGAATAGAAAAAGATATAATCCCCAGGACAATGACCTTTAATTTAAAGCCAGACCTTCCCTTTAGCCCTTCTGACTTAGACCTGCCCTTCAAATTTTCCCCCTGAAATAATGGCATCTTTCAATATCTCTTCTATCAGGTCATTAAAATCAAGCTTTGACTGTCTTGCAATCTTTGGTAGCAAACTCGTCTCTGTCATACCTGGTATGGTATTAACCTCGAGGACATAAACATCTCCGTCATTGCTCAGGATTGTATCAACTCGTGTTGCACCGCTACAGCCAAGAACCCTATGTGCCTTGAGCGCAGATTTCTCGATCACTTCAAGATTATCCCTTGTGACTTCAGGTGGTGATATATATTCTGTAAGGCCTGGTGTATATTTTGCTTCGTAACTGTAAAACTCCCTTTTTGGCCTTACCTCAATGGAGCCGAGTATCTTGTTATTCAATATTCCTACCTGTATTTCCTTTCCGCTTATGTATTGTTCTATTATTATCCTGTTGCCGAGATTGAAAGCTGCGAAAAGAGCGGTATTAAGTTCCATAACATTTTTTACGATGCCTACACCTATGCTCGAACCTTCCTTTGATGGCTTAATAACCCAGGGCATACTAAAGGGACATAGCCCCTCGTTAATATCCCTGCCAGCTATTTCTTCCTTCGAAAAGACAACAAAGGATGGCACAGGTATACCGTGGTAAAGGAACATCTTTTTTGACGCCTCTTTATCCATTGCAAGGGCAGAGGCAAGGACACCTGACCCTGTATAGGGGATACCAAGAACCTGTAGGAGGCCCTGAATCGAGCCATCTTCGCCATATCCACCATGAAGGGCAAGGAAGGCAATATCTACACCCTCTTTAATAAGGTTATTACATATATCCTGACCAACATCTATAGCTATTACGTTATATCCCCTTTTCTTCAAGGCATTATAAACTGCCATGCCACTCCTCAGGGACACATCCCTCTCTGCAGAGTTTCCACCCATAAGAACACCTATCTTCTTCCCTGTCAACATTCTCTTCCTGTCTTAAATTTCAAATCCCAAATCTCAAATGATCTTTATCTCCGGTTCAAGTTCTATCCCCGAGTAATGATAGACCCTTTTCCTCACTTCATCCATCAATAAAAGAAAGTCTGAGGCTTTTCCTTTCCCGATGTTAATGAAGAAGTTTGCATGCCTTTTGCTGACCTCTATGTCACCCCGTCTCATACCCTTGCAACCAGCCTCATCAATAAGTTTGCCTGCCTTCACCCCCTCGGGGTTTTTGAACACGCATCCTGCTGACCATGATGTTAGTGGTTGCTTTTCTCTCTTCTCATTAAGAAAGAGGTTTATCCTTTTGTTAACCTCATCAGGGTCATCCCTTTTCAAAGTTATTATGGCACTTAGTATAAAACCCTCGGGAATCCCTGAACTCCTGTATCCAAAATCAATCTCTTCCCTCTTAATTATTGATATGTTTCCTCTCAGGTCCATTATGGCAACAGATTCAACAACGTTTCCTATCTCCATACCAAAGGAACCAGCATTTCCTTTTATTGCGCCTCCAACTGTGCCTGGTATGCCAGCGAGCCCTTCAAGACCGGTAAATCCCTGAACTCTTGAGATATTAAGGAGTGACTGCAATGGACAACCCGATTCTACAAATAACCTTGCGCCACCATCGGTATTCTCAATGACCTCAATCCTTTTAAGGGCCATGCTTGAGATAACAACGCCTTCAATGCCCCTGTCAGATACGATTATGTTACTACCCCCTCCCAGGGGAATTACAGGTATTCCCCTCCCAAAAAGATACAGAAGGAGATTTTTCAGAGACAGGACATCATCAGGGACAGCATATATATCGGCAGGACCACCTATCCTCAGGGTTGTATGGGCTGACATGTCCTCCTTGATAAAAAGTTTTCCTTTAAAATAAGGGCGAAGTTCCTCGAATATGTTAATAACAGTGGTCATGTCAGGATAGCCTCCTCAATAACTCCTCACCAACCTTCCATACATCTCCTGCACCGAGGGTCAGGACGATATCGCCATGCTTGAGGTTGGCCACGAGTTCCCTGATAAGCATATCCCTGTCAGGTCTATATCGAACAAACTCCCTCCCGGTCTTCTTGTTTATCTCTCCCGCAAGTCGCGCTGAATCTATACCTTCAAGTGGTCTCTCGCCGGCAGGGTAGATGTCGAGCATATAAAGGATATCGACCCCTGAAAAGGCATGGCAGAATTCATCAAAGAGGTCTCTTGTCCTTGTGTATCGATGGGGCTGAAAGATCACGATGAGCCTGCGGTCCGTGAAGGAATCTCCTGCAGCCCTCAGGGTACTTTTAATCTCCTCAGGATGATGACCATAGTCATCAAAGACCATGATGCCCTTCCTTTCACCCTTAAATTCAAATCTCCTCTGAATGCCTTTAAATCCCTTTAAAGCCTCCTTTATGGTCCCTGTATCGATATGGAGTTCCTCTGCCACAGCTATTGTGGCGAGGCAGTTCAATACATTGTGAAGCCCAGGTACGGGAACCGTGAATAGGCCCAGATTATCACCCCTGTAAAGGACTTCAAACTCGATTAAGAGGGGAGACTGTTTTACATTCACTGCTCTTACGTCGGCATCCTCTGAGAAACCATAGGTCAAAAACCTTCTGTGTATCCTTGGCAGTATTTCCCTGACATGTTGATTTTCTATACATAGTATAGAGAGGCCATAAAAGGGGATCTTATTTACAAAAGAAACAAAAGCCTCTTTAAGATTGTTCATATCTTTAAAAAAATCCATATGTTCCCTGTCTATGTTGGTTACAACCGCTATAGTTGGCGAAAGTTTCAGGAAGGAGCCATCGCTTTCATCTGCCTCGGCAACGATAAAATCTCCCTGACCGAGCCTCGCATTGCTACCAGTGGCCCTCAATTTACCGCCAATCACCACGGTTGGGTCAATCCCTCCGTGGCTCAAAACAGTAGCTATAAGGGATGTCGTTGTTGTCTTCCCATGGGCTCCAGCCACAAGTATGCCATACTTCAGCCTTCCCAGTTCAGCCAGCATCTCTGCCCTCGGTATTACAGGGATTGCCCTCTTTTTTGCTTCAACTACCTCGGGATTCTCTTTTGACACAGCAGAGGATACGACCACTACATGGGCATTGTCTATATTCTCCGGTCTGTGACCGATCATTACCTTAATGCCCAAGTCTTGCAGCCTTCTTGTTGTTTCCGATTCTCTCAGATCAGAGCCCGTCACTTCATAACCGAGGTTGTAAAGGACCTCGGCTATTCCACTCATGCCTATTCCCCCTATACCAATAAAATGTATTATGCGAAAATGTTCAAACATCAATTACCTCCACAGATATCTGTCATCTCATGCCTCAACTCTTTTTCTCTTTTCACTTTCTTAAGCCTTTTGAGGCTCATTAATATATCCACAATCTGCTTCGCAGCCTCAGGTCGTCCGAGGGACTTTGCATTATTTGCCATTTCTTTTCTAAGTTCATTGTTAAGAAAGAGTTTTTTTATCTCTTCTGCAAGCACCTTCCCGCTCAGGTCATCGTTCAGTAACATTCTGGCTGCTCCCATCTCAGACAGTTTTATGGCATTTTCTTCCTGATGCCGTGCCGATGCAAATGGATAGGGTATCAATATAGCTGGTCTTCCAACAGCCGTAAGTTCAGCCAGTGTTGTTGCCCCGGCCCTTGATATGACAAGGTCTGAAACAGCATATGCCTCTGCCATTTCATAGATAAAAGGTGCGACAGTCCCTTTAAAACCCCATTTCCTGTAAGAGTCTCTGACCCAGTCAATATCGGATCTGCCTGTCTGATGAAGAAACTGTATCTGATCTTTCAGTTCCGTAAGGTAATTAAATGAATCACATATTGCCCTGTTTATCCTTGTTGCGCCAGCACTACCACCAAAGACAAGTATCGTAAATCTTCCCCTTTCGAGACTGAAGGTCTCGTAAGCCCTTTCCCTGTTACCATTGATTATACCCTGTCTGATTGGATTACCTGTTATGTGAGTCTTCTCTTTTGGAAAGTAGGAGAGACTCTGATGATAGGTAACACAAATGGCGTCGACAAATATACCAAGTATTCGGTTTGCAAGACCTGGAATAGAATTTTGCTCTGTTATCATAGTTGGTATTAATCGAAAACGTCCCGTAAGGACCATACCAAAGGAGGCGTAACCTCCAACACCTATGATCGCATCAGGTCTCAGATCGCTGATGACTCTGTAAGAATCAACTATTGAAAGGATTACCTTTAAACCAGCCTTTATCTTTTTTAATACTGACTTACCCACGAATCCCTCAGCCCGTAAGAACCTTATGTTATAGCCTTCTCTGGGAACAACAAACTTTTCTATACCCTGTTCTGTTCCCACAAAGGTTATCTCAGCTGATTCATCTCTTCTTATGATCTCTTCAGCTATGGCAATACCTGGAAAGATATGTCCTCCTGTGCCACCACCTGCTATTATTACCTTCATGTTATCTCTGTAAAATTCATGATGTTGCCGTTCCTCTACCATATACTGACAAGAGGGCTTTCTTTTTTTCTATTATTATGTCCCTTGAATTTCGCACCTTTACAGGTCTTTCACCCTTTGAAAGATTGAGCAATATCCCGATAGATATCATATTCACAAGCAGGGAAGAACCACCATAACTTATAAAAGGCAAAGGCAGCCCCTTGGTAGGCACAACCCCTGTTGCAACAGCAAAATTAATAAGGGCCTGAATAACTATCATCAGGGTAAGTCCATAGGAAAGATAATAATTAAAGCCCCTTTGATATTTATTTGCTATGGCTACACCCCTCAAGAAAATGATAAAAAACATCGTCACTACTAAAATAGTTCCTATGAATCCAAGTTCCTCACCAATCATGGAGAATATAAAATCGGTATGAATCTCCGGAAGGAATAATAACTTCTGCTTCCCTTCACCTATGCCAACCCCTGTAAGGCCACCGCTTCCAAGGGCAATAAAGGACTGGATTAACTGAAAGCCAGAGCCCTGGGGATCGCTCCAAGGATCAAGAAATGCCAGGATCCTCTTAAGTCTGTATGGTTGCATCACTAACTTGATTATTACAGGAATGGCAATAATCGTTAATGACATTACATATTTAATCTTTGTCCCGGCAAGTACGAGGATAGCAAGGGTCAGGATACCAAGATTTATAGTTGCCCCGAAGTCGGGTTGAAACAGAAATATTATCTGATAGATTCCCATAATGATAATGGGTATCAGAAATGATAAGAAATGGTCCTTTCTAAAATAGGGTTCAGAAACGTATCTTGCCATAAATATGACCATAGAAAGTTTTACCAGTTCAGATGGTTGAAATGTTGATGGCCATAGCTTAATCCACCTCCTTGCACCACCAACAGTAATCCCGACCTTTGGTATAAAAACAGCAAGCAATAGAAACAATGAAAAGATCAGAAGTGGAACAGAAAGTTTTGAAAGTAGCTTAATATCAGTTTTATAAGCAACGTACATAAATAAAAAACCTATTAACATTGTGAAAAGATGCCTTTTAAAATAATAATAAGGGGTTAGATTCTTCTTTGCAGCCAGCGGTGTAACCACTGATGTAGAACTGTAGATCATAATAGCTCCTATCGTAAGTAATAACAATGAAACAATCAACAGCACTTTATCTGTTTTATTACTCATACTCTTATAACCTTTTTACTATATCCTTAAATTGTCTTCCCCTGTCCTCAAAATCCTGAAACATGTCGAAACTTGCGCATGCCGGTGATAAAAGAACAATATCCCCTTTCACTGCCTTATCCTTTGCAAGCCTGACAGCCTCTTCAAGTGATGACGCAAGAATGGTCTCTGTCAGATCTCCAAGGGCATCTTTTATCTTGTCTCTTGCCTCACCAATCAAAATAAGACATTTAACCTTTTCCTTAATAAGTGGCCTCAGGATGGTAAAATCACCAGCCTTATCCCTGCCACCAGCTATGAGTAGAACAGGCTCCGAGAATCCCTCGAGGGACTTAACGACAGCGCCTATATTTGTACCCTTTGAATCGTTTATAAATCTTATACCATTTATCTCTCGGACAAATTCAAGTCTGTGTTCAAGCCCTTTGAAGTTCTTTAAGGTCTTTCTGACTGAATCTGGACTGCATCCAGCCAGAATTGCCATTGCAGCGGCAGCCATAGCATTTTCAAGATTGTGTACTCCCTTGATTCCTATTTCGCCAACTTCAATCAATTCATGAACCCTGCGTAATTCAGGGATATTGCAGAATATCTTCCCATCCTTTGAATAAAGACCCTGCACCTCTCTGTTTCGGCTGAAAAAGTATACAGATGGCGAATCTTTTCGAGATTGCAGTCGGGAATCATAAAGAGACATGACCATCTTATCATCGGCATTGAGGAGCAAAAAATCATCCTTTTGTTGTCTTGAGAAGATTGCTGCTTTTGCATCTATGTAGTCCTCCATCCTGCTATATCTATCAAGGTGATCTGGCGTTATATTGAGTATAGTTGCAATCTTTGGCCTGAAATTAACAATAGACTCAAGCTGAAAGCTCGATACCTCTGTGACAATGTAATCAAAATTTGAAATCTGAAATCTGAAATTTGAAATTTCCTCTGTAAGGGCATTACCGATATTGCCACCCATTATGGTCTTAAAATCTGCCTCTCTGAGCATAAGGTCAAGGAGAGTAGTAGTCGTTGACTTGCCATTTGTACCTGTTACAGCAAGAAACTCTGCGTCAGAAAGGCCCAGTTCCTCTTCCTCCTTAACGAGACGATAGGCAAGTTCGAGTTCTCCTATTACCTCTATTCCCCTTTCCTTTGCCTCCTTTAACGGCTCTATGTTAAGAGGGACACCCGGACTTACTATGATCAGGTCAGTTCCGTTGAGATCAGGGTAGTTACCTAATCTTTTTCTCACTGTAGGTGATATCCTCTCAAGTCCCTTAAGCTCTCTCTCATTTTTCTTATCAGTAATGGTTACATCAGCACCCATTTCGGTTAGGATATTGGCAGAGCCAATCCCGCTACGGGCTGCACCAAAGACTATAACCCTTTTACCCTTTAATTCCAATTCCGCCCCCAGTCTTGGCCATAGAGTTTGCTCGTTTCTTAACTCTCATGGCTTTTTTCTTCTTTGATTTCTTTGCCTTTTCTGACTTCAGACTTTTATTTTTCTGTTTTACCTTTGAACTGTTATAACTAACCTTTTTCTTATAACTCGCCTTCTTTACAACACCTTCATAATCAGCCCTGTCAAAGAATATCCCTGGCTCCTCAACCCCCTTAAGGATATTAAACCCCTTTGAGATGAGGACCTCTGACTCCCTCCAGAGGTCTTCCCTGCTTGGCGAACCAAGGACAGCCACTATAACGGATTCGCCATCATTTTCACTGGCACAAACAAAACAGTGTTTTGCAACTCTTGTATAGCCGGTCTTTCCACCTATTACGGATTCATCCTCCCAGAGAAGTTTGTTACTGTTTTTCAGGAATATAGTTCTACCATCTTCTGTTTGTATCCTGTCCGTCCTTGTATTAAGTACCTCCCTTATAAAGGCATGTCTCAAGGCATGTCTCAGCATCCTTGCAAGGTCATAAGCAGTTATATATTGTCTATCATCTGGAAGCCCTGTGGAGTTAACAAATCTTGTATCACTCATGCCTATAGCCATTGCCTTACTATTCATGAGTTCGGCAAATCTCTCTTCTGATCCCGAAACAGCCTCAGACAGTGCATAGGCAGCATCATTTGCAGATTTTATAAGAGCAGCTCTTAAAAGAGTCTCAACCGTAACCCTTTCACCGGCATGAAAATTCGCCTTAATAGGAGAGACCCTTGATGCCCTCTCGCTGATCGTAACGATGTCATTTAGACCAAGTCTATCAAGGACTATCATTGCTGTCATGAGCTTTGTAGTGCTTGCAGGAGGAAGTTTAAGGTTAGGATTTTTACCATACAGAACCCTTCCAGTGGATGCCTCGATTACCACCGCTGCCTTTGAGTTGATATCAAAGGCAATGGAGTCATGAACAAAAAGAAACAGGACAGAAACACAGAAGAGGATATAGAGGAGATGGCATGCAAAGGCTGTATGAATGGTTAGCTTCTGATACTGCTTGCTGTTACTGATACTTTCTACTGACACTTTTATAATCACCTCACCTTTAATGTTGTTAGACTTAACAGTGCAAGGATAATCCCTATTATCCAGAATCTCACTATTACCTTTGGTTCTGGCCATCCTTTCAATTCGAAGTGATGATGTATTGGTGCCATCTTAAAAACCCTTTTCCCTGTGAGCTTAAATGATGCAACCTGCAGTATCACCGAGATTGTCTCTATCACGAATATCCCACCTACTATGGCAAGAACGATCTCGTGTTTTGTTATAATTGCAAGTGTTCCAAGGGCACCGCCAAGACTGAGAGAACCCACATCCCCCATAAACACCGAGGCCGGGTATGCGTTATACCACAGGAAACCAAGAGACGCTCCGAGCATTGCACCGCAGAATACGGTTAACTCTCCTGTGCCTGGAAGATAAAGGACCTGCAGGTACTGCGCAAGGCCTTTGTGACCTGAGATATAGACGAGTACGCCGTTTGCAAGAATGGCTATTGCAACAAGGCCTATTGCAAGACCATCTATGCCATCTGTAAGATTTACCGCATTGGAAGACCCAACAATCACTATAATTGAAAAGGGGATATAAAACCAGCCAAGCTCAAAGAGCCACTTTTTAAAAAAAGGTACACTCAAGACATCACTGTAAGGATCCTTAGGATTTATATATAGTATCGTTCCTATAACAAGGGCAAGCAGGAGTTGTGACCCAAACTTGTAACAGGCCCTGAGACCTCTGTGATTCTTCCTTTTTATCTTAAGATAGTCATCACTGAATCCGATAAGGCCAAAGCCGACAAGGGAGACTATCATTACCCAGATATAAAGGTTTGTAAGATCAGCCCAGAGCAACAATGACACCAGAATGGATATGATAATAAGGACTCCTCCCATTGTTGGTGTCCCAGATTTATCAAGATGTGTTTTAGGTCCGTCGTCTCTGATCTGTTGAGTAACACTGAATTCTCTTAATTTTCTTATTATCCAGGGACCGATCAAAAAATTTATTACCAGTGCTGTAATAATGGCCATGGCTGTACGGAAGGTTATGTATCTGAATAAATTAAGGGGAGAAAAATATGTATGTAAACTGTAGAGCAGATTATAGAGCATCTTCTTCTCCTTCAAGTATTATTTCCATCTTCATTCCCCTCGAACCTTTCACAAGAACGGTGTCTCCATCCCTGCATATCCTGGAGAGGATACCTGAGGCCTCTTCAGAATCTTGAAACACAAAGGTCTCTATCCCCTTACGGGAGAGTTTTTCTGCAACTCCTGCCATCATTGGACCAACAGCTACAAATACATCAATAGGTAATGTCTTTAAAAGATTTGCTAACTTTTCATGCGATTCTATTGCATACGAGCCAAGTTCGAGCATGTCTCCAAGGACAGCAATTGCCCTTGATTTCTTAAGTCTCACAAGCTCTCTTACTGCTTGTTCTATTGAGGATGGATTAGCATTGTAAAGGTCACTTAAAACGGTTACCCCTTTTATTCGCTTAAGCTCAAACCTCATCGGAACTCCCTTGAAAGACTGTATTGCCATCTTCGCATCGTTAGCAGATATACCGAGGTTACAGCAGGTCGCAACAGCGGCAAGGACATTGTAAATGTTGCACCGTCCTGGAATTTTAATATTAACATCTGTATATTTCTTGCAATCAATGAATATGTCAAAGGAAGAACCATCTTCACTAAAGATGATATTGTCTGCCCTGACGTCAGAGGGCGTATCAATCCCGTATATTATCAATCTCTTCTCTTTTAAACCATCCTGTTTTATCTTTTTATCAATACCCTCCATAAGGAATTTATCATCACCATTGGCTATAACAAACTTCACGGCATCAAACAATTCCAGCTTTGTATCCCTGATTACATCGAGACTTCCAAAGCCCTCGAGATGGGCCTGCCCTATATTTGTCAGGACACCATAATCAGGTTCAGCAATGGCACACAAATCCCTTATATCACCCTTAATACTGGCTCCCATTTCAAGCACTACAAAATCATGCTCACTGTTTATATTTACAAGGTTAAGGGGAAGACCTATCTGATTGTTCAGATTACCCGAACTCTTCAGTACATTAAATTTACTCTCCAGCATTGTGGCAATTAATTCCTTTGTTGTGGTCTTACCGTTTGTGCCTGTTACAGCGATAACAGGGATGTTAAATCTCTTCCTTCTATAATTCGCTATCTCCTGAAGTGCCCTCAGGGTATTACTTACATGGATTATAGTCTTACCTTTTATGGGACAGGGCGGCGGGATACTTACGATCGCACCAGCACCCTTTTTAAGGGCATCCATGAGGAAATCGTGACCATCGAACCTCTGCCCCTTCAAGGCAATAAAGAGCTCACCTTCTTTGATTGTCCGTGAGTCAATAGAAAGTCCCTTAAAGTCTTCACCGTGATTACTCCTGCAAAGCACCCTACCACCTGTGGCTTTTAGTATCTCACCAATATTAAACATCCTCATTAAACATCCTCAAAAATCTATCCTCCCTTATTGTCCTCTTTCGCTTGATATCTTTTTGGCAATTGCATTCAGGCACACATCACGGTCACTAAAAATTTCCCTTTTCCCTTTAACCTCCTGGTATTCCTCATGCCCCTTGCCTGCGATTAAGAGGACGTCCCCTGGCATGGCAATCTGAACTGCCCTTTTTATGGCCTCTGCCCTATCAGGGATTATCTCAAAATTATCCCTCGTGACACCTGTAATTATCTCTTTTATTATTGTTACGGGGTCTTCATGTCTCGGGTTGTCAGAAGTTATTATCACATAATCGCTCAGATTGCTTGCGATCTTTCCCATTATGGGTCTTTTCCCTCTATCCCTGTTACCTCCGCAGCCAAAGACAGTTATGACCTTTCCATCAGTCAGTTCCCTTGCTGTCAGGATAAGACGCTCAAGTGCGTCAGGCGTATGGGCATAATCAACGATACATAAGAAGTCCTGCCCTGCCTTAATCTTCTCAAGCCTTCCCCTTACAACAGTGTCTTTCTCAAAACCCTCTTTTATTATATCTTCAGGTATATTAAGATTTATAGCCACCGATAGAGCAGAGAGGATGTTATAAATGTTGGGGACTCCAATAAGAGATGATTTAATCTCTATCCCCATTCGATTCCCCTTTGGTATCTTCACCATCAATGATGTCCCAGCAATCGATTTTCTGACCTGCAAGGGGGTTACGTCAGCCTCCTGACTCAGTCCATAGGTTATAATCTTGATGTCAGGTCTCTGGTCTGATAAATCAGATAAAAGCCTTTTACCCCATTCATCATCTATATTAATCACAGCGGTACCGTCTTCGACTAAAAGGTCCGTAAAAAGTCTCCTTTTCGAAAAATAATAGTCATCCATGGTTTTATGAAAATCAAGATGATCTCTTGTAAGGTTTGTGAAGACAGCTATGGAAAACCGTGTATAATCCACCCGTCGCTGTTTAAGGGAATGAGAAGATACCTCGGTGACAACAAAATTGCAACCGCTGTCATACATTTTTTTAAGGAGCCATTGAAACTCTACTGCCTCAGGAGTTGTGTGTATGGCAGGATAGTCATGACCATTATAGGAATAGGAAATAGTGCCTATAAGACCTGATGGCACGCCCCATGTCTCAATGATGGTTCTTATAAGATGGGTTGTTGTCGTCTTTCCGTTAGTGCCTGTTACACCTATTATGTTAAGTCTTTCTGAGGGTCTTTCAAAAAAATTATTTGCTATACAGGCAAGGGCCATCCTTGCGTCATTTACCCTGATCAAAAAGATATCTTTCCCCTTCATGAGTTCATGCACATATTGTGGTATATCGCCCTCAAATATAATTCCCTTAACCCCATTTTTTATTGCATCAGGTATAAAACTTTTTCCATCTGAATTTTCACCCTTAATCGCTACAAAGATACCTCCTCGGGTTACCCTTCTTGAATCATAGGTAATTCCACTTATATCTATATCAGTCATAGCCTCAAAAGGCATTCTCTCTTCAGGCAGACAATCCCTTAAAACATCTCTCAACTTCATTGCAATACCATCGGAAAAGCTTGAATATCCTGATTCTTTGAACTTTTAACAACAAGAACATTGTCCTTAATGTCCTCACGAGGTACATTTAAATAAGAGAGGGCTTTCTCAGCTATCTTTTTAAATACAGGCGCCGCAACAACTCCACCATAATGAACTCCCTTTGGTTCATTAATAACCACTATCATTGATAATCTCGGGTTATCAGCAGGGACAAAGCCTACAAAGGATGCTATATATTTATCCTTTGAGTATTTTTTTGTAACAGGGTCTATAACCTGGGCAGTGCCTGTTTTCCCTGCAACATTATTTCCCTCAATGGATGCTGCTTGCGCTGTGCCTCCTTCTTCTGTAACGGTCTTAAGTATATCCCTGAAGGTCCTTGCTGTTTGTTCAGATATCGCCCTTTTAAAGGAGGGGGTGTAAGTCCATACAGTTTTGCCATCAGGTGAAACAATCTTAGAAACCACGTGTGGTATAACGAGAAAACCACCGTTAGCTATGGCTGAATAGGCCCGCAAAATTTGTAATGGCGTAACAGCCACCTCCTGCCCTATTGATATGGCCCCTATTGATGTACCTGACCATCTCTCTGGCGGCCTTATCCAGCCTGACACTTCTCCAGGCAAGTCTATGCCAGTCTTTTCTCCAAAACCAAACAACTTTGCATATTTGTATATCCTTTCTTTACCAAGCTTGAGTCCTATCATTGAGCAGCCAACATTTGAAGACTTCTGAATAACCTCCTGGAAAGTAAGGACACCATGTTTGTGGGCATCCCGAATCCTTTTGCCACCAATTTCTATATAGCCGTTACTGCAATTAAATAATGTATTGAGCTTGACAATCCTTTCCTCAAGTGCTGCTGTTCCAACAATTATTTTGAATGTCGAGCCAGGCTCATAAATATCAGTTATTGCCCTGTTTCTCCTTTCTGATGCTCTTGCCTTTCCAGGTAGATTTGGATTAAAGGTTGGCCTGTTTGCAAGGGCAAGGATCTCTCCATTCCATGGATCCATTATTATAGCTGTTGCAGAATAAGCCTTCCACCTGCTTATAGCCTCATCAAGTTCAGCCTCGACAATTGCCTGCAGCCCTTCATCTAATGTAAGTACAATATTGTTCCCTCTCTGTTCTACATCAGCTCCCTCGGACAATCTTTTACCGCTTGCATCCTTCTTGAATAATATCTTTCCCCCTGTGCTTCTTATAAATTTATCATACTTTAGTTCAACACCCTCAATACCTGTGTTGTCTATATTAACGGTACCAATCACATGCGAGGCCATGAAATGTTTTGGATAAAACCTTTTTGCTTCCTGAACAAACCCTATCCCCTTAAGATTAAGAGATTTTATTTTTTCTGTCGTCGTTAGTTTAAGTTTTCTTTCGATCCATACAAATCTCCCATCAGATTTCAATTTTCTGTATATCGCCTTCTCGGGCCTTCCTGTTATGTTAGAAAGAAAACTTGCCGTCTTCTCTGGAGAGGTCATCTCAGCGGGGTCTACATAAAGCGATTCTACTTCAACGTTCAAGGCTAATTCTTTTCCTCTTCTATCAAATATAGTTCCCCTCCTGACCTGTATCTCTTCGGCACCTATCTGTTGCTTTCTTGCCCTTTCAAGAAACTTCTTGTGATTAAGGATCATAATGTCTGCAAGTCTGACGATAATAACAATAAAGATAAAGACTATCAATGTATTAAGTATAACAGCCCGTTTACTCATGCCTATCTTCTCATTTCATAAGATGCCCTGTGAGCATCCGTTGGTCTTTTCACTTTCAGAACACGGGTCCTATCAACAAGGTCAAGTCCTTGTTTAACCGTTACGAGTTTTATCTTCTGGAAGGAAAGAATTTCTGCCCTTTCTGCAACCAGTAATCTCGTTTCTCTCTGTTTCTGTATTTTCTCACTCTCGAGTCTGCTTATTTCATATTCTATCGAAATGAGATTTGACCTGAGCCATACTATGGCAAAAACACTACAGAGGAGAAATATACAGAATAAAGGTTTTACAATATATGATAGCATACTTTTTCTTGTAATTTTTATCATAACCTTTCAGCCCCCCTGAGTTTTGCGCTTCTCGATGCGGGATTTAGCGTCACCTCTTCATACCCTGGAGTTAATGGTTTCTTTGTCAGGACCTTTAAAAGTCCTATTTTTTCCGATTCCTTCATAAAGTCTTTAACTATCCTGTCCTCAAGGGAATGATAAGAAATTACACACAATCTTCCCCCCTTTTTAAGAAGAGCAATAGAGTTATTTAAGCCTTCCCTTATCTCATTGAGTTCATTGTTTACAGCAATCCTCAAGGCCTGAAATGTCCTTGTTGCAGGGTGAATCTTCCCCCTTCTTCCATAGACCTTACATACAATATCGGCAAGTTCTCTGCAGGTCCTGATCCTTGCCTTTTTCCGTTCGGTGACAATAGCCTTTACTATCCTGTGAGCAAGTCTTTCCTCTCCATACTCCGTTAATATCCTTTCCAGTTCTTGAGCTGGATAAGTGTTGACAATATCTTCCGCTGTTAAGCCGCCTAATCTGTCCATCCTCATGTCAAGGGGATGTTCAGAAAAAAAACTAAAGGCCCTTTCCATATCCCTTACCTGTAACATCGACATCCCGAGGTCAAAGATAATTCCATCCACATCTTTTATTTGCTCCACCTCTAAAACCTTCTTCAGTTCAGAGAAAAGGGCTTTTCTGAATATCACCCGTTCATCAGTAATTAATTGCCTCGCAATCTTGAGGCTCTCATTGTCCCTATCTATTCCTATTACCCTTCCATCAGGGCCGAGATGTTTGAGTATCTCCAGTGTATGACCTCCGGCCCCTACAGTCGCATCAATATATACCCCCTCCTGGCCGGGTAATAATACCTCCATGACCTCCTTTACCATTACAGGAATGTGTTTTATCATCATAGGCCGTAGGAAGCAAGTTTTTCCTCAACTGTTCTTCTGTCTAATTTAGTGATATCTATGGCAGTATCCCACTCTTTTCTATCCCATAGTTCTATCTTTTCTATCAGACCAACAATAACAATATCTCCATTTATTCCTGCATCTTCCCTCAGGGCTGAGGGTATAAGAATCCTGCCCTGTTTGTCCATTGTACATTCCTGAGCTGAGGCAATGACCCTTCTCTTAAAAAGCCTTACCTCTTCGAGCATACCTGGCAATGTACGTACTTTTTCCTCAAGCTTCGCCCATTCCTCTTCCGGGTATATTTGAAGACATTTATCAAATAGGGCATTTGTAATGTAAAGTCTTGGACCGTACCTTAATGAGATTATTTCCCTCAGAGGTGCCGGTATGATAAGTCTTCCTTTTTCTTCGAGTCTGTAGTAATATTTACCAGAGAAGGCTGTCATTCCCTCCACCTTTCACCACTTTTTACCACCAATATAGTAGATTAAGACAAACTTGTCAAGTAAAAAATCCATTACTCAAGTTATTGTGGTGAAAGAGGCGGGTTTATACTAAATATGGGACTATGCGCTAAGATACATTACAGCCATTCTTACGGCTATACCGTTTGTTACCTGATTAAGGATTACCGAACTGGTTCCATCGGCGACCTCAGAAGAGATTTCCACACCTCTGTTCATGGGTCCTGGATGCATTACGATTACATCAGGTCTGGCAAGAGATAATCTTTCCCGAGTCAGTCCCCAGAATTTAAAATATTCACCCTTCGAAGGGAAATATCCCTTTCCCTGTCTCTCCATCTGGAGCCTTAACATCATGATTACATCAACTCCCCTCAGACCTTCCTCCATGTTATAGAATACCCTTATATCTTGATCTGACCCAAAGGCTGAATTGAGATTAGAAGGAATAAGGGTTGGCGGTCCTATTAACCTTATCCTCGCTCCTAACTTTGTAAGACAATATATATTGGACCTTGCAACCCGACTGTGAAGGATGTCTCCAACAATAGCTATCTCGAGTCCACTGATAGTCCCCTTTTTTTCTATTATAGTAAAGGCATCGAGGAGTGCCTGAGTGGGATGTTCATTAATCCCATCTCCTGCATTAATAACAGAGGCCTTCGTATAACGGCAAACAAGATGAGGAACACCGCTGGCAGAATGTCTTAAAACCAGGAAGTCTATCTCGTAGGCCTCAATTGTCTTTATTGTATCAAGAAGGCTTTCTCCTTTAATAACAGAGGATGTTGGTACAGAGAAGTTGATAACGTCCATACTCATTCTCTTTTCAGCAAGTTCAAAGGATGTCCTGGTCCTTGTTGATGGTTCGAAGAAGAGATTTAGGGCGGTCTTGCCCCTTAATGTTGGTACCTTCTTTATGTCCCTTTTCAGTACCTCCTTAAAGGAAAAGGCTGAGTTGAGTATCTCTTTTATTTTCTCAGAAGGAAGGTCTTTTATGCCCAGAAGATGACCCATCTCAAGATCGTTTATTTTCTCTTGATAATATCAAGACCCTGTCTTTATGTCCCTCTTCTCTTAGCTCCACCTCAATAGTTTCATCAATCTCTGTTAAAATATTCATACCCACGTATTGAGCGCATATTGGAAATTCCCGATGACCTCTATCTATTAAGACTGCCAGTTGAATCTCCAGCGGTCTTCCCACGTCCATCAGGGCATCCATGGCAGCCCTTGTTGACCTTCCTGTAAAAAGGACATCATCAACTAAGATTACCCTCTTGTCAGTTATATCAAACTTAATTTCGGTCCTTCTTACAACGGGATGATTCTTTCTTAAACGTACGTCATCACGGTAAAAGGATATATCAAGAGAACCTACAGAAATCTCCACCCCTTCTTTATCCTTTATCTTCTCAGCAATCCTCCTGGCAATATGAACTCCACCTCTCTGAATGCCAATGAGACAAACATTTTCTACTTCTTTATTCCTTTCAATAATCTCCCCCGCAATTCTCGAGATTATTCTGTCCAGTTCTTCGCTATTAAGAAACTCATTCATAAATTTCCTCTCATGTAGTTGTCAATAATTGGCTATTATCTTTTTTACTTTGTTTCTCCTCCGAAGGTTGTATCCTGAATTTACTGAGCAGGATATCATCGGCAGGGCTAACTGTAATGTCGCCAATATGCCAAATACCTGATGAAACCTTTTTCATTATACTGATTGTAATCTCTGCAAGATATTTTGCATCAGAATATCTCGCACAAAGTCGAGATGCCATCTCGATCTCAGCAGAAGAGGCATAGCCTGTTATGATTGTTAATGGGCTTCCGTAACCAACAGTCCTGAGAATGTAGTCCCCTTTTTCTGCCAAGGACTCAATAATATTATTTTCCCTTTCATTCCTGCCTACAATTACCTTGCAATTCTTAGAGAGCCTGAAGTGCCTGCCAACCCTCAGGAGATTTATCTCCTTTAATGAAGGTTCAGGCCTGTGCTCAAGCAACTCCTTTAATCTATAAGAATAAATCGGGTCAGTGAGAAGGCATCCCCCTGCAGGAGCAGGGTAATCAGTAAGACCAAATTCAGAAGCAAGGGCCATCTGAGGTTTCCTTGACCTTCCTCTGAATCCATAAAGTAACTCCCTCTTAACGAGTCCTTTTCCCTCGGGAATTGTTGGTTTTAAATTAAGGGCTGTAAGGGGCCTTAATACATATCCTGCAAGACCAGCCTCTCTATCAATGACCGGGAATGTATCCCTTCTCTGGCTCATGGGTCTCTGCCCAAGAACCTCTCCGGTTATAATAAAATCTGCCCCCACCATATTCATTAACTCCTTTGCTTCCTTGAGCATAAGGATCCGGCAATCAATACAGGGATTCATATTTTTGCCATGGCCATATTTTGGATTCTTGACTATCTCTATAAATTTGTCAGATAGATGGCAAAGCTTTACTGTAAAGCCAAACTGCTCGGCTGCCTTAAAGGGGTCTTTTGAACAAGAAGACCTGTCTGTTATATCACAGCCAAAGTGGGTTAAAAATGTTATGGCCGTAACATCAATGCCCTGCCTCATCATAACAAGGATAGCCAGGGTGCTATCAAGTCCACCTGAGAATAATGCCAAAGCCTTTGTCATCATTAACCTGTCTTTAATATGCCTGACAGCCTCAAGGACTGCCTTAACTTATCAGGAGTTATAGCAGCAGTCCCAACCTCTCCAACCACAATACCAGCAGCGTGGTTTGCTATTAATGCAGATTCTTCAAGTGTTGCGCCTGCTGCATGGGCAAGGGTAAATGTCGCTATAACTGTGTCACCCGCCCCCGTTACATCATAGACATGTCTAGCCACGGTAGGTATGTGAATTACCCTGTTATCATAAAACAGACTCATACCCCCTTCACCTCTGGTTATGAGAACAGCCCTGCAGGCAAGCTTTTTAAGCAGGGATTTTCCTGCCCTGATAAGGGAATCCTCATCTATTATCTCAACACCTGAACCATGGGATGCCTCGGAAAGGTTAGGAGTTATTACAGATACCCCCCTGTAGAGGTGAAAATGTCCAACCTTCGGGTCAACAGCAACAAACTTTTTTGATGACCTCGTTATCTTTAAGACTTCATTTATAAGGGGCTTCGATATGACGCCTTTTTTATAATCTGAGAGTATAACCGCATCAAATTCTCTTAATGAAGACCTGAGATAATCGGTTATGCCTTTTAAAACCCTTCCAGACACGGTTGCCTTATCTTCTTTATCAAACCTGACCACCTGCTGATTATGTGCTATTACCCTCGTTTTGATCGTTGTGGGCCTTGAATCATCAAAAAGGGCTGAATCAATGTTTCTCTCCTTCAACAAATCTCTTACAACATCTGCAGCCCTGTCCCGGCCAATAACCCCAGCTACAGTAACCATGCCGCCGAGAGAAACTATGTTATTAGCCACATTTGCAGCTCCTCCAAGAAGAAAGGTATCATTTGTTACCTCCACTATTGGAACAGGCGCCTCAGGAGAAATTCTGTTTACCTTTCCCCATATATACCGATCAAGGATAATATCCCCTATAACGAGTAACCTGACTCTCTTAAAGGAATTAAGCAAATTTTTGAGATTCATTTTTTAAAATAACATAGTGAGAGTCAGTATGTCGAGACGGACACAACATTCGGTAATCACTACGATGAAGATTGAAGGTCCTGTGCCATTGGTTGCCACAGAATAGGTTGTCTAATTAAAGCTTTCTGACCGCCACGAGCCATCAAGAGCATTCATGTATGATAGAAGGTCGATAGATACCCGGCCCTTAAATGGCATTTCATAATTTTAGCTGTTTAAACTGATTGAACCGTTTAAATTTTTAAAAGGCCTTTTATTATCTCTGCTAACACAGGGTTCGTTAGGGTCAGGGCGATGATTAAAAGGATAATCATGAAATTAAACTTTTGATTCAGTCTCTCTATCTTACCATCCAATCTCACAGGTCCATAATCCGTAGCCAATAAAGCATTACCTCATGGTGAATGCTTTAAAATCAAAGGTTTTAAAAATGACCGATTAAAAATTTGCTGATAAGACGGTTATAACGAAAATGCTTTCACAAATCGTAAAAAACTGGGCCGTTATGAGATGTCTTTATGGATTATGGAGGCATTATTTTGGAAGTATAATTTTCATCTTTATGCTATAATATTTATCTATCGTCAGTTTTATAACTTGGGTGAAAGAGATAATAAAAATTAAAAGAGAGGGTAGCAAGTTATGAATAAGGTTTTTCTAATTGATGTGACCAACAGGGATGGTGTCCAGACATCGAGGATACTATTACCAAAGCTTTCCAAGACCATGCTGAATATCTATCTCGATGAGATGGGTGTTTATCAGAGTGAAATAGGTTTTCCGACTCTTAAACACGAGGTGAATTATATAAACGCAAATCTGGAACTTGCGAAGTTAGGTGTTATAAAAAGATTGCATCTTGAGGGATGGTGCAGGGCTATACCCGAAGACATAGAGCTTACCTTTAAGAACTGTCCTGATATTAAGCACCTCAATATCTCTATATCTACCTCTGAGATAATGATAAAGGGAAAGTTTCAGGGAAGAAAGACATGGAAGGATATTATAGATGGACTCGTAAAGGCTGTTAAACTTGCCAGGGAAATGGGTGTTGAAACGCTTGGTATAAATGCTGAGGATGCATCGAGAACAGACCTGGACAAACTAATTGAATTCGTTATCGCAGGAAAAGAGGCAGGAGCGGACAGATTCAGATACTGTGACACCCTTGGCGCAGATGACCCCATCACAATATATGAGAGGATAAAGGCCCTTGCCCTTGCAACAAAATTCCCTATCGAGATGCACTGTCATAACGATCTTGGCATGGCAGAGGCTGTCTCTGTTGCTGGTGCTCAAGGGGCTATAGAGAGCGGAGTTGATTCTTATATAAACACAACTATAAACGGTTACGGTGAGAGAGCAGGAAACTGTGACCTTGTCTCGACAATACTTGCCCTTAAGTTTTCACATGGTCTTAAAGACAAAGTACCTCTTGACGAGCATGTGGACCTGAAAAAGGCATGGAAGATAGCAAAATATGCCTCCTATGCCTTTAATATACCTATCCCCATAAATCAACCAGGCGTTGGAGCGAATGCCTTTGCCCATGAGTCAGGCATTCATGCCGATGGTGCTCTGAAAGACAGGAGGAGTTATGAACTTTATGACCCTGAGGACGTTGGCAGAGGAGAGCCAGAGCTTACCGAGACAGGCAGGATAATAACTACAGGAGAATACGGTGGTATAAAAGGTTTCAGGCATGTCTACGACAAACTCGGTATTCATTTCCACAATGATGCGGAAGCAAGAAGAATACTCGAACTCGTTCAATATGCAAACCTTCATACGCAGAAACCACTAACTGATGACGAACTGAGGTTTATAGCTAATTACCCTGAGGTTGTCAGGAAAATACTCACTGTCAATCCTTAAGTGTATAAGGATTATTTTTTAGGTAATGGACACTGACAGTAATTACTGGTTTATTCTCTTTCTAATCGTCTTACTCATTTTACTGAACGGCCTCTTTGCATCTGCAGAGATAGCGGTAGTTGCAACAAGAAAGAGCAGACTTAAACAGTTAATCGAAGAGGGTCAGGAAAGGGCAAGAATCCTTCTATCTTTCAAGGAAAATCCCGACAGGTTTCTTGCCACTATTCAGATAGCTATAACCTTTGTTGGTGTCCTTGCCTCAGCTATTGGTGGAGCTACAATAGCAATCAAGCTTATAAAGCCAGTTATCGAGAGAATACCCATAGGATTTATCTCAGCTTCATCAGAAGCCATCTCCATAGGGATTGTAACGATCATAATTACATATCTTTCCCTTATTTTCGGTGAACTCGTGCCTAAATCAATAGCCCTGACTTATCCTGAAAGAGTCGGGCTCAGACTATCACGATTTATTGATAAGATATCAAAAATATTTTCTTTTTTTGTTGATATCCTTACCTTCAGTACTAACGTTATTTTGAGGCCTCTCGGTCGAAAGCCCTTTACAGAAAGGGCTTATATTACAGAAGAGGAGGTCAGAATGTTGATACGGGAGGGAGGTGAACAGGGTGTTTTTGAGCCAACGGAACAGGAGCTTATACACAGCGTCTTCGAGTTCACTGACATGTCAGCAAAAGAGGTGATGGTGCCTTCCACCCAGATGGTTACTATAAACCTTGGTATGACTATCGAAGAGATAAAGAATATCATTGCCGAAGAGCAGTTTTCCCGTTACCCTGTAATAGGCAGGGACATTAATGACATCAGGGGTATTCTTTATGCCAGGGATTTTCTGAATGCTATTGCTGCCGGTGAGGCAGATTTAAGAAAGCTAATAAAGCCGCCATTCTTTATTCCGGAGACGATGAAGATAAGCAATCTTCTGAAAGAGATGCAGAAGAGGAGAGTCCATATGGCCCTTGTTATTGACGAGTATGGAGGGGTTTCAGGACTTGTCACCCTCGAAGACCTCCTTGAAGAGATAGTCGGGGAAATAAGGGATGAATATGATGTGGAAAGCCCTGTTATTCAGCTAAATGAGAAGACCTATATCATAGATGCCTCAATAAGCATAAAGGACCTTAGAGAAGATTACGGTATAGAGATACCTGAATCACCGGAGTATGAGACCCTGGGAGGTTTCCTCCTTACAGTTTTACAGAAGATACCGAAGACAGGTGATGTCATTGAGCAGGAGGACATGAGGCTGATTATATCCGAGATGGTAGGACAACGGATATCAAAGGTGAGGCTTGAAATCAAGGAGGGGTCATGAGATTCAGGTTTACGGCATGTTAATGCTTATCTCATAGGTGCCCAAACTCACACTCCCCGTGATTCCCTGCTGCCAGAGTAAGTCTGTTACTTTTACCATTGCACTCTTTGGCACCATCAGTATAAGCTTTCCCCTTTTCGATATCTCTTTCCACTTTCTGGCCCTTTCCTGATCTATGCTATGCTCTGTTTCTACCTCGAGGTAAGCCATGACTATACCATGGTTGGCGAGGGTCAGGTCAGGGGCCCCCTCTGGATTTCTTGTTATCTCTTTATAATCTCTCCTTAACCTCTCAGCTACATAATCAACTATGAGGTCATGGATTAAATTATCCCGTCCCGTGATTGGGTGATCCTTCACGCAGAGCCTCCCACTTCATTATAAAGGCCGTCTCTCTCGACAGGTATCCTCCCTGCCCTCCTTATTAACCCTCTTATATCGTCAATAGTAAGCCCCACCGCTGTTGTTCCGCCGGCTGAATGGGTTATCTTTTCCTCAACAACGGTTCCCTCCATATCATCTGCCCCGAAGAGGAGGGATAATTGAGCCATCTTCTCCCCGAGCATTATCCAGTATGCCTTGATGTGGTCAAAGTTATCGAGCATGAGCCTGCTGATGGCTATCGTCTTCAAATCATCTATACCTGATGATCCCTTGCCTGTATCAGTATTTATAGGATGATAAGTAAGGGGAATAAATGCCAGAAATCCTCCTGTCTCATCCTGCAGTTGTCTGAGTTTTACAAGATGGTCAATCCTTTCCTCATAACTCTCTATATGACCGTAAAGCATTGTTGCATTAGTCCTTATCCCGAGGATATGAGCCTTTCTGTGTATTTCAAGCCAACGATTACCACTTATTTTTTCTGGACAGAGCCTGCTTCTTACCCGCTCTGAAAATATCTCTGCTCCACCACCCGGCATGGTATCGAGACCGTTATCCTTTAATTTCTTAAGCACATCCTCGACTGTCAGTCCGCTTATCCTTGAAAAGTGGTCTATCTCGGTGGCTGTAAATGCCTTTATATGAAGCGATGGAAAGTTCTCCTTGATCTTTGATACAATCCTTACATAGTGCTCAAACTCCCAGTCAGGGTGCAATCCTCCGACAATATGAACTTCATTATAATAGCCATCACTGAGCTTTCTAATAATCTCATCAACAGTAAGTTCATAAGCCCCGTCCTGCCCCTCTGAACGGCTGAAGGCACAGAATCTGCATCTATTAACACATATATTTGTTGGATTTATATGCCTGTTTCTTACATAGTAGACACGTTTGCCATTCTTACTCTCCGAAACCTTGGAGGCAAGCTTCCCTGCGATGAATATATCATCACTTTTAAATAGGGATAGGCCATCCTCGGGCTTAAGCCTTACACCTGAATGAAGACGGTCGATTATCTTATCAATGGACTGACTCATTGCCATCTCTAAATTGTTTGATACACGGATCAACTCCTGCATTAAATATAGAAAAACATTTACATCGAAATTGTCAATCCGTCAATACAGTCAGCTCAAGAAGGTTAAAGAATTTCTTAAAAGTACCGATTTAAATACTAAATGACAGACAGAAAACTCTTCAAACTCATAAAGGAACTCGGTCACAAAGATGCCTCAAGAAGAAGACTTGCTGCAGAGCAACTTGCTGCTGGTGACGAGAGGGCTGTTTATCCACTGATCAAGGCCCTGTATGATGAAAATCCAGGGGTGCAGGACGCCTCCATTCAGTCACTTATCGCAGTTGGAGGCGAAGTAACAGCTTATATGGTAACCCCTCTTTTAAGGGATGGAAATCCCTTTATTAGAAACTCAGCCATTGTTATACTCAGATCACTGGGGAGTATATCAATACCCTTTCTTTACAACCTCCTCAAAGATAAAGATGATGATGTAAGAAAGTTTTCTCTCGATCTCCTCGGAGAGATAAGGGATAATGTTTTGATTGATAAGATAGTCCCTCTCCTCAAGGATCATAATTCTAATGTCAGAGGTTCTGCTGTTAAGGCCTTAGGGATGATTGGAAGGAAAGAGGCACTGCCATTTCTGACTGAGGCTTTAACGGACGAGGAATGGGTTGCTTTTTCGGCTATTGAAGCCATTGCACAGATCGGTGACGAATCTGCACTTGATTCATTATTTTCTGTTCTTTCATCAGGGGCAGAGTCTCTTAGAATTGCCGCCATTGAGGCTATAGGGGAAATTGGCACTCCTGAGGCCAAGGATATGCTACAGCGGCATCTCAAGAAAACCAGAGGTATTGAAAAGGATGTTACTGTAAAGAGCCTTTTACAGCTCGGCACCCTTCCAGAAGATAAAGATGCCGCAGATTACATACTTAAATTATTTGTAGAAAGTGACTGGGAAGATAAACTCCTCTACCTGAAAGGGCTTACGAAATTACAACACCATGAGGCGATACCTGCAATAATTGACATAGCAGGCTCTCTTGACCCCTCAATGCCTGATTCTGAGGAAGTCCTGCAGGAGGTAAAGGAGAGATTGAAGGAGTTTGGCTGCGCCGATTCCATTATAGAGGTAATAAAAGCCCCTCACTTCCGATTCAGGGGGAAGGTTATAGCCATTGATCTCATAGGTGAACGCAAGTGCCGCAGGGCTGTCCCCTTTCTTATTGAACTTGTAAGGTCAGACCTCAGGGATGTGAGGAGGGCAAGCATAAGGGCCCTGGAAGAAATCGATGGAGAGGGTGTAAAAGATTTACTTATTGAGTTTATAGATGATCACGATGGTCATGTGAGGAGGGCTGCGGTTATAGCCCTCGGCAAGATTGGAGCCACCGAGGCCTTTGAACCAATCTTTCAACTCCTTTTTAAGGAACCTTACATGGATGTTAAAGAAGAGGCCATTAAGGCCCTTTTTAGGATTGACAGAGAGAGATTCCTGTCAAGAAAGGACGAGGTCGGTTCGCTCAAAGAGATAATAGACCGTTACAGTGGTGATTAGTATGACTGTTCAACTCAGGGAGCATACCTTCAGAGAGATAAGGGACCTTATCTATGAGAGGTCAGGGATATATATTCCTGATTCAAAGAAATACCTTATTGAAAACAGGCTCTCCAGGAGGTTAGAGGAGAAGGGACTTAAGGATTTTGAGCAGTATCTTGGACTCTTGAGAGCAGACCCTTCTGAATTGTCGAGACTGTTTGATTCCATAACCACTAACGAGACATATTTTTTCAGGGAACATCAGCAAATAGAGGTCTTAATTAATGAACTCGTTCCAAAGATAGTTGAAACTAAAAAATCACGGGATGTAAGGATATGGTCTGCTGCATGCTCAACAGGAGAGGAACCTTACACTATTGCCATAGTCTTTCTCGAAAAGATGCCGGGTCTAAGGTTTGAGATACTGGCCTCTGATATAAGTGAGGCTGTTCTCAATACAGCAAGAAAAGGGGTTTATACCTCTTACTCTGTAAGGAATGTTCCTTCGATACTCCTCAATAAATACTTTCGACAGAATGGTCAGATGTCTTTTGAGATTGCTACCACCCTAAAGAAATTTATAAATTTTTCGAATATAAATTTAATGGATGAGAAAAAGATGCGTTCCATAAAAAACATGGATGTGATATTTTGCAGAAATGTCCTGATTTATTTCAACGAGGCAGCCAAAAAAAAGACAGTCTCACTTCTGTATGACAGTTTAAAACCCGGAGGTTATCTCTTTGTTGGGACATCAGAGAGCCTTCACAATGTTACAAGGGCCTTCAGGCCCCTTATATATGATAAGGTTATAGTTTATCAGAAGGTATAACTAATTTATGGGGAAATTTGAATATTTTATTGACTTGATGTCGGGGATGCAATGAAGATACTGGTCGTTGATGACTGTCCAACGACGCGAAAACTACTCGGCCTTTATCTGCGGGGAAAGGGTTATGACCTGGTCTTTGCAGAAAATGGACTTGACGCCCTCGAAAAGCTCTCAAGAGAAAATATTAACCTTATACTTTCGGATCTCAACATGCCTTATATGGATGGTCTTGAATTTTTAAGGTCAGTTCGGTCTGATTCTAAACTGTCGCATATACCTTTTTTGATGGTAACAACAGAGTCCGATGAAGAAGAGAAAAAGAGGGCTCTTGATGCAGGTGCAAATGCTTACCTCGTGAAGCCTGTTACGGCAGATGTAATTTTAAGGCATATCAAAGATATACTCAGGAATATATTCATAGGAGGTACTGATGCCTGACTATAAGATCAAGATACTTGTCGTTGATGATTTTTCCACTATGAGAAGGATTGTAAAGAACATTCTGAAACAACTCGGATACGAGAACATCGAGGAGGCCGAGGATGGTGCACAGGCCTATAACAAACTCAAGTCAGGAAACTTTGGCTTTGTTGTCTCTGACTGGAATATGCCAAATATGGACGGCCTCGAATTACTCAAAAAGGTTAGAAGTGATCCTGATCTCAAAGGCCTTCCCTTTCTTATGGTTACAGCCGAGGCAGAAAAGGATAAGGTCATAGAGGCCATTAAGGCAGGGGTAAGTAATTATATTGTTAAGCCCTTTACAGCAGAGATACTGAAAGAGAAGATGGACAGGATATTTGAGAAGCTTGGCAGGTGATACATGAATGAGATGGAAGAGATAATAGGTGAGTTTATAACAGAGGCTGAAGAGGCCCTTGACAGGGTTGATCCCCTCTTTGTGGAACTCGAATCAAAGGGTTACGACAGGGAACTCCTGAATGACATCTTCAGAAGCGTCCATACCCTGAAGGGTGCCGCAGGCTTTCTCGGTTATCAGAAGATCGTCGACGTTGCCCATGGTGCTGAAAGTATCCTCAAAAAACTAAGGGATGGTGAGCTTGCCTTACATACCTCCCATATAGACATAATTCTCGAAAGCATAGATATGCTCAGATTGCTTATCAGTCGCATTAAGAATAAAGAAAAGATGGAAGACGATATATCTAATCTCGTCAGAAGGCTCAATGATATTGCATCACAGATAGAAAAATTTGATATGGCAGTGCTGGAGCAGAATAACGAAGGCAAAGCACCATCAGATATAAACACCCAACCTTTAAAGGTTGAGGAGAGAATGGTATCTGCAGCAGAACCAGCAGAACCTCCTGTTAATAAGGAGGCTCCAGCAAATTTACCTATCGCAGATAAATCATCCCCCGAAAAGAAAGAATCCCTCCAGACCCTGAGAATAGATGTTGATCGTGTTGATAAGGTTATGAACCTTACGGGCGAGATTGTACTGATAAGAAACAGGCTCTTAAACATAGCCAATGCCCTTGAGCATAGATACCCTGGAGATGAGGCAGTGGAAAATCTTCTCGAATCGGTTTCCTTCCTTGACCTGGTTACATCAGATATGCAGCTTGCCGTGATGAGGATGAGGATGCAGCCCCTCAAAAAGGTGTTCAATAAGTTCCCGAGGCTTGTAAGGGATATAGCCAGTTCCCTGGGCAAGGAAGTTGAACTGTATATCTCCGGTGAGGATACAGAGGTAGACAGGTCAGTTATAGAGCACATTGGAGACCCCCTGGTTCATATAATAAGGAATGCCATTGACCATGGAATAGAGTCTGTTGAGGAAAGAATAAAGAAGAAAAAGGATCGAAAAGGCAGAATAAATATAGATGCCTATCAGAAGGGAAATCAGATAATCATAGAGATAACCGATGACGGCAGGGGAATTGATATAGAGAAGATTAAGAAGAAGGCCCTTGATAAGGCTTTGATTACGGCTGAAGAATACAGCAAGATGTCTGATGATGATGCTGTAAACCTTATATTCCTCCCCGGTTTCTCCACTGCTGAGGTCGCAACTGAATTGAGTGGAAGGGGCGTTGGTATGGATGTAGTTAAGACAAATATATCGAGGCTGAATGGCTATGTTGAGGTAAACACAAAAAAGGACCTTGGCAGTATCTTCAAGATAAGCCTTCCCCTTACGCTCGCCATCATACAGTCCCTTATGGTCAGGACCTCCGGGACTGTATACGCTGTACCCCTTGCACCAATTGAGGAGACACTTATTATCAATAGCAAGGATATAAAGGAGATAGCCGGTCAGAAGGTTACGATTGTGCGCGATAGGGTTTATTCCATCTTTGAGCTTTCCGAGATCCTTACAGGGTCAAGGAACGTACACAGGGAGGAAAGATACATCCTTGTTATCTCATCAGGCGATAAGCGGTTCTGTATAGCTGTTGATGAACTTCTCGGTCAGGAGGAGGTAGTCATAAAGGCTATAGATGGTAAATATACGGACGTAAATTGTGTTCTTGGTGCAACAATTACTGGTGATGGCAAGGTCGTTTTAATAATAGACCCCTCAGGAATATCGAGAAGCATTTTTAATACTATGAAGGTTTAGAGAGGAGGAAAAATGCAATATATAGGTTTCAATCTCGGTGAGGGAGAATATACATTACCGATACTTAAAGTAAGGGAGATTATAAGCATTCCAACTATAACAAAGATGCCTCAATCACCTCCTTACATAGAAGGCGTCACAAACATAAGAGGAAATGTAATTCCAATCGTTAATCTGAAAAAGTTGGCTGGACTTGATGGCTCGGATAAAAGAGGAGACAGGGTAATCATAGTTGCCTCTGGAAGAATTGCCTTTGGAATACTTGTTGATGGCATAACTGGTGTTATAAATATAGATGAGTCAGCGATTGAGCCCCCTGAAAATGTCATAAACAGATCATCAGAGATCATTGGTGGGGTGATCAAGCACGATGACAGGCTCCTTGTCCTTCTTGAAACATCGGCACTGATTCCTTCTGTAGATAGGGACCTTCTTGAGGATGTTGTGGAGGTGAAGGAAACTGAAGATGGTCAGGTTGAAGTCGTAAAGTCTGTTCAGACCATTGGAGGGGAAGTAAGGGTCAACGAACTGAAGGATGCCAGGGATTTCCTTGAGAAGAGGATGAAGGGACTTGTAGAAAAGGATTCGACCATATCATCTCTGATTGATTTTATGGATGCAATAGCAAATCAGGATTACCAGAGGGCAGAGAAGGAATTAAGCAGGATAGCCTCAAAGGGGCAGGACGAACTCTTCCGAGAGGTTGGCAGGGTAACGAGAAAACTCCATGATTCATTGAAGAGCTTTAAGGAGGCCATAGACCCGAGGTTAAAAGACCTAACAATAGTCGAGATGCCAAATGCCATTGATAGGCTACAGTTTGTGATGGATAAGACAGAGGAGGTAGCAAATAAGACCATGGGCATAGTCGAGAAGTATATATTTGGAATGGATGACCTTGCAGCGCACATAAGAAGTCTCAGGGGACCAGAGAAATCAGTAGCTTATTTAAAAGACTTCAAAAACAGGCTCGAAGATGACCTCACGGAGATACTCACTACACAGTCCTTTCAGGATATAACAGGACAGGTCATAAAGAAGGTTATAGGACTTGTGGGGGATATAGAGGAAGAATTGGTGAAATTGATAGCTACCTTTGGTGTGAAGATAGAGGAGGGCAAAAAGGTCGAGACCACTATGCCTGAAAAGGTCTCTCAGGAGGATGTGGATGAGCTTTTAAAAGAATTCGGATTCTGATTTTTAATCGAACCGTTTGAACTGTTTAAACCGTTAACTGTCCACCTTTGGTGGTAATATCTTAATTTCGGGGGAAAATATGAAAAGGTATGGACTAATTTTAACAGCAACTATCGTTTTTCTCTTTTCATTAAGCATTATCGCATTTGCAGAAGAAATTAAGGTGGGGGCAGGCGCTGCACCGGTGGAGAATGTTCTGAAGCCTGTAAAAGAACATTTTGAGAAAGCAACAGGGATAAAACTTACCATTATTGCTTCAGGGCCAAAGATTGCTCTGCAGGATCTTGAAAAGGGTGCTGTCGACGCAGCAGCAGCAGGTCTTACCTTTGATGACTTGATGGATCTCATGAGAAAAGAAGGAGCAGAGGTTAAAGACCCGGCATCACTGCAGCAGGTGACCATCGGAAAGGATAAGATTATCGTCCTTTTACATAAAGACAATCCTGTCTCAAAACTTTCAAAGGAGCAATTAAAGGGCATATTTACCGGCAAAATAGCCAACTGGAAGGATGTGGGCGGAAAAGATATGCCTATTATAGTCGTATGGGGCAAGCTCATTCCCGGAACAAACAGTTTATTTGTGAAGAATATACTCGATGGTCAGGCTCAGACAAGGGATGTCCTTGAAGCAACAACAGCAGAAGATGTGAGACAGAATGTTGCATCGAATCCAGAGGCTGTGGGTATCGGCCCTGTAGCGGTAGTTGATGCAACAGTAAAGTCTCCTGATACACCTGAAATTTCGAGACCTATAATCCTTGTTACAAAGGGCAAGCCGTCTGCCAATGTGCAGAAGCTTATTGATTTCATAAAAGGAGAGGGGCAGAAATATATAAAACAGTGAACAGCGAACTGTGAACGAAATTAACCACCTTTGGTGGTTGTATCCTGATTAATGGGGGATAGTAACTATGAACAGGAAACAATGGTTGGGGTTGATTTTAGCACTAACAATTTTTGCAGCGGCCATTGCCTTTGCTGCATCGTGGCCTGATGCAGTGATGAACAAGGTTAATGAAATCCATGAACTCGAAAAGGCAAAGAAGGAGATGCCGCCATCTATTGAGGGAGTGCCTACTATCAGCGGAGACAGGGCATACGAGTTGTGGAAATCAAAAAAGGCTGTTTTTTTAGACAACCGTATAAAGACACAGTATGACACAGAAAAAATTCCCGGCGCTGAATGGTTTTTCTGCGATGATTTGATTAAACAGGGTCCATCCATGGCGGACAAACTGGATAAAAACAAGGAATACGTCCTTTATTGTAACGGCATTAAGTGCTGGCGTTCGCCATCTGTAGCAGTAATGTTGCATTCTCTTGGCTTTAAGGTTCACTGGTACAGGGAAGGACTTCCCGACTGGAAAAAGAGGGGTTATCCGACAGAGTAAGGTTACAGGGACAGTTCATACCGTGCCTCGCGCGGTAAAGAAGCCTTAATAGAGTAAAAAGGGGGTACTGATGACCATAAAGACCAAACTGACATTAAATATGATCATACTGATTGTGATAGTTGGGGCTGTTGGTATAACGAGCATTATTGGAATGGGATTTGTCAGGACCAAGCTCTTTTATCTTACAGAGAGAAGTACCCCCTTCCAGCTTCGCACTGTCGAATTTCAGAGGGCAATTCAGGGAACTACTGCCAACCTTGTAAAGATTAGCGCTTCAAGGAATATAGACGAGTACAAGACACATCGTGCTGAAGCAGAAAAGTCCCTGTCAGAGGTTAAACACACACAGGATGCGCTGGAGTCCCTCTCAGGAGGGGCAAAGATGGAGACTCACGATGAATTGAGCCATATAGCAAAGGAGCTTTTCGAAATAACAGAGGCAAGGCTTCATGCAGAGAAAGAGGCCAGTAATGCAAACAGGGCAATTATACAGGAACTCAAAGAGGCCTCGAACAGATTGAAAGAGATGGATTCCACCATCAGGTCTCTTCAACTCAATCGTTCCGCCACATTCGTTACATCTCTGGAAGACACAAAGGCCATTTCATCAAACCTCAGGAATGTAGAGCAGCTAAAGGAAGTTTTAAAAGACCTTCAGTTATCGCTCTTTGAGATGCAGAGGTCGCAGGATAAGAAGACATTTATAATCACTAAAGGTAAGGCCAGTTCATTAATAAATAAGGCACTTCAGAATGAATACCTGAAAGAGTCAAAAAACCTTACGGCAGAAATAAAAGGCCTCGGAGATAAAATAGGGGAACTCGTAAAGATTAAAACTTCGATCCTGAATGGAGAAAACGGCGATTTATCAAGACGATTTGAAGAAATAAGCAAAGATGCCGGGGAGAGGCTTTCTGCCTTAACGTTAACCATAGAACAGGAGATAGTGTCAACCGGCGAAAAATACAAGACAGAGACAGAAAAACAGGGCAAAGTTTTCACACAGGCTAACATAGCAACCAATGTTCTGATCGCCAATTCCGAACTCGTGTCCCTCGGCCTGTCCATAGAGGGATTATCAACACGGCTCTTTACTCTTATGACTGCAAGGGATGTTGACAGCGTAGAGACAGAGATCAAGAAGACATACGAAAAAATAGACTCTGTGCAAAAGAGCCTGGAAAAGGCACTGACAAAACTCGAAGCAAAAGAGGAACTCAAGATACTTCGTAATGCAGAGAGTGTTCTAACTTCAATTAAAGGGGTATTGTTAGCAAGGGATGGAATCATAGCAAAGATTCGTCACCATATTAACATGAGAGAAAAGGCATTGCAGGCCACGGAGAAATTGAGAGAGATAGTTTTAAAGCAGGCACAGAAGAGCAAAGAAACCGTTACCGCTGCACAGGGAGAGCAGGAAAAAGCGATAGGAACGGTTAATAAAATGGTGCGGTTCAGCACAATACTCATTGCAGCCATAGGAATAGGTGCGATAGTATTCGGTATAGCCTTTGGCACATGGATTTACCGTTCTATTTCAAAACCTCTGAATGAGCTCATATGGGGGGCAGACCAGATAGCACAGGGGAATCTTACCTGTGCGAGGACCGAATACACAAGAGATGAGATTGGAATGGTGCACAAATCAATGTGCAGGATGATAGAAAACCTGAGAGAAATAGTCGGAAAAATGAAGACATCCACAGAAACCCTTGCCAGCAGTTCTGAAGAATTATTAGCAACTGCCTCTGAGATAGAAAATAGCTCAAATCAGCAGATGCTTCAGGTCGAGCAGTCAGCAACAGCAATGACAGAGATGTCCCAGACAATTGTTGATGTTGCAAAAAATGCATCAGAGACATCCAGGGCAGCACAGTCCATGAAAGAGGCAGCAGTTGAAGGAAAGAATATAATGGCTTCATCAATGAAAGAACTTACAGGTTTTGTGGAGGAAATCAAGGCAACAGCTACGAGGATAGGTGCTCTTGAGAAAAGGTCTCATGAGATCGATCAGATAGTCACCCTGATCAGAGAAATAGCTGACCAGACCAATCTTCTTGCCCTCAACGCTGCTATTGAAGCAGCAAGGGCAGGAGAAATGGGAAGAGGATTTGCAGTTGTTGCTGACAGTGTCAGACAGCTTGCCGAGAAAACTTCAACTGCAACGGGTGATATTGCGAAAACTATCAAGGCGATGGAAGAAGAGATCCTGAATTCTGTTAACCTGATGGAACGGGAAAAGCATATGGCTGAAGGGATTCTCTCCAATGTCAGGGAGGCAATGGACACAATGAGCAGGATTGCAGAGAATGTTGAAAATGTTACTGATATGGTGCAGCGCATAGCTGTTGCAACAGAGGAACAGTCTTCAGCCTCTGAGGAGGTTTCAAGTAGTATGGAAGGCATTGCCTCATTTACAAAACAACTTCACAATTCTATAACCGAGATAAAAAAAGCATCCGGAGAATTGTCGAAGGTTGCGTCTGAATTGAATTCCATGGTAGGATGGTTTAAGGTATGACAGTGAGGGTTTTAATTGTTGACGATTCTGCATTTATGAGGAATGCTATCTCAAGCATGCTCTCCTCAGACCCTGAGATCGAGGTCATCGGTAAGGCAAGAGATGGCATCGAGGCAGTCGAACTCGTTGAGAAACTGAGGCCTGATATCGTGACTATGGATGTTGAGATGCCAAAGATGGACGGCATTACTGCCCTTAAGCATATAATGGAGAAGAATCCCATTCCTGTAATTATGGTAAGCTCCTTAACCACTGAGGGTGCAAAGGTCACGCTTGAAGCACTCGACATCGGAGCTGTTGACTTCATACCTAAAAACCTTTCAAACCTTTCAATAAATATTGTGAATATAAAAGCGATATTGATAGAAAAGATAAAACAGATTGGCAAAAAGGGCATTATTAAAAAACGCAGACCTATAACAACACAACATCAAGTAGAAGTTCCAAAGACTATGCCTATGAGGATAACAGGTGATCGCAGGATAAACCTAGTAGCCATAGGTACTTCAACAGGCGGACCAAAGGCGCTTCAGGAGATAATACCAAAACTGCCAAAGGACTTTCCAACACCGATTGTCATAGCACAACATATGCCTCCAAACTTTACAGGCCCCTTTGCCGAGAGATTGAATCAACTCAGCCAGATAACCGTGAAGGAGGCGGAGGAAGGAGAACCGGTCAAGCAGGGCGTTGCCTACATTGCGCCTGGCAGAGGACACATGAGGGTAAAACGTGTCAGAGGCATTGAGACGATAGTTGCTATTTCTGAAAACGAGGATTTTATTTATCGACCCTCCGTTGATGCCCTTATGCTCTCTGTAGCAGAGTTTTTCCCCGGAAGGTCTCTCGGTGTAATACTCACAGGGATGGGGAATGATGGTCTCAGAGGATTGATCGAATTAAAGAAGACAGGTGGGAGGATATTTGCCCAGAACGAGGAGACCTGTGTTGTCTATGGGATGCCAAAGGCAGTTGTTGATGTAGGTATAGCCGATAAGGTACTGCCGATCGAGGAGATGGCAGGAGAGATTATAAATGCTGTGTAGGAGGTTTTTATGGCTAAGGCAACAGATTTAGACATTGTAAAAGGAGAGGTCCTCTATGACGATAGAACGCACAGGTTTATCTGGCTTGGATGGGAAGAACATGAAGAGGAAGGACTGGTTCAGGTAAACCAGTATCTCATTGAAAATAAAGGTACAGGTGTCCTCCTTGATCCAGGTGGAATTCATGTATTTCCACGTGTTGTTGCAAATACATCGAGGTATATAGACTTAAGCAGTATTCAACATATATTCTTTTCCCACCAGGACCCTGATGTTTCTTCGGGAATAGCCCTGTGGCTCGGTGTTACACCTGCAAAGATATATATATCAAAGTGGTGGGTCAGATTCATGCCCCACTACGGAATATTCGATATGAGCAGGATAGTCCCAATAGAAGACAATGGCTCTAGGATTCCGCTTTCATCAAGTGATTACCTTGAGTTAATCCCGGCTCATTTTCTACACTCCGTTGCCAATCTCCATGTCTACGACGCAAGGTCAAAGATACTGTTCACCGGAGATCTCGGTGCAGCCGTATTCCCAAAGGGAGAGAGGTATCCCTTTGTTAAAGACTTTGACTCACATCTAAAGCTCATGGAAGGATTCCATAAAAGATATATGGCATCAAATTCTGTCTGCAGAAAATACGTTGAGCGGATATCAAAATATGAAATAGACATGATAGCTCCTCAGCATGGTGCTATTTTTAGAAAGGAACATGTAAAAAAATTCTTGGATTGGTTTTCAGGGTTGAGATGCGGTGTCGACATTGTAAATGAGATATATAGATGATATGGATAACCGGAGGGCAATATGGCATTGAGCATTTTTAAGAAAAAGGAGCAAATGTTAAAAAAAGACAATTTGTTATCTACTGTACAGAAGGTCGCAACAGGTCTTGTTAAAACCTCACTTCTTGGTTCTACCATATCCAATACAATGGGACTAATAGACTCCAATTTCTCGAGAACAAAAGACGAGACCACCTCTGTTGCGACGGCTATAGAAGAGATAGATGCCACAATAAGGGATATGTCTCAAAATGTATCATCAATTAATACACAGGTACAGGAGATGGTAAGGCAGAACGATACACTTGATATTGAGCTGGCCAAAAGAGTCGAGGACATATCGAGACAGCAGGAGAAGGTTACAGAGGTTGTCAATAACATCCAGAATTTGGGTGCTGCTACAGAGAATATAGGCAATATAGTCGTATCCATCTCTGACATAGCAGACCAGACTAATCTGCTTGCCCTTAACGCTGCAATTGAGGCAGCAAGGGTTGGCGACAAGGGAAGGGGATTTGCTGTTGTTGCTGACGAAGTTCGAAAACTTGCACAGAAAACAGAAAAACTGACGAAGGACATTGCAAATATACTTGAGGATTTAAAGGGAAAAGTTATTACAGCTGTTAACGAAGTAGATAGGATTTCAGATATTATTACAGCATTCGAGTATGATCTTAAATCTATAAGAGCAACTTTCGAGAATACAAAGGTACTTTCTGATAAAGTGGGAGATTCGGTTAATAGCCTATCCTCAGCTATCGAAGAGCAAAGCCAGGTCCTAACGGATATTACGAAAAGGATTTCCAGCGTTGTATTAAATCTTGAAGAGGCACATAAGGTTTTTTCTACTATTGCGAAGGTTAATATGGAAATAAATAGGATGGTTAAATTTTAAAATCTAAAGTGATTCTTTCGCAATTTTGGTTAAAACAAATCTATGAAGAGACTTATTGAAGCTGTGTTATCAATTAGCCTGAAGAAAAAGGTATTGGTAGGCTATATTTTTCTGAGCATTCTGGTATTCTGCATAATAGGACTCATAGGAATAAACTTCTTTAAAATCAAGTCTAAGTATGACGCCATAAATGCCATGAGCAATGACTTTCAGTTAATTACGTAGCTTAAGGCTGACATCAATGGAATCAGGGCTGCGTTTTTGAGAATGTCAATAGCAAAGGACCCTGATGTATGGGAAAATCAGGAAGGTGTTATTGCATTTTACTCTGAAAAGAGTGATGAAAACATATCAAAACTAAAAATGGGAATATACAAAGATAAGATCGTCGAGATGGAAAAGACATGGGTTCCATTTAAAGAGACGATATTTAAGGAACTCATTCCTCTTGTGAAGGCAGGAAGGGTTAGCGATGCAATGCATATACTCGGGACCGTTCAGGCAGAGAGGTCCAAGGCATTTATGGGAATTGCAAACGAGATAATAGAGTCATCGAGAAGGCAGTTTGAAAGTGAAATGGAGGCGATAAATAGAGAGATAAAGACGACGATCAAGACGGTAACAGTTGTCGTGCTGGCTGTATTTTCAGCGGCCTTTGCATTCTCCTACTGGTTTATAAACAGGTATGTCATCGGTGTTCTTCAAGGCATTGGTGCGTCAGCAGAAAGGGTTGCACATGGGGACCTCACTGTTAAGGTTGAATCGAAGACAGGCGATGAATTTGGAAGAGTTGCGCAGGATGTTACCAGTATAATCAAGAAGATGCGTTATGTGATGCGCGATGTGGCTAACAGGACTGTTTATATTCTCAGGGAGGTCATAAATCCCACCATCTTCGGAAAGAATGTCTCCATGAAGATAGAAAAGGACCTGGAAAGGACAACAGCATCTGCCACAGCTATTGAGGAGATATCCGCCACGATAGGTGATATAGCAAAAAATATAAATGTGGCGTCCAATGCTGCTGAAAAGGCGGTGGATATATCCCTGAAAGGGAAGGATATAGTTGAGGATGCGGTTATATCCATAAATGAGGTGAATAATCAGATAGGGATTGCCTCGGAAAAGGTAAGGGAACTTTCCGAGTCTACCAGAAAGATTGATGAGATAGTCGTGATGATAAAGGACATAGCGGATCAGACAAACCTCCTTGCCCTGAATGCAGCTATTGAGGCTACCCGAGCAGGTGAGCAGGGCAGAGGGTTTGCTGTTGTTGCTGATGAGGTACGAAAGCTTGCTCAAAGAACAACTAATGCCACCTCGGAGATTAACAGTATCCTGACTTTGATAAATAATGGTGCCTTGAGTGTAAGAGAAATGATGGACATTGCTGTGGATAAGGCAAAGAGCACTACTGAGAAAACAGCTTATCTGAAAGGAGCCTTTGAAGAGATAAACTTCAGTTTCCAGAAGGTGACAGACATGCTTCATCAAATCGTCACTGCCACAGAGGAACAATCAGCAACCGTGTCAGAGATATCAATGAACCTCTCAGCCCTTGCAGAGGATGCTGGGAAGAATACGGTCTCAGTAAAGGAAATGCTTGATTCTTTTAATAATTTCAGTAATAGGGCGAAGGAGTTCCTGAGGCTTCTCGACGGTTTTCATGACCCGAAGTTGAAGATAGGCATTGCCAGGGCTGATTATGTATTGTGGCTATTGAGATTAACAGACCTTATCGATGGCAAGGTTAATCTTTTTGTACCTGATGAATTTAAACCTGATGGCTCAAGGATGGGTAAATGGTATTACGGTGAGGGAAAGGATGTTTTTGGAGATATCCAGGCCTTTAGAAGATTAGAGTTATCCCATAAAAGGCTCCATGAACTCGGGCAATTAGCTTTTGAGACATCAAAGAAGAGAGAGAGGAACGAGACAGAGAAGTATATAAATGAATCTGTTAAGGTTGTTGACGAGATACTTGAGATATTGAAGGAACTGGAGGAGAGCTAATTTGGGAGGTCCAATTCCCTTTTCTTTTTCTCTATGAAGTTTTCAATCGCTTCCTTGAAGTAATCCCCCGTTGCCCTCACCTCCTCGGGTATCCTCATTTTATAGAGCTTCAGGCCTTCCTTTATCTCATTTTCAAAGACAGTGTAAAAGTTGTCATTCCTGACCGCCTCATCAAACTTAGTCTTGCCGTATAGATATATATCCGAGACAATGGTCCTGGCAAGCCTTCTTGCCTTCTCAACCATATCTGATGATACCGAAGGATGAATGTCTGATTGAGGCGACTGAGGGATAGGTTTTGGTTCAGCTTCTTTTCCCTCTGCATGTTCTTGTACTAATTCCTGTCTTTTTTCAATTCCTTTCAAGATGTTAATCTTATTAATCAACTCGGACTCGATCTCGTGTTCCTCTAAATAACCGTCTGCACCGTGCAGATTTTCAGGAGGCCTTTTATATCTCTCCCTGTTATATATGGAGGCAATAAGTATGACCTTCATGTCCTTAAGCTCAGGCCGTTCTTTAAGACGCTTACATACCTCAAAACCATATATCTTTGGCAAGGAGACACTGAGCAAGGACATGAATGGTCTTTCTTTAGTTGCAAAAACCATTGCATCTATCCCGTTTGTAGCACTAACAACCTCATAGCCCGCCTGCGAAAGAATACTCTTTATTCTTTCAACAATTGATGGTTCTTCATGGGCAACAAGGATTCTCCTTTCATTGAGTGGTATTAACCCTGCAACACGCTGCTTTACGAGCATTACAGTGGCACATCTGGGACATTTAAACCTGCTCCCGCCAGGGGCTATTTTCTCATCCTGGATCTTCAGTCTTACCTTACACTTAGGACATATTACAACCACCCTCTATACCTCCTTTTAGGTAACCATAATCTTATAGTAAGTAAACCAAAAAGAAAACCTCCTATATGAGCAAACCATGCCACGCCACCTTCCGCCAGCAGTCCCTTTGTTATTATACCATTAACAAACTGTATAATAGCCCAGAATCCTATAACTAATATAGCAGGCACCTTGATTATCTGCCAGAAGAAGCCGAAAAAGACTATTGTATGGACACTGGCATGGGGAAACAGTAGTAAATATGCACCGAGGACCCCTGAGACCGCTCCACTTGCCCCTATCATAGGGATAAGAGAATGAGGAGATGTAATCGCATGGGCATATGCTGCAAAGCTTCCACCAAGGAGATAAAAAATAATAAATCTTATATGCCCCATAGCATCTTCTATATTATTCCCGAAGATCCATAGATAAAGCATATTCCCGGCGAGGTGAAAGAAACCACCATGCAGAAACATTGAGGAGAAGACAGTAGCTAAAGGGTGCAGGGGTTGTGTCCTTTCAAGGCTCAGGAGATTGTAAGGTATAGCACCGTAGGCATAAGCAATACGGTCGATACCACCAGGATAAAGAAACTCCCAGATATAGACCAAAATATTCAACGCAATTAACCCTATCGTCACAAGTGGGAAAGTGCTGGTAGGGTTGTCATCCTTATAGGGGATCAATAACCACCTCTATCATTATCAAAAGTGTATGTACAAAGTGTAAGATGATGGGACAAAGCAAGTCAATTTGATCTTATACTTACACTTACATACTTGGAATGATTATATCATAACAGGCTCTACCTTTACAGCATCAATAGGTGCTTCCCCTTTTGCAGGGAGATGCGTAATCTGATTCACATTTGCAAAGGGATAATTGACAGGCGCAAACACTACCCTCTCGGGCATCTCAACCGATAGCATGGCCTTCATTATAACCTCGCCTCGTCTCGATATGATCCTGACAAATCCATCATCATTGATGCCATATCTCTTTGCATCTACTGGATTTATCTGGAGATATGCGTCAGGAGAAACAGAACCGAGATTCTTCGATAGAATGGATAAGGCACCTGAATGCTGAAGGAGGTTTGCCGTAATTAATTGAAGGGGATAGTCATTGTCAGGCATTTCAGAAACCTCATATTCAACGGGACAAAAAGCTGGCCTATAATCGCTTGAATTGTGCATGGATATTAACTCTGTAACTGTGGTTTTTATCTCCTTCAAGTCTTTTAACCCGAGGTCCTTATTTATCATCCTTGCCATATTCCTGAAGACTTTCCAGTCAGGGATTGACAGCCCTGTCTCTGGGAGCAATTTTGGAATCGCCTGAATATCGCCGGTGGCAGCCATAAATGTGCCATCCTTTTCTCCCCAGCTACTGGCAGGTAAAACTACATCTGCTAATTCTGCAGTCTCTGTAAAGATTATGTCTTGAACCACAAGAAACTCAAGTTCCATTAAGGTCTTCTTAACCTTACTGGTATTTTTAAAGGTTAGCAAGGGATTCTCCCCCATAATATATAGTGCCTTAAGTGAACCTGGCTTATATAACATATCATAAGCATTTAGCCCTCCTGTGAGAGGCCTGATGCCAGAAAGCCACATACCGAGGGTATTCGAAAACTCAGCCGGTGTCTGCAAGGTCTCAGGTGAATCTCCCATCAGGTTAACGAGATTGGCTGCAGCCAGGACCGTATTGAGGCCCTTTGAATTCTCTGATGACCCGAGTGTCAGGGAGATCAATCTCTTTTTTGACTTCCCATAAGCCATGGCAAGGTTAATTATATCCTCAGTTGTTACGCCAATAAGGGATGCCACCCTCTCAGGACTAAATGTGTCAAGGCTCTTTATCAGTGATTCGTAATGGGGAACCCTCCTTGCCTTTTCTTTATCGTAAAGACCCTTATCGTGAAGGACCTTCATCAATGAGTTTATGAGAACTACACCCGAACCTGGCTTTATCCTCAGCCATTTTGTGCTGTTTCTTACGAGTTTTGTCTCCTTTGAATCAACCACTACAAGTTCTGCACCATTCTTCTTTGCCTTAATGAAATTCAATCCCCATACAGGCATCGTGGAGGTTATATCAGACTCAATAACCAGTATAAAATCGGCTTCCCTGGGAGAATCCCATTTAATCGGAAGAGAGGAAAGACCAAAGGCCTTTTCAATGGCCCCCTGTGCATTGGCATAACCAAACCTTGCTGCAGAATCAATATTATCAGTGCCAAGGATATCCCTCATAAACCTTTGCATCATATAGTTATCTTCAACAGTACATCTCTGTGACCCTATTGCACCTATAGAGGTGGCACCATATTTTTCCTTGATGTTTAAGAGTCTTGAAGCTACATAATCTAAGGCTTCTTCCCAGGAAACAGATATAAATCTTCCGTCCCTTTTAATCATCGGATTGGAAAGTCTTTTTTCGGAATATAAATAATCAAAGCCAAATCTCCCCCTGCTACAGAGGTTGCCGTCATTGATGCCCGTTCCCTGTTTACCCCTTGACCTTACTATCCTGCCCTCTCTGAGGCTCAGGTGTAATGTACAGCTACAGCCACAGTATGGACAGATCGTTTCATATTCGTCCATGTACCAGACCCTTGATCTGAATCTATAAGGCTTACTTCCAAGGGCACCAACAGGACAGGCATCAATACACTGACCGCAGAACTCACAGTCAAGGGTCTCCTCAAAGGCCGGGCTTATCTTTGATTTGAAACCCCTACCTATTATATTTATAGCACCCACACCCTGATGGTCATAACAGACCCTGACACACTTTCCACAGAGGATGCATCTATTTGGGTTCCTCTCAACAAGTGGTGCCGAGATGCTCTCTGGTTCATGGTGTCTCTTCCCAACAAATCTCGACTCAGATGGACCATATTTAAAGGCCAGGTCCTGGAGATGACATTCCCCTGCCTTATCGCAGATGGGACAGTCGAGGGGGTGATGAATAAGGAGCAATTCTAGTACGGTCCTTCTTGCCTTGTGGAGTTTTGGTGTCTCTGTCTGAACAACCATACCATTTTCAACAGGTGTTGAGCAGGCTGCGAGGAGTTTCCTCTGCCCTTCCACCTCAACAAGGCAGAGCCTGCAACCTCCATAGGGTTCAAGCCTTTTGTCATAACATAGATTTGGTATATATATACCATTGCTAAGTGCTGCATTAAGTATGGTTGTTCCCTCGGGAACTTCTATCTTTTTGCCATTTATGGTTAATTCAATCATACTATAACTAACCTCCTTTAAGTATTATCTGTTGTTGTCTCTGAGGTTCCAACCGGCTCTTCAGTCTTTTTTGATGCCAGCAGTTCCTCTCTCAGTTTAGCAGGGCCGATCTTTACAGAGTCAAACTTACAGGCCTCGTAACAGGATCTACACTTTATGCAGAGTTCCTGATTTATATAGTGGGGTTTCTTTTTCTCACCTGTTATAGTCTTCTGTGGGCATACCCTTGCACAGGCACCACAACCTTTACATGTTGTCTCATCAATATAAAATGTTACAAGGTCCCTGCATACCCCTGCCTTACACCATCCCTCCCTTATATGTGAGTCATACTCATCCCTGAAATATCTTATCGTTGTCAAAACAGGATTGGGTGCTGTCTGGCCAAGACCACATAGAGATGTATTTATGATGTCTCTGGCAAGGTCCTCGAGGAGTTCAACATCCCCTTCCTTACCCCTCCCTTCTGTAATATCAATGAGTTTATCAAGCATGATCTTTGTCCCTATCCTGCAGGGTGGGCATTTACCACAGGACTCGTCCGTTGTGAATTCAAGAAAGAACTTGGCTACACTCACCATGCAGTTGAGGTCATCCATGACCACCATTCCACCAGAGCCAACAATTGCACCTGTCTGAACAATATCCTCGTAAGTAACGGGTGTGTCGAGGAGATGCTCAGGTATGCACCCACCTGAAGGTCCTCCAAGCTGAACAGCCTTAAATTTCCTGCCCTTTCTTATGCCACCGCCTATGTCGTATATAATCTTTCTTAAAGGTATGCCCATGGGGACCTCAATGAGGCCAATATTACTAATTGCACCTGTAAGGGCGAATACCTTCGTCCCTGTTGATTTCTCTGTTCCAAGACTCCTGAACCATTGGGCACCATGAAGTATTATGGGTGGAACATTTGCAAAGGTCTCCACATTATTAAGGACAGAGGGTTTTTTCCATAATCCCTTCTGGGCAGGGAAGGGAGGTCGGGGTATAGGCATTCCCCTTTTCCCTTCAATTGACCTCATCAGGGCTGTTTCCTCTCCACAGACAAATGCTCCAGCGCCCTGATAGATCTCTATATCAAGACTGAAGCCTGAATTCAGGATGTTCTCACCAAGAAGCCCGTACTCCTTAGCCTGATCTATGGCTATCTGCAATCTTCTGACAGCAAGGGGATACTCGGCCCTGACATAGATATATCCCTTATTTGCCCCTATTGCCTTGGCAGCTATAATCATTCCCTCAAGAACCACATGGGGATCTGCCTCCATTATACTTCTATCCATGAATGCCCCGGGGTCACCTTCATCACCATTACAGAGTATGTATTTTTGTTCGCCCTGCACCTTTGAGCATATCTCCCACTTTATCCCTGTTGGAAAGCCTGCGCCACCCCTACCCCTTAAACCAGAAGCCTTTACCTCGTTTATTATCTGCTCTGGGGTCATCTCAAGAAGGGCCTTTGCTGCAGCCATGTAACCATCCCTTGCTATGTAATCCTCAATCTTTTCTGCATCTATCAAACCTTTATTCCTTAACGCCCTCAATACCTGAAGATTAAAGAAGGGGATGTCATTCATTACAGGAACCGCATCTTTTTTGCCTGCTTCATGATACATCAATCTCTGAACAGGCCTGCCTTTAATAAAGTGTTCTTCCACAAGATGGGGTATATCATCTACTGTTAATTTCTGGTAAAAGATGCCCTCTGGATAAACTGTCATGATCGGTCCCTGGGCACAGAAACCATTGCAACCTGTTACAATGACATGAATCTCCTCGGCTATACCCCTCTTCCTGAGTTCTGACTCGAGGGCATCTTTTATCTTAAGTCCTCCACTGGCTATACAACCAGTTCCACCGCATAACATTACATTTGCACGAATCTTTTCCATCTCCCCTCCTTAAAAGGCCCTTTCACTACCCCTGACAAGGGCGAGTTCCTCAACAGCTTTTCCACCAATTATGTGTTCTCTGAATATCTTGCGTATCTTTTCATCATTAAGGTCACAGTACTTGACAGGTGCCTCATTGATTATCTCAACTGTTGCCATGGGTTCCCTGCTGCACAACCCGGCACAGCCCGATGTAGTAACTATCACATCCTTTACATCATTCTGTGCTATCTCGTCAAGCAGGGCCTCCATAACCTTCCTTGCCCCTGCTGCTATACCACAGGTCCCCATATGAACAGTAACCTTTGCCCTGTAACCACCCTCTCTGAGGGTCATTGTGGATTTGTATTCTTCCTTTATCCTTTTGAGGTCCTCAATCGTTAATTTTTTCTGCATAATTCCCCCTTTATTCGTAATCCTTTAAAAGGTCTGTTGCCTTAACAGGGTTTACAGAGCCATGTGTATCCTTATCGATAACCACAACAGGGGCAAGTCCACAGGCTCCGAGGCATCGTACAGCCTCCATTGAGAATTTTCTGTCTGCTGTTATGCCACCTATATCTATATTTAAACGTTCCTTCAGCTTTTTGACTATCTCCTCTGCGCCCTTTACGTAACAGGCAGTGCCAAGGCAGACCCTGATGTTATGTTTGCCCTTTGGTTTCATGGTGAAAAAGGAATAAAAAGAGACCACACCATGAACCTCACTGACAGGGAGGTTGAGTCCTTTTGCAATGTGTCTCTGAACAGATGGGGGTAAATAACCTATTAATTCCTGTGCCTGCTGTAAAACAGGTATAAGGCTACCAGGTTTATTTTTATATCTTGCAATTATCTCATCGAGCTGTCTTGCCATCTCCTCTGTGTATTCTTCCGTGGGCGTTACTGCGGCCTTTCCTATTTTAACAAACTCCATTGCCTTCTGTGCTGTCTCGATCAAAAGGGCAGGTGAAAAAGGCTTTGGCAGGTAATCGAGTATCCTGAGACGAAGGGCCTCCTTAATACTTTCCTGTGAAGGATAACCAGTTATAATGACAACTCCTGTTTCCGGTTTTGAATTCTTGATCCACCTGAGGAGTTCGATCCCGTCCATATCTGGCATCTTGATATCTGTTATGACAAGGTCAAAACCATCCTTACCCAGTTTCTCGATAGCCTCTCTTCCATTTAAGGCTATATCAACAGTATATCCTTCGGGAGTAAGTATCCTTTCACAACTCTTCACGACAATTGGTTCATCATCAACTACAAGAATACGTCCTTCCATAACTCTTATTCCCTCCTTAATTATCTTTTTTCAGGTGATATTCTGACAAGCCACATTAACCATCCCTCTGATAGACAGTCCCTAACGAGTGAGCAGAGAGTATCATTAACCTTCATATTATATTCCTTCACAACACCGCTCATAGGTGCACTCATCTCATGGATACGTCCATCTCCTGAAAGCAGTCTTGCAAAGGGATGACCCACTGAAAGGGCAATATTCTCAAAGATCTCCACGTAAAGCAACTGACCGCCGAGGAGCCAGTGACGAACATCAAAACCAATTTCCCATAATCCCCCTCTTAAAGGTCTTGCCCACATACCTTCTTTATAATATATGGTCCTGTCATCAAGGTCAGACAGTGGTGTTATGTATTCCTTAAACTGGTCAATAAAGGCCTTTCTTAAGATCCATCCCCTTTTGTCAAAGACTTTCCTTGCTACATTCATCATAAAGTCAGGAGTAAAGGGTTTTTCCAGATATTCAAAGGCTCCAAGCCTTATGGCCTCCTTTGCATCCTCAAGGGTGGGATAACCTGTGATTATGACCACATCTGTCCTTGGCTGAATCGTCTTCACCTCTTGAAGAACATCTATCCCGTAAATGTCAGGAAGTCTAACATCCGAGATCAGTAAATCAAACTCCTCATTCGATATCCTTTTTATCGCCTCTTCTCCCCTCGTGACGGTTGATACAATGTAGCCCTCAGCTCCAAGTATCCTCTTACAACTGAGACCTATCACGGGGTCATCATCAAGAACGAGTATTTTTTGTTTATGCATTATGTCCCCCTTTGGTTTAGGCTATCAGTTTAAACAGTTAACCAAGCCTCTTGCCTAAAATGGCATCGGCGCCTTAATTGGCTTGACCCTTATTTTGCAACATTTGTGCCAGCTATTTGAGAGCATGTCCTTTAAAAAAAAGGCCAAAATACTGATTTCATATCCGGCGCCCTGTATATTTTTAGTCTTCCCTTTACCTGTAATGTATAAAAAAAATATACAGCAGGGGTTAACCTGTATGTCAAACCGCTATCTCCCCTCCTCTGCCTCCCAGAGTCTTGGATCGATTGCATCTCTGAGCCCCTCACCAACAAGGTTATAGCTAAGAACTGTAATAAGTATTGCAAGACCTGGAAAGAGTGATAACCACCAGGCAATCTCAATGTTATCCTTTCCAGAGGTTATCATATTACCCCAGCTTGGATTTGGTGGCTGGACACCAAGGCCGAGAAAGGAGAGACCTGATTCTATAAGAATAGCTCCTGCTATGCCAAAAGTCCCTGCAACAAGGACAGGTGAGAGGGCATTCGGCAGGATATGACCAAATATTAATCTTATGTTACTCGCACCTGAGGCCTTTGCAGCAAGGACAAAATCCCTCTCCCTCAATGTGAGGAATTCAGCCCTTACCAACCTTGCCACATCCATCCATCCTGTAAAACCGATAATAATCATTATGTTATAGATACTCGGTTCAAGTATGGAAATAACAGCAAGGATAAGAAAAAGGGTTGGAAAGGCCAGCATGATATCAACAAACCTCATTATTATTGAATCGATCTTCCCTCCATAATAGCCAGCAACTGACCCGAAGACAACACCAATGACTATGGCAATCCCTACCGCCAGGATACCAACCTGAAGGGATACCCTGCTACCCCAGATCATCCTTGACAGGACATCCCTGCCAAGTTCGTCAGTACCGAAGAGGTGCTCCTTTGATGGGGGAGAGAATACATTATGGACGTCAATGGCAACAGGGTCATAGGGAGAGATAAGAGGCGCTAATAGCGCTATTATAGTCATTAGTAAAACCATCATAAGGCCTATAAGAGAAAGCTTGTTACGCCTGAAGCGCCTCCATATTATAAACGAGAGACTCACTACCCTGACCTCCTTATTCTCGGGTCAACAATTGCATAAGAGATATCAGCAATTAGATTGCCTATCAAAGTAAGTATGGAGACTATCACGAGGATACCCATTATAGTGGGATAATCCCTTGACATTGCAGAGGAGTAAAATAGCTGTCCCATACCAGGAATGGAGAATATGGTCTCAAATATTACACCACCCCCAATAAGCCCTGGTACAGACAAACCAAGAATGGTTACAACAGGCATTAAGGCATTCCTGAAGGCATGCCTCATTATGACCTGTGACTCTGGCAGCCCCTTTGCCCTGGCAGTCCTGATATAATCCTGCCTTATAACCTCAAGCATACTCGACCTGCTGTACCTGCTAAGACCTGCGATCCCACCAAAGGCTGAGACACCGACCGGCAGGATAAGGTGTTTTGCCATATCAATTACCCTGTCAAAGAACCCCATATCAGAGACATCAAGGCTCTGAATTCCTGATATAGGAAGTATGCCTAAATTAACCCCAAAGATTATCATCAACATCAGGGCAAGCCAGAAAGTTGGAGTAGAGAAACCTATAAAAACCGCAATAGTAGAGACCCTGTCAAATAGAGAGTACCTCTTTATGGCAGATATAATCCCTAAAGGAATAGCAATCATTATTATCAACAATAGCGAAAGTATGTTAATTGATAGGGTAATGGGAATCCGCTCGGCAATCTTTTTTATTACATCCCTGCCATCAACAAAGGACTTTCCAAAATCAAGTCTTACAAACCTCCTGAGCCAGTCAATGTACTGAATATGTAATGGTTTATCAAGGCCATAGAGTTTTTTGAGGTTTTCCCTTGCCTGTGCTGATGCCTTCAATTGCATCTCTGTCTGCACCTCAACAGGTCCTCCAGGAGCGAGATGGATAACCGTAAAGGTTATGAGGGTAATCCCGAATATAATCGGGATCATCGTCAGCACCCTCTTTGCAATGTAAGAAGCCATCTTTTACACTCCTCCCACAGAATAGTTCAAGCGGTGTAAACTGTTTGAACTATTCAAACCGGCTACTAACGCCGTAACTCTCCTATAGCCTGACAGATTGCCTAATATGGACACACCTTACCACATCAAGTTTTGAGAAATTCATACAGCCATTGCAGGATATACAGTCCGCCTTTTCTTTACCCTTTTTAAACTTCTCTGAAAGGTCAGGCTCTCTTATGAAAGGCCTTGAAAGCGCAACAAGATCTGCATCTCTCTTATAAAGTATATCCTCCATGATTGACCTTGACCTTAAACCGCCGACAAGTATTACCGGTATATTGAGATTCTTTTTAAAGAGCCTTGCTGCTTCTCTGAAATAGGCCTCATCCTGAGGTTTAAGAATGTCTGTTCTTGCCGTCTTTTTTCCAGATTCATACATGCCACCACTTACCTCAATGGCATCAATACCTATGTCTTCGAGTTTCTTTGCAATCCTTAATGCCTCATCAGGTTTTAAACCACTGTCAAGGCCATCATCGGCATTCATCTTTATTATAACCGGGTAATCCTCACCAACCTCTCTCCTTATTGCCCTATAGACCTCTTCAACAAAGTGAAATCTCTTCTCCTCATCACCACCCCAGTAATCGTCCCGCCTGTTAGTATGAGGTGAAAGAAATTCACTTATGAGATAACCGTGGGCTCCATGAATCTGGACCCCATCAAATCCTGCAATCCTTGCCCTCCTTGCTGCATCAGCGAAGGCATCTATCATCGCCCATATATCAGTTTCTGTCATTTCCCCTGGCATGATCCCTGTGGATGGGTCATAAACTGCTGATGGAGCCATGGGCGATAAGCCACCAAGCAACACAGGAGGAGACTGCCTTCCGCCATGGACAAGCTGGATAAATATAATGCCACCCATGTCATGGACGGCCCTTGTGAGGCTCGTAAGACCTTCGATGTATATATCACTGTGAAGGCAAAGCATCTGAGTAATCGTCCTTCCCGAGGGATGGACAAGGGTATTACCTGTTATTATCAGTCCGACTCCACCTCTGGTCAGGGATTCATAGAGCTCTACAATAGAATCTGTCACAAAGCCATCCTCATCAGCCCTTTTCTCATACGTGGCGGAGCGGACAAGGCGGTTTTTAATGACAATTCCTGATAGGTTAAATGGTTCAAAGAGCAATCTTTTCACCTTCCTCGGGTCTGTCATTTTTTTATTCTCACTGCCAGCTTTATCGCCTCAATCATGCTCAATGAACTTGCAATCCCCTTCCAGGCAATATCATAGGCAGTTCCATGATCAGGCGATGTTCTGATTATTGGCAATCCTACGGTAACATTCACTGCCCTGTCAAAGGCTATCATCTTTAGAGGGCCCAGGCCCTGATCATGGTACATGCATATAATTATATCAAATTCTCCCTTATAGGCCTTATAGAAGATTGTATCTGCTGGATAAGGTCCGGATACAGGAATACCAAGTGCTATTGCTTCATTGATGGCAGGTATAATCTCCCTTATCTCTTCATCTCCAAAAAGACCTGATTCACCTGCATGAGGATTTAATCCTGCAACGGCAATATGAGGCCTCTCAATACCTATCATCTCGCACGCCTTCCTGGCAAGCCTGATAGTTGTAAGAATTCTCTCCTTTTTGATGAGCCCGGGTACATTCCTCAAGGGTTCATGAATCGTTACAAGAATTATCTTTAATCCTTCCGTATAAAACATCATTGCATAGTCCTTTGTATTAGTTAATTCTCCGAGGAGTTCTGTATGCCCCGGCCACTTAAGCCCTGCAAGCCTCCACGCATCCTTGGAGATTGGTGCTGTTACAATGGCATCAACATCACCATTCATCGCAAGTTCTACGGCCTTTTTGACATATGCCATTGAGGCATAACCACCCCTGGCAGATGGCCTGTTTCTTTCGAAGTTAGGATCCCTTATCATCTTCATATCAATCATATCAATCAGGTCAGTATCAAAGGGGAGCCCCAAATCCACCCTTGCCATTTCGATCACAATAAGGTCACCGACCAGAATAAACTGGCATAACGATGATTGAAGGCTATTGATAGCCCTGAGCACACACTCAGGTCCTATGCCAGCAGGGTCACCTATCGTAATGGCTATCCTCTTTCTTCCGGACATCATTGACTATTATACCTGACTCATCAAAGTGTGATTACGCCATGAGCTTTAAACTCTTAAAGGCAACTCTACCCAACAATCAACATTTTGGGTTGAACTCCTTCTCTTATATCTGCTATATTTTAACACTCAATCTATATGAGTTACATAGCGGTCATAGGTGCTGGAAGCTGGGGTACAACGCTGGCATGCCTGCTGAGTGAAAAAGGTTATGATGTATCCCTGTGGGCATATGAGAAGGAACTTGCCGGGGAGATAAGGGAAAAGAGGATTAATAGTATTTACCTTCCAGGATACACTGTTTCCGAGGACCTGCTCGTTACTGATGATCTTGAGAAGGCTGTTAGTAAAGCCATGTTTGTAGTAAATGCGGTTCCTTCACAATATGTCAGAGGGGTTATCGGTAATGCCGTCTTCTTTCTCAGGAAAGAGGCTATTATTATAAGTGTATCAAAGGGTATTGAAAAGGGCACTTTATTTACCATATCCTCTGTAATAAGGGAGCTAACCAATCACAGGATAGCTGTACTGTCAGGTCCGAGTTTTGCGAAAGAAGTAATCCAGAAGTTTCCCACAGCAGTCACCATAGCATCAGAAGATAAAGCCTTATCCCTGCTTTTACAGGAGATCTTCAGCACCTCCTATTTCAGGGTTTATACACATGACGATATCCTGGGGGTTGAATTGGGTGGGGCCCTTAAGAATGTAATGGCCATCGCAGCAGGCATATCAGATGGCCTTGGTCTCGGATACAATGCCAGGGCTGCGCTTATAACAAGAGGGCTTTCAGAGATGAAAAGGCTTGGCAGGGCAATGGGAGCCAAGGAAAAGACCTTTTCGGGGCTGAGCGGTCTTGGCGATCTCGTCCTGACCTGTACAGGCCCGCTGTCAAGAAACTATAACCTCGGATATAAGCTTGCACAAGGAGAAAGGTTAGAGAATATTCTATCGGCCATGAAGGCTGTAATAGAGGGCATTGATACAGCCGAGTCTGCTTTTGAATTATCAAAGAAATATTTAGTACCTATGCCCATTGTTGAACAGATATATTATGTCTTACATAATGAGAGGTCACCTGCCATGGCGGTTAATGAACTGATGAACCGAACACCAAGGGCAGAATTTGATGATTAATTTGGCAATTGTATTTTTTTTTGTTAAAATATGTTCTATGAAATTGACAGGTGCAGAGATCATAGTTGAATGCCTGAAAAGGGAAGGTGTAAAGCATATCTTTGGCTACCCGGGCGGGGTTGTCCTTAACATCTTTGACCTCCTGTATGATGAGAAAGATATCAAGCTTATCCTGACAAGGCACGAACAGGGTGCCGTTCACGCTGCCGATGGATATGCAAGGGCAACAGGAAAACCAGGGGTAGTTCTTGTAACTTCAGGGCCTGGTGCCACAAACACAGTTACAGGAATAGCAACGGCATCAATGGACTCTATTCCATTAGTCGTTATGTCAGGTCAGGTACCTACAATGCTTATCGGAAACGATGCCTTTCAGGAGGCAGATATAGTTGGTATAACAAGACCCTGCACAAAATACAACTACCTTGTGAAGGATGTGAGGGACCTGAGCAAGATAATAAGGGAGGCATTCCATATCGCAACAACGGGAAGGCCAGGTCCTGTTTTAATCGACCTTCCAAAGGATGTAACAGCATCTAAGACAGACTTTATCTGGCCTGAAAAGGTTGACATAAGGAGTTATAGGCCCACTTACGAAGGGAATAAATGGATGATAAAACAGGCTGCACATGAAATAGGCAAGGCAAAGAGGCCTGTTATTATCGCTGGCGGTGGTGTAATCATTTCTGGTGCGTCAGAGCAACTGAGAGAACTTGTTGAATATACACAGATACCTGTGACAACGACCTTAATGGGACTGGGATGCTTTCCAGGTACTCATAATCTATCCCTTGGTATGATCGGTATGCATGGTACATATTATGCGAACAAGGCTGTTCAGGAGGCTGATCTCTTAATAGCAATAGGTATGAGGTTTGATGACAGGGTTACAGGAAAGATAGAGGCCTTTGCACCACACGCAAAGATAGTTCATATCGATATAGACCCCACCTCAATAAGAAAGAATGTCAGGGTTGATATCCCTATAGTTGGAGATGTAAAGAATGTTCTCACTGTTCTGAATAAGGTTATAAAGGAAGAGGTAAAGGAACAATGGGCTGAAATAAGAAAGGCTTGGCTTAAACAGATAGAGACATGGAAGTCTGAAAGACCTCTCACATATAGTAAAAGTGAGACGGTTATAAAACCTCAGTTTGTTGTGGAAAAGATATATGAATTGACAAAGGGTAATGCCATAATAACTACAGAGGTCGGTCAGAACCAGATGTGGGCAGCACAATTTTATAAGTTTGACAAACCAAGAACTCTTTTAACCTCTGGTGGTTTAGGTACAATGGGTTTTGGCTTTCCTGCTGCTATAGGGGCTCAGCTGGCGTTTCCTGATAAGCTCGTAATAGATATTGCCGGTGATGGCAGTATCCAGATGAACATTCAGGAACTGGCAACAGCCGTTGTGAATAAACTCCCTGTTAAGGTAGCCATACTGAACAATCACTACCTTGGAATGGTCAGACAATGGCAGGAACTCTTTTATAACGAGAGATATTCGTACAGTCATCTCGATGTTGTGCCTGATTTTGTAGCTGTAGCCGAGGCCTATGGTGCAGTCGGACTTAGAGCCACTAAACCCTCGGAGGTTGAACCTGTGTTAAAGGAGGCCTTCAAGGTCAAAAAACCTGTTTTTATGGACTTTATCGTGGACTGGAAAGAAAAGGTCTATCCAATGGTACCGGCAGGTGCACCAATAGACAATATGCTCTTTGAGGAGCCTGAAAAGAAAGAAAAGAAACTTAAGGCAGTAAGGTAATGAGATGAGACATACAATATCTATCCTTGTGGAGAATAAGTTTGGCGTGCTGTCTCGTGTTGCAGGCCTCTTCAGCGGGAGGGGCTATAACATCGAGAGTTTATCTGTTGGTGAGACTATAGACCCTCAGGTATCAGTAATGACGATTGTTACAACAGGTGATGACTGGGTTATAGAGCAGATAACAAAACAGTTGAACAAACTCATCGATGTCATTAAGGTCATTGATATGACCGAGCTTGACCATGTTGAGAGGGAGATGATACTTATCAAGGTCGCCCCGCGACCTGAACAAAAGGCAGAGGTCCTGAGTCTCACCGAGATATTCAGGGGAAGGATTGTTGATTCGAGTCTCAAGACTTATACAATCGAGATTACCGGCGATGAGAAAAAAATAGAGGCCTTTATCGAACTCATGAAGCCCATAGGCATAAAGGAGTTTGTCAGAACTGGTAAGGTGGCAATTGCCAGAGAAGGTATAAAGAAATAAGATATAAATTGTTTGACCTGAACAAAATAACCCTTTTCAATTCATTATCACCCTCTGAACTTAAAGAGCTTATGCCTTACATAAGCAAGATATCTGTTAAAAAAAGGGAGTTTATATTTTCTGAGGGTGACCCATCTGAGTGGTTTTATATAGTCCTTAGTGGAAAGGTAAAGATAACAAAGTTATCGCAAGAAGGTAAGGAGATAATCCTCGAAATCATCGCTCCCACGGATTTTTTTGGTGGTCTTGCTGTTATAAAGGGCTTTCCTTATCCTGCCAATGCCATTGCCATGGAGGATACGGAGCTTTTAAGGATCTCAAGGTCCAACCTAATGAGAATCCTTGACAGGTTCCCAAGCCTGATGTATTGTATGGCACTTCAACTCGGTGATAGAATGAAGGAATCACACGAAACACTAAAGAATATCGCCCTTGAGCGTGTAGAGGCAAGGATTGCATCACTTTTACTGAAACTTGCTGATAAGGCAGGTAAAGAAACAGAAAATGGTATATTAATAGATATGAAGTTAACAAAACAGGACATTGCTGAAATGGTAGGCACTACTGTGGAGACCTCTATAAGGACGATGAGTAAACTAAAAAAGCTTGGTTTAGTTTTAGAGAGAGAGGGCTATATAGTCATAAAAGATATCAAAAAGTTACAAGACCTCTGTAGTTGAGATAAATAAAAAATCCCCCTGACCTGTAATTAAGCAGGCTAGGGTTAAAGAGTCATCATTCCGTTCTGCCAAGCATCGTCGTCAGCATATTATAAAAGAAAAGAAATATCGAAATTGCCTGTATGAGACCAAACGCTGTTGAAAGACTTTTAAATAAAGATAATTCAGGATTCAGGCTAAACAGTAAGTAGGAAATGAGCATTCCAATCAGGCTGATATTTGCGAGCCAGAAATGTAACTCTCCCATCTTGGGGTACTTGAGGGGTCTTCCTGTAAACCTGGGCAATATGTGATACCCCACACCAAAGATCATCATGGATACCCAGCCGAGCATATTCAGATGGGAGTGCATAAACTTCAGGTACAATAGGGATGGATGTCCGAGCATCAGGAGACCAAAGATAGACGCAAGGGCGAGATAGACTATGCTCATGACAATGAAATTTTTTACAAATCTGTCCATATTTATCCTCCTTCTCTAAAAGTGCGGCAATTTGCCAGCCGCACCTTCGTACGATATGTTTGTTAATGTTATTATACTAATTAAAGAGCGGTCTTATGGTATGATTAATCTCATATTTTCAGGAGTTACGATGACGATCGAAAATTCTTCCTTCAAAGTGTCATGAATAATTGCGGTTATCTATATTCATTGGATAGTTCTCATTACACAGATGTTGTGAGGCAGGATTTCATAAAGGATAGTTCCCGAACCCCACCTGCGTTAAATACTAATTTCAGCATATTGAGAACATCAATGATTCCGTACATAATCATGATATTACTTCTTATATTCCTATTTTCCTCCTCTCCTGCATTTGCAGAAATGAGTAAAGAAATAATGCTTAAAAGGCTCGTAAAGATGTTAAATGATGTGAGGATAAAGGGTAGCAAATGTGGTGATAGATTTTATCCCGCAGCGAGTCCGCTTCGAGGGGATAACAGGCTTACCAGGTCAGCACATATTCATGCATTAGACATGGCACAGCGTAATAGGCTGAGCCATAGAGGCCGCGATGGGAGCAACGCCGGGGAGAGGATAAAGGCGGCAGGATATAAATGGAAGGCCTTTGGCGAAAACATTGGTGAAGGTTATAACAAGCCCGATGATATATTAAAGGCATGGCTGGAAAGTGAGGACCACTGTAAGAATATAATGAATCCTGACTTCAGGGATATCGGGGTCGCAGTTGCAAAGAAAAACGGAAAGGCATTCTGGGTCCTAGTTCTTGCCCTGTCAGACTGACCAACCTCCCTGAATATGATACAAATCATGGAGTAAAACCCTCAAAGGAGATATTATTAATTATTAAAAGAACTCAGGAGGTATGGATATGAAAAAAACAGATATTGAAGAATGCCCATCCTGTTCAACCCTTGGTAATATATCAGGGAAAACAGGTGAGGATTCGCCAAGGCTTTCACACTGGCCAATACAGATAAAACTTATAGGCACTATCGCTCCTTTTCTAAATGATGCGGACCTGCTTGTTGCAGCTGATTGCACTGCCTTTGCAGTACATGATTTTCACAGGAGATTTCTCGGGGACAAAAGGGTCCTGATTGGTTGTCCTAAACTGGATGACGCCATGTATTATGTTGAGAAATTCACAGAGATATTTTCAAATATGTCTGTGAAGACGGTAACGTGTTTAAGGATGGAGGTACCATGCTGCGGAGGCATGACGGCTGTTCTCAGAGAGGCCATAAAGAGGTCAGGGAAAAACATTCCCCTTACTGAGGTGGTTATAGGGATCAAAGGCAATCTCATTGGTGAAAGGCTGGTGACATAATACAGGTCTGCCGGCAGACAGGCCTTGCGGCTGAAAGAAAAAGGTATTGGATTAAAATTAACAATTAAAGGAGGGTTGAACATGACAGCAACAAAAAAGATAACGAGGGATACGGTAATTGGTGATGTAATCAACGACCCTGTGGGAAGAAAGGTTATTGAGAAGTATTTTGGAAATGGCTGCTTTACCTGTCCGGGAATAAAAATGGAATCAATAGCATTTGGTGCAATGATGCACAACGTGGACCCTGAAAAGATTGTAAAGGAGATAAACGAGGGGGATGAATGAAATGGAAATTCGATGCTTTGTCTGTGGAAGGAGTGATAAGAGTTTTGTATATCTGAACTGCGTTCATGAAGGAGAAGATAAGCTTGTATGTGTACGATGCCTTCCTGCGCTGATACACGGGGCTCATTGAAGAGTGTAAACGGAAGCGCGAAAGTTCGGAAGTGCGGAAGTCAAGTTAGTTCAAAAGTGCGGAATAGCAAGAACTAGGAAGGCCTTCTGTTCTTTCGCGCTTACGGCCTAACAGTTATAGCAAATTACAGCCAGCTAACTCAAAGTCCTGGTATGACAAAGAAACAGGTCATTTTAGCATCCATAGATAGATTTCATCTCTTCAGAATATGCACCCTTTTCATCGTATATAAAAAAGGGTTTTTCGACCCTGGTCCCTGTCCTTCCTCCCTTAACACCATCAACAAGAACCATCTTTGCCTCTGTGGAGATGCTGGAATGAACAAACTGAAGCCTTTTTATCTCAATACCTTTTTTTCTCAGTTCTACAACTAACTCTGACAATCTTGAAGGGTGATGAATAAGAAAAATCCTTCCCTTGTGTTTTAAAAGGAAATCTGCTGTGTGAATAAGACCTGAGAGGTCAATAGCAATCTCATGCCGTGCTATTGCCTTTTCTTCGTCAGGATTTAGCCGACCTGATCTAACCTTTCTAAATGGTGGATTTGACACAACAACATCAAAGGAAGCCTTAAAAGACGGGTGAATCTGCGGGATCTGCCTTATATCCTCAAAAAAAACTTTTATTCTATCCTGGAGCGAGTTAAGCTCCACATTTTTTTTGGCAAATTCATAAAGGATACGTTGAATCTCAAAAAGGTTGACTGTTGATTTATCATATTTCTTTGCCAGAAGAAGCCCGATTATACCACTTCCTGCTCCAAGGTCAGCTATTCTCTCAATCCTCTGGAGGGTTATGAAGTTGAATAACAAGAGTGAATCAACAGAAAAGCGGTAACCCGTTGCCGGCTGATAAAGCCTTATATCTCTTATACTGTCGAGGGTAAATTCCCTTGAAATGCCTTTAAATTCCAATTAAACCTGTTATCTCCAAAATAAATTTTTAAAACTTCGAGCTGAAGAACCAACAATGCCTTTTTCATGTCATAGTTCCCAATTTCTAACCGTGGAAAAAAAATAATAGAATTTGACTTAAAATACTGCTATACTTATTCATATACACCCCCAGTTCGGGTTTATAACTTTAGCTCTACTATCTATTCTACCCAGATCGGAGTTTTTAAAAAGTTATTGTAGACAACGGCGACTTACTCATAACTCCCATCCCCTGAATCTTTCTGACCTTGAGATAAAGACACTGCATGGGGAAAATCTTAATACATTTTCTGTAACAGAACCGATATCGATTCCCTCTGCATAGTGCCTCCCTGTCTTTCCAAGGAATATAAGCTCTGCATTAATCTCATTGGCATAATCACAGATCCTCCTGTAAATTTGACCCTCGAAAACCTTTTTAACCACTCGTGTTGACAAACCTGCAGGTCCAAATCCATGCCCTATATCCTTCATCCCTGAAAAGACCTCCCTCTCTGCTCTCTCGAGGATCATATCTCCAACCCTCGCGAGACCCTTATCTATAAACTCATCATGGATCCTTTCCTGTTCCTTTGAGTTAAAGGAAAAGCCCTCATTCTGTATCACAGATTCCTTTAATCTTTTGAAGAGCTCCCTGTGAAGTGCAGAGTCATAGACATATACCAATGGATCTCGGCATTAAAGGCGTCCGAAAGGAGTCTTGCATACCTCAGGGCTAATATTGCAGAGGCACTTCCATCAAGGCAGACAATGAATCTTGGATTAAAAAGATCTATATCCTTCTTAACTATGAGAAAATTTGTATCAACAAGCCTCAGAACCCTGAGACAAACGCTTCCTATAAACCCATCTCCATTACTGTTAAAGCCATGGGAACCCATTATGACGAGGTCGCCTCTTTAATCCTCTATGATCTCCTTCACTGCTTTGAAGTTCTCCCTTCCTTCACCCTTTCCCTGAAGGTTATGGATGTACCATTAAATCTCTCCCTGAGGGGTTCGAGATACGAAAGGGATATCCTCTCCATTCCTATATTTATCAATCTATTATGGACATCCCTCTGCTTGAGGAGCATCTCCTCTTTCTGGTACCTTTCAGGAAGGGTGGGTTCCATGATCCTGAAGGCACCTTCATGCATCCCTGCATTGTAACCATGAACACCTATGACCTCTGAACCAAACACGCCAGCAATCTTCACAGTAATTTCTGCTGCAACCATTGAAGGGTCACTGTTATCAAAACAGAGGATGATCTTTTTAATAACCTCCTTCACCTCCCCTCCCTTCAGTCCCATCTTAAATTTATTATATTATGGATATCAGTAACCTTAGTCACAGATATACACTCCTTTGAATCATAACTGCGGTAACATTTATACCGGTAAGGCTGACCCCTGTTAGATAAAGCCTCTTTGTAAAGGTCTTTGCGATCTCGGAATGGATATTATCATGCCTGAAAAGCTGAATGACCCCTGCCCATAATGGTGAATATGTGCCAATGATGAAGGATGCAGTAAAAAGGATACTCAATGGTGTGTATTGCCATAGACAATAAATACAGTGATGATCTGGCATCTTCATGGCAGAAGGTGCTATAGATTCAAAGGTCGCTATAATTGTAACAACGGCATTAAAGATTGCATATATAGCTTCTGTGGAGACGAGACATGGCGAATATCTTTTCCTGTATGTAAAGTAAACCAGATTAATAGCCATCATGAAAATAAGGAGGATATTTGAGACATAATACGCAGGCATGATAAATCCCTGATATCTCTCACCGAGAAAGAGAGAGGATATTGAGGCACTGACCCTCTTTTCAGGGATGTCGAACAAAGTGGTGCAACAGGCAACATAGCTCTTTATTTTAAAATTGGTAAAATACAGGATATCACCAAAACTGTCAGATAAAGATACCAGGCTTGCTCCTGAAAGAAAAAGTGCTCTCCTTTTATCAAGAACTGCCTTTCCAGACCTTTCGTCCATCCTGTTCAGTATAAACCACGAACCTATCAAGAAGAAAACAACAGGCTTGCTTATCTGCACAGTAGAGGATAGGATGGGCTGAACCTGCGTTACCCCGAATACGCACATTGCGCCAGGGACATGGGGAATATAACTCTGGAGGGTAACATAGAAGAAGGGCCAGAGGAGTAATTTTATGATAAAAACGCCCATGGCACTCAGTAAAAGGATGTGAGTTCTGTCTTCTATTAGACCTATTATATCAGTATCAATTGGGCCTTCTGTCTTTTTGTATATAGAAAGGGAAATAAGAAGGATGACTAAGGAAAGAAGACCTGTAATAACCGAGGCAAAGAGGATAATAACAGTGAAGGGGCTTATTATCATGGCTGTAACCTGCCCTTTTTTAATACATAAACTTTATCAGCAAGACTGGTAACTGTCTCATCGTGAGTAGAGATGATTATAGTCTTCCCCTGGGACCTCAATTCCCTCAACATATGGAGGACAACCTCGACTGTTTCAGCATCTATATTGGATGTTGGCTCATCAAGCAGTAGCATATGCGGATCATTTATAAGGGCCCTTGCAATAGCAACCCTCTGCTGTTCCCCACCGCTCATCTCCACAATCCTGTGAACTGCCCTCTCTCTAAGGCCCATCTTTCCAAGTAATTGATAAGCCCTCTCTTTTCTCTTCTTTTCACTGATGCCAAGAGGAATGAGAGGAATAGCCACATTCTCCCATGCCCTCAGACCCTCAATGAGGTTGAATTGCTGGAAGACAAAACCAAACTTTCTTCTTATATATGCGAGACCTGCCTCTGATAAGGATGTTATCTCCTCTTTGTCAATGAATACCTTACCCCTGCTCGGTCTATCTATTGCGCCTATAATGCTCAAAAGTGTTGTCTTTCCAGAGCCTGAGGGCCCTTGAAAGACCGTAATAGAGCCATCCATAATCGAAATGGTGATATCCTGAAGGGCTATGACCTCATAGGGTTTTCCACCACGATAGACCTTCCAGATACCTTCGCAGTGAATCATCTCATAGCCTCTCGAGGTGGCACAATAGATGCCCTCCATGTTGTGTAGATGCTGCCTGCTGTTATTATTACTAATGAGATAATGAAGGATAATATTAATGGCACCGGTATGAATACAGAAGGAACCTTAAACGGAGGGATATTTCCTGCTCCGGGGATAAAGAGCTGGGCAATTATTGCTCCATTAAGGACCTTTAACCAGGAAAAGGAGATTATAAAGGTTAAAGGTACACTTAGAATCGAGAGGAGAAGAGATTCAAGAAAGATCATCTCCATCACCTCAACGGTTCTCCAACCCACTGCTTTAAGGATTCCAATCTCTTTCCTCCTTTCAGAAAGTCCAAAACCTGATGATACAAGAATGGCAGGTATTCCAATGGCAAAGGCAACGGTGTACAGAACCATGAATATCCCGCCCTTTGTATTAAAACCCCTGTTGAGATAGGTTCTAACGAGGTCCTTTGTTTGAATCCTGAAATAGGAATTCATCTTTTGGAGTTCCCTACTGACCTGACTTGTATAACCATCCCTTACATAAATTACCATGTCTGTAACAAATCCAGCCATCTCATAGAGGGATACCATCTCGTCTAAATTCATCACTATGAGGTTTGATGTCCATATCCCTGACCTTGAATCAAATATTCCTGAGATACGAAACTGCTTCTTCATAACATAAGGAGCTCCATCAACGAATCCTATTATCCTAACACCGAGACTGATAACATCTCCTATCTTGAGTCCAAACTCCCTTGCAAGCCCCCTGCCCATCAGGACCTCTTCTTCCCGAGGTGGGTTCCCATTTATGAGGCTAACCTCACGAGAGACCTCTTCAGTGGGAAGTCCGAGTAGCACAGCAAGTCTTTCATTGACGTAAATCCTGCTTATTGCCCTTGGTACCACCTTCTCAACACCTTCTATCTTTTTTATATATTCTGCCATCTCAAGGGGTATAACGCCATTTCTTCCATACATATCCATTGTTAAATAGATATCAGCTCCATTCTCGACAGATATGATGGATTCTGTCTTTAAGCCCTCAAGGATTGCGATTGCGGAAAGAAAGGGCAAAAGAATAGCAACGAGGCAAAGCACAACAACAAAGCTCCTCACCGGATATCGCATGATATTATCTAAAGCGGCATAGAATAGGTTAAGATGTCTCAACTCTTATCTACTTTCTATCTCCTTTTTAGCCTCTGAAAGGGTAGTCTTAAAATCAGCAATCCTTCCCCCGTACTTCATGGCAAACCTCTCAGCTTCCTCTCTGGAAGAAAAGGCAATCTTACTAACAGGGCTCATCGTTCCAGGTGCATAAGACCCTATGACAAATATTGCCTTTTCTGCATCGATCATCCTTTCAGGTCTCATGTATTCAGCAACCTTCACATTTCGTGGAACCTCCTTTGCTTTGAAGTAAGCCAGCACTGCAACACAATGGATCGAGCAGGTATAAAACCTTCCCTTTGATGTCTCGAATTCATACCTTGTTCTTGCCCATCTATTCCTGTCCATACCGCAATTGTCGCACCTGGAATGGTCTGTATATCTCTGGGGATTCTTTATTGGATGCTCAATATCGAGCACTTCCTCATGATTCTCTGATGCCTCGGCATAAGAGAATAGAGGCTCTTTAATATCAATAATGGAGAATCCCCTGTCTGGTGAGTAACTATACCCACCTGGCAGAGGCCACAGGGTGGTCTCGTCCCAGAAATCTATCCTCGCGTCATAATTCAGAAAACCCCACTCAGGCCTTATGACAGCCCCAAGTCCAAGACCAGAGAGATACTCTTGGAGGGCTCCTTTTGTTGGCTCTCCCTTTCTGAGCCCTACTGACTCAAAGCCAAGGATTGAAAAAGTGGCAATGAGGAGGACGGTGATTATAAATATCACTGATTTATGTCTCTTCATAGTTACCTCGGCTTGAGGATCTCCTGTGTCACATCATTGAAGGTTATTATCCTGCCTCCATGTCTCTTCACATATTCCTCTGCGTCGGTCTTACTCAGGAATGGAACAAGGGCCTCTCCCATGGGTCCCATTACATCGCCACCATAGACATAAAAGGCATCCCTTGCCTCAATCCAGTTTCCCTTTGGGTTCTGCCAATCGCTCTTCCCCATATCATTCACATATATAGCTTCTATATGCCTTGGTCTCACTGGTTGAAGGTAAAAGAGGAACATATCGAGGGTACTGCAAAAGGTATCGAACTCACCATTTTTATAATGGATCTGTGCCTTTGAACCAGGGAAATCGATGATGATCATACCACAGACACGACAGGTATGTTCCCTCGTTAACTCAACTGGCACAGGCCTCTCCCTCTTCTTATCGCAGGAGAGGAGAAGCTGAAATAGCATTAAAGAACAGGATATTAAGGTCAAGGCCTTTCTCGGAATCATTGTTGCCCCTATAATCCCTTCCTGCTCATCCTCCGGTGAAGGAGCAGACCTATAGCAAAGAATATCAGTGTTACCGCAGGAGGTAAGATATAGACCTTCACAGGCGTTGGAGGTTCAAGGATCATGTAATACCAGGCAGATATTGTTGCTTTGTCACCCTCTTCCTTAAACCTCCCATCATAGACCTGAACAGAGAAGGGAATGAACTGTCCTAGCACAAATCTCAAATCATTCTCATCCTTTGTATCAAGGGGCCTCTTAAAAATGACCCTGTACATGCCATTTCTGTATGTTCCTTCTGCCTTTATATCCTGTTTGTCTTGTTTTTTTAGAGTTCCAGGGCCCATTGCATTGAATTCCACACCTTTACTATCGGCAGTATTAAATGAGAGGATATAGGCTGGGTTCTTCTTATCACCTCTGAAGAAGTATGGCTTTTCTCCCTGCTTCGGTTTCGCTGGAAACTGGACCATAACCATATCTGGCGGCATACCATCCTCTCCTCTATTGGGCTTTCTATCGGTCCATTCGAGCATAATGCCGAACTCAGCATCAGTATAAAGCCCTCTTACTCTCACATTACTAATATTGGGAGTGAAGTTTCTTGGCTCAAACATTATCTGGCCAGCCATGGGTAAGTCGAGATAATCAATCTTATCCCAGGCCGGGTCCTCAAGGGACGGGATTGTTGAAGCCTTCTTTAACATTAGAGAGACGCCAAGCTTTCCCTGGAGTTGTCGTGATTTTATATAACAGGCAAGGGCCCACCTCTCATCATCAGAGAGTGTATCCTGATAGGATGTCATAGGTGTGCCTTTGTTACCTGTTGTGATCGTGAGATATATATCCTCCAGAGATGAGCCTTTTCTGAATTCCCAGGGATGGGTATGGTCAGCCGGTAGAATGGGATAACCCCAGTCATCCTTAAAATTCTCCTGCCATGCCTTCTCGCCATCTCCTCTTCCCTCCTTGCCGTGACATTCCCAGCACTTGGCAGTCTTCTCCTCTATCTCCCTGCCCTTCTTTATCATCTCATCAGAACAGGATGGAACCTTTGTTATCTTTACAGGCTCGGGCTTTGTTGTGAACACATCAGGTGCAAACTTCTTGAGATAATCGACAAGGAGCCCCACCTCGTCGTCACTGAACCTCTTCCATGGAGGCATGGAAGTCCCGGGATTACCATCCCTTATCATCCTTTTAAGGTCCTCATCAGTGGGTGGTTCTCCTGTTGGAGTTGATGTAAACTTGTATGTTCCGATCGTAAAGTCCCTTGGCTTTGGAAAGGTGAAGTCCTTTGCATATCCATCTCCTTTTCCCTCATAACCATGACACTGGGCACACCAGGCATCATAAAGGACCTTCCCTTTGTCTTCACCAGAGGCAATTAAAGGCATCGTAAATATGAGAACTAATATTAGGAAAAACCTCATCTGTTACCTCCTCGTTTATTAACTTTTACCATGTTCTTGGTTTGTTCCCTGTGGCATCGTAAATGAAGAGGATAACCTTCCATATCTCCTCTTCAGTAAGGATGTCTTCAAAGGCTGGCATTGATGAGTCCCAGGGGTTTGAGCCAGGCGGTAGACCCTTCCAACCCTTTGCGATCCTCCAGAACACAAAGGACTCAGGTAACTGAGCTATTGTGTCTGTCCCCCTGAATGGTAAGGGTAGAGGGTTGAAGGCATAGGCAAAATGTCCCTTGCCATCAAGGTCATCGCCGTGGCAGTAGAAGCAGTTCTGATAATAGATTTTTTTGCCCTCTTCAATGTAATTTTTGAGGTTTGCGATATCCTTTCTCAAGGGGTTTTCAAGGCCTAGTATCTTGATTGACTTTCCCCTGAATTCGATCTCTGTCGGTGGCTCAGGATGGACTATCCTTGCTGATACAGGTGGTTCATATCTGGGCTTCACCTTGAAATATGTAATCATCCCTCCAAGGACAGGGATCCCTATAAAGACAATAGCTATCCTCTGGAGCCTTTTTTTCTTCCTCGGCAAGTACAGATTTTATTGGTCTGAGAAAGGCCTTCCATGTATCCTCCTGGATCGAAAAGAATATCAGGAAGGCAAAGATAGCCATTGCCATGTACATTACCACCACCTGACCTGGAAGGGGTGGCATAAAAAGGCCCAGACTCATCAGAAATCCATATATGGCTATAAGGATTCCAAGGAAGTTGAAAAAGGGAGATCTCTTTAATGCAGATACAATAGAGACTGTGATGCCAATGACAGTAACTACAGGATATATCCAGATCATACTATTTACCTCCCTCCTCAGCTTTATCTATCTGTAGTTTTAATACCTGAAGAGAGACAGGATAAGAGACTGTAACCCTGCCACCCTTGCTCTGAAGAAAGGCTGTAAGTGCTATGAGCTCACCCTCGGTGAGTGATATTGGTGGCTTGTGAACAGGGGGCATGATGTTGTCAAACCCCTTTTCTACATAGGCACCTGGATTGACGAGTGCCTCAAAGGCATAATCCTCAGGTTTCATATTCCTTTCCTTTGCCTCCTCCTCCATATGCTTTCCAATGGTATCAATTGCTGGAGCCCTCATCCCTGGTTCGGCCTTCATAGGATGACAGACCATGCACTGCCCCTTTCCAAAAAGTATCTGCTCTCCGATCTGTAAGAGTTCCTCTGTAGTTACACCATCCTGGATCTTAAGTTCCTTTGGTGGATGTGATTCTGACTGTGGTAGAAAATAAAGGCCTATATAGGCAAAGAAGAGATTTATCGCCAGTACAACAATGCCAAGTTTAATGGCTCCCGATCTCATACCTCCTGCCTCCTTTCCCCGCTCATCTTTTCGAGCTTCATTATACTCCAGAAGACAAATGCTACAAGACCAAAAAAGAGCAGTGTTATTACTGTAACCATTACTGCTGCTATACCATGGGCAGGTAGATAGGCGTCAGGACTGGTGTCCTTAAGAATCCCATAGACATGCCAGTATTGCCTTCCACCTGATCTCATATAACCCATCATGCCCATGAGCCATGTAAAGGTAACGGTAATGCCGATTAGGGCATACTGAGACCTTTCAGGCATCTTACTCCATTGAGGCTCTCCCAATACCCTTGCGCCTTTATACATCTTGTTATCGAGAATGAATAGGGCAATAATGGCCATGAAGAATACACCGAACTGAATGGGTGAAAGAACCTTGACTCTCACTGCTGCGGGTACCATATAACTGTATACGCCGAGGACAAGGACGATTACTGTGGAGAGCACTATGATGGCTGCCCTGACCATCCTGCCTGATCTTGCCCATGGAACAACTGGTTCTTTATTACTCATCCTGAAGATGACATAGCTCAGGAATGTGGCAAGGTAGGAGATTATGACAGCCGTATTCTTTGCAGCCATAACCCCCAGGTTTCCAAGGGCTGGGTGATATGCGCCTATCCTCCTTGCCTCTTCAAGACTCAGTGCAACACTGTGAGGTGTTAACCATACCATATAACCAAGGAGGACAACGATAAATAGGAATTTTACATATTTAAAGTACCTCTCTCCTCCTGGCATCTTGTTGAGGGATATCCAGAGGTAGTAATTAATGAAGAATAGAATTGCTCCTATGAGGATGGCCTGCATGACCCACAGCCAGGCAAAGAACCCTCCCATGAGCTGTATACCCATCTGCTCATTAAAGGCATAGATCTCTATACCGAGGAGATAGCCTATTCCTGGAAGGATGATGGAGAATCCTATTGCTATCATGGCTGATGTATAACCCATCCAGTCATAATAGGCCTTTTCTTCTGGAGTCCTGGCAGTAATGAACCTGTAGGCTGCGTAGGCAGCAGCAATACCAGCACCAAATACAACATTGGCAGCGAGTCTGTGAAGTGAAAGAGGTATCCACATATAGGTCTTTATAGCCTGCCAGCGGCTAACTAGTTCGCCCTCAGGATTTACACCTCCAGGAGTGGTCATGTATCCAACCCATGCACTTGTTATTAACAACAGGATCGTGCCAATTATATTCAATAAGACACCCAAAGCCACATGGGTTCCCTTCTTTTCCTTCATCCTGTGCCAGGAATAAAAATAGTAGTAACAGACAAAAACCTCGCCATACATCACAAGGATATAGGCCCACCAAGTAGGACCGAGGATCTTCAGCATATGCTCAATGAACTTAGGATAAAGAATGGGAAGACTTACCATCAGGACCGCACCCATTACCGCTGTCAATGTATAGGCAAGGGTAAAGAGCTTTGTGAAGTCATAAGCGATCCTGTCGAGTCTCTCATCCTTCTTCTTCCAGCCGAGGTATTCCATTGCAACAGCAAAGATAGGCACTCCAAGGACAAAGGCAGCAAAGTTTAGATGTATCTGTGCTATTATCCATACCCAGACCCTACTTCCTAGGACAGGAAAGCCTCTGTAGTTATCAGGAGTGGGGCCAGGTAAGAACCCCTTCAGTAAAACAAGACAGGCAAATCCTATCCCGAGTATCAGGGTCAGCTTAATAAATCCCTTTAAGATTCCTTTCTTCACACTTGCTTCCGCCACTTCTATTACCTCCCGACAATAATATAAAGGGGTCGTTCTACGACCCCTTTCCTGCTTACTTCTTAGTCATAGTGACATTCAGTTCTGATACCTTTCCTGCCGAGACCTCTACATCCTTTTTCACCTCTTTAAGGCCCTCATGCCAGAACCTCACTGTGTATTTTCCAGGAGGGAGGTCCTTTATCTCGAAGTTTCCCTGGGCATCAGTTATTGCTACATAGGGATGTTCGGAGACATAGACATAGGCCCTCATCCAGGAGTGGGCATCGCACTTTACATCATGCAGACCTGTAACCCTCACGGGCTTTGTTATAACCTGATCCTTTTTTGGAAGGGCAAGGTTATAAACTGTCCTTCTCTTATCGCCAAGCATAAGAGCAAGGCTGGTGTTGTGAAGAATAGGGTCGCTATTCTTGAGCACATAATTGGAACCTTTATAGGCAATACTTACGAGTGGTTCAAAGTAGCACTTTAGGTTATCTATCACTGTGTCCTGCTTTGGAGCAGCCTTACCCTTCTGCACATTCTCGACTATAACGAGGACATTCTGTATCCCCATATCGCCTGATATAAGATACATCTTTGCAGGCTGACTCTTTCCGCAAAATTCCACATCCTTTTCGATCTTCAGCACAGGGTCTTCATATTTGCCAGCGACCTTCACCTTCCCTTTAATGCTTCCACCATTCTTTACTTCGATCACCTCATAGGCAAATGAGGCTGCGGCCATTACTAGCAATAACAGGATTGAAAAGACTAAAATCCTTTTCATCTCTAACCTCCTCCTTCTTAGATTTTTAAAAAAGTTGAAGAATCCTCACCTAACCCACCAGAAACGGTCATTATCACCTCCCTCCCCAGATTATCTCTCTGATAATTTTATGTAATTCAGGTTCATGGATGTAGTGCCCCACCACCCTTTTTACGGTCCTTTTGGCATCTATGAAGACAAGGACAGGCACATAATTAATCCTGTAGGTTCTAAGGAGTTCTTCCCTGTTCCCAGCAAACATAGGAAAAGTAAAGCCCAGCTCATTCTTATACTTCCTGACGAGCCTGTTATCCCTTGCCATGATGTTTATCCCTATTATCCTGAGTTTCTCTTTACCGAATCTTCTCTCTGCTCTCTTAAGATGTAATATGATCTGGGTGCAATAGTGGCAAGCATTATGGGTGAAGTAGATAATGGTTGGTCCGTCAATGAGTGTACCGAAATCAACATTCCTGTTATTCTCATCAGGTAAGACATAGGTTGGCACAGGAAAACCAACGAGGCCATTTTCAGAGGGATAGACTGGTTTTACATAAAAGACCATTATTAAAGAGATTACGGCTATTATCACCCTCAATCTACACCTCTATACTGAGGACTCTGTATCTCAATATATTTTTATAGTTATGGCCATATACCACAGGTAAGCCATCTGCCTCGATATAGGTATATGCAAATGTATTGATAATGTCATCCTGTTTTGGTACAAGGTCAATCCCACGACCGCGAGAAAACCTGATCCTGTCAGGAGGTATCCTGCCAAAATAGTAATCCTTCATCTCTGGTCGCCTCTTTGCCTCAGAGACATCTACAGGTATCCATCTTCCATCGCCACCTAAGAAACTCATCCAGCTATGGGCATTTATACAATCAGCCTCTATCTCGCCCGTCTTTTTCATCCTCGATGGATATGGTAAAAGTATCCCCTGTTCCCATCTTATGGGAATACCTTTATACATCATGATGCTCCTGAAAAGGGCATGGAATTCATCGCACCTTCCTGCCCTATCCTCAAAGGCTATCACACTCACACCCCTACCACATACCTCATGGACATAGTCGAGCCTCTGGATAATAGCCTCATAGGCAAGCCTTGCCATCTTTACAGGGTCTTTCTCTTTTCCTGTTATCCTGTCAGCAAAGTCGGTTATATTTCTGTCCCATTTCTCCCATTCAGAGGGTTGGAGAAATCTCTCAGGCCTTTCATTGTCCCTGAAGCCTTCCTCGACCTTCCTCCTGATATGAAATGAGACTATGATCCTCTCATTCTGCCTGAGTTCCTTTGTCTCGAGATAAAACATCCTGTTTCCTGTCTGGATGTCCTCTTTTAATTCAAATGGGACTCTTGCCTTCATCCTGAGGTCCTTAATCTCCTGGCAATGGTCAGATGGTGGAACAGGTACCCATATCCTTATAAGTCCTGCCCTGGGAGGCTTGAGAATCTCTGTAGTATATGTAACATTCAGCGAAAGGGCTTTGACATCTCTGTCCTTTATACCTCTAGCGCCAATAAGACCAGGAAATAAGACATCACCTACCAGTAGCATCGTCCCTAAAAGGAACCCTCTTCTGCTTATGTTTTTCATGTAATCAGCCTGACTACTCACTCTTCTATTCACTTCTCCTCTGGCAAGACATTGCCCGTTATTATGAGGGTAACCATCCTGTTGTCTTTGTCATTGGTCCATACCTCCACAGACTTTGTGATATGCCCAATCTTCACCTGAGGAACGCCCGTATCAATAGTCACCGTGATCTTGCCTTCCTCATCAGGTCCTATCTCTGCCGAACTGGCAGTAGCACTGGTGCAGGCCCTTCAGGCAGGGATGAGTTTTTCTATTACCAGGGTCGCTTTGCCTTTATTAGCAAACTCAAAATCGTGAACCACCTTCTCTCCCTTTTTTATTGATCCGAAGTCGAATCTTGTCTCTTTAAAGATCACTGAAGGACCCTCTGCCACTGCAGAACCTGAGAATAGAAGCAACAAGAAACCTATAAATATGAATCTATCTAGACAGGTCAATCTCCACATTTCTTGTCTCTTCTCCCTTCAAAGAAATCTTTATCTCTTTAAGGCCGAATCCTTCATGCCATACTTTAAGGATATATTCACCCGGAGGTATGCCATCAAGGACGAATGAGCCCGATTCATTAGTTACAGTGCCATAGGGGTGGTCAAAGATAAAGATATAACCCCTGAGCCATTCATGGGCATTTGATTTAACCCTTATATAACCCCTTTCGTGAGAGTAAGAATGGTAATCCTTGATCGGTTTTTCTATCCTCATCCCTTTCTTTGGAATAGCGATGTTATAAATAGTGGCGCCGTCCTCAAGTGGTCTCTGGGAGAGGGTTTTATGGTACTCAAGACCGAGTTTGAGCTGGATTGTATGAAGGACAGGATCCTCATTCGTGAAGACGAACTTGCCACCAACGAAACCCACACTAACAAGTGGTTCTAAAGCACACCCCCTTATCATTAACTCTAAGGACTTAGGGCTCAAGGCTTTGCCTTTCACTGCGCCATCAAGCCATACAACAGCATTCTTAACAGTACCATTCGATATAATGTATTTGTACGCCATCTTTTCCTTCCCGCATATCTCTTGATCTCGGTCTATCTTTATTACCTCATCATTGGGTGGGGTGCTACTGAACCTGATGTGACCCTTTATCGTAGCTCCATCCTCTACATCAATGACCTCATAGCTTAAGCCTTGTGAAACATAAAAAAGTATAGAAACAAAGATAACCAGAAACCTCTTCATGATAAAAACCTCCTTTTAAATAGATAATGACTCATTATTAAAGGAACAATGATCCATATCATAGTTATCAGCATAAGGATCGGCATCTTCAGAAAGACAGGGAATTCAACAGAAGCAAGACCTATGAAAACCTTGAACTCACCTATAGAGAGGAAGTTCATTACCCTGTAGATATCAACAGGGTTAAGAAGTAGAAGGACAGTGAAGAGGGCACTGCTCAGTTCACCCTTTGTGATTATAAGTAGACCAAGGAGACCAAGGTCATAGAGCACAGTGATGAAGAGCCAGATGAAGATAGTGAAGGCGATAACCTTTGACCTCTCTTCAAAGAGGACAGAGATAAGGAAGGATAGACTCAGGAAGATAAGTCCAAGGATGAGCGAGTTAAACATAAAAAAGATATAGCTCTTTGAGGCAGTAAGTCCTGCCTTGAATACCAGGACAAGACCAGCAATCCCAAGGCCTCCCAGTGTTGATATGGCAAGGCTCATGAGGAGACCCGAAAACTTACCCATTAAGAATTCTGGAAATGATATTGGAGAGGATAAAAAGATGTCCAGCGTACCACGCTCTCTCTCGTCTATTATTATCCCGCCACCGAGTGTAAGGGCAAGGATGGGGATAAAGTAAGTAACAAGGCTTGTGAGGCTCGCGACAGTTGCCTCCATCCTCCTGAACCCTGCTATGCCTGATGGAGCAGAACCAAGATAGGCAATAAGGATGGTGAAGACCGAAAAGGCAAAGGCTATTACCACTACCCACCTTGTCCTAAATCTGTCGGTGAGTTCCTTTTGTGCAATCGCACCTATAGCATCAATGGAGACCAAAGAACACCTCCTCAAGGCTTGGCTCTACAACTGTGATATCGGCGAAACCATCCCTTTTTTCCATCAGGGCAGTAAGGACTCTCATTTTTTCGTTTCTGTCGATGGTCACATGGATATAACCATCCTTTTTTATGATCTCTTTTATTCCTGCACCTTTCAGGACCTCCTCAACAAGACCATTTTTCGAAGAGGCAGGTAGAATGGAGAGTCTGATGGGGAGATTCAGACCTGTATAAAGCTCTGGCATATTACCAATGGCCTTCAGTGTCCCATTCTTAAGTATTGCGACCCTGTCAATCCTCGCTTCCACCTCTCCAAGGATATGGGATGAAAGGATGACCGTTAACCTCTTCCTTTCTCTCACAGCCTGTAGGACATCGTAGAAATCCCTTGTCCCAACTGGGTCAAGCCCTGATGTGGGCTCATCGAGGATAAGGATATCAGGATCATTAATAAGTGCCTGGGCAAGGTTGAGTCTCTGCCTCATGCCTTTTGAATAGCCTCCCGTCCTTCTTCGCAGGAAGTCTTCTGAAACGATTCCTCTCAACAGTTGTGGTAATCCATCAAATCTTACTCCTTTTATCCTTGCAAAAAGCCTCAAGACCTCCATACCGGTTAGATTGTCATAAAAGGAGACCCTCTCAGGCATATAACCAATCCTGGCCTTGAAAGAGCCCCAGTCCTTTTGTGTTAATTCCCTGCCATGAAAAAGGACCTTACCAGAAGATGGTCTCAGGATTCCACTCAGTATCTTAAGAAGGGTGGACTTGCCTGAACCATTTGGACCGACGAGTCCGATGACCTCCCCTTCTCTGAGGGTAAAGGACACACCTTCAAGGGCCCTGATACTACCGTAGTTCTTTGATATCTCAACGAGCTCAATCATATCAGTGCATAGGTATCTTGTCTATATCACCGTAGAATCTTTCAGGTCTATAAGGATATCTTTCCTTTATCTCTTTCCATTGAGCATGAAATGGAAGCATTGAAGGTTTTCTATCAACCACCCTGGGTACCTTGAGAAATGGAAATTGCTTTTCGATAAGCCACAGGACCTGAAGGCCAGGGCTTGAATAAAGTATCTTTGCAAGGGGGTATCTCCAGAGTATATGGTCCACAACAGTATTAGATTCATAAGGTACATCACCAAAACCGTCCTCTGTCATGTCCCATCCAAGGTAGTCACTCCAGTAATTATTATCCCAGTACTGATCCCTGCCTGCCACAAACTTGACCTGTATCTCGTTATTTATAAAAGAGTTTTTGGATATAACATTCTCCTCGGAACCACCCCAGCTGTGGAGCCCAAGGTTATTGTTCACTATAAGATTTCCCGTAACGATGTTAAGGATGGAGTTGTAAAGGAATATGCCCTTCGTGTTGCCTATTACTGTGTTATTCTTTATCTCTCCTCTCACAGTCTGTATAAGGAGAAGACCGTGGGTTTTGTTTCCTACAGAGATATTGTTATTTATCTCTGATTGCTTTGTATACATTATGGCAAGACCAACGAGGTTTTCCCTTGCAAGGTTGTCACTGAAGACACCCCTGTCAACCCACATGGTATGAAGGGCATATCTGGAATTAGATATCTCATTCCCTGTTATCCTTCCATCGTGTGAGACCTCCACATACATCCCATCTCGACAGTTCCTGAGCCTGTTTCCTGAGATAGTTGCCTCCTGGGCATCGGTGAGATAGATGCAGTTGCCTCTATAATTGAGATCAAGCTCCTTCCTGCCTTCCACAATATTACCTTCAATTCTTGCACCCCTGTTACTGACTGCCCATATACCAAACATTACATCCTTCAGTTGATTATTCCTTATCAGGACATTATCGGCACCCTTGGCCAAATATATACCTGTACTTTGTGTACCAGCCACATCCTTTCCATGCATGAGGATGAAGCCCTCCACTATAACACCCTTAGACAATACAGTAATAATATTCCCTTTCTCAAGCCTAATAACAGGGGCGTTCACTCCTTTCAGATGAAGGGCCTTATTGATTATTACTTCCTCGCTATATTCACCACCCCTTACCTCAATTATATCTCCATTCCCTGCAGCCCTGATAGCCTCATTTATACTCTTATATCCATCACCACCAACATATATTGTCTGACCATAAAGGAGGTCTGGTAAAAAGAATATACTAAGAATCAGGCCTGCAGCTGTAAGCCTTGCCGCAACCCTCTTCTCTTCCCTCTTTTTCTTTATCAGGACAGGACAGAGATCCTGGTTCCAGTAATTCAACTGGCAGTCAAGACATTCAAGACATTCCTTCATATCAATATAACCGTCCGATATTGCCTCAGGTTTACATGTCCTTCCACATATCTTACAGGTCTTACAGAAGTCATACCGTCCTATCTTTATAAGTGGTATCCTCTTAACAAAAGAAGGTATTGCCAGGGCTGCGCCGAGGGGACAGAGGTAGCGACAGAAGGCCCTGTATATCACGGCCGAGCCAAAGGTTATTAAGATAAAATAGACAACAAAATACCAATCCCTCTTTAACTTAAGGACAAAGGTCCTGAAGGGCTCAACCTCTGTGAGATACTCAGAGAGCATAAAACTATAAAAAGACACCCCTGCAATAAATAAGAAGACAGCATATTTTAAATACACAAGTCCTTTGTTAATCTTTAAAGGCAACCTGACCCTGAACTTCGGAAAGATCCTCTCGTAAAGCTTGTTAAGGATTTCCAGCATAGCGCCATAAGGGCATAACCAGCCACAGAAGACACCTCTTCCCCATAGGACCATGGTTATAGCAATGAAGACGAAGGTGAGAAATATGAATGGTTCTAAGAGAAAAAGGCCAAGAGGAAAATCCATTTCTTTCACAGAATTAAGGATGATGACTATGTTCGTTGTTGTGGGTTGTGCCTTCAAGACCAGACCAACATAAACAAAGGAGATGACCAAGATAGTATTTCTCAATATCTTTGTTACCCTTCTGTGCCTTGAAAGTCTCTTCCGCATGGCCATTATAAAGAAGACGAAGAGAAGGAAAAAGGAAAATGTAATGATATTGTTGGCGTTCATCTCCCATATCTCTCTCCAGAGTGAGGACTGAGATAGATCTACAACAGGGGTCTCTTCCACCTTATTCAACAAACCTCTCGGGTAATTTATAATCTATGCTGAATGACCTGAATTCCTTCTTTGCAACAGTGGGTCTATAAGGAAGAAGAAGATTGAATTTAAATCTCTCGATAGGGTCAAAATCCCTATCCCTTATTATAAATATTCCCCCTTCTTTAAAATGAGGCACCCCTGCTGCCCTCAAATCTGTAAGGACCCGATAATCCTTATCCATGAAGACATAGACCTTATTTTCCTGTTCAAGACTGAACCTGTCAAAGACCCCTCCTCTTGCAAAGCCTGAACCTTTAAATGAGCCACTTCCTCTTGATGCCACAAATATGGCGGTCTCTCCAGGCGCTAATGAGCTGATAATATCTCCATAAAGGGTCTCACCAAGGAGATTCCTTCCAATGGAAGGAGGATTAAGGATTCCAAAGTAAAGGTCAATGTAGGGTTCGCCTCCCTCGATACCTAGGTCCCTTGGAAATACTTTTAGATTCAATACCCCGCTTGACCTTAAAAGGTCATCCCATGTAAGGCTCTGAAACCTCTGGCTTATTTTTTTTGCACCCTTTTTTCTGCCTTAATCAGACCTGTCTCTGTGGCAACCTTCCTTGCGCTTCCAAGGATGATAGCATTCTGAACAACAGCGGTTACTGTTGCACCAGTAATAGCATCCATTGTGACCTCCTTCCCGACTGAAAGGGGCTGGAGTATACTCTTCCCTGGATATTGTTTCAAGAATCTCTGGTAATTATCCTCTTTTAATCCGATAAGAACTATTGGTTCTGAGTGAAAGAGAAGTTTTACACCTGTAATGTTTCCTTTTGTATCAATGCCGATCAATGTCTCCATATGCTTTCCTGAATAACCAACGAGCTTCCCTGTCCATTCCTTTGATATAAATACATAGCCAACAAGTTCTTTACCCCTGTAACCCTCCCAGTATCCCTTCTTTTGAACGAACCTGTCTGCCTCAAGTACATCTTCAAGTTTGTAACTATATCTGTGCTCAAAGAACCTCCATTGGTCTCCGTAGGCTACGAGGGGATACAGAAAAAATATTAATAAAAATATTAATATTAATATTCTTTTCAACAACCGCCTCCTGATAGACTCGGGATAAGACAGGGGCACGATATGTCGTGCCCCTTATCTCTCATGCCTCCACTATAAACCTCATCCTCATCTCAAGGTGCAGGGCATGGCAGAAGTTTGTGCAGTATGCCCAGTATACGCCAGGCTTATCGGCAATAAAGGTAACGGACTTCGTCTGGAAAGGTGCAACCACAAAGTTGATATTGTAATCTGAAAGGGCAAAACCATGGCCGAGGTCCGATATCTCGTCATTGTTTGTTACTATTACAGTCACCCTGTCACCCTTCTTGACCCTCACCTCCTGGAGTCCGTATACAGGTGCATTTGCTGTTAGTTTGACTATCACATCTTTGCCCTTCCTCTCGACACCACTCTTTGTAACAGCCATTGGATGGTATTCAAACATGTTAACCCTGTCCTTCACATTCTTCTCTATTATGTCTCTCCTTACCATGATACAGTCGTGGGGCTCAATATAAGTTGCCGAGTCATGGACTAACTTTAATTTTTCACCGCTTATGTCAACAAGTTGCTCGCATTCATTCTTTAGTGGACCCACATTGAGGAACCTGTCTTTTGAGAACTTGTTTAGGGATACAAGCCACTTGCCATCAGCCTCTTTGGTCTCTGCCATTGTTGCCATTATATGGCCTACCTGATAATGTATATCCAGGACATCAACTATGTGGGGGTTCTTCTTCTTTGCCTCTGGTCCCATTCTCTCGGCCTCGATAGCCTTTTCTAAATTCCATTTAACATTTGTGCTGTCAATAAAGACCGATGTTATGGCATTACCCCTTCCATCAAAGGTGGTGTGAAGAGGTCCAAGACCAATATATGGTTGTGCCACTATACACTCCTCGGGTTTTATCTTTCCTGCAAAGGCAAGGTCAACCTTATCTAAGTCAATAACTGTACAGGCAGGAGAGACCTTACCAGAGCGGACTGCATATTTACCATCAGGAGAGACATTAACACCATGGGGATTCTTTGGTACTGGAATCCTCAGGACGATGTTAGACTTCCCTCTTCTTCCATCTATTACCTTCACCCCATTGATCGTGCTGTAATTACCCTTTTTAAGGGCATCCCTGATCCTTTCCCAGTTAAAGACGAGTAGATAATCGTTGTCCCAGGCGAGCATCTCAGAGATGGTAACGCCCTGCTCAGCATTATAGGAGGTTGCCATTGAATACTTACCCTTATAATCCGTTGCAGCAAGGTCAAGATTCTCCTCAACGAGGACCTGACATACAATCGCCATCCTCTCAGCATCTATTATGGTATGGACACCATAATATTCCTTTGGTTGCCTCTTTGGGTCATTCGGAACTGGTGCCTGGAACTCTCCATTCGTCACTATCCACTCGGTCTTTGGGTATCTCTGGGGAAAGAGCCCATGGGTTCCCTGAGAATTTGGTATATCAACGATCGCATCAACCTCCATATAATCTATCCTTATCCTGGCAGCCCTGTTATTTAATTTGTCATTTACAAAGAGATATTTACCATCGTATGTTCCATTCCTGTAAGAGCCATGAACATGGTGGGTATCTCCGGTATATCTGCCTCTCAGGAGTTTCTTGCTCTCATTCGTTATACCCCATCCTGTACCAACATCCATGTTGAATACTGGTATCCTCTTTAATTCACGCATGGATGGGATACCGAGTATCCTTATCTCCCCGGAATGTCCACCGCTCCAGAAACCATAATAGGAATCGAGTTCTCCTGGTTTAACCTCATAGGTCTGTCCATTTGTCCTTGCCTCTGCCCTGGAAACGATTTCTCTCTTTGCTGAATCGGATAGTATATCCTTTGAGAGTATCGCACCTGTAGTAGCCACTCCAGCAAGGCCAAGGAATTTAAGAAAATTTCTTCTATTCACTCCCTTTTCCATACTGACCTCCTTTCTATTTTTTACTTACAACTGGCAGTCTGTTCATGAGCTTAAGGGTAAACGACACAAGGTGCCACCTGTCCTCTTCTGTCATTGAGTCCTCATAGGAAGGCATACCACTACCATCGAGTCCTGCTGTGTAGGCAGTATAAACATTTTCAGGTGCAAAGCCCATCTTTGTGGCTCCTGTTGTAAAGTCAAAGGGGAGTATTTTGTCTCCCCAGTCATCCTTTAATCTGTCTGACTTGGGGCCATCCCCTTTACCCTCCTCACCATGGCACTCCCAGCACTTCATCTCCTTCCACAGTCTTTCACCCTTTGCTACTGACTCAGGCATACCAATCCATCCAGGTTTTTTAACAGGGAATGGCTTACAGGGCTCCTCTTCCTTCCACCGTGGTGAAAAGGTCTTTATGTACTCAATTACTGCCTTCCTGTCCTCAAGAGACAAGTCAGCAGAGGAGGGCATGTAAGCCCTTGGGATACCATTGGTGACAACCCTAAGCAGGTCTTCGCCACTGGGAAGACATCCTGTAGGTGTAGTCCTGAATCTAAAGACGCCTGTAGTAAAGTCTCTTGGATAGATCGTCCATACCATACCCCTCTTTTCAACCCTGTGGACTATACCAACAAGACCTTTCCCATCTCCCTTTTCACCGTGGCAGATTATGCACCTGCTTTCATAAACCTTCCTACCCCTTTCAATAACCTTTGGATCAGCAGCCATAACAGTGCCTCGCATGTACAAGAAGGTCAGCATGGCTATTACAGCAGAAAGAGCAAAAAAACAAAATATCATCTTCCTTCTCATCTTAACCTCCCATCTTTTTTAATTAAAGTTTTACGCGTTTCGCCTCGCTGGTATAAAATTCCGCAAATCTTATGCCATTTAGAAAATCTCTTAAGTCCTTAAAATTTTAAAAAACCTTCTAAGGGATAATGAGACATTAGTGTCCCACTGAGGATTCAATGTCTCATACCAATTAAATCGATAGACCTTTTTTATGAAGTCTTCAATAGGCACGATTCTTGATATTAAAGAGAAGATGAGGCAACTTTTCTTTGTAATAACGGTTATTTATCTCCTTATCTGCCTTACAGGGATAATCGCTGTAGGCACAAGACTCACAACAATAAAGGAAAAGACAGAGTTACTTTCTGAGGCCCAGAGGAGCCTTCTTAAGAGGTCTGAGTTTAAGGGCATAATCTTTGAACTTAGAAGGGCGATTGAGAAAAAAAGAGAGCCTGAGATAGGGGTGTTTATTAAAAGGTCTACAACAACTATCAGGGAGTGTTACGGCTGCCATCATCCTGACCATATAAAGGCAAGGATAATAGAGACAGAAAATAGGGTGAATGAACTTGCATCATCCCTTGCAAGGAGTAAGGATTATAAGACCTTGCTTGCCATTACAGAAAGGATTATACCCTTTGTTGAGACAGCCTACGAAAAGGCAACATCTCTATCCAAAGAGAGGCTTGATTCTTCTCTAAGGGAGATCAAACGAACAGAGAAGGCTATCAAGATAACGGTCATATCCGGTATCATGCTTTTTCTAACCATAACGATTATTGCCCTTTATAGGATCTCCCATCTTCAAAGAAATATAAGGGAGAGGGAAAGGTCTCTCGAAAACTGGGCTAATCAATGGCAGAAAACCTTTGACTCTATCCAGGACTGTCTCATGATAGTGGATGAAGAAGGCAGGATAAAGATGGCAAACAGATCAACAGAGACCATCTTTATTGGGCCCGTTAAGGGTAGATCCATTATGGAGATAATCGAACTACCATCTCCAGAAAACGGGAAGAAACTATATGATTCATCAAGCGTCATGGAGTTTTCAAAGGAGGAAAAGGTCTTTCAGCTTAAGAGCTATCCTCATTGCATTGAAGCTGACAGAAGAGGATATATAATCGTAATAAGGGATGTGACTGCCGAAAAGGAGATGGAACAGAGATCGATACAGGCTGAAAAACTTTCGACATTAAGTAGGATCATGGCAACAGTCGCAACGGAACTGTACAATCCTGTTACATCTGTGAGTGAATATAGTAAGGTATTACTCGACCTCTCATCAATCAACAAAAGGATTCGCGAGATAGCAGACAAGATAAGCATGTCAACCTCGAGGATGAGTGGTATCGTGGGAGAATTGCTGCACATCTCGAAGGTACCACAACTCAATAAAAGGAGTGTTGAATCCAGAACCCTTATTGAGGGGATTCTCAGACTTATAAAGGAGAGTGTGGATCTCGGTAATATCAGACTCATAGTTGAATCGGAGAAGGTAAATATTAACGTTGATATGGTAAAGGCAGAAAGGGCCGTTCTTAGTTTGATCATGAATTCCATCAACAGGTTGAATCTTTCCGGCCATGGTGACATGGTTAGCATCAAAGGATATGTCCGTGGAGGTAGGTTTCACATAGATATATACGATAACGGACCTCTTATCCCGAAGGAGGCGAGCCTTAAGCTCTTTGAACCATTTTTTACAGAAGAGGGTGAAAAGAAGAATCTTGACCTCAACATGAGCTACAATATCATTAGGGCACATGGTGGAGACATCATTATTAGGAGCAGTAAGGATAAGACAGTCTTCTCTGTAGAGTTGCCTCTTTGATTAATTACTGGATTTTTTTAGATCAAGATTATAGCGCTTTATAAGTCGGTGGATCGTCTTTCTGTTGATATCTGCCCTTTCTGCCGCTCTGCTGATATTAGATGTACTATCAAGGAGGAATTGGAGGTAGTTCTTCTCAAATGTTTCAAGCCATGCCCTCTTCGCCTCTCTATATGGAAGATTGATGATGCTCATGTAGTGAGGATCGCTGGCAATTCGTTGATCTAATCCTCAGATCCTTAAGCCCTCTGGAAGGTCCTTTAAGTCGATCATTCCGGTATCATTCATGATCACTGCCCTCTCGATCACATTCTGTAACTCCCGGACATTGCCGGGCCAGGGATAGCCTTCAAGGGCAGCCATTGCCTCCTTAGAGATAGAATCCACTTCCTTTTTGTAAACCTCACTGAATCTTTTAAGGAAATGAAGGATAAACAACGGGATATCATCTCGCCTCTCCCGAAGAGGAGGAATATCTATATGGATTACATTGAGGCGATAATAGATGTCCTCTCTGAAGGAGCCATCCTGAACAGCCCTCTTCAGATCCCTGTTAGTGGCCGAGATTATCCTTATGTCAACAGGTATAAATCTATTACTGCCAAGTCTCCTTACGACCCTCTCTTGGAGGGTCCTTAATAACTTTGCCTGAAGACGTATGGACATCTCTCCGACCTCATCAAGAAACAGGATGCCACCATGGGCTGTCTCTATAAGCCCTTTCTTTGTTGTATTTGCACCTGTGAAAGCACCCTTTTCAAAACCAAAGAGTTCTGACTCAAGAAGGTTCTCTGGTAATGCAGCACAATCAACAGGGACAAAGGGCTTTTGGCTTCTCAGACTCTTCGAATGGATCGTTCTTGCCACCATCTCCTTTCCTGTCCCGCTTTCGCCTGTAATCAGTATATTTGCATCTGTTATGGCTACTCGATCGATCACCTCTAAGATCTCCTGCATCCGCTTTGACCTTCCTATAATAGTTTGATCGGAGGAGAACCTAAGTTGCTCCTTTAACCTTTTGTTTTCATCTGTAAGGATCTTATATCGCTTCGCCCTGTCGAGGGTAATCCTCAGTTGGTCAAAGGAGAAAGGCTTTGTTATGAAATCAAAGGCACCCTTTTTGACAGATTCTACAGCAGTAGGGATATCACCATAGGCAGTGACAATAATGACAGGCAGGTTCGGGTTTAACTCCTTCACCTTATCGAGGAGTTCAAGGCCATCCATACCAGGCATCCTCAGATCAGTGAGTACTATGTCAGGTTCAAGATGCTCAATCTCCTCTATCGCTGCTTTGGAATCCCGCTGGGGCAGACAGTGGTAGCCCATCTTCGTGAGAAGCCTCACATAGTTTTCGAGCATTTCTTCCTCGTCATCTATCGCAAAAACCCTCGCCTTCTGCATAACAGACCTCCTTTAACTGCATCCTCTTTATTGGAAATTGGAAGATACACTGTAAAGATGCTCCCCTTGTTTATATTGCTCTTTACGGTTATATCTCCTCCATGGTTCTTCACAATGCCATAGCAGATGGATAGGCCAAGACCTGTGCCTTTACCGAATCTCTTTGTTGTGAAGAATGGATCAAAGATCCTTCCCAGGATCTCATCTGGTATCCCTGAACCTTCATCCTTCACAGAGATCTCCACAAAGCCATCCCTCTGGGATGAGACCATCACATTTATTGTGACCCTGCCACCACCAGGCATCGCATCTATTGCATTGCTCAGGAGATTTCTGAAGACCTGTTCGAGACCGCTCGGATCTCCTGATAACCATGGCAGGTCTTCCTGGATTATCACCTCTATCTGGCATCTATTTTTCCTGATATCCGCATCCATCATTCTCAGGGCAGTATCGATCACTGAATCGATCCTTACTGGACTTAATTCTACATGGTGGGGCCTCGAAAATATCAACAGGTCCTTTACGATTGATGATGTCTTATTCGCATAAAGATGGATCACATCGAGGTCCTTTAAAACAGATTCAGGGAGTGACAACTCCTCCGTTTCCATCTTCAAGCATTCTATCCTATTCTGAATTATACTGAGGGGATTATTTATCTCGTGACAAAGACCCGCAGCAAACTCACCAATCGCAATCATCTTCTCTGATTGAAGGAGTTTAAACCTTGCCTTCTCAAGCTCCTCGATCTTCTGGCTCAGTATCTTATTCAGAAAACTTATCTCCCTGTATGCCTCCTCTATCTCCAGCCTCTCCTTTTTCAGTGTCTCAAAGAGCCTGTGCCTGTGGATGGTCATCGATGCCTGATTCGCTATAGAGAAAAGGACATCGAGTTCCTCCCTGGAGAACCTTCTTTCTGCACTATAAGAGACAGAGAACACACCATTAACATCACTCCCTGTAAACATGGGGATACAGATATGGGATAGATCACTGGATAACACCTTTCTGTTCTGGCAAAGGAGTTTATAAGTTTCGCTATTACAGGCTATGAAGGGCAGACCATCTCTTAAGGCAGCACAGGCACCCATATCAGAACTGTAATGGATATCAGCAGATAGGCCATCAGGTGTATAAAAGGCGATAAGGTCTAACCTCCCATCCTTCACTGTATATATATAGATTGAGTGAAGATCAAAAAGATTTCTTACCTCATTAACGATAGCGGAGAGGGTATTATTGATCTCAAGGGGAAGAAACCCTGTTATATTATTCAGCTTTATTATAGTAGAGAGAGCCCTCTCTGTCCATTCTCTTAGATGGATCACATCCGTCAATAATTCTCCCTTGTGGCCCTCACAAGGGCGATTATATTTTCTGCCTTAGCCTCAATGGGTATCTCACATCCAGAACCTATGATGAAGTTCCTCCTTTGAGCAGCCTTAGCAAAACAGTCCTTTACTATATCCTTAATATTATCAGGATCAGAAGAGACAAAGTCATATGGCTTAAGATTACCGTTTATGACTATATCGTTACAGAGGGAAAGGGCATCATCGATTGGTACCTCATAGTCTATGGTCGCAAGATTCACTCCTGATTCCCTGTAATAGGGGATTATCCTTTCCGTGGGTCCGGCTATACTTAACCATGATATGGGTAAACCATACCTTGAGAAATAAGAAAATGCCCTTTTTAGTTTCGGCGATTCAAGATTTAAGAAATAGGAGGAAGGTATTACATCTGGTGATGCAATAGGGTCAAAGACGATGATGCAATGGGCACCTGCCCTGAGGAGTGCTTCTCCATATCTTATCATCACCTTCTCTGAATAATCAAGGAGGATAATGATCCTTTCAGGCTCCTCGACTAATTTATAAAGGAATCTCTCAAGTCCTAAAAGGTGAGAGGCGAGAGTCAGTGGTCCAACAACACAGGCAGCAATAAGACAACCATTCCCTGCATAATCCCTGAGCCTCCTTGCAGCCTCAACAACAACAGGCATCCTTCCATCCTTTTCCGGGTCAGGTAATGTTAGTTCCTTAAGAGAGTCAAGGTCATCAAGAAAGGGTTTCACAATATAAGGATATCTGTCTTCATTGTAACGCAATCTACATCCAATCGCCTCTGCCTCAACAAGTAGATCCGCAAAGGCAAAGAGTACATCATAACCTATCTCCTTTTGTGCCCTGAACTGGCTCTCAGCAAGGATCCTTCCATCAGTAACATATTGATACACACTATAGCCATTGATCCTTGCTGTCACGCCAAAAACCTCTGGCACAATGGGCCTTGTGTCAGGAACACCACCATCCATTACGATCCTTATCCTTTCAAGGGATGTCATCTCTTGAATCCTGGGTCGAGATAATGTAATACATCAAAGGCATCCCTTGCAATGTAGTCAACATCAACGTCCTCTGGGGTCGTCTGTTGAATAGCCGCACCACCTGCTATAATCTTAATAATACCATCAAGACCCTCTTTCCTCAGTATCCTTCTGATCTCTCTTATATAAGGGATATTTGTTGTCAACAGACTGTTTACACCTATATACCCTGCTCCCTCCATCATCGCCACCTTAACAAAATCCATAGGCTCAACATCCCTGCCAATATCTATTACCCTGAATCCCCTCGCGCTCAGCACGGTCCTCACCACATGCTTGCCAAGGTCATGAATATCACCCTTTATAGTTCCAATAACTATTGTCTTTTCGGGATCATGGGTAGTATAAGTGGAACAGATGCGAGGTAATATGACCTCATCAAGGACCGCCATCATCGCCCTGCCTGCAAGCATTATCTCAAGGAGATTGAACTCCTCATTCGTACACTTTAAATCAAGAGACCTTAGTGCTTCTGTAAGTCCATCCTCTATAATCGATTCAAAGGAGATTCCCTGCTTTATGAGGCTATTAGCAATTGCCACCGCCTCTTCTGCATCTCCTTTTATTACCGCCTCGATAAGGTCCTTTAGTTGAGGTGCTACCACACTTTTTATTATATTATTTTATCGCCCTTGTCCACAACAACTTTTTAAAAACTCCGATCTGTGTAGAATAGATAGTAAGTTAAAGTTATAAACCAGGGCTGGAGGTGTATATGAATAAGTATAGGAGTATGTTCAGGCCAAATTCTATCATTTTTCCCAAGATTAAAAATTGAGAGGTTAGTAAGGGAGAGAAGGGCAAAGGGATTTACAAGTTCGGGGACAATTTGTAGCAAGAAGACTTCAGTTTTCACATGGTGTCATAGTGTAATATATACTTGACTTTTTCACTTAATTCTCATAACTTATTGAAAAATAAGCATTCCTGTTTTTAAAACCCTCATTTTTTGCACAACAAACTCTCTTCTGGATGGATTTATGGTTGGCTATATCGAAAAGTCTTCTACTACTGTAAGGTTCTCTGGTATCTCTGCCTTGAG
>FWWM01001012.1_pt1 | contig 89492 bp, 73 predicted proteins | sample 2228351 | NCBI WGS metagenome assembly FWWM01 (sample SAMEA103939774, study PRJEB20133) | metagenome | reverse complement strand
TGGGGCTTGCCATGATCCCTTCCTCCCTTTCTTCATGCTCGCTTCCGGAGGAAAGGATATCAGAAAAATCTATGTGGTCAAGTACTAGGTGATGTTTGCTTTGATTTGTCATGCGGAACCCTCCGCTGCGCTTCGGGAGTCGAACGAACACCCCTGCGCTGCGCTCCGGGATGACAAGAAGGACGATACCCGCTATGCGTTCATTCAAAGCAGGCACAGGAAATTACCTCCATCCTTTCTGTAAGCTAATAGGGAGAGTCTGACTTTAGCAAACTTTATATACCAGTAATAACTATCATACCTCCGCACTCTGTACCTGTCCACCTCTTTCCGCGCCTTGATCGCCTGACTGCCAGGATAATCACACACCTCAGCCTCCCTGATCTCTAAGGCCCCACTACCCTGGACAAGAACTTTCGAGGGGGCATGTGGGTCAGATGAGCCTTCGCTGCAGCAGGAGGTGACAGGGCAATGATTATCAGACACGTTAAAACCTCCGCACTTTACCCATTGATGAGTAAATGGTCTTGTGTTATGTTTAGGATAGGTATCTTAAGGAAAAGCGGATGAAGAGCTTTCCCTTGCCACCCTTATAGATAAGTGAGTGAAGAAGAGGGAGTAAAGGTAAGCAAACGGAATCTCAAGCATATAAGAAAACATCTCCCAGATTTTCAAAAATTAGATCCTGCTCTATCGCTGGAAGATGTCGTGAACCTGGCGAAAAAAAATGGCTGGCCGTTCTGAAAATCTCCTCGCTACTTCCGGAGGAAGGAAGATTTTTGAGGAAATGGTATCTATAGGCAATAAAAATGTAAGGGTAAGAGTAGTCTTGAATCCATCGAATAGGCTTCGTTCAGTACATATAAGGGAATAGGAAATGAGTATGAAGATTGCATGGACCCTTGATGAAGAAGAACCGATTGATCCAGAAAACTTACTTGGCGATATCATCCTCACGGAGGGCGAAACTACTATTCTCGAGCGAAATACCTATATAGATTCCTGGCTCAATGCTTTAATCACAGGAGTCCAAGGAGTACAAACGGGGAAACGGGTAACTGTTGACATTTTAGAAGAACCTGATCCCCTTGTATTTGAGCCGCTTAATGGTGGTATGCGGCTTTCGTATCAAAATACAGCTATCGTCATAGATAAGATAGATAACTTTGTCCGTGGATTACGACTCGCCGCCCATGAGTTACTAATGAAACTCGATCAGATTCCAGGCACGGAAAGTAATGAATTCTTAAACTCCTTACGTGATTTTGTAAAGAAGTATTGAGAGAACCATTTTCTCACGCTTGTGTATTTCGTTTTCTCGGAGCCGTTGCAGCTCAAAAGCTAGCTGGGAGCACGGGCATCTCGCCCGTTGCGGGTTAGAGGTCTGCACTCCGCTGTGTTGGTGGGCAAAGTTCATCCTCTCTCTGGCTCAAGAGCGAATATCTATGATGCACCAGATTCTGGTGCATCCCCCATCGGTTGTATCGGATCATCTGGTGGTGGATGACGCCCTACAGTCTGATCGGCGGCACGGATGGTTTATAGCTCACACAAACCTATCTCATCAAAACACCCAGGGTCTTCGCTCCGCTCAGACACCCCCAAAGCGCAGCAGAGGGGTGGCCATTCGACTCCCGGATGACAAGATGGCTTCCCTTCACTTTGCTCCGGGAGCGTAGCAGAGGGTTGCCCATTTGACTCCCGAAGCGTAGCGCAGGGTTGTCCGTTCGACTCCGGGGGTGAACGCTGGCCAAAACCTGGTTAGGATCGGGTTAGCGGAGGGGTGTGCTTCTCGGGAACCTAACTGCTTACAGCATGGCTTCAGGGTAGAAAATGGCAAGAATTTACGGAGCTTCCTACTATAGCTCCACTGTGGCACGGACTCGATACCGAATCCCGAGCTGCTGCATCAGCCTCTCTGCTTTTGGATCCATACTGAGGGCGATAATAAAACGGGTCACGGTCCGGCCCAGCTTGGTCTCGGCAAACGCGGCTTTGCGCTGAAATTTGAGCACATCATCTGATTTGAGATGGGACTTGACTTCGACCAGATAGGCCTGTCCATTATGGGCATACAGATCAAACTCCACTTCGGCTCCGGACACGCCAAATACTTCCCCCTCGCTATCCACCAGAATGAGTCGCTCGGCGACAGGAAAGGATTGACCGGCGAATTCTTCTACGATCTCTTTGACGATATGCTCTAGTCCTCGACCGACCCGACCACCTAAAGCAGACAGATGGAGTCGCTGTTCTCGGAGCTCAGCTTGTACGCTTTCAAAGCGCCGATCCATCGCCTCAAACCGCTGATTTATCGCCTCAAAGCGGCGATCCATGTCCGCTTGCAGAGCTTCAAAGCGCCGATCCATCGCCTCAAACCGCTGCTGCATCTCTGTCTGGAGAGCTTCGAAGCGCCGATTGCTGTCTTCCCGAAAAGCCCGCAGTTCTTCGAGTAGCGCGACAAACTCTTGACGGGAGGGAAAGGCTTCCAGCATTATGCCCCATAGCTCGTGCCGCACTTCAGGATGTTCCCGGAGCAGTCGAGGCAACTCACGTCTCAGTTGTTCAATAAATTCTCCGTTTACCATGTATGCTCTCTCCTGATATCCTGAGGTAGAAGGTTCTGAAGCATCTCCCTGTTCTGTGGATAACCTCATAGCGAGTAAGACGTAAAATGTCATGCGGAGCGAAGTGCAGAATGAACCGGTATCCAATCTCCTCACTCTAATACCAATTTGCCAGGAGTATGACGCATTCTTGTCCTGCGGAGCCCTTCGCTTCGCGCAGAGCTGGTTCCTTTATTTTACTCAGGACAGGCTCTGAGCAGAGCGAAAGAATAAACTCTGCGCAGCCTCTTACAAACGAGATGCTGTGCCTTTGGCTCAGCAGAACAACGAGTGGCACTGTCCTTTCCAAAGCCTTATAAACATCATTATAGACTGGTATCAACATACAGGCAACACAAAAAATTTCTCGAACTGCTTAAGGTGGAAATCCCCCCTTTTGCTGCAATCCCTGGCTCAGCGTGTCAAGACGATGAGCAGCACATTTTCGCCCTGGAACAGCCGGAGCATCTGCTCTGGCCAGTCAGCAATTTGTGCTGGATCCCTATCATGCAGGGGACCGGCCAGAGCGAGATACTCAAGCACTGGTCGCCTGTGTCGCCTATGACGCTTAATCTGCAGGGAGCTTAGCCTCCTGATAGGCTTTTCCTGGTAGAGGGGATGGGTATGTGTGTTCCTCCACTACTCTGCGGGTCCAGAGCCGCAAGAAAGCGCTCTCCTAAGCTATCGAAACCCTATGACCGGAATTGGGGGAGTACTTTTTGGGGTGCACGCTGCAACGGAAAGAAATATAATGCGGTTATTAGAAGAGAGGTCTCCAGTGCCTGGTCCTCCAGAGCCTCCTGGGAGTGGCCTCTCTTACGGTAACTCTGCCTCCTGTGACTGCTCCGATTCCTGGTAGTCTTAGTCCTCCACGTCGAAATTGCACCGCCAGTTCTTCCCTTCACCCGAATCCCCTCCTTGTGGGGTTCAGGGGTGGACAGGGTGACCCGGTGGTACTGCGCTGTGCCCTTTTCACCGGAAGGGAAATCCTCTTCCTCTCTCTTGAGGGAGAGGATCTAAGGTAAGGGGGTAAAAAGGGACGCCTCTCCCCCTGGGGGAGAAAGGGCAGGTGTCCGCCCTTGAACCTTGAGGGGAGAGGGTGGGTCTGTGCCGAGCTCAGCCGAGCGGTGAAGGGGGATGTACCGAAAAGTTCCTCTGCGCATGCAAGAACAATCCTCTTCGGCCGAATACAAAAGCGGCCTGGTCCTGACTGGTAGGCAGCGCCGAACGCCAGGACTGGGCAATAATGTCCATGATACGACGCAACATTTGCGTATCAAGCGGCCTTTAGCTCAGATAAAGATCGTGGCATAATACGAAACGAATGCCTAATCAGAGTGCAAACACGAAAGGGAATGCATCCAGAAAAAAGACGGATCGTTGGTAGCCTTAGTTTCTCCTCAAAAGAAGTTTGACCAGGTAACGTGATGTTATATGCTTTGGTTAATAATAGCGTAGCAAGGCATAGCTGCTTCGCTCATCTCTAATACTGATTGCCATAATTACATAGTGAGTTTAGCTGTAGAGGCGCTGCTTGCTGCGCCCTTGAGTAGGGCAAGCCTTGCCCCTACTAGCCTGGTATTCATCGCGCACGGCACTAGGCGTATAGTGGGGAACGTTTTGCCTAACATTTGAAGGGATTGGAACATCATGACTTACAAGGGCATAGTGAAAGGGAACATTATCGAACTGGAAGAGTCTCTTCCTTATCCGGAAGGACAGCGAGTCAGCGTCTCTATTGAGCCCTTAGGGGGATATCTCCCACCAGGATCCCCAGCGGCGATCCGCCAGGTGATGCATGAACCGCCTCATCTCCAGGAGGAGGATGTGGAGATTTTGGAGCGAGCGATTGAGGAGGGCAAACTCCTCATCCATCACGGAAGTGTATTTAATGAAAGCGAATCAAGCTGACCCGCCAACAGAAAGGTCTCACATTCGATGAGAATGATCTGTGGATCGTCGCTACTGCGCTGGCATTAGGTGCAGTCCTCATCAGTCTTGATAGAAATTTTCAACAGATCCATGGACTGACGGTCACTGACTGGACAGTTTAAATTGACCGGAGAAAAAGTTATCCTTTCCATCCCAAGATTTCATTTCTGTTTTCCTGGCCATTGGGGCCAGAACCGCTCCAACCGGTTACGAGTATCTGTCCCGTGGGATCAACAAACTGGGGACAAAGTGTAATTAATTTCCCTTGACAGCATGTGCTGTTGCGTTATGCTAATGTATGTATAACCTGAGGGATGGATGGAATCCTTTGCCTCTTACCTCTGCTCTTCTCGCCGCGGCTGCACAGCAGGAAAGCAGTCGTATGCCGATTACCATCGGTAGGAAAACGAACTTATTGCGGGTATCGTTCTCTTGTCATCTCACATAGCACAGGGAAGCCTGCACTGAGTTCCCCTCGGCCTGAGCTCGGAAGGAAGACAGTCGGGGTGCTCACGACCAGGTCAGTCCAGACGCTCAGGCGAGCGGCTATTCGTCACCGCACAGCGCAGCGGAGGGAAGTCTATTAGTCATCTGTGAAAGGTCTCATTTGAGTTACAGCAAGATTATGCGATGCTTCGCTTCCCTCAGTATGACAGCACGAGACTGACTTGTTATGAGTTCAACAAATCGCAGGATCGCATGGGTAGTGATTTCTGCAGGTGTGTTTACCAGAGGATACTCTTCGTTACCGGAGACCTTCAACATGTGGACACTCTTTTCAAGGAGGAAAGAATGACTCAGTATAGAATCGGTAAGGAAATCCTGGTGGAAACGGATATTGCTGCTCCGATGCGGGATGGAACCCAGCTCTATGCGGACATTTATCGCCCGGCAGACGCCACTGAACCCCTTCCAGCTATTCTTATGCGTACGCCGTATGATAAACGCATCAGTGTCTCCAGCTACGCACCGGCCACCTGGTTTGCCCAGCATGGATATGTGGTCGTACTGCAGGACACGCGAGGACGATGGCGATCGGAAGGGGATTTCTATCCCTTCCAGTATGAGGAACAGGATGGATATGATTCGGTAGAATGGGTGGCCGGTCTCCCCTACGTGAATGGAAAGGTGGGGATGTTTGGGATCTCGTATGTGGGCGCAACCCAGCTTCTGGCTGCTGTCTCTCGTCCTCCACACCTGCACTGTATCGTACCGTGTATGACCGGGTCGGATTATTATAAAGGATGGACTTACCGTGGAGGAGCGCTGCTGTTAGCTTTTGTCGAGTCCTGGGCCATCCAGCTCTCCCAAAATGTGGCGCACCGCAAAAAACTGGATCATCTGGAATGGACCTTACGACAGGATTTTCTCCAGACACCAGCCTGGAATCGTTTCCTCCCCTTGAAAGATTTTCCCCCCTTGAAAAAACCGGAACTCACCCCCTTTTTCTTTGATTGGATTACCCACTTCACCTATGATGAGTACTGGAAACGCTGGAGTATCGAGCGGCGTCATCATCAGATCGCTGTACCGGCGATGCATATCGGTGGGTGGTATGATGTCTTTCTGGATGGTACGCTCCGGAACTTTGTCGGGATCCGGGAAAAGGGAGCAACTCCAGAAGCACAGCAGGGACAGAAGCTCATCGTCGGTCCCTGGCATCATACGATGTGGGGACGACAGGTCGGGGAGGTGGATTTTGGTCCTGAGGCGCGCAACTGGATCAATCAGCAGATGATACGGTGGTTCGACTACTGGCTCAAAGGGAAAAAGAACGGGATAGAGGCGGAGGCACCGGTCACCGTCTTTGTGATGGGAGAAAATCGCTGGAAGGAGGCCTCAGATTGGCCTCTTCCGGGTACCCGTTTCACCAACTACTACCTCCATTCCCGGGGTTATGCTAACTCGATTAATGGTGAGGGCACACTCGATACCATGGTTCCCACCATCGAACCGCCTGATGTCTTTCCCTATGCCCCAACCAATCCTACCCCCAGTTTGGGAGGACGTTCCTGCTGTGATCCCACTTTGACTCCTATGGGACCTGCCGATCAACGGCCAGCAGAACAAGCGGGAACGGTGCTGGTATATACCAGTGCTCCCCTCAATTATCCTCTCGAAATCACCGGACCAGTCCAGGCGACTCTCTGGGCCGCTACTGATGTGGTCGATACCGACTTTACGGTGAAACTCCTCGATGTGTATCCAGACGGACGGGCCATTAACCTGGCTGATGGGATTCTGCGAGCCCGTTTCCGGGACTCGCTGGAGGCTCCTTCGTTGCTGGAACCACATAAAATTTATCAGTTTACCATCGATTTGACCGCAACCAGTAATCTGTTTCTTCCTGGTCATGCTATCCGTGTAGAAATCGCCAGTAGTAACTTTCCACAGTACGATGCCAACCCGAACACGGGTCATCCTTTAGGTGAGGATGGTATTTCCGATATGATTACCGCTACTCAGGTGATTTACCATGATGCGTTGCATCCGTCGCATATTACCCTACCGGTGATTCCACGGTAGGCGAGGGTGCGAATACCTTTGCTACCACGTAGATAGCTAAGGTTTATTGCCGAGGTGTAAAAAGAAGGAGATTGGGGGATGAAGGGAGATAAAGGAGGAGGGAAGGGGTAGGACGATAGAAGGGAGAAGAGAATCTTGGCTGAGTCAACACCGCTTGTAGCAATGCAGGGGATTACCAAACGGTTCCCCGGTATAGTGGCCAATGATCGGATCGATCTGCAGGTATACGTAGGAGAGATTCATGCTCTGCTGGGAGAAAACGGGGCGGGGAAGACCACTCTTATGAAGATCCTCTATGGTCTGTATCGTCCGGAAGCGGGTCATATATGGATCAAAGGGCGGAGGGTGGAAGTAATGAACCCTCAACAGGCTATGCAACTGGGCATTGGTATGGTCTTTCAGCACTTTACTCTTATCCCTTCGCTTACTGTGACCGAAAATGTTCTCCTCGGTCTTCCGGTGCCTCGTTTCTTGCTGTCCCCTGCTTCTCTGGCTGCACGTATACAGGCTCTCGCTGCGCGGTATCAGTTACCGGTGGATCCAGCGGCGTATATCTGGCAACTTTCGGTTGGTGAGCAGCAACGGGTAGAGATTCTCAAACTGCTGTATCGACAAGCGCGGATTCTGATCTTTGATGAACCGACCGCTGTGCTCACTCCACCAGAAACCGCCAGTCTCTTTTCGACCTTAAGAGCGCTGGCTGAGCAAGGCAGCGGTGTGCTCCTGATTACTCACAAGCTGAGTGAGGTCATGGCGATTGCCGATCGGATTACCGTCCTGCGACAGGGGAAGGTCATGACGACACTCAAGAGAGAGGAAGCAACAGAGCGAGTGCTGGTGCAGGCGATGATTGGTCAACAACTCCCCTCTCCAATGACCCCTACCGCACTGGCGAGTGGAGAAGTAGCCCTGGCGGTGAAAGAGGTAAGTGCACAGAATGATAAGGGATTACCCGCTCTCCGAAAGCTTTCATTTGCGATTCGGCGCGGAGAAATTTTCGGTATAGCCGGTATAGCCGGAAATGGACAGCGGGAACTGGGTGAAGTGATTGCGGGGTTGCGTCCGGCTACTGCTGGTCGAGTGTATATCCAGGGCCGTGATCTGACCAATGCCTCTCCAGCCACCATTATCCGGCATGGGGTGAGCTATATTCCGGAAGATCGGCTCAAGGTAGGGCTGGTCCCGCAAGCCAGTATTCTGGATAATCTCCTCCTCAAATCCTATCGTATGCCTCCAGTTGCGCATGGTTTTTGTCTCGATGAGCGGGCAGCGCGTCAAGCCGCTCAGCATCTTTTAGACACCTTCCAGGTGAGTGCTCTCCGGCTGGATGCAGCGGTGTACACCCTCTCTGGTGGTAATCTCCAGCGTCTACTCCTGGCGCGGGAGCTTTCTACCAATCCGGTGCTCCTGCTCGCCTTTTATCCGACTCGAGGACTGGATGTGGCGGCTACGGAAGCGGTGCATCGACTGCTCGTCGAGCAACGGCAGCGGGGAAGCGCTATTCTGCTTGTTTCAGAAGATCTGGAGGAAATGGGTACTCTGGCTGATCGGATTGGTGTGCTTTATCAAGGAGAAATGAGAGGCATCTTCCCACGGGAGCTGGTGGATAAGGAGACGATCGGCTGGTTGATGGCCGGAGCGAGCCGACCTGCCCAGAGAGAGAAGGGATAGCTATGGTGCCTTCACTGACCCTGGAAAAGCGTCTCGAACCGGCGCCCTGGCTTCCCTATCTCCTGCCTCTGGTTTCTCTGATCCTTTCTCTCCTGTGCGGTGCGGTGGTGCTGTTCCTGACCGGCACTTCTCCCTGGGAAGCCTATCGGGAGATGGCTCTGGGGGCTTTTGGGAGTTTGTACGGCTTTTCGGAAACGCTGGTCAAGGCTACGCCTTTGCTCCTGACCGGTTTAGGAGTTGCTCTGGCCTTTCGGATGCTCTTCTGGAACATTGGGGCAGAGGGGCAATTGTATATGGGAGCTATGGGAGCGACCTGGGTCGCTCTTTCCTATTCCGATCTCCCAGCTCCTCTCCTGCAAACACTCATGCTGCTGGCTGGCTGTTTGGCGGGAGCTGTGTGGGGAGTGATTCCAGCTCTTTTACGGGTCTATGCGGGAGTAAATGAAATTATCACTACATTGATGATGAACTATATCGCTATCCTGTGGGTCGATTTTCTCGTATATGGCCCCTGGAAAGATCCTCAGGGACGTGGTTTCCCTTTTACTGCTCTGTTTGTTCCCGCGGCCCGGTTTCCTTCCCTTCCCGGAAGCCGTGTGCATCTTGGGTTAGGGCTGGGACTTCTGGCTACAGTTCTTCTGGCTATCTTTTTGCGACGTACCCGGTGGGGATATGAATTACGCATAATTGGTCTCAATCCTGCTGCCGCTCGATATGCCGGGATGAATATTCCTGGGATCACCTTGCTGGTCATGGCGTTGAGTGGAGCACTCGCTGGACTGGCTGGTCTCTCGGAAGTAGCTGGAGTGCAGGGACAACTCAAGCATGGTCTCTCTCCAGGGTATGGGTATACAGCCATTCTTGTCGCCTGGCTCGCCCGCCTTCATCCGTGGGGTATTGTGGTGGTGAGTATTTTATTAGGGGGCCTTCTGGTAGGGAGTGACATGCTGCAGATCCTGAGACGTCTGCCGGTCAGTATAAGCTATATATTACAGGGGCTGCTCTTCTTCTCTCTCCTCAGTCTGGAGTTTCTCATGGATTATCGGCTGGTCTGGAGGAGACGATAGGATGGATCTCTCACTGCTTTGGTTGACTCTGGCCGCCGCGGTACGTGCCGGTACTCCCATATTATTCGCTGCTCTGGGAGAACTCCTTGCCGAACGCTCAGGAGTGTTGAATCTGGGGGTGGAAGGGATGATGCTGGTGGGTGCGCTAACCGGATTTATCATCACGCAGCAGAGTGGAGATGCCTGGCTCGGTCTTCTGGCTGCTGCGCTGGCCGGGATGGCGCTGAGTCTCATCCATGCGGTTCTTACCATAACCTTACGGGCCAATCAGGTCGGAAGTGGTTTGGCGCTGACTATCTTTGGGATGGGCCTAAGTGGGTTTCTCGGCAAACCGTTTGTCGGTATTCCAGCCGAAGGATTTTCGGTGATATCCTTCCCCCTTCTGAGCGAACTGCCGGGGATAGGGATCGTCTTCTTCCAGCATGATTCCTTAGTCTATCTGACCTATCTCCTGATTCCACTTCTCTGGTGGTTTTTATATCGCACCAGACCGGGATTGCATATTCGGGCAACTGGAGAGGACCCACAGAGTACTGATGCCATGGGAGTTCGGGTTATACGTTTACGGTATGGTTGTGTGCTGGCCGGTGGACTGCTGGCTGGCCTGGGGGGAGCGTATCTTTCGCTCGCCTATACGCATATCTGGATAGAGAACATGACCGCTGGTCGAGGATGGATCGCACTGGCTCTGGTTATCTTTGGGACCTGGCATCCTCTCCGTACCGCGTTAGGAGCCTATCTTTTTGGGGGAGTCCATGCCCTGCAGCTCCGTCTTCAGGCGTTGGGGCTGGGCTTTCCTACCTATCTCCTGATGATGGCTCCCTATGTCTTTACTATTCTTGTACTGGTTATCGTCAGTCGAGGGAAGATACGTCAGCGTATTGGTACCCCAACTGCTTTGGGGATACCGTATGTCAGAGAATGATACAGGTTCATATCTCCTTATACCAATTGCGGATTGCGGATTTTGGATTGCGGATTTATAACACCGCAATTTGAAAACCATTATCGGCCCTTATTGCTGGTGTGTGAAAAGACAATCGGTATTACTTTACACCCATACTTTCTAAGGAGGATTCACTGATGAGAGGAAAATGGTTTCTGCTGTCGATACTCATGTTTCTGGCTTTTACGGTAAACGTTGATGCCCAGGAGATCAAGGTCGGTTTTGTATACGTGGGACCGGTGGGGGACTATGGATGGACGTATGCGCATGATCAGGGAAGACAATTTCTGGAACAGCAGCTCTCTACGGTCAAAACTACCTATGTTGAGTCGGTATCGGAAGGAGCTGATGCCGAACGGGTAATTACCGAACTGGCCCGTACCGGTCACCAGGTGATCTTCACGACCAGTTATGGGTATATGGATACCACCATCAAGGTCGCCGAACAATTTCCAGCGGTCATTTTTCTCCACTGCTCTGGTTACAAACGCCGGGAGAATGTGGGAACTTACTTTGGCCGAATGTATCAGGCCAGTTATCTCAGCGGACTCGTTGCTGGGAAGATGAGCAAAAAAAAGCTAATTGGTTATGTCGCTCCCATTCCCATTCCGGAAGTGATCCGTATCATCAACGCGTTTGCTCTGGGGGTACGGGAAGTCAATCCAGAGGCCAAGATCCATGTGGTCTGGACCAACGCCTGGTATGATCCAGCCACAGAAACCGAGGCTGCAAACAGCTTGCTCGATCTCGGAGCCGATGTGATTGCCACGCAGAGTGATTCTCCGGCACCGGTACAGGCTGCGCAGAAGCGAGGAGCTTATGGGGTGGGCTATAACTCCGATGCCAGCAAGTTTGCTCCACAGAAACATCTGGTGTCTGCTTTGTGGCATTGGGGACCCTATTATGTAGAGACGGTCAAAAAGGTCATGGCTGGTACCTGGAAAAGTGAAGATGTCTGGTGGGGGATAGAAACTGGCATCGTCGGCCTCTCGCCGTATGGCCCAGCGGTGCCGGAGGCGGTCAAGGATCTGGTAGCGCAACGTCAAAAAGAGCTGATCCAAAAGAAAATCGATGTCTTCTGGGGACCGGTCAAAGATCAGAGTGGAGCAGTGCGCATTCCAGAAGGGAAGAAACCCTCAGATGAGGAGCTGTTGGGGATGAACTGGTTTGTAGAGGGGATTGTGGGGACAGTACCAAAATAAGATGCGCAGGTGTCTCACCGTCTCGCCTGCCTTCGTCGTGAGCTCAGTCAAACGAGCTCACGACGAAGGCAGGCGAAGCCCTCATGCGGTACCTCCTAGAGCCATCCTCTTGAGGGAGATGAAGTGTGAAAAGAATAACACCGCGCTCAGATTATACCACAAGAACACCCAGAGAAAAAGGAAAACCCATTTCTTCTGCCCAACTCCATAGGCATTACCTCTCTGCTCTCTACCCTCCTGATTTCCTGTTGAGATAGTTCGATGAGGGTACCAAAGATCACCGGATTTGACAAAGAGATTTATCTGTGATATACCCCAAAGCTCGGTGGTTTCTTCGTATCGGATCATCTTTCAGCTATAGGGAGAGGAGAGTGCTATGAAAGTTAAATCCTGGTGCATAATTGCCCTATCCATAATTGCCCTTCTATGCACTGTCGCTATCGACTCGGCCTCAGCAAAGCGTGTTGCTGAACTGAAGGTGGGACAGATCGGGAATCCCGTCGATATGAGCTGTTGGGACTGGACGGCGATAGATGAGCTGGATATTGTGAGTCACTTTGTCGAACCCCTCTTTCAGTTTGATCGGCAGGGAAAAATTCAGGGCATGGTGGTTGAACAGTGGGAGATGAAATCTCCTATGGAGTGGATCCTTCATATACGTAAGGGGATGAAATTTCACGATCCGGCTTATGGAGAGTTGAAGGCCACAGATGTAATAGCCAGTCTTAAGGCCTGTTTCCAGAAAGAAGGACGGGCCATTAAAAAACAGCCTGGAGTCATTGCGGGCATGCAGTTAGAGCTTCTCGATGAGTACACCGTCCGGGTGAAGTTACCAGAGCCAGGAACGGCAGCCTTACCTAACTACTGGACCTATGCCCTTATCACCTCTCAACACTATCTGGAAAAGGTGGGGAAAGGATTTTCTCAACAACCGATGGGAACCGGACCTTATCGGTTTGTGGAATGGACGCCAAATGTCCAGATTGTGGGGGAACGTTTTGCGGACTATTGGGGAGCAGATCCAGGAGTAGAGCGTATCGTGTGGCGTATTATTCCAGATCCCTTCACCCGCAAGAGTGAATTTCTGACCGGTGGACTGGATATCCTTCCCTTTATGGAAGCGGCCTGGGTACCAGAAGTGAAGGCAAATCCGAACACCCGGGTAGAGTCTATTCTCAGCGCCCGCTATATTATGGTCATTCTCCCGGTGCGCGAGTCTCCTTTTCACGATAAGCGAGTTCGTCATGCTCTCAATTACGCCATCAATAGGGAAGAGCTGGTAGAGCAACTCTTTCTCGGAGTGGGAGCGGTGCCTATGACCGGTATTGTCAATCCTATTCTGCCAGAATATGATCCGAATCGAGAAGGGTATACCTATGATCCGGCAAAGGCTAAGCAATTGCTGGAGGAGGCGCGTGCAGACGGGGTACAGATCGGTAAGATTACTCTCTATGCTACGAATGACCGGTATGCCCTGGATAAAGAGATCGGCGAGGCCATTGCCGGTTATTGGCGGGCGATTGGTTTGGAGGTAGAGTATATTCCGCAGAGCCGTACGGTGCTTTTCCCCAAAAGCCAGCGCTTTGAGATGAAAGATGCGCATATGGTAGGTTTTGGGAATACTCTGCTCCGAGCCGATTATCCCTTTAATTTATGGTTGCAGAAGCGAAAATCACCACGAAGCCGTGGGGATGCTTACGCGGTTGGCCCGGATGAATGGGATCCGCTGATCAGTGAGCTGGGGACTCTGGCCAGCGGTAGCCCGGAATCCATAGCCCTGGCTCGTAAGCTGGATAAGCTCTTTACCGAATATGCTCCGTGGGCGTTTGTCATCAATTATGTGGACCTCTATGGGGTAAGTGAGAAGGTGGACTGGAAACCGTATCCCTTTGAGAGCCGCTTTTTTATCAATGTGAAGCCACGAGAGTAAAGGGGAGCAAGAGGATTTTCCGATTCAGGAACGAAGATGCATCGATTTGTGATCCAGCGTGTATTACAGGGAATGGCCACGATTATCGTGGTGAGTATCGTGGTCTTTCTCTTTGTACAGATCTCAGGAGATCCGGCAGCTCTCCTGGTGCCTGAAGAAGCTAGCCTTGAGGACATTGCCCGTATGCAAGCCAGACTGGGTCTGGATCGACCGCTTTATATTCAATACTTCTATTTCATGAAAGGGTTTCTGCTTGGGGCTGATGTAGCCTCTTTCCGCTATTTTCAGCCGGTCTTGCCGCTGGTCTTGCAAGCGCTGCAATGGACCCTGGTGCTTGCCGGAGGAGCACTCTTTGCTTCGGTAGTGCTGGCCCTGCCGCTGGGAATGATTGCTGCCCTTAAGCGAGGCTCGGTGCTCGATGTGGTGATCCGTATAGTAGCAGTCTTTGGGCAATCGATGCCCAGCTTTTGGGTGGCCATGCTGCTTATGCTCTTTTTCGCAGTCAAACTCCAGATATTTCCGGTATCTGGTCTCGGACTCCAGAACGCCGTGTTGCCTATGACCACTCTGGCTTTCTTTCAGGTTGCTGTCCTGATGCGTCTGTTCCGTTCTGAAGTCCTGGAAGTGCTCCACCAGGACTATGTGCGTACCGCCCGAGCCAAAGGCCTCCGTGAGGCGCTTATCGTTTCCCGGCATGTCCTCAAAAACGCTCTCCTTCCGGTTATCACTATGGCCGGACTCCAACTGAGTAACCTGGTGCTGGGTGCGGTGGTTGTAGAACCGATCTTTGCCTGGCCGGGATTAGGACATCTCATGGTCAACTCGGTCTTTCTCCGTGATTATCCGGTCGTGGTAGGCGGAGCGATTGTCGCTGGTATTCTGGTCACCACAGTCAATTTGCTCGTGGATATTCTGTACGGGGGATTAGATCCGCGTATTCGGGTGAGTTGAAAAGAAGGTGTGATGCAGCGGAGAATGTATTACGTATCACGCGTTACACCACATCGGTTAGATAGATTATCACTATGCTGCAGTGCCTAACGCATTTTCAAGAGACTGCTTGGGGAAAGCACGTACCCTGGGAGCGTGGGTGTCTCGCCTGAGCTCGACGCAGGCCGCTGCAGGCCAGAGGCCTGTGCTCTCAGGATCTCCCTCTTCCTTCATCGAGGTGGTCAATATCAAAGGACTCTCTTGGATATGCACTAAGTGTCTAAAGGTAGCTCTCATGACTTTACCACAGGGACACATGAGCTGGTTGTTCCCCTGGAAATGGCGAATGCTGCAGGGACGGGTCATCAATAATCTGGCCTTCCTGTTCTCGATAAGTATCCTGTGCTTATTTACTTTTTTTGCAATCTGGCCGCAATCGGTAGCTCTCTACGACCCTACCGTCAATAGTTTGCGTCTTCGGCACAAACCACCGGGATTTGTCGATACCCAGGGGAATGTTTACCCGCTGGGTACTGATCATATGGGACGCGATGTGTGGAGTCGTTTGGTCTGGGGGGCCCGGGCCTCGATGACCGTGGGCTATCTCGGTTTGCTCCTCGGAGGTACCGTAGGGATCTTATTGGGGTTAGTAGCGGGATACCGTGGGGGGTGGGTTGATCGCATTGCCATGCGGCTGGTCGATGCCTATCTCAGCTTTCCGTATATTCTGATCGCGATTGTCTGGGCCACCCTGATTGGAACCGACATGCGGAATCTGATTATTATTGTAGCGGTCCGAAGCTGGGTAGAGTTTGCTCGGGTCACGCGTGGCCAGGCTCTTGCCCTCCGGGAACGTGAATATGTCACCGGAGCACGTGCTCTTGGTACAGGGGATTGGGGGATTGTCTGGCGGCATATTTTTCCGAATACGGTTGCTCCGATCCTGGTGGTAGCCGGGTTTCAGTTGGGTCGTCTGATCCTGCTGGAGGGAACCCTCTCCTTTCTGGGTATCGGGATCCGGCCCCCTACCCCGGCCTGGGGAAGTATGCTCTCCGATGCTCGCAACTATATGAGTCGAGCCTGGTGGACCGTCCTCTTTCCTGGTATGGCTATCTCTCTGATTGTCATGGCGGCTAATTTTTTGGGGGATAGTTTGCGTGATTATCTCGATCCCTCACTGCGCGGGAGATCTGCCCAATGAAATACAAGTTTACTACCGTCTAATACCATTTGTAGGGGCGTATTTATGAGTTGGGAGAGACCTCTACCTGGAACAGAGACTCGAAGCGTCCATTACCCCAGAAGAGTCTCAGGTGCAATAGATGAGGAAAACCAGTTTCGCTCCACCGCATGCCGACACCCTGAAAGCGTTGTTGGATGAGCCATTTACAGGCACTCTCTACCAAACCGCTCCCGATGGGCACTCCTCGTTCCTTGATCTGTTTGAAGTTGATGTGGGCCCGATGGTTCTCCAGATAGGCATACAGGTTGTTCAACGTTTCACGAGCCGAGTCGGGCAGTCCATCCAGTGCCAGGGCCTTGGCAGGGGTGAGCAGGGGTTGTAAAGATGGATCACCTTGGCGTATACTCTCGGTGAGGCATCGCATCGGGAATAGCCCTCCTTCCGGGATTCAACTCTTGTCCCGAAAGGATACCTTATTTCCGCTGCTGTGCCAACCCTCCCCCTATTTCTATATGCGCCTGTAGCCGAGTTTTACCAGACAGTAGACGACTTAGAAACGGCAATGGCGGTTGCTCAGAGGCATAGTTGGCTCTTAGTTGCTGCAGTCACAACTCTGATGTATCTCCTGCTGGCCGGGATAGTACGACGAGGCAACGATACTCTTGTACGCCAGCAAGAAGAATTACAAGATAAGGTAGTCCAGTTGACTACTCTCTTGGCTCAAAATAAAGAGCTGCATGAGCGAGTCCGTCGGGCGGCGACACGCACGACGGCACTCAACGAGCGTTTCCTGCGTCGGATTAGCGCTGAACTCCACGACGGCCCAGCGCAAATCTTGAGCTTAGCTCTCTTGCGTCTCGATAGCATTATCGCCTATTGTGCGAAGTGTCTCCTCCCCAATGGAGCAAATCGTTCCTGCCAGGAAGATCTCGATATGATCCAGATCTCGTTACGTCATGCGCTCGTGGAGATGCGTATTATCGCAGCCGGATTGCGCCTTCCCGAACTGGAGAACCGACCCTTGACGGAGACGTTTACCCGGGTGGTGCGCACGCATGAACAACGTACGGAGACTAAAGTCCTGCTCAGCCTACATACCCTGCTAGAGAGGAACCGCACAGGTGCAAACCACCAGCCCGCTGGATGAGTTGACAGAACGGGAACAACAAATTCTCGAATTAGTGGCTACCGGCTGCAGCAACAAAGAAATTGGCTACCAGTTACACCTGAGTGAGAAAACGGTGAAGCATTATATGACCAACATCTTGCAGAAACTGCAAGTACGCAATCGAGTAGAAGCAGCTTTGTTTGCGCAGAAGGCCCATCGTAAGCCCAAAATATCGCAAGAGAAAGCTGGTTAAGACAAACTATTCCCTTGACACCTCTCAAGTGAGGTTGATAGGGTGTATACTCCTTGCTCCAGGACATGACTGGGGGCAGAGAGGCTTTATAAAAGGGTTTTTACGTAAGCGTATCCAACCAATCTCAAACGCCGGAACTCCCCCACACTGATCAATGTAGGCTATAACCCTGCATTGATCTGGGATGGACAAGCCGGTAATCTGGAAAAGCAAGCGTTAGGCCCGATTCAAAATCCTCTCCATATGAATCAAAACCTCGATCTGCTTATCGAAAAGCTGAATGCGATACCGGGGTACGTCGAATGGTTCCCAAAAGTCTTTGGTACGCCGATCACACCAGATGGGTTGAGCAAAGCGCGGAGCAGACTTAGCCAATCTTTGCAATGAGGCTGCTCTCACTGCAGCCCGTCACAATCACGACCAGGTGACCATGACCGATTTTGAAGAAGCCCTGGACAAAGTGGTACTGGGAGAGGTGCGTTCACTATTACTGGATACCCATGACCGCCTGGTGATTGCGTATCATGAGGCTGGGCATGCGCTGGTAGCATGGCTGATCCCTGAAGCTGCTCCAGTCCATAAGGTGCCCATCATTCCGCATGGGCGAGCGCTCGGGGTCACGGAACAGATGCCTGGTGAAGATCACTACAACTACAGTCGAACCTACTTGTTGGCTCGCTTGGCCGTGATGCTTGGTGGTCGCACGGCGGAAGAAATCGTTCTTGGTGATGTGACCACTAGGGCAGAGAACGATCTGATTGAAGCCACGCGGCTTACCCGGCGGATGGTCACGCGATGGGGGATGGGCAGTCTGGGACTAGTGGCTTTTCAAGCCGACGAGGAGCAACCATTTCTGGGTTATGAACTTTCTCAAGGCCGGGATTACAGTGAAGCCACGGCTGCCCGGATTGACCAGGATGTCCAGCGCTTGCTGGAAGAACGACACACGAGTGTGTATGACCTGCTCATGAATGCTCGTGAGCAGTTGGATCTTCTGGCTCAGGAATTATTGCAGAAGGAAACAATTGATCAGGATACCCTGATCCGCTTACTCGGGCCACATCAACGGGCGAATGAAGAGGAAGTATTCTCTGACCGATGATTTGCTCGAATTACAAGAGGTATGTTGGAATTTCAGTGTCTCTCGTGTTTTCCGCTTGACATCCCAAGGCGCTTGTGTACACACTACCGGGGAGGGACGTTTTACCCTGGAACAGTGAGAGGAGGCTACAGCATGACTCGTTATGAAGAAGATTTCTATGCCTGGACCCAGGAACAAGCCGCATTACTTAAGGAGAAACGTTTTGCGGAGGTGGATATCGAGAACCTCATCGAGGAGGTGGAGACGTTGGGACGGAGTGAACGGCGAGAGCTCTGGAATCGACTGATGATCTTACTCCTGCACTTGCTGAAGTGGGAGTATCAACCCGGGCAGCGATCAAAAAGTTGGCAAGCAACGATCCGTGAACAACGTCGACAACTCCGGCGACTCCTGAGGGAGAGTCCGAGCTTGCGCCCTTTCCTCTTTGCCTATTGCCTGGACGCCTATGCCGAGGCGAGAGCAGAGGCCGCTCATGAGACAGAGCTCCCTCAAGAGCGCTTTCCCGCCCAATGCCCCTGGACTGTAGAGGAGGTCCTTGACGAAGAGCTCCCACGCCCCTCCTCCACAGACAAGCCTGCTTGACACCCTGCCTCTCTCCTGCTATCCTCCACTGTAACACGCTACGTCACACGTCACAGAGAGGTAAATACCCTGCATCAGGTGGCGTCTCAGGCGGTCTACTTGGGAAGGCTCGGTGCTGCTCGATGTTGAGCAAGCAGGGCATCACCGCGCACGTGTGATGAATTCCCGACAGGGGTGCCCAAGGAGAAAGTACGTGCTGTACTTCGCTATCTCAAAGCGGAGATAGCCAACCCTTACCGCATGTTATATGACCTGAGGCTATTGATGAGTGTGTTCGTCAGCATCGCCAGGGTCAACCAGCTAGTGACTTTACAGTGGTCTATCACCTCCTGTCCTTTGAACGAAACACCGATATCCGGATCAAAGTGGCTTTGGCGGGAGAATACCTCTCTCTGACGACGGTGACCGATATCTGGCCGGCAGCCAATTGGTATGAACGTGAAGTATGGGATATGTGTGGGATTACCTTCGAAGGGCATCCTCACCTGAGACGAATCCTCATGCCACCTACCTGGCATGGTCATCCTCTGCGGAAAGAACATCCAGCACGTGCCACCGAAATGGGCCCCTTCCAGTTGCCTTACGAAACATTCGGGAAAAACAGTGTCCCTGGAGGTAACCGGATGTCGCCATCTTTATAGACAACAAGCCTTCTGAGATTGCTCCTGGCCAGAACCTGCTCCATGTGTGCCTTTCCCTGGGCTTCAATCTTCCCTACTTCTGCTGGCATCCCGCCCTAGGCTCTGTGGGTGCGTGCCGCCAGTGTGCGGTGAAACAGTTCAAAGAGGAGAAGGACACCCAGGGCGGCTTGTCATGGCCTGTATGACTCCAGCCTCGAAAGGACTTCGTATTTCCATAGATGATCCAGAGGCAAAAGCATTTCGGGCGGGCGTAATCGAATGGCTGATGGAAAACCATCCCCACGCTTGCCCGATCTGTGATGAGGGTGGGGAATGCCATCTGCAAGACATGCAGGTAGCACCTGGCATACCCGAAGAAGCGGTTCGTGCCGGCCCGAGCCGGGCCATGCAGGCGGTACGCCTCTTCCCCCTCGTGGGCTTCCCCATAACACGGGACGAGTTTGAAGTCAATCGCGAGTTCGACGGGAGTCTGCAACAGCCGCTTCGGCAGGGCAGTTCTCAGGATGTCGGTGAGATCCGCCTCCCACGTCTGCACCTGCCACTCGGCGAGGGCCCCCGGACGGTATGCGCATGAGACGCTGCCTTCAGCGCGGCCGCCGCTTCTTCAATGGTGACGTCTTCCTTGGCGGCAGAGAGAGCGACCGAGAGCAGGTCTCTGACGTTGTAGGAGGCCCGGTCAGGACGGGAGAGGTTTCACCCACTCCTCCAGCTTCGCTACGACCATCCTGAAGAGCACCTGGGCCTGGAGCCCCTTCAGAGGGATCTTTTTGCGCGTTGCGTCGTCTTGCTTTTTGGTGCGTGGTGTGTGAGCTATGTTTCTTCACCTCCGACAGAAGAATATGGCTCTTCCACGCGCCGTTGTCAAGTGTTACGTGGAAATACCGACCGACTCGTTGTGATGTACTGTATCTGTCGAAAACAAATACCCCCTTATACAAGACACCAGTATTTTTGTCCGATTTGTTCGCTAAAATGCCTTTCAAAAGCCTAATGGATCTTCAGAACAAAGGACAAAGTTATCCACGGCTTGAATAGGCGATGTTTACGTAGAGAATCAGAAAGCTGATCCCATAAACCTCGGTCACATCCGTAATCTGAGTCACCGGTAGATCAAAAGCTGCAAATAGCCGAAAATAGCCCATGGAAAGCCAGTGAATAGCTATCTGCCATCTTTGTGACAAATCTTGGAAAAAAGCGATTTTCTCCTTGACGCTCAACCAGCTTTTTGTTGTAATGCTTTTGTATGTCTGCTTACAAAGACCAGGAGAGGAAGTGTGGCTATGTCTATGGATACTGTCCAAGCGCAAATCGACGAGTTTATTGAAAAATCTCAAACCCTGACCGGACAAGAGGGCCAGGAACGCTCCTTGTGGAATACTGCTGTGACTGCCGATGCCATCCGGCACTTTGCCTATGGGATCAGTGATGATAATCCGCTTTGGCTCGATCCAGAATATGCTGCACAGAGTCGTTATGGTCGCTTAGTGGCTCCGCCAGTGTTTCTCACTTCGGTGTTGTAGCCGATCCTGCACGGAGCACCGATGAAGGTATCACTCTCTTCCCTCATCGGAGGCTTAGAATACCGGTGGTTTCATCCGATCCTGGAAGGAGACACGTTACGAGCAGTGACCAAACAGGTCGATCTCCACGAAAAGAGGGGTCGATCTGGCCGACGACTAATCTTTATTATCTCAGAGGCAACCTACTGGAACCAGAGAGATGACCGAGTAGGCCAAGCGATTGGGACCATGATCCGGGCTACACAGATCGAAACAGAGCTGTTGTTTGAGCGACCGATCTACCGATATAGTGAAAAAGAGCTTGAGCGGATTGGTCAGGCTCTGTTGTCCGAGCAGCGATTACCACCTGGTATCGTGGGATAGTCACCGAAAAGCAGCAAACGGACTCTGGCACGGTGGTGAAGGTACAGATTACTGGCACGAATCAGGTTGGTGACCTCAACACGACTAGTGAGGCAGAGATACTTCTATCTACTTGAAAATTTATATTTATGCTTTTGGCAGCCTCTCAGAATGAGCGAGGGCTTTGGAGGAGCATAGCGGGCCCTGTCCCACAACCTATAGAAGATGTGAGTGATAGAGATATACCTTGACTTTGTTGGTCATTCAATGGTATTCTCTCAGTCAAAAAGCGAGGGAGGTAATGCGTCTTGTCGAGTGGAGGTTGGGAGTGTAGTCGGAATGGAATTCTCCGCTGCTGCTGTGGCTGGCGGATTAGAACGAGATGTGATACAGATTGAAGAATGGTGTGAGAGCTTGGTGCGGCGAAGCCCGCTACTGCAATCCCGTGGAGAGCAGGTCTGGCCAGATGGGACGGTGGCCGGGTGTTACCAGTTTGTCCATGCTCTCTATCAGGAGACAATTTACCGCCGGATAGCGACCAATCAGAGAATAAAGTGGCCTCAACAGATCGGAGTGCGACTCGAGGTGAGTTATGGCTCCCATACACAAGAGATAGCGGCTGAACTCGCTATGCACTTTGTGCGAGGGAGAGATGTCCAACGGGCTATACACTATCTGCAATATGTAGGAGAGCAAGCCCTGCAACGCAACGCCCATCAGGAGGCTATTGCTCACCTTACCTATGGACTAGAGTACTCCAGCAGATACCGGACAATCCGGAGCGTACGCAACAAGAGATCCTCTTACGAGTGCTTTCAGGACCAGCTTTGATGGCTACTAAGGGCTTTGTAGACCCTGAGGTGAAATACACGTATGCCCGCGCCCGGACGTTGTGCCAGCCGGTAGATACAACCCCCGATCTCTTCCCAGCGGTGAGGGGACTCTGGGAGTTTGCGAATGGGATGGCCCAGCACCAAGTGGCGAGGGAATTAGGAGAACAGTTACTCGCCATATTACTCGCCATAGCCCAACCGAGCCATGACCCTGGGTATCTGCTCGAGGCCCATCACGCCCTGTGGACAACTCTACTCCATTGTGGGGAGTTTGTCGCTGCTTACACCCACATAGAACATGGTCTTGCACTCTCCATATGCTCACGCAAGCCCTCGCTATCTCGCACAAAACTGGAGAGCAATGCTGGGATGCCGAATTATACCGGCTTAAAGGAGAGTTACTCCTGCGACAGGCCACAGATCATAGACAGGCTGGAAGGATAGGGCTTGCCAGGCCCACAAGGGGCGCAGCAAGCAGCGTCCTCACCGAAGAGGCCGAGGCCTGTTTTCACCAGGCTCTGGCTATTGCGCGTCGCCAGCAAGTAAAATCGTGGGAGTTACGGGCAGCCATGAACCTGCATCGTCTCTGGTCCAGTCAAGGGAAACACCAGGCAGCATATCAACTTCTTGCAGAGATCTACAACTGGTTTACCGAAGGATTCAATACTGTCGATCTGCAGGAAGCGGGGGGCTTGCTGCAGCCTGGAAGTGTATAGAGTTAAGTGTCTCTGGTGCATATCCAGGAGAAAGCTTGAGCATGGCACAAGTCGATGAGGAAACAGGGATATTTTCCGGGAGTGAGAACTTCTGGCTTGCAGTAACTGGACGCCCGCGTTCCCTCCCGGCGATCGCTGAGAGTTATCCATGAGGGAAGAGAGTTAGCCATGATCTACGTTTTTGAGAACTATGAACTCAACCTGCGGCTTTATGAACTTCGCTACGCCGGGAAGCCTGTGAAGCTTGAACCGCAAGTGTTCAACCTCCTTGCCTATCTGATCCAACATCGGAACCGTGTGGTCCCCAAGCAAGAACTTTTTGATCACCTCTGGCCTAACCAGTTCGTCAGTGAGGCTACCTTGAGCCATCGCCTCATGCAAGCGCGTAAAGCCGTTGGAGACACGGGCCGAATGCAGTCTATCATTCAAACGGTGCATAGTCGAGGCTATCGATTTATTGCCCCAGTAGAGGAACGTCTTTATGAAATACAAAGTCCAATAGAGCATTCCTTATCAAACCCCTCCGTCCAGCCTATAGCACAGAGGAAAAGAACTACAACCTCAGGATTGCCTTCCAGCAAGGAGGGACCCTCTTCTCTTGCGCCGAGAGAGAGCGTCTCTGGGAGGCGTCAGAGCGTAAGTGCAGTCTATACCGTAGGACGCGAGAAAGAATTAGACCGCTTGCATCAATGGTTACACAAGGCAGTGAACGGTACCCGGCAGATCGTATTTGTCGCCGGGGAGGCAGGGGTAGGGAAAACGACACTTTTAGAAACATTTCTGACAGAAGTTTGGGATTATGGAACCCTGTGGATCGGACGTGGGCAGTGTATCGAACATTACGGAGCAGGAGAAGCCTATCTGCCCGTGCTGGAGGCGTTGAGTCGGTTGTGTCGAGAACCAGCAGGAGAGGAGTTTCTAGCATTTTTGATACATCAGGCCCCGACCTGGGTCCTGCAGATGCCCTGGCTACTCAAGCCGGTGGAACTAGAAGCGCTACAACGTCAGATTGTAGGTACTACGCGGGAGCGGATGCTCCGGGAACTCGCAGAAGCTATCGAGGTGTTGACCAGTGAGAAGCCGCTCATCTTGGTACTGGAAGATCTCCATTGGAGCGATTATGCCACCCTAGATCTGGTGACTCTCCTTGCTCAGCGGCGTGAACCAGCACGCTTTCTGCTGCTCGGGACCTATCGACCGGAGGTTGTAAAAGCCCGGAGTCATCCCTTGTATACGGTAGTCCAGAGTTTGCATTTGCATCACAATTGTGCAGAACTCTCCCTTACCTTGCTGCATATGAAAGAAGTCCAGACTTATCTCCGATCCCGGTTTGGTAGCGATGCTCTCGCCACTACCCTGGGACCACTGTTGCATCGACGCACAGAAGGCAATCCACTCTTTCTGAACAATATGGTGGAACACTGGGTTACGCAAGGCTGGCTCTACCAGCAAGCTGGACAGTGGGTACTGCATACGGGATGGGAAAAGATGGAACAGGAAATCCCCGCCACCTTGCGCGAAGTTATCATCCAGCGACGGGCCTTGCTCAATCCGACTGAGCAACGCCTACTCGAAGTAGCAAGCGTGGCCGGGATGGAATTTTCTGCGGCATCGGTAGCCGCCGGCTTGGCCAGCGATGTGGTGGAGACCGAAGAGTGGTGTGAAGCCCTAGCCCAACGTGAGCAGTTCATCCAGTCGCGTGGTGTAGAGACCTGGCCAGATGGTACGGTAGCAACCCGCTATCAGTTTCGGCATATCCTGTATCAAAACATTGGGTATGAGCAAGTCCCGGCCGCACGGCGTATGCAGCTCCATCAGCGTATTGGGACACGCGAGGAAGCAGGATATGGTACGCGGTGTGGAGAAATTGCCGCCCGGTTGGCGATGCATTTCGAACGAGGAAACGATCTTCCCAAGGCGATACGCTATTACTATCAGGCCGCTCAGCAAGCCATCCAGCGCTCTGGTTTTCAGGAGGCAATTGCCCATCTTACTCATGGGCTCGACATGCTCCGGCAATTACCGGATGCCCTCGAACGTAGAGAGCAAGAACTAGCCTTCCAGATTACATTGGGATCGGTGTTGAGAGTCACTCAGGGCTACGGAGCGCCGGAGGTGGAACATGCCTATCGTCGAGCTTATGAATTGTGCCAACACCTGGGCGATTCTCCCCAGCTCTTTTCTGTGTTGTACAGCCTGTACGAACTCTATGAGTATCGCGGAATATTTCAGCAATCACGAGAAATTGGAGAACAACTCCTGCACCTGGCTCATCGCCAGCAGGACACAAAACTTCTCCTTGGAGCCCATGAGGCTCTGGCCTGTACAACGTTTCACCTCGGAACCTTTGCCCAGGTCCTCGAGCATACCGAGCAGGGACTGACGCTCTATGATCCTCAGCAACACCATGCTCTGACAGCTCTCTATGGAAGAGATCTGGGCATATCCTGCCGGTACTGGTCTGCGATGGCTCTGTGGTTTCAAGGATATCCAGACCAAGCCTGGACCAAAAATACCGAAGCGTTGACTTTTGCTCAGAAACTGGTCCATCCTTATACGGTGGCGGTTGCGCATAATAGAGCAGCCTTTCTGGGACAATTTCGCCGGGAGATCCATACGACTCGTCAGTGGGCAGAAGTAGCTATCGATCTGGCAGCCCAGCACGGATTTCTGTATCACGCAGCCATGGGAATGATCTTGCGCGGCTGGACGCTGGCCAGGACGGAACAAGGGAAGACCGGTATTGCGCAGATACGTGAGGGTTTGGTCGCCCTCCGAGAGACAGGCCGTGAGATGGATCGCCCCTATTTTCTGGCCTTGCTCGCCGAGGCTTACTCCCATACCGGTCAGATAGAACAGGGGCTTATCACACTGACCGAAGCACTAGAGATACTGCCTAGTGAGAGGGATTTTTTCTATAAAGCAGAACTCTATCGCCTCAAGGGAGAACTCTTGCTGACCCAGGAAAGGGAAAAGGACAAGGGAAGAGGGCAAAAAGGGGAAAAGGCGAAGAGGGAAAAAGGCGAAGAGAGAAGAGAGACAGAAGATGAAGGACAAAAAACAGAAGAGAATAGAGAGCAGGTCGTAGAGGCGTTGCTTGCTGCGCCTCTTTTGGGCCGGACAAGCCCTGCCCCTACAAAGGAAGAAGCGGAAGTCTGTTTTCAGGAGGCTCTGGCCATTGCTCGCCGTCAACAAGCAAAGTCTCTGGAACTACGAGCGGCCGTGAGCTTGAGTCGATTGTGGCAACAGCAAGGCAAGCATGAAGCCGCCCAAAAGCTATTATCTCCGATCTATCACTGGTTTACCGAAGGATGGGATACACTGGATCTACAGGAAGCTAAGGCATTACTCGAGGAGTTGGCTAGTAATCTGTAAGAGACTTAACTTAAAATATCTCGTGAAGCGGTAGAGCAATACCTGGGAAAGATCTCTTATGTGTCGGCGTCTGATACTTACTGTTGAGGCCAGGGAAGTATGAGCGAGTCCAAGGGCAACGAGGAAAAAAAGCACCATCGCTTACCGTTCTCTGGCCCTTTTTTATCCTCTCGATCGCTCGCGATAAACAGTGTGATTTTCCACTTGACTAACTTCTTCCAGGACTTATAATGACATCAGTTTCTATAAATAATACCATTTGGAGTTTGAAATGAGACTTTCTCTTTGCTTGAGAAAAGCTGCCACCCCCTGTGTGAGCCAATGGTCTCCCAGCAACGCCCCCACGCGCTCCACCGACGTCCAAAACGGCTCCAACACCTCCGCTCTCGCTCCTTCTATCGCCTCCAGTGTCTCCCAGACCGTATTGGCCACCCGACTCTTGCCCAGATCCCACAGGTTCTCGATGGGGTTGAACGCGGGACAGGAGGGTGGAAAGGGGAACAGCCGACTCTGCTCAGGCACCTCCTGTTGATCTCCCTTGGGCGGAAAGCCCGCTTGGTCCCAGCGCACCACCTGCCTCGCGTCTGGCTCGGTGGCCACCCACTGCTGCAGGAAGAGCGGAGAGGCGTCCAAGGAGACGCTGGCCAGCTACAAGAATTGGGCTCGACCGGTCCTCAGCTCGACGGCGCCATACCCATAGCCCCACTGGTATGTCGTCTGCTAGGGGGCGGTCACCTGATGACCTCGGCGCGTCCAGCAGCGACGGAAGGTACTGAGCACCCCATACCGATGTTCATCCGGCCCCCACACGCGCACAGGGCGGTCTGCAGGGATGGCCAATGCGTCGAGATGGTCGCCAATGTCTCGTGTGCACGCCTCTCGCATATCGGAAGTAGAGCATAAAATGGTCTTATTAGAAACTACAAATGGTATAAAATATCCCATCTTTTTCAGAAAATCTCCACAAAATCTCCAGAAAATCTTCAAGTTTCTTCTCTCCGAAAGTGTTAGATTATCAATCGTTAAGCTAGCGCCATGTCAAGGTTAAGAGGAAAAAACTCGCCTTTGGAGGATAGATTGTCTTTAAGAGGAGAAAGTGATCATGCATTCGAAAAGCAGACCATGGGCAACGCCGATCATCTGGACATTGTGGGTTTTAGTTGGATGGTGTTTTTCGGCAACGGCTGCCTATGTAAACATCAGTGACACAGTGACACTCCATTACGAGGAATCGGGAAACGGCCCTATCCCTCTTGTGTTTATCCCTGGCTGGACCATGTCCACAAAGGTCTACGAGCGTCAACTAAGACACTTTGCAAATTCGGAGACCTTCCGGGTCATAACGTATGATCCACGAGGGCAAGGTTTATCCACAAAAACGATCGAAGGGCACACATACCAACAACACGGAAGAGATCTCAAGATCCTGATGGACAAGCTGAATTTACAGGGAGTTATCCTGGTGGGTTGGTCATATGGGGTATTGGATCAACTCGCTTACATCAATCAGTTCGGCACCGACAAGGTGAAAGCTCTGATTCTGATCGATGGTACACCAAAATCCATTGGGCTCGATAACACAAAGGAATGGGTGTGGTATCGACAGGATGACGCCGATGGTTTTAGACGGTGGTTTACGATGGGGCCGCTCGAAGATCGAGCTCAATTCAATATCGAGTTTGCCAAATGGATGTTAGAAGAGCACTTGGAGGAAAATATTAAATGGGTAGGTCATATCAGTAGCCAAACACCGAACTACATTGCGGCGTTATTGAATGAAACCGGGGCGTATGTCAACTATGAGGACGATTTGAAGGCCTTAGAAGGAAAATTACCGTTGCTCTATGTTGTACGTGAAGAATGGGGAGCAATCGTGAAAGAGTGGGCCAACCAGCACACTCCAAGCGCTGAAGTAATCTCTATGGGAAAACACCTGATGTTCTGGGAACGCCATGAGGTATTCAACCTGGTGTTAGATCGTTTTTTGGAAAGACTCAAATGAGAGAAAAGAACCCTTGTAGCTTTGTAGACTGAATAGTTACGTTGAGGACAAATTTCGGTAACAGCAAGAGGACTACAGGATGGAGATTCAATATCAGTGTGAACAACGTATCGTACCAGTAGATGATCCCGACATGACGATTCTGGAGGTGTCTATTGCCCAAAAGATTCCTCATTTTCACGAATGTGGAGGACATGCCCGGTGTACTACTTGTCGGGTCCGCATTCTGGATGGGATACAGTATGTCTCTCCCCGTTCACGAGTAGAAGCAAAGATTGCCCAGGAACGTGGTTGGGATGACTTTACTCGTCTGGCCTGTCAGACCCGAGTGACTGGAAAGGTAACCCTGCAGCGTCTCATCAAAACCGGCGCAGATGTGACCCGTCTCCAGGTCGAGGAACTCCCACCGGAGTTGAAAGAAGAACTTCCCCTTGCCATTCTTTTCTGTGATATCCGGGAATTTACTCCCTTTGTGGAACGCCATCTCCCCTATGATGTAGTGCATATGCTCAATCGTTTCTTTACGAAACTAGGAGAACCGATCCTGCTTAATAATGGGGTGATCTATCAATATGTCGGGGACGAGATTACCGGATTATTTGGTGTAGGAGGAGATACACCAGAGAAGAGTTGCCTCAATGCTATCCGAGCAGGATTAGGGATGCTAGAGGCCTTAGCAGAACTAAATAAGGTATTATTGTCAGACTTTGGAATCACCTTTGACATCGGTATTGGCGCCCATTTTGGACTCACCATTGTGGGACAAATCGGTCATCCAAGTCATAAACAGTTCGCCGTTATAGGGGATGCCATCAATGTGGCTAGTCGTATTCAAGCGATGAATAAGACCTTAGGCACCAAGTTTCTCGTCTCGGAAGACCTCTTCAACCAGATTCCTTCTTCTTCCCTCGAAGGAAGAAAAACCAAGGCGAATCTCAAGGGTAAAGATGAAACGTTTAATCTTATTGAAATACTTGGCTTTAAGGATCCAGACCCGATGTTGCTTGTCCAAGAAACGGTTGATTTTATTATGCAACAACAACATCACTTTACTGAAGAACTCTATCGTCGCATATTCGCCTTAGCTCCGAAAGCCAAAGCGCTCTTTCGTGGCGATCTCCAAGCACAAGGGCAAATGCTCGCCCATATGCTCCAGGTCTTAATCTATGCCTTGAGCCGGCCAGAGACGATGACACTTGGGCTCCGAGACTTAGGTCATCGCCATGTCAAATATGGCGTTATTCCTGAACATTACGCAGTCTTTCGACAAGCCTTTCTCGAAACGTTAAAGGTGATTCTGGAGGACAAATGCACTGTGCAAGTGGCAAAGGCCTGGGAATCAACTCTCGACAATATTATTAACCTTATGCTTAGTGGGAGCACCTCATAATCGTTTTGGGTCGTCAAGTTCAGCAAAATTGAGAAGAGCTCTTGCTAATCTTCTAGATCTCTCAGTAATGCCTTGGCTTCCTGGAGATCTATAGTGCCGAAGCCTTCGGTGAACCAGCCATAAATCTCTGATAAGAGTTGTCCTGCTTCTATTCGCTTGCCCTGGTGTTGCCACAATCGACTCAAACTTATCGCTGCGCGGAGTTCCCACGATTTTGCTTGCTGATGACGCGCAATGGTCAGAGCCTGGTGAAAACAGGCTTCGGCCTCCGCTTCCAAGTCCGGAGTCCGGAGTGCGGGGAAGGCGGAGACTCTGGACTCCGGACACTGGACGCTCGACTGTAACAACAGCTCTCCTTGTAACCGATGTAATTCAGCATCCCAACAGCGCTCTCCAGTTTTATCCGATATAATGAGGGCTTCAGTTAATAGGCGGAGTCCCTCGTCGGGCTGAGTTTCTTTGCTATATGCTTCAGCAAGCAAAGTAAGGAAATAGGGGGGTCCCAGTTCTAAGCCGGTATTCTGGTGAGCAGTCAAGCCTTGATGGATCAGGGCCATTCCCTTCTCACGCTGCCCTTGCATGACCATTGCCCACCCTTGCAGGATACTGCTTCGAGCCAAACGAAACGTAAATCCCTGTTCCGAGCAGATGGTGACCGATGCCCTGGCCTGCTCATGGGTTTGCCACGCTTCCCGTCGAAGCTGATGCAGGGTAGCGGCAAAGCTATGCGCCCAGGCCAGACTATAAGGATGAGACAACTGCTGTGCCAGGGTAAGCGCTTCTTGACTTCTCTGTAGGGCCTGATCTGGATAGCCGAGACACCAGAGGATCCAGGCCTGATAGAGCAGACAAGATACCCCAGGATCCTGAGCATACAAAAAGGCGTGAGCTCGATGACGCTGGGCGTCATACAAGGCGATACCGCGCTCGATATGGACACGAGCCAGGGAGAACTCTCCCCTACTTAACAGAGTACAGCCCAGCATCCGGTACGCTTCCAGTAAGAACGCAGAATCTTGTTGGCGTTGAGCTAATCGTAAAAATTCTTCGCCATGTGCTCGAGCTATCCGAAGCTTTCCACGCTGGAAAGAGATTGCCCACACTCCACGCAATGCCGGGAAGAGTTGTGGGGTTTCTCCAAGCTGTTGACATAACTCCCATGCTCGTCTATACCCATCTTCCACTTCTTGAGTAAAACCGTTAGTTGCAATTAAGGCATTGCCTAAACTGAGTCGCAGGGTAAGTTCAAATGATTTGTGTTCGAGCGTATCTGGAAGAGAATGAAGCATTTCGAGAGCTTGGCTGAGATAGGCCATAGCTTCCTGGTAGGCACTGCGCTGGAGTGCCTGTTCACCGGCATACTGCAGATAGCGTATAGCTCGTTGCCTATCCATTCCGCGGACAAAATGCATGGCAAGCTCGGCAGCCACTTCCCGAGCAAGAGAACCATAGCCTGCTTCGAGTCGAGCACCAATCTGCTGATGCCATTGCACTCGACGGCTCGCTGGTATCCGCTGGTAGACTACCTCCTGATAAAGGGTATGGACAAATTGATAACTCCCCACAAGGGTTCCATCTGGCCAGACCTGTTCTTCACAAGGCTGTAGTAACTGGCTCCGGCGTACTAAATCCTTACAACACTCCTCAATCTGGACGACTTCTCGTTCTAAAGTGGCAGCCACAGCGGCAGCAGAAAATTTTACTCCGGCCACACTGCCTGCTTCTACCACCCGTTGCTCCTCCAGAGTAAGCTGATCAAGCTGTTGCTCAATCAGTTGTCGAAGGTTCTCCGGTACCGCTCGGATTAATTCTTCCAACTCGCTTTGCCGTGACCACTGTTGTCCCTGCCTTACTAACAATCCTTTCGTCACCCAATAATCCAGGATATTTACCATAAACAAGGGATTCCCACCTGTACGCTGGTAGATAAATGGAGGGAGTTCTGCAGAAAGCATGGCCCCTGGAAAGCGTGCTCCTATGTATTCGTGAACAGCTCTTTCTGGAAGAAAGGCCAAGGATAGTTCTGCACACTGCTGATGAATCTGTAATTCGTGTTTTACTGCTTGGAGAGGATGATCATGCCGGGTGACTTCTGTTGGTCTATAGGTCCCAAGCAGGAGCAAACAAGCCAGTTCTTGCCGCCGGGCGAGCAGATTGATCAAGTCCACTGTCGAATAGTCACTCCAGTGCAAATCTTCTAGCACTAGGATCAATGGCTGGTCGGCTGTGAGTATTTCTACAGCTTCGACGAACTCGCGCAGCATCCGCTCACGGGTAGCTCCGGCAGTCTGACGCTGCAGGGTATGGAGATCTTCAGCCCTGAAAAGCCAGGGCATCTGTACCGCCCAGGTTGGCGCTCGTTGAGACAAGAATGCTCGAAAAGCTTGCCCTTTTTCTGGATCCCGACACAACCGACCTAAAGCCTCTAGCACTGGTAGATACGCCTCTCCAGAACCATAATGCTCAATGCATTGCCCCTGTCCAATCCAGAGGCCTTTGTCTCTTCTTAGGGCCTCGAGAAATGCTTCGACCAGGGACGTCTTTCCGATACCTGCTTCTCCAGTGACAAATACAATCTGCCGGTGTCCCTTCAACGCCTGCTGTAGCCATTGATGTAAGTATGCTAGCTCTTGCTCTCGTCCGACGAGTTGGATGATCCTGGAGATCCGATGAGTGCCAGAAAAAATATGTGGAGAATTCTCGGAGGGTGATAAGACAGGAGACCCTGTTCGATCAGGAGTTTCATGAGAACATTCCTCTACAGCAGCGATGAAACGATAACCGCGGCCGTGCACCGTTTGGATGACACTCTGTAGTCGTGCATTGTCTCCGACCGCCTTACGGGCTTGCATGAGGCGATGCGTTAAGGTCGCTTCGCTGATGAACTGATCAGGCCACAGATGGTCGAGGAGTTCCTGTTTGGTAATCACCCGATCACGATGCTGGATCAAATAGGCGAGTATATCGAACACTTGAGGCTCTAGTTTGACTCGCTTGCCTGCATAGCGGAGTTCATAGAGACGCAGGTCAAGTTCGTAGTCTTCAAAGACATAGATCATGCACGGCCTCTGTAATTTATGGATGGCCTCAGCCTCCTTTGAGAGTACGGATCTTTAACCCACAACGGACGGGGTATCCATGTTGTCAGGAGGCCATGTGTCCTCATGGACTTGAGCTATACCGATACCTCCCTTACTATATGGAGATGTTAAGCAGTAAGCATGATTTGAGTTACCCAACAGTGTTTGTATACCTTGTCCAAACCCATCTTAGCCTCCATTATAGTGGATAAAACAGAATCCTGTCAATCGAAGAAGCATTATTAGAGAGGAAACCTTCAGAAAATCTCCAGAAAATCTTTAGAAAATCTCCACAGCATCTTCAAGTTTTAGTCTGCAGGATACGCTACACTGTTCACCATAGATTGACATCCTGATACACCTGCTCAGAACAGGGCAGGCCGGAGAGAAGAAAATCTCATTATCAAACAAACTCATCTGGTTTGGTCTAATGAAGCCTCAACTAGCTCATCTGAGGTTTTTTGTAGACTGAGCGAGATGAGGAGCAGCGTAAGGAGAGAGGTAAGATGAAACACATAGTAACAGGTAGTCGGAGGATAACTTTGCTTTTCATGGTATTTTTCTTAGGAGTTAGCCTGAGCTTTCTCCCGCTGGTACAGGCTGATGAAACCTGTATGTCTCCCTATATGGCCAAGATCACTGGACAGGAAGATTTTGTCTATGTCTGGACATTAGGGGCTGAGGGAGTAGGAGATGGCTCTGACAAACTGGTAACAGTTGATGTACGACCAGATTCACCTACCTATGGTCAAGTGGTCCATACCGTATCGGTGGGAGGAAGACACGAGGCTCATCATGCCGGGTTTACCGATGATCGCCGGTATTTGTGGGCCAGCGGTCTGGATACCAGTCAGATCTTTATCTTTGATGTGCATAGTGATCCTATGAAGCCCAAATTGCACAAAACCATTACCGATTTTGTAGCACAATCTGGTGGTGTCGTAGGACCGCATACCCTCTATGCCTTACCCGGTCGGATGCTGATTACTGGTCTTTCTAACGATAAAGACCATGGGGGACGGACAGCCCTGGTAGAATATACCAACGAAGGTGAGTATATCGCCACCTACTGGATGCCTACCGACGAAAATCCGCGTGGGGCTGCTATTGAGAAAGTGGCTGATGGTTATGGCTACGATGTGCGGGCTTTGCCTCGGAAGAATGTCATGATCACCTCTTCATTTACCGGCTGGTCAAATTACATGATGGATTTTGGCAAGATGCTCCAGGACAAGGAAGCCATGCAACGGTTTGGGCAAACTGTGGTGGTGTGGAATCTCCATACCCGGCAACCGAAGAAAGTCCTGCATGTGCCAGGCTCCCCATTAGAGATCCGCTTTGCCTGGGGTACCAGAAATAATTACGCCTTTACCACGACTGCTCTCACTTCGAAGATCTGGTTAATCTACGAAGATGACCATGGCGAATGGCAAGCACAAGACGTGGCCGATGTTGGTGATCCAGCCAAAGTCCCCCTGCCAGTAGATATTACTATCAGTGCCGATGATCGTCTCCTGTGGGTGAATACCTTTATGGAAGGCAAAACCCGGGCTTTTGATATCTCCGATCCGTTCCATCCGAAACAGATCTATGAAAAGGTCATCGGTTCACAGCTCAATATGGGCTCGCAGAGTTGGGATGGGAAACGGATCTATTTCACCTCATCAGTGCTAGCTAATTGGGATAAAAAGGGGAAAGATGATGAGCAGTTCTTGAAAGCCTACGAGTGGAATGGCAAGGAATTGACTGAGAAATTTGCGATTGATTTCTATAAAGAAAAGCTTGGTCGTCCACACGTCATGCGCTTTGGAGCCTATGCTCTGTATAAGCTTGCCACTCATCAAACAGAGTCCGGTGTTCGTATGAGTATGAAATAGGGTAGTCGGGCAGGGCTTGCCCTGCCCTAAGGATCCAAGAGAGATCTTTGGCATTGCCCAAGTCGATTGGAGAGTATGGATATCCTGGGAGTCGAATGGACAACCCTCCGCTGCGCTTCGGGAGCGCGGGCCTCTGACCCACAGCGGGTGGGACGCCCGCGTTCCCAGTGGAGGGGCTTTACCAAGGATGTCTCCAGAGAATGCAATAACAAGTTAAGAATCAATTCATCATCAGGAATGAGAGGAGTTTTTTATGCCCAATCTTCGGATTTATTCCTATAAGAGCAATCTGTTTTTCCTTAGTATACTGTTTTTAAGTAGTCTGCTTCTACCAGCAATACTCTTTGCCCATAGCTGGTCATTTCTGTTAGGCTATACTCCTCCCGAGCCGGGGACGTATGAGTTGCCGGTAATAAAACCAGCTACTGATGGGGAAGTCATAGATACAGCCGGCAGGAAACACAGGCTTTTCGACTACATGGAAGATAAGATCGTTCTGCTCAGCTTTATCTACACCCGCTGTAGCGATGCTCATGGCTGCCCATTGGCTACCAGTGTACTGTATGCCATCAATGCCGCGTTGAAACGAGATCCTCTTCTCTCTCAGCAGGCCATCTTGTTGACCCTCAGTTTCGATCCAGAGCATGATACGCCAGAGGTTATACGCCGCTATGGAGGGGTGTTTGATACCGGAAAGCCATCTGCTAAAGCCCCGCAGATTTGGCATCAACTGACGACGTCGTCTCTTCAAGCTCTGCAACCGATCCTGGATGGTTACGGTCAGTATATAATACCTGATACCGATGCCCATGGGCGCTTCCTAGGTACATATTCTCACTTGCTAAAGGTTTTTTTAATTGACCAGCAGCGTCGGGTGCGCAACATTTATAGTGTCGATTTCTTACATCCACAAATATTGATGAATGATATCAAGACCTTGCTTTTGCTCACTGACCAGCGAGCACAGGTCAAGTAAGGTGAGATATATCATGTTTCTCTCTGGTTACTTTTCCACACTAATTATAACGGTATTGGGGTTTTGTAGCCTGATGGGGAGTTGGTATCCAATTTCAGCCACCGAGAATCAGAAAGTGACCAATAATAGGTCAATCTTTGATCAACAGGCTCTGGAGCGTATTGCTGCACCACCCCTCGGGCTACCAGAGGTACCTGTACCTCCTGACAACCCAATCACGGAGGACAAGATTCGTTTGGGGCGCAAGCTCTTTTTCGATCGCCGTTTATCCCTAAATAGCACCATGTCCTGTGCCATGTGTCATGTGCCAGAGCAAGGTTTTACCGTGAATGAACTCGCCCAAGCTGTGGGAATGGGAGGACGGAGTGTGCGACGTAATTCGCCTACCATCTTGAATATTGCGTATATGTCTACCTTGTTTCATGATGGACGAGAAACGAGTTTGGAGACGCAAGTGATTAGTCCACTCCTTGCCCATAATGAAATGGCCAATCCCTCAATCGGATATCTGGTTGAGAAGATGAAACAGCTTGACGATTATCTAGACCTTTTTGAGCAGGCATTCCAACGTAGTCCTAGCATCGAAACTCTTGGGCAAGCTTTGGCCAGTTACGAGCGTACATTAATATCGGCGAACTCTCCTTTTGATCGCTGGTATTATGGTGGGCAAGAGGAAGCTCTCAGTTCTCAAGCTCAAGAGGGATTTCGATTGTTTGTGGGAAAAGCCCGGTGTGTAACCTGTCATACGATTACCGCTGAGTACGCGTTGTTTACTGATCAAAAGTTTCATAATACTGGTCTCGGGTGGTATAACAGCATGGTGCGTCCTCAACAGAAGAGACCAACGCAGGTACAATTGGCGCCAGGTGTATTTGTGGAGGTTGACCCAACAATTATCGCTGGTGTTTCCGAAGCCCCCCAGAATGACCTTGGCCGCTATGAAGTCACCCTTGATCCGGCGGATCGGTGGCGGTACAAGACCCCAACACTCCGTAATGTGGCTCTAACCGCCCCGTATATGTTCGATGGATCTTTCTCCTCTCTCAAAGAGGTGATTCAGTTCTATAATCGTGGAGGATATCCAAATCCCCTTCTGGATCCCTTGATTCAACCTCTACATCTGACTGAAGAGGAGATGGCTGCTCTAGTGGCCTTTCTGGAGAGTTTGACTGGAGACAATATCGAGGAGCTGATTGCCGATGCTCGAAGTATCCAGGTGGGGAATGTGGTAGAGGAACGGTGAGAGAGAACCCTGCTGTGAGTAAGGTGTTTGCAGCCTTTAGAGAATCCAAAGCACATTGCCACACATCGATGATTTCATGCCAATCTTCAGTCATATCAGCATTCCCTCTTCTTTGGTAATCCGATAGAGAGCATAGTCTCCTTTTGCATAGCTCTCAAAATCTACAGGTATAACAGAAATAATGCGATCGCTTTCAAGCTGAACAGGATAGAGTAAATAACAGACGAAATGGCTGTATGAAACTCCCATTTGAATGTGGGAGAATCTAATTTTGTTCGACAAAAGTTTTCCACAAGAGACGACGTCCCTGAGGAATCAGGATGAGCAGACTCCCAAAAACCAGCAAAGCGGCCGAGAGAGGACGAGTGAAGAAGATACTCAAGTCGCCTGCAGACATCATTAAGGACTGACGGAGAGCGAGTTCCATCATCGGTCCCAATACCAGAGCCAGCAGAAAGGGAGCAGGCTCATACTCGTATTTACGCATCAGATAGCCGAGCACACCAAACAGAATCATGACCCAGATATCGATCACACTGTAGTTAATGCTGTAAACTCCAACTAAACAGAATAGAAGAATCAGAGGGAGCAAAAGAAAATTGGGAATCCGCAACAAGCTGGCAAAGAGCCCCACTAACGGTAGATTCAGCAACAACAGCATAAAGTTACCGATATACATACTTACCACCACTCCCCAAAAGAACTCTGGCTGTTGCTCCATGAGGAGAGGTCCAGCCCGGACTCCGTGGATCATCAAGGCGCTCATCAGTAAGGCGGTTGCCGGAGCAAAGGGGATACCAAGGGCCAAGAGCGGAATCAGTGCCCCTCCTGTGGCTGCATTATTGGCTGACTCTGGTCCAGCTACCCCTTCTATTGCTCCCCGCCCAAATTTTTCCGGCTGTTTGGCAAGCTTCTTTTCGAGAGTATAGGAGGAAAAGGAGGCCAGTACCACCGCCGGACCAGGGATAATACCGCACAGAAACCCCACTACAGACCCGCGTAAAATCGGAGCCCAGGAGTCTTTCCAGTCCTGTCGTGTGGGAAGGAGATCACGGAGGCGAGGATGGATCACCGATTTTTGCAGGCTCTGTTCAGCATTGGTCAACACTTCTGCAATCCCAAATAGACCCATAGCTACAGGGACAAAGTGAATACCTTCAAAAAACTCCATCACGCCAAACGTAAAGCGTACATAACCCGAAATCGGGTCCATCCCCACCATGCCCAGTATGAGGCCTGCAGCAGCCATCATCAGGGCCTTAATCATGGAGCCTTGCGCCATATAGGCCAGGATTATGAACCCGACGATCATAAGCGCAAAGTACTCTGGTGGGCCGAATTGCAGGGCAGCTTTCGCCAGCGGGGGTGCTAAGAGCATCAACCCTCCTATACTGAGCGTGCCCGCAATAAAGGAACCTACTGCAGCGATAGTAAGCGCAGGACCTGCCCGTCCCTGCCGTGCCATCTGATACCCATCCAGCGCAGTGACTACTGAAGCAGCTTCTCCCGGGACATTAATTAGAATGGAGGTGGTGGACCCGCCATACATAGCCCCATACCAGATCCCTGCCAGCATAATAGTGGCGGTGGTAGGATCTAACCCAAACGTCGTAGGAATAAGGAGAGCCATTCCGGCTAATGGACCTACTCCTGGCAACACCCCCACCAGGGTACCAATGACCACTCCGAGAAAACAATAAGAGAGATTATTGAAGGTCAGTACCACGTTGAAGCCATGAAGCAAGTTGTCCAGGACACTCATACTCAGATAGTTTCCTTTTTCACTCCATTCAGTGGTGTATCCCTACTGCAAAGCAATTCATCCCCTGCTTACCATCCCCAAACCCCTCGCGGCAAGGGTACCTGAAGCCAGTAATCAAAAAGGACGAAAGAAGCGAGCGTGGTGAGGATCGCAATCAGCCCTGTTTTCCACCAGTTTCGATATTCCAGGATACGTAATAAGGTGATCAGGAGCAGACCGGTGGTCAGGATATATCCCAGGTGTTCGATAATCAGGGCATATCCACAGAGCACGAGGATCACTCCTATACTCCGGCTGCGTTTTTCGAGAAGCCCTGACTCAGGAGGCGAGAGTACGGTAGAGGGAGCCTGGCGCTGTCTGAGAGCTCTGCTGAGAGCAAGACAGGAGAAAACTCCCAGAAGAACAGCGCTCCAGAAAGGCGTAAAACCAGGCCCCGGATTGGCCATCTGCCCAAAAGGCATCTGCCAGCTTGCATAAGCGACGGCGAGAGCGAGAAAGAGTATTACACTTCCGCTGAAGAGATCTTTCTTCCACATCATTAGGATTACTTCTTCGCCAAACCGAGCCGCTTGATCAGCTCCCCGTATTTATCATATGCAACGGCAAGCTTTTGACGAGCCGTCTCTCCATCCAGATACTGTCGGTTATAGTTGACCCGTTCGGTTAGGGCAACAAATTCCGGATCTTCCAGGGCTTGTTTAAAAGCATCGTGGAGTATCTGCAAACGGTCAGGTGGTGTGCCTTTTGGCGCGAGAATAATATTAAAAATCCCCGCTTCGATGCTATATCCCAGCTCTTTGAAAGTAGGAGCCTCTGGAAATTGTGGATTACGCTCTGGTTGCATAACACCAATGACCCGAGCTTTACCGGCCTCTACATGAGCTAAAATTTCTGCTGGATGGAGCGCAGCCGCTTCAATATGTCCCCCTAAAAGCGCGGTAGCAAGCGGAGCTCCCCCACTAAAGGGGATGGGCAGAAAGGAGAGACCGGCGATGCCCTGCCATTCTACCAACGCCAAATGTCCGATACTTCCCGCTCCATGATGACCAATCCGCACTTTCTCAGGGTTTGCTTTCATGTAGGTTACCAGATCCGATAGATTCTTCCAGGGAGCAGTCTCTTGAACGGCGAGCACAATAGGATTGTTTCCAATATGGATAATCACCTCATAATCATCTTTCCCGTAGGGGAGATTCGTGAGATGGGGTTGCGTAGTCAGCGGCCCAATAGCATTGAGACAAATCGTATACCCATCAGGTTTAGAACGCACCAATTCGGTAGTAGCAATGGTTCCTGCTCCTCCCGGTTTGTTGACTACGACCAGAGGTTGGGGAAGATATTTGGGCATCACCTTTTCAAAACCACGGGCGAGAGTATCGGTTGCTCCGCCTGGGGGCCAGGGTACCAGAATGGTCACAGGCTTTGCTGGAAAAGTTTCTCCAGCCTCCAGCATATTCAACCCGATAAGCACGCTGATCAAGATAATACTCAGTATACAAAGTACTCTCTGTCTGCCTTGTCCCATGAGCTCCTCCTTTCTGATGCAGAGTGATGGACAAACACGTTCCCGTTCAGTTTTCCCCTCAGGCTAACGGGTTCCCTGCTCCCAGAGGAATGGTTGAGTGGAAAAGTGCATGTACACGGGAACCAAATCTCTAGTACAAATCCAAGAGAGCCCTTGGATATTGACCACGTCGATGAGGGAAGAGGGAGATCCCGAGAGCACAGGCCTCTGGCCTGTAGCGGGCGAGACGCCCGCGCTCCCAGGGTACATGCTTTCCTAAAGGGGTCTTCTGAAAATACACTAGGGTACGGATCAATTCACTCCTATACATTGGGATCGTTTCCCTTTTTGTTGGATGTTCGCTTAGACTGTATCCAAGCTGGAAATCCTTGACGATATTTCCGATATTGATCTGGCGTACCTACCTGTTCGAGAAACGTCATATACTTTTGATGCAATTCTACAGCGATATCCCATCGTTCGGTGATCAGATTATGAGTCTGGCCCGGATCTGAGGGTAAGTGATAGAGTTCGGTTACTAATTGCTCCTCAGCATAAGGCCACTCGGTACGGAAGCCACTATCTACCGCAGGTGTCAGGATCGGACGAGCCAGGTCTGGCTTTTCCCCTTCTGGCCATGCTCCGGCATAGATAAAAGCCCATTCCTCAGTGGTGAGCGTGGAAGGTCTTCCCGGTCCGTGCATGATGGACCAGGAGGAAACAGCAAAACCACGTTCATCCTCTTTGCCCTCCAGGTAAGGGAGCAGAGAGCGTCCCTGCACACGATCCGGAATAGGGATACCGGCAAGCTCTAACAGAGTGGGCATGATATCTACGGGCTGAGCAAACGCTTGAATACGCTGACCCCTCTGCGCTTTGGGGAGACGGATCATAAAGGGAATATGAATCACTTCCTCATAGAGAGGCACAGATTGAAATCCTTTGTCATCTAACAACGCTTTGCCAATATAATTGTGCTCTCCATGATAAAAGCCATGATCAGAGAGAAACACGATGCAGGTAGTATTACGGAGTCCCAGATCATCGATCTTGTTTAACAGACGCCCCACCCAGCGGTCTACCAGCGTGACCTCTCCTGCATAAAGCGCTCGCATATGTTTTAATTCCCCTTCGGAGAGATAATCAGCCCGGGCATAGGCCGGATAGATCACCTTTTCGCCTTGATACCCTGGATCATAAAGGTCGGTATAATATTGGGGCGGATCCCATGGTTCATGTGGATCAAAGGTGTCTACATAGAGGAAAAACTTTTCGCGCCGATAGTTACGCTCTAACCATTTACAAGCTGTCTCCATGGTTTGGGCCACAAAATAATCGGCCTCTTCACGTCGCTGGGACACGTTCCGTAAATATTGTTTGACGGCAGTGTCCGCTTTGCGGAGCTTATGGGGTGCACACGGAAATACTACCTCTTCTGGATCGATCATCCAGCGATCATTCTCCTGTCCCCGGATCCAGTGCCAGCCGTGAAAACCACGGTCATAATGATAGCCACTCTTCAAGGGATGAGGGGTATCCGCAATCATCATCGTGGTATACCCTGCTGCTCCTAACACTTCAGCCAGGACCAACTCTTCACGAGGTAAAGGGGCCCAGTCGTAATAGGTGAAGATATATCTGCCCGTAAAGATCTCTGCGCGGTTGGGCACCGTAGGGAAGGATCCGGAATAAGCCCGGTCGAAAACATAGGCCTCACTGGCAAACTTATCCAGATTTTCCGTATGAATCCACGAATTCCCGTAACAACCGAGATGGTCTCTACGAAAGGTATCAGACATAATCACGATAAAATTCAAGGCTTTTCTCCTTCTGATCGCTGTCCTTTGCTAGTTGTTTACTGTAGTTAATGTCAAGAGAGGAATCAAGAACAAAGTAAGGATAAGCTATCTTCTTTATGTCACCTCCGCCACCCTGGATGGAGATGGGCTTCCAGCCACTCTTCATTGAGATCGTAGCCGAGACCCGGTTTCCCATTCAGGAAAAGAGAACCCTCCTTAATCTCATACGGTTCCTGGAGCATGGCGTTGTGCGTCGGAATCAGCTCCTGGGAATGCTCGAGGCGGTAGAAATTCGGGATACTGCTCACTACATGAGCAGCGGCAATGAGCTCCAGTGGCCCTCCCGGTACCACATGTGGCGCTACCGGAATGTAATAAGTCTCTGCCAGTGTAGCAATCTTCTTGACTTCAGTGATACCTCCAGTCCAGACCGTGTCCGGCATTACGAAGTCAGCCAGGCGATCACGAAATATAGGGACAAAATCATAGCGCGTAAACAGCCGCTCTCCAACGCAGATAGGTGCTGAACAATGTTCCCGAACTGTCCGGAGGGCGTCATAGGATTCGGGTGGGACAGGTTCCTCAAACCAGGCTATTTTAGACTGCTCAAACAGAGTGTTTGCCAGGCGGATCGCCGTGGGAACGTTGTAATGGCCGTGAGCGTCGATGAGAATTTCGTGCTTGGGCCCAACCGTTTCTCGCACTGCTGCGACGATATCATACCCCTGTTGCTCACCAGCCTCACTAATCTGCCCGTCCTGATACATTCGGTGATACGGTCGCATCTCCAGAAAGGGATCCAGCTTGCAAGCGGTATGACCCTGGCCAAGGACATTGTCACGGGCGGCCTGAGCGTAATCCCTGGGAGTCGTACATCCACGGAACCAGACATTACAGTAGAGTCGGATGGGGTGGCGGAACTGTCCTCCCAGCAGATCGTATACCGGACGTCCGGTCGCCTTGCCCTTGATGTCCCACAGGGCAATATCGATGGCCGCCACCAGGTTTGTACCAAAACCACGGGACCCGAAATAGGTAAATCGACGATAAAGCTTGTGCCAGATCCGCTCAATATCTGCGGCATTCTCGCCGATGAGATCCTCTTTACTCTGTTCGATAGCAGTACCGAGTGCCGGCCCGGCTACACGAGCCGCCGCTCCCCCCTCTCCCCAGCCAGCAATCCCCTCATCAGTCTCCACTTTGACAAACACCCAATCTCGGTCGAGTTCTCCGGCTGAGGCAGTTGAGACTACATAGGTTTTGACGTTAGTGATTTTCATGCCTTTCTTTCCTTTCTTTTTGCTCTTGCCCTTTCTCCCCGGCAAGGGCACATACCTGCTGCCCCTGTACCCCGTACCCTGTTCAGAAGCGAATCTCCAGATAAAAGAGGATCGAAGGGTTCAGGATGACAGGGCTCGCCATGATTGATATCATCTCGATGGCTTCCAATCTATCACATGTGAAGCTCAAGTCAATACGTGCAATCATAACTCCACAAAGATTATCGGTGCAAACAGGCTTGACTTTCTCGGAGAATCATCCTAGTCTAAGCAGGTATCACTAAATTTCTTGCACTCTTCAATTCCATCACTTACTCTTCTTGTCATGCTGAGCGAAGCGAAGCATCTCACTCCTTTGCCCAAGAGACCCTTCGCTCCGCTCAGGGTGACAAGACCACATTACCTTGTTTTTTGAGTAGGGGTGAAGCGAACGGGCTTTTGTCAAAAATTCCTGGCCATGGTTACTTAAGTAAATATGACGAAGAATTTTGCATAAAAGCCAAAAGTAGGGTGGGCTCAGCCCACCCTACATACGATAGACAAAAATGCAAGAAATTTAGTCATACTTACTTAAAAGGCAATATTCTTTATTATTATTTATAAGAGGGACCTTCTGAGTCGGGTTGTCCAGTCTTGTGATGCGCACTATCCAAGGAGATCATAATAAGCCATCGAGATTTTGGGGTACAGTACGAGACCAGTTCCATATCCAGCGAGCGCCATTGGTTCTGTTCCTGTTGTTACTGGTTCTGTGGGAAGGGGTCAAACTCTTTTGGGCTCTTCCGGCATATAAACTGCCACACACGTATGAGATCCTCGCCGAATTCTTCCGTACTACTGGTCGCGGAGAGCTCTGGATCTGGGTGATGATGAAAAATGGCGCCATTACCTGGTATGAAGCCTTTACCGGTTTTGTGTTTGGTGGACTAGCCGGTTTTGGTTTAGCCGTGCTTTTTACTTACTCGCGTTTGTGTGAGCGTGGGCTGATGCCCTGGGTGGTCATGTCACAAACTGTACCTTTATTAGCTATTGCACCGATGGTCGTAGTGTGGCTGGGGACCTCGTGGGTGTCAAAAGCGGTCATCGCTTCTTATTTAACCTTTTTTCCCGTCACTATTAATGCACTACGCGGCTTTCAATCGGTGAATCCAGATGCGGTAGACCTGATGTATTCTTATGCGGCTAATGAACGACAAATTTTCTGGAAATTACGGCTACCGGCGGCAGTACCCTATATTTTTACTGCAGGGAAGATTTCCGCTACCGCCAGTGTGATCGGTGCTATTGTAGGAGAGTTGCCGGCTGGTTCCAGCTCAGGTATTGGTGTGGTGATCCTCAATGCCGCTCAATATTATAATTTTCGTCCACCAAACCTTTGGGCTGCTATTTTCGTTGCTGCTTTGGTCGGAATCCTTTTTTATGCTTTGGTGGCCTTAGCAGAACGGTGTCTGGTCAGGTGGCAACAGCCAGCAGGGTAAAAGGGGAGAAGAAGTGGTCGATACAGATACTGTCCCCATCATTGATATTCGCAAGGTCTCCAAAATTTTTGGGGAAGGATCTCGGCGTATTGTCGCTCTGCAAGAGGTGAGTTTACCTATCTATCCCCAGGAGTTCATTTCTCTGATTGGACCCAGTGGATGCGGGAAAAGTACCTTGCTACGGCTGATCGCTGATTTGCTTGAGCCTACCAGTGGAGAGATTCTGGTGAATGGAAAAACTCCACGGGAAGCCCGGCTGAATCGGGAGTATGGGATGGTCTTCCAGTCGCCTGTGCTCTATGATTGGCGTACAGTGCTCCAAAATGTGCAGCTCCCGTTAGAGATCATGCGCTACTCGCGGGCGGAGCGGGCACAGCGAGCTGCTGCCATGTTAGCGCTGGTCGGCCTCTCTGATTTTGCCCATCACTATCCCTGGCAGCTCTCCGGGGGAATGCAACAACGGGTCAGTATTGCCCGAGCCCTTGCTTTTACTCCTAAAATCCTGCTGATGGATGAACCTTTTGGAGCGCTTGACGAAATGACTCGAGAACGGATGAATCTGGAGCTCCTGCGTATCTGGCAAGAGACCAGAACCACGGTGATCTTTGTGACACATTCTATTCCAGAAGCGGTATTTCTTTCGACCCGGGTAGTGGTCATGACTCCACGTCCAGCGAAGATTGAGCGAATAGTCTCTATTGATCTCGCTTATCCTCGTGATACGCGTACACATGCGGATCCCCGTTTTTTTGCCCTGATCAATACGGTACGGGCGGTTTTACGTGATACATAATACCAATTGCGGAATGCGGATTTCGGATTTACACCTTCGCAATTTGAAAACGATTATCGGTCTTTATTAACGGTGTTTGAAAAGACAATCAGTATAAGACCTGTGAGGTGAAAAGGGTTTGGCAATGGCAGAAACAGAAACGATGGCTCTGGCTGAGGAACCATCTTTGCTCCTTCAGAGGATAAAGACCTTTATAGTTACCTATATACCAGCACTGGTGGTTTTTTTTCTGTTTCTGGGCTTCTGGGAATTTTTGGTGTATCTCTTGCAGATCCCATTCTATTTATTGCCGCCCCCTACCGAAATTGTGAAGACCTTTGTGGAACGCTGGGAACAATTGATGAGCTATGGATGGTTTACCTTTAAGGAGGCGCTGGGTGGATATGTGCTGGGGTGTGGGTCTGGCCTTCTGACCGCTCTGGCAGCTAGTCGCTGGCCCTGGGTAGCCAATGCGTTGCTGCCCTACGCTGTGGCCAGTAATTCGGTACCTATCATTGCTCTGGCCCCTCTGGCCATCGTCTGGTTTGGGGTAGATGCCGGCTCCAAAATAGCTATTGTAACCTTAATGTGTTTTTTCCCTACGATGATCAGCACCTATCGGGGGCTGGTATCTGTGGATGTGCAATCGCTGGAACTTATGCACTCCTATGCGGCTACTCCGCGTGATTTCTTTATCAAACTGCGCATACCCACCGCCCTCCCCTTGACCTTTAACGCGCTTCGTCTCAGCACGACCTTGAGCATGATCGGTGCGGTGGTCAGTGAATTCTTTGGTGGTCCGGTAACCGCGCTTGGGGTGTATATCAAAACGGAAGCAAATATTCTCCATATGCAGAATGCCTGGGCAGCCATTATCGTGGCCTGTTTTTATGGAATCATCTTTTATCTGGCCATTATCTTGTTCGAACGCGTCATTATGCCATGGCATGTGTCATTTCGCCAAAAAGGATAATCCAAAGTGAAGTTTCAGATCTTCAGAGATTGCTTCACCGGACTTGTAAGGATAAAGGAGGCACACCACAGGGCATTACCAGGAAGATAAGTGTCGAAGTAATCACACATGTAACCCTATTCAGATACAAGGAGGAGCGAAAATGAGTGGAGGAAAGATCATCTCTATGGTCAGTCTGTATCTCCTGATGTTATTCCTGGCTCTCTCTGTTCCACAAGGAGCAACCAGCGCTCAGCAATGCTCCAGGGTGGATAAAGTGAGGCTCCAGTTGAAGTGGGTAGCCCAGGCCCAGTTTGTCGGGTATTATGCGGCGAAGGAGAAGGGCTTTTATGCCGACCACTGCCTGGAAGTAACCATTCGACCCGGTGGTCCAGATATTGTGCCGGAGACGGTGGTGGCAAGCGGTTCGGCTGAATTTGGTTTGGATTGGCTCCCAAGCCTGCTCTCTGCCCGTGAACAGGGTACCACGTTACAAAATATTGCCCAGGTATTCCAGCGCAGCGCTATGCGTGAGATTGCTTTTAAGGATACTGGCATCAAGAGTCCCGCGGATTTGAGAGGGCGAAAAGTAGCTGTCTGGTTTGGAGGCAATGAGTTTGAATTGCTCACCACACTGGCTAAATATGGTATTGATCCCCAAAAAGATGTACAGTTAATCCAGCAGCCCTTTGATATGAACCTGCTCTTAAATCGTCAGGTCGATGCGGCAGCGGCTATGACCTATAACGAGTACTATCAGGTACTGTCCGCAGGAGTCAAACCGGAAGATTTGGTCGTAATCGATTTTAACCAGGAAGGTACAGCTATGCTCGAGGATGGGGTTATCGCCCGACAGGACTGGTTGCAAAATGAGAAGAATAAAGACCTGGCTGTGCGCTTTCTGGCTGCCTCTTTTGAGGGATGGATCTTTTGTCGGGAACACCCGGATAGCTGTGTAGACATTGTGCTCAAGCAGGATGAAACCGGAGTCATGACCCGTGATCATCAATCCTGGATGATGACCGAGATCAACAAACTCATCTGGCCACTACCCGACTGTGCGAAAGATATTGGCTATATGTGCCCACAGCTTTTTGAGCAGACGGCGAAAATCGCTCTGCAGTTTGGAGTGATTAAGAAAAAACCCGATGATCAGGCCTATACCCATGCAGTCTGGGAAAAGGCCATTACCCTTGCCAGAAAAGAAAAAGCAGCAACGGCCCGTTAGCGGTTGGGACTCCGGTGCGTGACTGCTGCTGAGGAGTGGTCATGCTGAGCCGGGGTGAAGTATCCCCCTTTTCGGATGCTTCGCGACGGTTATTCCTGCAGGATGTTCGGGATGAGCTCCGGATGCCCACTTAAATTTCCATGGATCAGTGCAGTAGCTTGTGGGAGAGGAAGAGAGAATGAGTCACAGACAGTGCATGGTTTTCCCGGGTACCTATCACGATTCGGTCGTATTGATGCAGATCTCCATGACGCTGGAAAGACTACCGGGAATCCAGCAAGCGGCAATGATCATGGGGACCGCTCAAAATAAAGTCCTCCTCCGGGAGGCTGGTCTCCTGACTCCCGAAGGAGAGCAAGCGACGGCAAATGATCTGATAATTTGTGTACAGGGCGAGACTCCAACCTTAGTGGCAGAGGCCCTGCAGGAGGCTACCAAACTCCTGCATACACGCCGGGCAATGACTGTTGAAGTAGGAGAAGCGGCTCCTCGAACTTTGGAAGCCGCATTGCGTCATCTTCCCGAGGCCAATCTCGCCCTGATTTCTGTTCCGGGACAGTATGCTCGCTATGAGGCGATCAAAGCGGTACGACATGGACTGCATGTCTTTCTGTTTAGTGACCATGTAGAGCTGGAGACCGAAGAAGAACTCAAGCAACTCGCTGCTCAGCAAGGGGTGCTGGTTATGGGGCCGGATTGTGGCACGGCGATTCTTAACGGAGTGCCGCTCGGCTTTGCTAATCAAATCCTGCGCGGACCAGTGGGACTCATTTCTGCTTCCGGGACTGGACTCCAACAGGTCACCTGTCTGCTGGCACATCAAGGTATCGGTATCTCTCAGGCCATAGGAGTGGGAGGGCGAGATCTCCATCAGCGTATCAGGGGATGGAGTATGCGTGCTGCTTTGCAGGCGCTGGCTCAAGATCCAGAGACTCGAGTCATCGTGCTTCTCTCCAAACCACCAGCCCCCGGAATAGCGTCCTGTCTCATCGCAGAGGCCATTCAGGCTGGAAAACCTTGTGTCCTGGCTTTTCTCGGTGCAGGGTCTCCAGTCAGGATGTCCCCTCCTCTCTATCCGGTATCTACGCTGGAAGAGGCTGCCTTGGTGACTGGGGCTCTGGTGCGTGGAGAACCTCTCTCGGCTCTTTCTTATAATATCCCAGAATCGCTCCAGTCGGCCGTGCAGAAAGCGCGTTCCCTATTACAGCCTGTACAACGCTCTATACGGGCGCTGTATTGTGGCGGTACTTTGGCTTATGAAGCCCTCTGGCTTTTACGACATTCTGGAGGGAAAGTCTCTTCTAACCTTGATCATTCTCTCCAGAATTCGGAGAAAGGGCATATCGTTCTGGATTTAGGAGCGGAAGAGTTTACCACTGGTAGTCCCCATCCTATAATCGACCCGACGATACGGCGTCGCCAATTACTGAATATTGCCCAGCAACCAGAAGTCGCCGTGGTGTTGTGTGATATTGTACTGGGCTGGGGAGCACATCAGGATCCGGCTACCGCTCTAGCCGAAACCTGGAAAGAAGTGCAAACGATCAGTCAGGCTGCTGGGCGAAGCCTGGTAGGCATCGCCATAGTCTGCGGAACCTCGACTGATCCGCAAGGATACGAAAATCAGTGCCAGATATTGCGAGATCAGGGATGGATTGTGACCAGCAGTAATGCACAAGCTGTTCGTCTTGCCATGGCTATCACAGGAGTAAAAGAAAAGAGCACACCGGTCGAAGGTTTTTCCCAGCAAGAGGATTCTCTGGATCCTCTTGCCGAACCGAAGAGTCCACCCGGTATGCCTGAACGGCTACCTGCCTTATTTTCAGAAGGACCACGGGTGATTAACATTGGGTTATCCTGGTTTACCGAATCTCTCGCTGCGCACACTATTCCCTTCGTGCATGTAGACTGGCGTCCTCCGGCTGGTGGAAACTCCCATTTATTAGGATTGCTGGAACGTTTAGGTTAATCCTCTGGCCTATTGGTTATACTACTTTTTCTTCCGTTTGTATCTCACAGCCCGTTGGTATGGCATCGGAACGGTAGTTGCCGGTCCTTCCTTTCATTGAAGAATAGATGGTCCCAATCTGAGGAATCCAGGCTACCATCAGCGGGAACGTGCAAGTCATGAACTGAACGATCCTCTCCAGTATCTATCGTCCGCCGTTGCGTCGGCATTGGCTCGATGCCGTCGAGCTACTGATGAGTCACGGTGCGGATCCGACGATAAAAACGGTAGAGAGGAGTGAACTGCCCTCTGCCAGGCTTCGGGGTAAACTTCATCAACCAGCGCTGCTTGACCATAGTGAGGTTCTGGATAGCGTTTATTCTAGAACTTATAGCGAGTAAACCTCAGCATGTCATTCTGAGTCCTTTGTTTCACTCAAGGATGACGAATGGACTTCCCTCCGCTGCGCTCCGGGATGACAAGAGAGAAATACTCGCTATGAGTTCCTAAACAGAGTGAAGGGTTCGGTATGATCAGAGAGGAATGGAGGGCGTAGATTTTTGTTCAGGCATTTTTACGAGTAGACTATCAGCCAGGTTTGTTGTAGAATAAAAAAATTTCCACTGGAAGGATCGCACGACCCAATGCGCGTTTGAGCAGTGACCACATTGAAAGGAGGGTTCGCTATGAGTCAGAAACTAGGCTCCACAGTTGTTATGTTGATTGCCCTGATCTTTCTGTTGGCCTGTACTGTCCCTGTACAGGCCGAGTCCCCCATTAAACTTACTTACAGCAATTTCTTTCCACCTACCCACATCCAGAGTAAGCTTGCCGAGGATTGGGCTAAGGAAATAGAACAGAGAACCAATGGTCGAGTAAAAGTGGAATATTTTCCTGGACAAACCTTGACCAAAGCGAACCAGGTATACGATGGAGTGTTCAGTGGGCTCTCCGATATCGGATTTTCGGTGTTAGCTTACACCCGTGGTCGTTTCCCGGTCATGGAAGTGGTGGATCTTCCTCTGGGGTACCCGAGTGGAAAGGTAGCCACCGAGGTGGCTAACGAGGTCTATCAGAAATTCAAGCCAAAAGAACTCTTGGATACTGAGGTGATGTATCTGCATGCGCATGGGCCTGGGTTGTTGCACACCAAGGGAAAAGTGGTACGCACTTTGGAAGATCTCAAAGGGTTGAAAATTCGTGCCCATGGCACCAGTGCCAAGGTAGTGCAAGCCCTGGGTGGGACGCCAGTTGCCCAACCGATGCCTGAAACCTATCAGATGTTGCAGCGAGGGGTCGTAGACGGGGCTATGTATCCTTTTGAGGCTAATAAAGGATGGAAATTGGGTGAGGTCACGGATTCTTGCACCGCTGCTTTTTCTGCAGCCTATACGACCACCTTCTTTGTGGTCATGAATAAGGAAAAATGGAATAGTCTTCCTGCTGATATCCAATCTATTATCCGCCAGATTAATGCCGAGTGGGTAATAAAGCATGCAGAGGCGTGGGATAACAGTGATTTCGAAGGCGCTCGCTTTTTCCTCAACCAGGGGAATACGATTATTGGGCTTGAAGAGGCGGAACAGGAGCGCTGGAAAAAGGCTGTAGCCCCTATTATCGATGAGTATATCCAGGCTATGGATCAGAAAGGATTCGATGGGAAAGCCATTGTCGAGTATGCCATTAACAGCCTCAAAATGCGGATGTAATAAATAACATACAAACCAAATCGATCTTCTGCTCTGGAATTGGTCGGCTCATCTCGAACCTCAGAAAGAGGACGGAGGAGGAACATGGATAGAGTATGGAGGATAGTGAATTGGATAGCAGAGGGTCTAAAAATCGCCGGAGCGTTCTGTCTGGTGGGCATGATGACCTTGACCTGCTTAGATGTGCTCTTCCGACGGTTTTTGGAGAGGCCTATTCTTGGGGCGGTGGAACTCGTAAGCTTTATGGCTACGCTGATTCCAGCCTTTGCTCTGGCTTATACCCATAAAGGAAAGGGGCATATTGGGGTAGAATTACTTATGCGGTATGCTTCTCCCAGAACCCAATGCATGGTGGATATTTGTACCACGATGCTCGGTCTGGGGCTCTTTGGACTGCTGACATGGCAAATGTTTGAATATGCCCGGGTAATCCAGCAATCCGGTGAGGTGTCCACGACCCTGGAATTTCCGGAATACCTGATTATTTATGCGGTTACCTTTGGGGTTTTCGTGTTAGTGTGGGTACTTGTGGAAGAACTGCTTGCGCATTTTCAACGGTTGAGAAACAGATGAATCCAACGGTAGTAGGACTCCTGGGCATTGTTATAATGGTGGCGCTCTTCTTCTCCCGTATGCCAGTGGCGTATGTGATGACCCTGATGGGAGTGGTGGGGTTTAGTGTGATCATCTCTGTCCAGGGAGGCCTCAATCTTCTGTCACGAGATATTTATAGTATCTTTTCTTCGTACGGGTTGACCACCATTCCCTTATTCGTGTTGATGGGGCAGTTTGCTTTTAACTCTGGTATCAGCCGACGGTTATATAACACGGCGTATACCTTCCTGGGTAGCACGCGTGGTGGGCTGGCGATGGCTACAGTGGCTGCCTGTACTGCGTTTGGAGCTGTCTGCGGTTCTAGCCCAGCTACGGCTGCGACGATGGCCACCGTGGGGTTACCGGAAATGAAACGGTATGGCTATGCGGACGAACTCGCTACCGGGGCAGTAGCCTCGGGTGGAAGTCTGGGAATGCTCATGCCTCCCAGTGTGGTATTGATCGTTTATGGTGTGCTGACCGAGCAATCGATTGGGCAGCTTTTTGTAGCTGGCATCATCCCAGCCCTTCTGGTCACCGTCTTGTTTATTCTGGCTATTGCCGTTCGCTGTGCCCTCACGCCAGACCAGGGTCCGCGCGGTGAACGGTTTACTCTTCGACAGAAAATCAGAGCACTGACCAATATGAGCGAAACCCTCCTGATCTTTTTCCTGGTTATTGGTGGGTTGTTCTTTGGATTTTTCACTCCGACAGAAGCTGGAGCAGTGGGAGCATTTTTAGTCTTGCTTCTGGCAGTGATTCGCCGTCAAATCACCTGGAAAGGATTTGTGGAATCCTTATATGAGACCCTCAAAATCTCGTGTATGATCATGCTTCTGATAGCCGGTGCTGCTGTCTTCAGTCATTTTCTCGCGGTCACTCGTCTCCCTTTCAATGTAGCGGAATGGGTGGGAGAACTTCCCTTTTCCTCGACCCTCATCATAGGTATGATTGTACTGGTCTATCTCGTGGGAGGATGTTTCATGGATTCCCTGGCTTTCATTATGTTGACGATTCCCATCTTTTTTCCCATTGTGACCGCGCTGGGTTATGATCCGATCTGGTTTGGGATTATCATTGTGCTGGTCACCGAGATGGGGGTGATCACCCCACCGGTAGGTATCAATGTGTATGTAGTTAATGGCGTGGCTCGCGACGTGCCTTTAGAGTCGATTTTCCAGGGCATTATTCCCTTTCTCATCGCCCTGATCATCGGAACAGCCCTGCTCATCGCTTTTCCACAGTTTGTCCTCTTTCTACCGAATCTGATGTATTGAGGTGGAGACAGAACTTTTCGTGTCGAGAACCCCTCCGGAATACTACACGGTCTGAAGCGGGTATTCTCCAAAGAGATTCGGCCTTGAGGAAGATGAATCAGATCACAAAAGAGCAGAAAAAGAAGACCACCGGACCATCTGGCTGTATTTTCTGGAGGGTGGAGGAAACGGGCCAGAGGATACAAGAGGGTACGCAGGTTGCTAGCGTCGGCTTTTCTTTTTGCGTGTAGAGGAACGTCCGGTCTGCGTCACCGGTTGCGGACTTTCGGCAGGTCTTGTGGCTTCCCACAAGCGATAAGAGATCAGGAAGCTCCCCGCCAGCAGTATGAGGACTATACTGATGATCTGTGCCATTCGGAAGGACCCGAGCATAAGGCTATCGGCTCGAAAGAAGCTCACAAAGAAACGGCCAGTGGAGTAAAGAATTAAATAGAGTGCAAAAAGGAAACCATCTTTACTCGGGCGGGTGCGGAGTTTCCAGAGTAACGTAAAAATGAGTGCGTTTAGAACGAGCTCATAGAGCATCGCCGGATGGGTCGGTTGACCGGGGAATTGATCGCCGGCAATACTCCCGGGCGGAAAGACGACACCGAGCCATTTCGGCCAGTACTCGCGAATAATCCAGGGTAATTGAGAGGAATCGAGGGGTAAACCATGGGCATCACCATTCATAAAGTTTCCAAAGCGCCCAAGAGTTTGCCCCAGGATCAGATTCGGAGCGACTGTATCGGCCATTCTCCAAAAAGGGAGCTGGTGACGACGACAAAACCAGAATCCGGCAAGCATTCCACCGAGGACGCCGCCATGAATAGCCAGTCCTCCCCGCCAAATAGCCGGAATTTGCAGGGGATTTGCTCCGTAGTATCCCCAATTAAAGATAACATAATACAGCCTGGCTCCGATAATCCCTCCCAGCATTACAAACAGGAGAAAGTCAGCCAGCCGTTCTTCAGAAAGCGGGATCTGTTTCCTTCTCACTTCTTTCTTGAGCATAAAGAGAGCGAGCAAGATAGCAATGACGTACATGAGACCATAAAAGCGAATACTAATGGGGCCTATCTCAATCAATACCGGATGCATAATTCCCTTTCATCATGAGAAATACTGCTTGCTCAGAGCCGTTCCCACAGCCATTGGGGGGTCAGTTGCAAGGCATACGTATTGAGAATGGTCATGTAGCCTGTGTAGAGTAAGATACCGGCCACTACCAAAATTACTCCTCCCGTCACATGGACAGCCTGGATATAGCGATTGAAACGCTGGAAAAAGTAAAGGAATTTATGGAGAGCAAGGGAACTGAGAAAAAAGGGAATCCCCAGCCCCAATGAATAGGCTCCAAGTAGCATCATACCCTGGTTGACCTCTCCGGAGGTACTGGCCAGGGTGAGGATAGCTCCTAAAATTGGCCCAACACAGGGAGTCCAGCCGATAGCAAACGACAGGCCTACCAGTAGAGACCCGAGATATCCGGCTGGTTTATCCTGGAGATGAACCTGGGCATAACGAGCGAGCAGAGGAATCTTGAAGAGTCCCATAATATACAGACCGAAGAAAATGATTAAGAGGCCTCCTATCTTTCGGATAAGGGTCTGATACTGGAGCAGCAAACTTCCCAAAGCACTAAATGAGGCACCTAAGGTAATAAATACTGCGGAAAATCCGAGGATAAAAAAGAGAGAATGGAGCATCACTTTGCGTCGAGTACTTCTGACCGTGGATTGATCTTTGAACTCCTCAAAAGACATCCCCGTAATAAAGGAAAGGTACGAAGGAAACAGGGGCAGAACACAGGGGGACAAAAAGGAAAAAAGTCCTGCGCTTATGGCTACCAACACGGATAGATTCATCGATGACATGGGCTATTACTCCTCCACTTCTCTATCTATTATAACGCAAGGGCAGTCTGCAAACCACTCCTGTAGCAGTCAACATTTTATCCCACGACTTTCTTCTGTACAACAAAACACCGGGTAACTTCCCCTGCTTCGTAGAACCTCTTGAGGACAACAGTTTATTCCCGCCTAGCCGGTAGCAAGAAGTGGAATACTCTGCTAGCCATGAGGCTGACGAAGAATAATATGCTCAGGATCTATACTCAGACGATAAGATTTGGTGCCCCAATGTCCACTTTCTATAAGACGAAAACCTGGCTTATTCAGAATCTTCTGCACCTCTTTATTCAGTAGCCCTACCCGTGTTCGCAGTCGATTGTGTCTTTTAATAATTTCTGGTACAGCCACTTCTCCCAGAATAGGATCTAAAATCTGCTCCTGGATTTCTTTTACGGAAAGGTTCAAGTGATATTGTCTTCCGATATATTCCCGTATGGAGGTCACAATTTTTTCCCGCTCTCTGAGCACAAGCGCATTTTCTGGTTCTCTTTTCTCTACCATTTCCCCCCAGAGAGCAGTTGCGAGATCGTCGATATCCATCCAACCAGGAAGTCGCCGCGTATCTTCTTCTTTCCGCTTTTGGGCGAGAAGGAGGACGAGTCTTTCTGCATCGCTGTTCTCCAGCGGAATCAGCTTGCCAGCCAGGAGAAACTGTTTGATCCTTCCAGCTCTATCCAGATCGATTTCACAGAGAAAGGGCGCTGCGGGTGGTGTATAAGTTTGGGCCCGCCATTCTAAATTTCGCGTACGGATATCCATACTCTCCAGAGAGACCTGACTTGCAAGAGGCTCGCCGGGAACAATATTGATCTGCACCAAAATCTGGAGCGTTTCATCTATAGGAGATTGGAGAGCGAATGCTTCGGTCAGAAGAGTATTGAGCTGTTGTACCAAGCGTGGTTCTGTAAGAGCATAGGCTGCCGCTAGCGTTCCATAGCCTTTGACGCCTCCAAAATGGAGGACTTTCTTCTTCTCTCCTTTTCTGCCAAAGGGATTAGAAGTATAGGTGATGATTCCATAGTCACGGATAAGGTGGTGGATAGTCTTTTCTTTTCCTTCGGCATAGCGTGGAGTCAATATCGCCTGATATCTGCGATCCAGTATCCCGCCATCTTCCAGCCAAAAGGAAAGGCTATCTCGTAGGCACTCTTGAAATTCATAGGAGAGGTGATTGGCTTTCCCTCCCCCAATCAGAATAAGATTTTTCCCATAATAACTTTGCGGAAAACCTTCTGAAGCCTGGACATCAGCAGGCGTTTTGAGGATAGCGTAAATTTCTCCTAACGTCCGCGCATCGTTAAACGAAAGCCCTTTAGGGTATTCTCCTCTGGCCATTCCCAGCACGACTACGGTATTGTCCAGATCGTCAAGGAATGGCTGCCATAAATAACTTGCCGAGCTCACACTGTTCTCATTCTCACACTTGATCGGCCAATACAGCCACTATCAGGCCAATAATGGTAATAATGATAATGAGGATAGTCATACTGAAACCACTTACATTTTTTTCTACAGAAACTTATGCCGAGCAAGCCTCAAATTGTCATGCTGAGTAGTCTGAAGTATCTCGTAGTTTGGCAGCAATTTACCAGAGATCCTTCACTTCGTTCAGGATGACAAGAATGAAAGACTCGGTATAAGTTCTATCCCCTCTAACCGGAAAGCTAGAAGATCTTCTTGTTCCTTCCCTCTCTCGAGCTTTAGGCTCTGCTCTATGAGAGTAACAAAACACCCAGCAGGGTGTCAAGTGGGCTCCTTTCCCTGATAACGGTCATGCGATAACGGATATCAGCTCTTGTGCGTTTCAGGAGAGGTCGGAACCTCTCTATCGCCTGTCACTCCTGAAAGTTCAGGACTCCCAAGAGGAGCATGATGGCCATCCAGTCCATTAGGTTTGGTCTGACTCTTGCGGAAGAACAGTTGAGGGAGGTGCTCCCGCAGATCGAGCCACAGCGAAAAGATCGTTGGTACGAGGAGAAGGGTAAAAATGGTAGAGACACTTAGCCCCCCGAGGACAGCCGCTCCAAGCCCTCGATACAGTTCTGAGCCGGCTCCACTGGAGATGACCAGGGGGAGCATCCCGAACACAGTGGTTGTACTGGTCATAAAGATCGGTCGAATCCGGGTACGACAACTCTCCAGCAACGCTTCTTTCGGGATCAAGCCCATCTCCATGTTATTTAAAGTCTGGTGAATAATCAGGATCGCATTATTGACCACGATACCAGCCAGAATAATGAAGCCTAGCATGGTAATGACATCCATCTTGACCGATGGTTCGAAGAAGTTCATCAGCTTGACCGCCAGAATTCCGCCACTCGCGGCCAAAGGCACGCTAAACATCACGACGAGCGGATTTACAAACGATTCGAAGAGGGAACACATCAGAAGATAGATAATCACAGCAGCCAGTAGAAAAGACCACTTCAAGACATTCCAGGTTACCTCCAAATCTTTAGCCTGGCCACTGATATTGATACTGTACCCCAGGGGGAGTTCCTGCCGTACCTGATCAACAACCTGAGCATCGATAGTGTCAATAGCCGCCTCCAGAGGGATTTCATCACGAATGTTTACCGTCAACTTGATCGAGCGGCTCCGGTCGATATGATCGATCTTGGTGGGTCCTACCTCTTCCTGCACAGTAGCAATATCGGCAAGTCGTACAATCTGTCCTGCTGGGGTAAAAAAGATGATGTTATTCAGATCCTGTGTACGCTGGAATTCCTGCTGAGCTCCAACGAGAGTGAGATCTATCTCTTTTCCCTGTTCACGAAAGCTTCCCGCCTGGGTTCCCGCCACCAGGGTTTCTACAATATACCCAATTTGACTGACAGAGAGACCAAGATCAGCCGCCTTATCCCGATCCAGATGGACCTGGAGTTCTGGCTGACCCAGCTCAAAACTGGAATTGACAAAATTCACCCCTGAAATTCCCCGCACCTGTCCTTCAATATGCTCAGCGATCTCCTGAATCTTCTCCAGGCTATCCCCTTTGATATCGATCTCCACATTGATCCCACCGATAAAAGACCCCCTGCGGCGGAACAGAGGGGATTGGGTAATAAAGACTCCAGTAGTTCCGGGCACTCCGAAAGAAGCTTTCCGCATCTCCTGGATCACCTGCTCCATACCCCGAATATCGGAGAACTCCTTCCGGACAATGGCTCCCATTAAGGGGGTATCGGTGCGCACGACAGCAAAAAGGCGTTCCAGCTTATTCAGAGCAGTAAAACGCTGTTCCAGTTCGCGGATAATCGTCTCGATCTGATTCAGGTTAAAACCAGGAGGGGTTTTGATAATGGCCAAAATCAGGTTGCGATTCCCTTTGGGTAGATAATCAATCGGGGGAGCAAAGTGATAACTCAACCAGATGGACAGAAATACAATTAGCGCCGCCAGAGCAAGCCGTCTCCCTACCCCTCGCATAAGCCAGGTTAAAAGCCGCATGAGTCCACCACTGAAACCAGTGCCCACCCAGTCCAGAGCCAGGATGCCGATCCACTTTTGTTGCCAGGCTGGTCGTCTTTTCGGAGGTCTGAGCTGCAGCAAACGCGACGAGAGCATAGGAATCACCGTCAAGGAAACTATCAGGGAAAGAGCCACGGCAACGGAAATCGCGATTGCAATGTCCCGGAAGAGCTGTCCGGCTTCTTCCTGCACAAAGATAATCGGAATGAAAACGGCCATCGTGGTTAACGTAGAGGCCAAAATAGCCCCCCATACCTCTACTGCTCCATCATAGGCTGCCCGAAAGCGGTCTTTGCCCATCTGTCGGTGCCGGAAGATATTTTCCAGTACGACTATGGAATTATCCACCACCATCCCGATGGCAAAGGCCAGTCCAGCAAGGGAAATGATATTGAGTGAACGCCCAAGGATATTTAAAAAGATAAAGGTTGCAATAATAGAGATCGGAATGGCAAAACTGATGATGAAGGTGCTGGCCCCATTGCGTAAAAACAAGAGGAGGACAGCCACAGTGAGCGCCCCACCATAGTAAAGATTACTGGTCACTAAACCCACTGCATCATAGATATAGTCTGTCTCGTCATACAATTGCCGGAGAAAGATATCTTTATCTTTATAAACCTGTTCATTGAGATAGGCGAGCTCTTTTTTTAGCTCCTGCATAACCTCGATGGTATTCGCCCCAGTTTTGCGCAATACCCCAAATCCAATGGTTGGCGTACCAAACTGTCGAATATCCTGCTCTTTTTTCTTATAACCGAACTTAACCTCAGCCACATCTCCTAAATAGACAGGCATTCCTCGATCTTGAGCAATAATTACCTGCTTGATCTGCTCCAGATCGGTAAATTGCCCTATCGTACGGACGAGGAATCGCTTTTTCCCCTCATCCAGATTCCCCCCTTTTATGTTACGGTTCTCTCGTAACAGGGCATCCCGAATCTGATTAATGGAAATATTCCGGGCACTGAGCGCCTGATAATCGAGGATCACATGAACCTCTCGCTCCTGTCCACCAAACATCCAGACTGCTCCCACACCAGGAATGCGCTCTAAGCGAGGTTTGATCGCATCTTCGGCCTCGATCCGCACCTCGTTGATATCCCGGCTGGTTTCAATAGCGATCCACGCGATGGGAGACTCCTGATCGGAATTCACCGCCCTGATGACCGGTTCTTCCGCATCGTCAGGCATATCTTGCACCAGATCGAGCTTTTCCGCCACATCAAGACGAGCGACATCCTTATTCACTCCCCAATCGAATTTGAGAGTAATCACTCCCCGTCCATCATACGAGGTAGAAGTCATTTCCCGAAGCCCTTCCACCGCAGAGAGCTTCTCTTCTTGCCGTTTGATAATCTCCTCTTCGACCTCCTGGGGGGCTGCACCCGGATAGGAGGTTTCTATACCGATTTCTGGACGATCAATGGTGGGAGTCATTTGTATGGGAATACGGGAGAGGGCAATCAGACCAAAGAGCAGAGTCAAAGCGATACCTACAAGGACTGAAACCGGGTATTTTACACAAAATTCTATGAGCTTCATGGCAAGCTACCTCTTTTCCTTCACTATAATCTTTGCTCCATCCCGTAATCGTTCATTCCCGACTACCACGACTTCCTGTCCAGGAGTAAGCTCTCCCTGCACTATTTCTACAAACCCATTCCAGGTCTGGCCTGCCACCACCGCTACTGCTTTTACCGTATCCTCGTGTACAGCAAAGACGACCGTATTGTTGCCCTGACGAACCAGGGCATCTTTGGGAACCAGGAGGGCAAGATTCCGACTGCCATATTTGATGAGGGCACGGGCAAACATGCCACTTTTCAATTTATAATCTGGGGTATTATCTACTTCGATCTGGACAGGAAAATTACGGCTGGCCACATCGGCCTGTGGAATAATATAGCGTACTTTTCCGTGGAATTGTTGGTAAGGATACGCATCCAGAGTAAGAATAGCCTCATCGCCGGGAGCAATATTTTTGAGGTCACGCTCGTTGATTCCCACCCGCACCAGCACTTTATCAATATCGATGATATCCGCAATCTTTCCTCCTCGTTCTACCCATTGCCCCACTTCGGTATGTTTTTGTACGATAAAACCGGATAGGGGAGAGCGGATGCTGGTCTTACGTAGATCTTCCCGCATACGATTCACTTGCGCCTGCATGCGCAGCACCTCTGCTTCGGCTGCGGCAATATCTTCCTCACGCGTCCCCAGTTCGGCAAGGCGGAGGTTTTGCAGAGCCTGCTCCACCTGGTATTTAGCTGCCAGGTAGTTACTCTCGGCCTGGATATAGTCAGAGCGGCTGATCACCTGTTTCTGGAACAGGTTTTTGGCTCGTTCGAGATCATCCTCAAATTTTTGGAGGAGGGCTTTACGTTCATTCGCCATGGCCCGACGGACTGCAATCTCCTCGGGGCGGAATCCTCGTTTGAGCTTTTCCGCTTCGGCTTTTGCCTTAGCCAGTTGTGCCTCCGCTTCCTTGAGCATAAGCTGAAGAGTCGAATTCTTCAGTTGGCAGAGCACCGTCTTCTCTTTTTCGATATATTCCCCTTCTTCGAGGTCAAACCGTTCCACCAGACCGGCAATCTCTGCGCTGAGAGTGGTCTGGAGCACCGGTTCCACCGTTCCCACGGTCGAGAGTTCACCTACAATCGGTTGCTTAATGACCTGACTCACGACTACAGCGGTTGGGGGGAACGGTTGGCCGGCGGCAGCCAGAAAGATATTTCCACCCACCGGCAAAGCCAGTATTCCCATAAAGCACCAGAAGAAGATCTGTCGTCGCATCTCTACTTCCCTGCCTGGGTCCCTGGTGGTACAAAAGGATAGGGGACTTTTCTCCCACCACGAAGGGGAAGGACTCCGACCGCTGTTCCAGGGGTTCCCTCTTCCCCCTGCTGGTTTCGGATACCGATATCACATTCGACAAATCCCAGTCCGTCCTTTTCATATTTATTGACGACTCGTCCCCATGCCGTGAGCGTTGACCAGACCGGATCCATACCCCGAAACTGGTAAGAGATTTTCCACAACCACCCTTCTGGGCCAAGCCAATCTTTCATCATCTGGACTAAGACTTGCTGTTTCCAGGAGCCATTCACCAGACGTTCGGGAAGCTTATCATGTTCCACCGCATAATGCCAATCATAATGAATGCGATGCCAGTTTTCCATGGCTGCGGACCAGCGCATCAGATGGGCAGGAGTCATCGGACCCTTGACCAGCGGTGTGACTTCCATACCAATTTCTACATCTTCATAATAGAGTTGTTTTTGGCTAGTGGCTGTTTGTGTCATTCCTGCTTCTCCTTCACTTAACGTCGAATGGTGGTCTGGCGTTTTATAAGGAGGACCTCATTATGTTGATTGGTATAGGTCGTCTCGGTCACGATAAACACCATCAGACCAGACCGCCCTTTTTTTTCATAAATATCGACATACTTGCTTCTGGCTGTTATGCGATCTCCTATTGCCGCCAGTTTGTAGATCTCTACTTCGCTTCCCCCATTGAGCAGTCGCGGTAACCCTTGCAGCGGCACTGGGGGAAGTCCAGTTCCTCTGCCTCCCCCACTCCCATCGAAGTCTGGATTGGTCACCGCCTCCGCTAACGGATCAGGCGTTCCTGGTTCTCGTCGAAACATGACTTCTGGAAAAAGGGGGGGAGCGACGACCGTCCCATACCTGCTTTTCTGCGCATACTCTGTATCCCAGTAAATGGGGTCATCATCCATCACCGCCTGGACAAACCGCCGGACTTCACTACTTTCCACCACATGAAAAGCGGTTTGTGGCTCGGATTCTTTGCCGATAAGGGCACGTACTTCTTCGGTAATATAGGTTTCTTGTTCGGCCATAGACTACTCCTCCTCACTCCTTGCTTTATCGCTGATTCCACAATGCTGGCGATACTCCGGATCATAATATGCAAAGCGTCCGAGACGCACCATTTCTTCGACCGGGAGAGTCTGGGGGCGACGAAGACCGATTGGTTTGGTGCCGATAACCCCCTGCGTGGTGAGATCCTGAATCTTTTCCGCGGACATCTGTAAGAGCTCTTTGAGCACATAGGCATTATCTTGTCCAAACGCAGGAGCTGGTTTGCGAATCTGTAAGGAGAGCGCAGAGAGTTTCCAGGGACGACTGATTACCGGGCGTGTGCCTACGCCGCTGCCTGGTAAATGCTGGACCATTTCAAAAAAATGGCGCGCTTTGAGATGAGGATCACGGAGAAGATCACGCATATCCATGACCACCCCAGCCGGTACCCCAGCTTTCTGTAAAGAGTGCATAGCTTCATAAGCATCCTGAGTTTTGGTCCAGGCTTCGAGGAGTCGATCCAGCTCATCATGATGTTTCCAGCGGGCTTCTGCTCCTTGAAAACGGTTATCGTGCAGGAGCTCGGGATGTCCGATACCTCGGCACAACGCTTCCCACTCTTCTTCTGAAGAGATGGCAATGGTAATCCATCGATCCGTTCCTCGACAACGATAACACCCATGGGGGGCTTGCGTCGGATGCCGGTTCCCTAACCGGGTTTGCACTCGACCATTGGTTATGTAGTCAAGCACCGCTTCCCCCAGAAAAGCCACACCCACTTGATACATCCCAAGATCAATCCATTGTCCCCTGCCGGTTCGATGTCGATAGAGGAGCGCCATAAACAGGGCAAAGAGAGCTGTCCAGCAGGCCAGAAAGTCCGTATAAGCAAAACCCGCCTTGGCTGGGGGGCCATCGATGTAACCGGTCAGATACGCCGTGCCCTGCGTAGCTTCAAGTGAAGTAGCCTGACTCCCGTAGTTCGAATAAGGACCACCATGCCCATACCCGGTGTTGGACAGCATAATAATATCCGGCTTAAGGGCTTGCAGATGGGGATAATCGAGTCCCCATTTTTTCATGACCCGTGGGGTAAAATTTTCTAAGACAATATCACTGATAGTTACCAGTTTCTTAAATATTTCTTGTCCGGCTGGTTTATTTAAATCCAGGATAAGAGAGCGTTTCCCTCTGTTCAGGGTATTAAACGTTCCCCCCTGTTCCCAAAATCGTTCACCGGCGGTATTTTCCGGGAATACAGAGGCTACTCCCCCGGCCCGGACGATGTCTGGATGCTGACACCCCTCGACTTTGATCACCTCCGCACCCAGATCGGCTAATAAGCCTGCGGCATAGGGAAGTGCATAGACATAGGTGGAATCGAGGACTCGAATACCGGTCAGGGGCAGATGCTCTTTCTGTGCGGTCATCAACTCCTCCTTTAGATTATACCCTCTTTCTGGAGTTGAGAGAGCTCCTCAGCCGAAAGACCGAGTAACCCTTCATACACTTCCCGGTTATGTTCTCCGAGTAAAGGTGCTGCTCTCTCAATTTGCAGAGGGGTTTCGGTCATTTTACACAACTCCCCGGGATAGCGGAGAGTGCCGGCGACGGGATGGGTTATCTCCCGGAAAAACCCTCGCGCCTCCAGGTGGGGACAATGGGCCAGGTCAGCAGCGTCCTGCACAATACCAAAGAGAAATCGACGCTGCGACGCCGCATGATAGAGATCCCATTTCTTCCACTGTTGAAATTTGGCTATGAGCAGGGCATCAAGCTCAGCCCCATATCGAAAGCGTCCTTCTGCCGTCGCAAATTTGGGATCGCGCAGCTCAGGGATATCCAGAAACTCGACAAATTCTTCCCACTTGGTCCCTACACCCATCTGGGCGACAATATATCCATCCTGGCAGGGCATGACATTTCCAAAGGCTCCCCCCTGTGGAGGGACTCGACCCTGTACACCGCCAGTATAGGTGTAATAGGGTTGAGCCAGGACTAATTCCGAGCTGAGACATTCGGCAATAGAGACGTCGATATGTTGCCCGGTTCCTCCTATTTCCCGCAGATATAAAGCAAGGGCGGTAGTCAAGGCTCCATTCAATCCCCCGGCATACTGAGCCTGAGCAAGACCATGTTTAATCGGTTCCCGATCCTGGCTTCCGCTGATACTCATAATTCCACTCAGGGCATATAAGGTTAGATCCCATGCTTTGTAGTCTCGATAGGGACCAGTCTGCCCGAAGTTGGTGATCGAGGTCATAATCAGGGCCGGGTTGATCTGGCTCAACTCTGTGTAGGAGAGACCCAGACCAGGCAGCACACGGGGAGCAAAATTCTCCACCAGGACATCGGCTGTGCGGATCAGATCCCGAAAAAGCTCTCGGCCACGCTCTGTTTTGAGATTGAGCGTAATGCCCTTTTTATTCCAGTTGAGATAGAGAAAGGGAATACTCTTTTCCGGATCTGGTTGATCCCCCACAAAGGGTCCCATCCTTCGCGCTGCCTCTCCCTCCCCTGGTTTCTCAATTTTGACGACCTCGGCCCCATAATCAGCCAGCAGACGGGAGCAAAAGGGACCAGCGATATAATGCGTCAGATCCAGAACACGAATTCCGGCCAGTGCTCCATTCATACCCATCCACCCGATAGGTTTTTGTGTGATCGCTATCCCTGTAAATCCTACGCCTTGGCCCCAAGTTTTTGGGTATTGTACAGTTCATAAAGTTTGGTACCCTTGCGTGGCAACCCTAACGCTTTATAGAGGTGGCCAGGCAAGACGTGTCCGACGATTTTCTCAGCCATTTTGGCACATTCGATCATCTTATCCAGATCGATTCCTGTTTCAATCCCCATCTCTTGACAAAGGAAAACCATATCTTCGGTACATACATTTCCGGCCGCTTGACCGTTACCGCTATACGGGCATCCGCCCAAGCCCCCACAGCAGGCATCGAAATGCGAGATCCCCATTTCGAGACCAGCCATAAAATTGGCGATTCCCATACCTCGCGTGTCATGCAGATGCAGTGAAATCTCCGTAATCTCCGGCCACTTCTCTCGAATCGCTCCCAGCGTGCGCTTGATCTGCCAGGGCATCGCCCACCCCATCGTATCAGCCAAACTGAGCCCTTTGACCGGTAGCCCCGCTTCTGTCCAGATAATATACTGCTGTTCTAACACCCAGAGCAGATCTTCCAGAGGAACCTCTCCATGAAAATTGCACCCAAAAGCCGCACCAGCTCCAATGGTCGCCTTGGTTGCCCCCTCTTCTTTCGCTTTTTTGGCTCGTTCTGGAATCCAGGAGAGGAGCTCCTGACGGGTGCGGTTGTTATTGCGTAGCGAGAATTCGTCGGTAGCCCAGACCAGACTCCGCGCTTCGTCTTCAATGGTGAGTTTATGCGCCCACTTCTGCATCCGTTCCCTTCCCTTTTCGTTGAGGGTCAGGGCAGTATACTTGACTCCAGGCTTGGGGGTAAAGCGCTCACAGACTTCATCAGCATCAGCCATCTGGGGCACCCATTTTGGACTCACAAAAGAGGTGATCTGGATCTTCTGGACCCCTGTCTCCGATAAGGCATCGATAAACCGAACCTTATCCTCAGTCTTGATCATCGCACTCTCAATCTGAAACCCTTCCCGTGGTCCCTGCTCATAGATATGCACAAATTTGGGAATATCACTCATAGCATTCTCCTTTGCTGCGATAAAGAGTATGTTGTAAACCCTGAATCCTTCGTTGCACTCCGGAAGACTCTGCACCTCATCTCATCACTGAGAGGCTTCTCTTTCCACTCTGAAGAACAAAGGAGTCCTACTCGAGATACAGGCAGAGTATAATTTTTATCATAATACCATAAAAAATGATAATCGGTCAAAAGGGAATTTAGCTCCCAAACAGGTTGAATGCTCATGGTATTTGCTCTATTATGCTTCTCAAAAAGAAATGGTCCATAAGGCTGGTATAGTATATCTGAGGCTGGAGTAAATAGAATGGTAAACAAGCGGAACAAACGGACAGGAGGTGCCACTATGTCTACTTCCCCTATTCAACTCCATCGCTGGACCCGGCAGGAGTATGAAAAAATGATCTCCGCCGGAATTTTTCATCCAGAGGCCCGGCTCGAGTTGCTGGAAGGAGAGATTTTCACCATGACGCCGCAAAGTAGTCAACATGCCACGGCTGTCCAACTAGTAGAGAATACCCTTCGTCTGATCTATACAACCGGGTATGCTGTCCGTGTCCAGATGCCTCTGGCCCTGGGCTTGGATTCCGAACCTGAGCCTGATCTGGCGGTGGTGCCCGGCAGTCCACGGGATTATCGGGATACTCATCCTGCTGAAGCCGTATTGATCGTTGAAGTGGCCGATTCTTCTCTGGCTTTTGATCGAGAACGGAAGAGCAGACTCTATGCCCGGAACGGTATACCAGAATACTGGATCGTAAACCTAGTGGATAACTGTCTGGAAGTGTACCGCAATCCGCTGCAGGAGTCCTATCAGTTTCATGCGATCTTGCGTCCCCCTGAAACGGTTTCCCCTCTCTCCTCTCCTCAGGCATCTATCCCGGTGGCAGAGTTGTTGCCGTGACCTTTTAAGAGGAAGACCACTCTCCCTCTTATTGCCGGCGATAGGGTTGACCGATGCTTTTGGGAAAGCGGGCATGCCCTATGGCAATGGCCACCACAAGCAAGGTAGCCACGTAAGGGATCATCTTGATAAAATTATGGCTGGCAAAGGGTAAGAGAGGCTTAATGAGCGGATGGGAATCAATCCACAGGGCTAAGGTATCAAAGAAACCGAATAAAAAACCTCCCAGGAGGGCGAGCAGAGGGTTAAGTCCACTAAAAACCACATTGGCCAGGGCAATAAAACCACGTCCAGCCGGGAGCTCTTTGGTAATGGTACTGAGCCAGTCGATACTTAAGTAGGCTCCCGCTAAACCGGCCAGAGCGCCACCGGTCATTGTGGCACCATAACGAATCCGTTCGACTGAGATCCCCACTACATCGGCTGCTTCTGGATTTTCTCCAACCGCCTGCACCCGTAGCCCCAGGACGGTTTTATGCAAGAAATACCAGAGGAGAAGAGCTATGACGATGGTGAGGGGAACCAGCGGACTGAGACTTCCCCAGGGAGTGGAAAGGGCCGGGACTTTCCCTGCTGATGGCAACTGATGATAGCCGGAAGTCTTCCATACGGAGGCTATACCAAAAGCGACAAAACCCAATCCAAAGAGATTCAAACCGATTCCACTGATAATTTGATCTCCTTGCAGGCGGATAGCAATCAGACCATGGAGCAATCCCAGTACTCCTCCGGTGAGCAGACCAACCAGCAGACCACACCAGGGAGCCCATGCGGCTAGAAGAGAGAGAGTAGTGCAGAGCTCGGCGGTCCATAGCGACAGAAAGGCACTGATCAACATGATGCCTTCCAGACCAATATTGACGATACCAGAGCGTTCGGTCAGGACTTCTCCTAAACTGGCCAGAGTAATGGGAACCATCGCCGCCAGAGCCAGAAAGAGCAATTGTCCAAGTTCAGTCATATCGGCTATTCCTTCTGTAACCATCCGAACAGTGCCCCTGGTCGAGAGAGCACTACAAAGAGTCGGAGTAATTCTGGAATGGCTAAGGCGAGAATAATAACCCCTTGAACGATCTTGACCATTTCCAGCGGTACACCGGCATAAATTTGCATAGAACGCGCCCCTGCAGTCAACGCTCCCATCAACATTGCTGCAAGGGGTACGCCAAAAGGATGGTTGCCTCCTATCAAAGCCACCACGATCCCATCGAAACCAAGATTGACCACATTGGAGAGGTCTCCATAGAGAGCATAGGTTGGAGGCCGTCCCATGACCTGGAGCGCTCCGGCGAGTCCGGCCGCACACCCTCCCAGGACAAAAGAGGCCGACAGGGTCCAGGTGAGTGGTATACCACTATAACGCGCTACCTTTGGATTCAGTCCTACGGCCCGGATTTCGTACCCTAAAGCAGTGTGCCAGAGAATCCAGTACGTCAGTCCGGCAAAAGCCAGACTGATCATAAGAGCAGCGGTCAGATCAGTTCCCGGTAAAAATGGCACCAGTCTTGCTCCAGGAGCAACTGCAATTGTCTTCTCCGCCCGGTTTGGATCTACCACGACGGTAGCCGTGAGATAAAGAGAGAGATACCAGGCAATCCAGTTGAGCATGATGGTAGAGATAACTTCATGCACACCGCGTAACGCTTTGAGTAAGGCGGCTGGAAGACTCCAGAGGGCCCCAGCCATCATCCCAAAGAACAACGACACCATAAGCTGGGCTCCTGCTGGAACGGGAACCAGGCTCGCTCCCACCGCGGCCACTGCTCCCAGAAATACTTGCCCCTGTGCCCCAATATTAAAGAGCCCGGAACGCATACCTATGGCAAAGGTTAGACCGGTCAGTATCAAAGGGGTTGCCTCGGCCAGGGTACTGGTCAGGGCATACCGATCCCCCAGCGCTCCTTCATATAAAGCCTGGTAAGCCGCCAAAGGAGAAAAACCAGCAAACCGGAGTAACAGAGCACCCAGCACAAAACCGAGTACTGCGGCTGTGAGACCGCCCAGGAGGGGTTTGATCGTTTGCCATAGGACTGTTTTCATTGTTCACTCGAAGACGACAGGGAAAGAGCTACACCCCCCATCATGAGCCCTACCTGCTCCGCATCAAGAGTTTCCGGAGTAGCCATACCCATAAAACGACCAGCATACAGGACCGCAATCCGATCGCTAATCTGAAAAATCTCCTCGAGATCAGCGGAGACCAGTAAGACTCCCTTTCCTTGATCGCGCAGGCGGATCAACTGCTCGCGGATGTACTGGGTCGCTGCGACATCCAGTCCTTGGGTTGGGTGAACCGCCACCACAAAACCAGGTTGTTTTCCCAGCTCACGAGCCAGGACCAGTTTTTGCTGGTTGCCACCACTTAAACTCTTTGCCGGTGTCCGTACATCCGTAGCTACAATGGAAAAATTTCTGATCAGATCCCGGGTATACGCAAAAACCCTGGACCAGGAAATCTGGCCCAGAATCCCTCGAAATGGCCTGGTACAGTGTATGCCGAGGATACTATTTTCGGCGAGAGAAAAATCTAGTACCAGCCCAACATTGCGCCGGTCTCCGGGCACATGGGCTAATCCACATCGGTAGAGCAGGCGTGGAGAGAGACCGGTAATCTCCTGGTCATGGAGAAAAATCTGGCCTCCCAGTACTGGACGCAAACCGGTAATAGCTTCGACTAACTCGGTTTGTCCATTCCCTTCTACCCCGGCAATCCCCAGGATTTCCCCTGCCCGTACCTCAAAAGAGAGGTTTGCAATCACCGGGTGTGCAAAATTTTCTCCAATGTACAGTTTTTGCACACGCAAAACTGGAACAGCGGGCGAAGACACCGGTCTTTTCTGGATACCCGGGAGCATTTCTCTCCCAATCATCAGCCGAGCTAAATCTTGCGGGGTAGCCGCTGAAGTCTGGAGATGCCCAGCGACCTCTCCCCGCTGTAGGACGGTGATGCAATCCGTCACTGCGAGGACTTCCTTCAGCTTGTGGGTGATGAGGACAATGGTTTTTCCAGCTTGTCGCAAAGCACGAAGGGTATGGAAAAATTCTTGCACTTCTCCGGCAGTGAGTACCGCTGTGGGTTCATCGAGAATCAAGACCTCAACCTGTCGATAGAGCATCTTCAAGATCTCGATACGTTGTTGCAGACCAAGAGACAGGCGTTCAACGGGGATATCGAGCGGTACAGAGAGTCCGACTCTTTGCATCACTTCCTGCACCTGCTGTCGGGCAAGGTCAAGCTGAAGTCTGGCGTATAGTCCTCTGCCTTCATATCCCAGGATAATGTTCTGGAGAGCCGTAAAAGTGGGGACCAGGGTGAAATGTTGATGTACCATACCTATCCCCGCAGTTAGCGCGTCGGCAGGACTCCGAAAACGGTGGGGTACACCGTGAAGCCAAATTTTCCCTCTGGTCGGCTGAAGAAGTCCGGAGGCAATCTTCATGAGAGTGGACTTCCCAGCCCCATTCTCTCCTAGAAGACCGTGGATCTCGCCAGGCTTGAGTTCGAGATCCACCCCCCGCAAGGCTATAGTGCCATCAGGATAGACTTTATGAATGGATTGCAGATAAATCCCCACTTGTTCGTTCATTACTCATACACCTTATCGAGTTTCGGCGTGGAGGAAGGATCCTATGAGGAGAATTGTTTGCGGCACGCCTCAATCTCTTGCGCCGTAACCGGTTTGGGGACCTGCACTTTTTTACTTTTAATCGCCGCTTCCAGTTCGGCAACCACCTCAAAAATAGAAGAGGGAAGCGCCGCACGCATCGCCTTGACCTGGGCAATTTTTTGCTCACGCTCTTCCGGTTTTACCGTGCCTCGTTCGATACCTAATTGCAGAAACTGATCCAAATCTTCTACTTTGCTTACCGCTACTCCCCCTTGCTCCAGGCCTAATTCCAGCGTACCACCCTGAAAGGTCCCCTCTTTGACCATGCGGGCAGCGGTAAAGACCCCCACATCCACACGCTTCATCATGCTGGCCACAATAAAACCGGGCTTGATATAGTCCTGGTCCGCATCAACCCCGAGAGCAAAGGGAGGTCCCTGGGTCCGGTTTTCCGCTCGACCACGTGCCTCTACAGCTTCAAAGATACCTAATCCTGTAGCACCGGCCACGTTATAAACGACGATGGCTCCCTGATTTAACTGGACTTCTGTAGCCGTTTTTCCCCGTGCCGGATCATTAAAAGAGCCAGTATAGGTGGTCAGGACTTTCACTGTATCCGGGGGAGCCTGGAGTTTTTCTGTCAATACCCAGTGGACCCCAAATTTGTACCCACATTCAAATTTCCATAAGACCGGAATCTCTACTCCCAGCACCATCCCCACAGCCGGCGCCTTATAGGTAGTGGCCAGCATAGCTGAAAGCGCCCCCACCAGGGCACTTCCCTGATTCTCCTCAAACAAGACGGAGAGGACATTCTTCTTATCCGGGATAAACCCATCGATAATCGCGAAATACTGATCAGGAAATTCGTTTGCTACCGTGAGGACCGCATCAGTCAACAAAAAACCTACGCCAACGATGAGCATACATTCCCCCCGGCGCGCGAGAGTGCGCAAGTTCGGGAGATAATCGGTCTCAGACTTGCTCTGGACTTCTACTAACTGCGTGGCCAGACCAGTCTTGACGGCTTTATCCCCTCCCATCGCTGCCATATCGTTAAACGAAAGATCTCCGCGTCCTCCAATATCAAAAACAATACACAGCTTTGTCTTTTGGTCTTGCCCAGCAAAGAGCGATTGAGAAATCAACCCTACAACAAGTACACAGGTGAATAAAAAACCATAGACGGCAGGTAATTTGATGGTGAGACGCATGAAAAGACTCCTTTTCTCTCCAACGAGGGCTACTCTTCTCTCTAGAGGTTTAGAAGATACCTGTTCGCAAGTATATCCTTCTTGTTTTCTCTTGGCAATAGAAAAATCTACTTTATACCAGAACTTATCCGCCAGGGTTTTGAGAAAATTATGTGAATTTTTGCTTGCCATTCTCTCTATTTTTTTGTACTTAACTAACTCGACAATGTTAAATTAACCGCAGAGTTCATAGAGAACACAGAGAGGAATGAAGCTTTTTTGAAACTCATCCCCAAAATATCCTCTGCGCTCTCAGCGTTCTCGGCGGTTAATTTCAAATCTAACATTGCCAGGCCGAGGATGATGACTTTTTTCACCGGGGAAAAGAATAGAGTAGTGCTCAGGCATTGTCACCATTTGGAGAAGAACTGACACCTTTTTGACAGACCCCCCTTGTTTTTCTATGGATATTCCTAGTATTTTTAATCTTTTTGGGTTTAGCTAAAGCGGATATTTTTTGGCATAATATTTGCATTATGTTTTGGTAAGAGCATATTGCCAAAGAGGGAGCTATGTCATTCGGAGTGAAGTGAAGAAGCCCTCCTCCTGGCTGAGAGCTTTCGCGGAGTTCAGCCTGAAGCATAGCAGAGGGCAATCCATTCGTCACTCTAGAGCAAAAGATTCAGGATGGCAAAACCCAATCAGGTCTGGTCAAGGTAGTTGGAGAATAAAAATGGGAGAGGAGCCAGGCAAAAGCCTTTCCGTTCCTTTTTGATTGCTGAGAACATGGAGATAGTGGAGAGATTTGAAAAACTCTACGGTTGTGATGTGCTCTTTGGTGGATCAGGTGAGCCATACTGTATGAAGAGGCTATCAACGATTCAAGGAGGGTTTTAGGATGGTACAGAGAGAAAATCACCGGTGGGACGATAGCTGGCATGCATCAATATCCGCCCTTCAAGAGTCTATTTTTCATCATATTCGATACTCACTGGGGAAAGAATGGAAAAATCTTTCTCCACGTGACCTGTTTATGGCCTTGGGGTTTGCGGTCCGAGATCGACTGGTCGATGGCATGCTCAAAACGGAGCAACGCTATCAAGAGGCAGATGCCAAACGTCTCTATTATCTTTCCATGGAGTTTTTGATAGGGCGTTCGCTCGGCAATAATCTCTATAATCTGGGAATTCTCGATCTCTGCCAGGAGGTACTGCACCAGATGAGGATGAATCTGGAAGAGGTGGAAGAATGTGAACGTGATGCAGCGCTGGGCAACGGCGGACTTGGCCGTCTGGCCGCCTGTTTTCTAGATTCTCTGGCTACGTTAGATATGCCCGGCTATGGGTATGGCATTAACTATGAATATGGGTTGTTCAAACAAGAAATCGACAACGGCTATCAGAAAGAACAACCCGATACCTGGTTAGCGCAGGGAGTGCCCTGGCAGATTGAACGTCCAGACGAGGCCTGCCTCATTCCGGTATATGGCAAGATCGAACACACACCAGACTGGGATCGCTGGGTCGATTGGAAAGTAGTGATCGGTATTCCCTATGATATGCCGATCGTTGGCTATGGTGGCCGAACGGTCAACTTCCTTCGTCTTTACTCTGCTCGATCCTCTCAAGAATTTGACATGCAGATCTTCAATCGAGGAGATTATTTTAAAGCAGTAGAACAGAAGATAGCTTCCGAAACCATCTCGAAAGTGTTGTATCCATCAGATTCTGTAGAAGCCGGTCGTGAACTCCGGTTAGTGCAGGAATATTTTCTGGTGGCCTGTGCGATCAGAGACATTGTACGCCGATACTTGCAGACTCATACCACCTTTGCGGCCTTTCCTTCCAAGGTGGCTATTCAACTGAATGACACGCATCCAGCGCTGGCTATAGCAGAATTAATGCGCATACTGATCGATGAACATGATCTTCCCTGGGAGCAGGCGTGGGAAATCACGCAAGCTACCATCGGGTATACCAATCATACCTTATTGCCAGAAGCCCTGGAAAAATGGCCGATCTCTTTGCTTGATCATGTATTGCCCCGCCATCTGCAGATCATCTATGAGATCAATCACCATTTTCTCAAACGGGTAGCTACGCTCTGGCCTGGGGACAATTTGCGTCTACGACGCATGTCTATCATTGAAGAAGGAGGACAAAAACAGGTGCGCATGGCGCATTTGGCAATAGTGGGTTCTCACTCGGTGAATGGTGTGGCTAAACTGCACTCTGAATTGTTAAAAACCTCCGTGTTTCCAGATTTCTATCAATTGTGGCCGGAGCGATTCAATAACAAGACCAATGGCATTACACAACGGCGCTGGCTCCTCAAGGCCAACCCCTTGCTCGCCCGGCTGATTAACGACGCGATTGGAGAAGGATGGATTACAGATCTAAACAAATTGAGGGCCTTGGAATCTTATGCCGACGATGCCGGATTTCAAAAGGAATTCCTGGCTATCAAACGAGCCAATAAGGAAAGACTGGCCAAGGTGATTCAGGCAACGACACGAATCACGGTAACCACCGATTCTCTTTTTGATGTCCAGGTCAAGCGGATTCATGAATATAAAAGACAGCTCCTCAATATCATGCACATTATTCATCAATACCTCTGTTTAGTGGAAGATCGGAAAGAACCGACCGTTCCCCGGACCTATATTTTTGCCGGGAAAGCAGCGCCAGGATACTGGGCTGCCAAACAGATCATTAAATTGATCAACAATGTCGGTCAGGTTATCAACAACGATCCCCGAGTTCACGATCTGATTAAAGTGGTTTTTTTGCCAGACTATCGGGTGTCTCTTGCCGAAAAAATCATTCCGGCAGCCGATCTCAGTGAACAGATCTCGACAGCCGGAAAAGAGGCGTCAGGTACCGGGAACATGAAACTTGCTCTGAATGGAGCGCTCACCATTGGCACACTCGACGGAGCAAATATCGAGATTTGTGAAGAGGTAGGGGGAGAGAACCTCTTTATTTTCGGTTTAACAGCGGAAGAGATTCAAGCTCTACGCTCCCAGGGCCTCTATAATCCTCAAGAATATTACTATCGGAATGCCTATCTGAAGCGGGTGATGGATGCTTTTAAGTCTGATCTTTTTTGTCCACAGGAACCAGGCCTGTTTCACTGGATCTATCATGGTATTCTGGACTATGGAGACGAATATTTTCACCTCGCTGATCTCCCCTCCTATATTGAGACCCAGGAAAAGGTGGCGCAGGAATTTACGAAGCGGGCAAGCTGGGCACACAAGGCGATTCTGAACGTGGCACGCATCGGAAAATTCTCCAGCGATCGTACTGTCCTTGAATATGCCAGAGATATCTGGCACATCCGGAGTATCTAAAGCAGTACGGGGATGAAGGAGGGAGAAATTTCTTATGAGGGAAATAGAATTTTTCCTTCTGTAGCCTATCGTATGATCACCTTATTATATACAATCGATTGCTTCCCCTGTTTTTTTGGAGGTTTCAGAGTACTTCTCGCCTGGGATCCTTCCCACAGGCCGAGAAAAAAGTGTCGCGCATTTATTCCAAGGGATCGCGTATTGTATCCTCCTTCCTGAACTACCAGCGTTGGAAACTGCAGAGTGCTTATCATTTTCCCTATCGCAGCGAAATCGGCCAGACGGAGACTCCACGTACCGGTCGGATCACCCTTGGCCGTGTCCAATCCTAAGGCGATAATGAAAAAATCCGGCTTAAACTGGGCTACCCGTCTCAGTACTTTACTTAATACCTCCCGATAACGGGTTCCATCCACCTGTTCCGGGAGAGGGACATTGAGATTATACCCCTCTCCTGCCCCCACGCCCTTTTCGTCTGCAAAGCCACTAAAATAGGGATATGCAAAACGAGGATGCCCATGGATAGAAATGGTTAGCACATCCGAACGGTCATAAAAGATATCCTGCGTTCCGTTCCCATGATGATAGTCGATGTCCAGCACAACAACTTTTCCATAGGCACTCAGATAATGAGCCGCAATAGCTGCGGAATTAAAATAGCAGAACCCACCAAATGCACGCCGTTCCGCATGATGTCCAGGAGGGCGGACCAGAGCATAGGCCAGTGGATAGCCTTCCAAGATCTTTTGCGTAGCCGTTAAGGCGCAATCCACACCCCTTTTCGCGGCTGCATAAGCGTTATGATTCAAGGGGGTGAAGGTATCGATACAATAATATCCAGCTCTTACCGGGAGATCATGGGGAGGACGGGTGGCATTCCGGATCGGAAATACGTAAGGATAGATAGACTTTCCTGGTTCAACATTGGCGCAGACTTTTTTCAGGTACTCGACAAAGCGAGGATCATGCACAGCACGGATATGTTCTTCTGCAAAATGGCGTGGCCGAATCTCTTCAAATAATCCGGTGGGTTGAATTTCTTTCAGAATCACCCTGATCCGTACCGGGGATTCGACATATCCTCGTTCATGTACATGGTGAATCGCCTGTTGATCATTAATAACAAGAATAATGCGTCTGTCGGTAGAGGAAGGTCTTTTGCGCAAAGCAGCAGGCTTCTGGTGCAGGATATATTTCGGCTCTCTGAGCTGAACCGGATCATCGACCACAGACTGTACAACCATTTGTATATAGGCTGGTGGACACAAATGGCCATATTTTCTCTCCAAAATTGCCTGAATAACAGCACGAGCCGTCTTTTTGGAGAGCGGTGTGTCCTGGCCGAGACTATCAAAAACCAGATAGGGCTGGGGACTCTTGTCTTCTGGACTGACCGGGGTGGAATAAGCTGTATGGATAATGGGCCGTGCACCATAAGCTTCATAAAAACGTAGACGTGCCGCATTCTGTTTCAACAGTACTGGATCGGAACAGACCGCAGGATCATCCGGCAAACATTCAAAAAAGAGTCCAATAGCCTGGAGAGCCCTGGCTTCTTCACGAACCCTTTCATACAGAGCCCCCCCAATACCGCTGCCCATCTGCTGTTGAGCGGTGGCGATAAATTCCAGGTAACAAAAGTGACGATCAGGCATATGAAGCAACAAGGCAAAACCCTTGACCTGTCCCCGGGCATCATCGGCCACAAAAAGCATAGAATTAAAGCGATAACGGAGCGGGTTACGGAGCTGAATAGATAGTTTGGTAACATCTGCTTCCGATATCCCTGGAAATTGGGTGCGCAAAATCTGCTGGACCTGGGCTATCGCCTCTTTGTTTCTTGGAGCCACATCATCGTAAACACGTCGGATCCGGAACATGACAACCCCCTTCTATCAGGATCATAAGATGAAGAACGTGATGATGTTTTCGTCTTTTACCATAACCCTTTTTCCCTTTTTTTGCAATTTTTGCCTAGTGTCTGGTCAAGGTGAAAATGGTGAGTTGTTCCCTCTTCTCACCCTCACCCTGGCCCTCTCCCCTCAAGGGAGAGGGAAAAAAAGGAACGCACAAAAACAAGTTTGACAAAACACTAGTTTGACTGGGTCCCATTCTCCTGCTGGCTCCCGGTATCATGACAAACTCTGCAGGGGGTCGGATTATACAAGGGATTGACAGGGTGGATGGATGTGCTATATAGTGACGATATCATACTGAGAGAAAATGGGGTCTCTTGCTCCGGACATAACCAGATGACCAGTATTCGTATTTGGATGGCGAGAAGGGTAAGATGCCGAGAGGTCGATAGGGTGTATATCCGAATGCAGCCAGTGTAAAAGATTTCTGAAAGGGAGAGAATCCGAAGCAATAGAAGGAGCCAGCAATATATCGTTTCATCAAAGGAGGCGTTATGATGTCCGTCACGAATCGCATGGTCACCACTGCAAACAAGCATTTCAGCCGCCGCCAATTTCTGCAAGCGATGGCTACTGGTATGGGAGCTGGTCTTGCCAGCTCTTTGGGCTTTCCTGCGCTGGTCAAGGCTCAAACCGAAACTGTTAAAGTTGGCCATCTTACTCCACGCACCGGATTCCTGGGCCAGCTTGGAGAATATGCTTTTATGGGAGCAAGTTTGGCCGTGGAAGAGGCGAACAACTCTGGTGGTGTTTTGGGAAAAAAGGTGGAACTGATCTCGGAAGATAGTGTGAATCCAGGGGTTGCGGTCACCAAGACGCAGAAGCTGGTAGAACAGGACAAGGTAGATTTTCTGATTGGAGAGATCAGTTCTGCTTCTGGTCTGGCTATCGGTGAACAGGCCAAACGATTTAAGAAGCTCTATATCAATACTGGCTGTAATTCTGATGCCTTACGTGGGAGTAATTGCAATCGCTTCATGTTCCACGTTGAAGGCGATAACACCATGTATACCAAGACCATTGGACTCTGGCAAAAAAAGCAAGGGCTCATTCAAGGGGCCAAATGGTATATGCTCACCGCAGATTATGCCTTTGGACATGACCTGTATCGCGTATCGTCCCGCTTTCTCGAAGCCAATGGAGGCACGGTGCTGCATAATGACATGGTGCCTACGAATACTCCTGATTACAGCCCTTATATCCTGAAGATCCGTCAAGCCAAGCCGGATTTTGTCTATATCAATCTCGCTGGTGTGGATCAAACTACCTTTCTCAAGCAATACCGAGAATACGGGCTTCCCTTCCCTCTGGCCGGTGGGGTGATGGATACGGTTCCTTTCTGGGCCGCAGGGATTGAATCCCTATCCGGCTATTGGCAAAGCTTATGGTATCATGGACTCCAAACCCCTAAATCGCAGGATTTTACGAAACGGTTTACAGAGAAGTATGGAAAACCCCCTGATAATCAGGCCTGGCAGGACTATATTGGAGTAAAAATCATGCTGCAGGCGATCACAGAAACGAAGGGGACGGGTACTTCCTCACTTATTGACTATTTTGAGAAGGGAGCGAAGTTTGATATCTTTAAAGATCGTGAGGCCTATTTCCGCGATTGGGATCATCAATTACTCCAGGAGATGTATGTGGTCAAAGTAAAAGAACCCTCTCAGGCTAAGGATAAGTGGGATATTTTTGAGATTGTGCAACCCATGCCCGGCCCGGAGGATTCGTTGGAACTGATCCAGCCAACCAAAGAAGAGAACCCCTGTACATTGGGGTAAAGTTTACTCCTATCGGTAATACGGAAGATTCTGCTCCTGCCGATGTTTGCCATTGTCCTCGAACAGCTTATTAATGGTCTGCTGGTGGGGGCCTATTATGTACTGCTCGCCCTCGGACTCTCCTTGATTTTCAGTCTTGGGGGCGTGGTTAATCTGGCCCATGGGGCCTTCTATGCCTTAGGAGCCTATTTGGCTTACGAAGTCCAGCGGATCACCGGCTTCTTTGGGGCGATCGTGATTGCTCCGCTAGGGGTGGCTTTACTCGGTATCCTCATCGAGACGCTCTTTATCCAGCGTTTTTATCAGGAGGATCCCACTCTCTCGTTGCTGTTTACTTTTGGACTGGCGATGACGGCGGAGCAGAGTCTACGGCTCATTTGGGGAGCCACTGGTCTTCCTTTCCCGATCCCGAGTGCGCTCCGAGGGGCGATTTTTCTTGGGGATTTTATTTATTCGTATTATCGGTTAACGGTCTTAGCCATTGTCGTTTTGACAGTGCTCGGGATCTGGCTTCTCCTCTATCGCACTTCTTTTGGCTTGATTGTCCGGGCCGGAACACGTGATCCAGAAATGGTCCGGGCCCTGGGTATCAGTCTCCGCCCTATCCTGACCTTGATTTTTGCCCTGGGAGTGGCCTGTGCAGGATTGGCAGGGGTGATGTCCGCTCCGCTGGCCGGTGTTCAGCCTGCTATGGGGACAGAAATTCTCACTGCTGCCTTTGTGGTGGTGGTGATTGGGGGATTGGGAAGTTTTTGGGGGGTTATCTGTGCCGGAGCCTTAGTGGGAGTAGTGCGCGGAGTGACCGTACTGGTCTATCCTCCGGCCACCGAAGCCTCCATGTACGCCTTAATGTCACTCGTCCTGCTGCTGCGTCCTCGTGGTCTGATGGGCGAGAAATTTGAGCGATTGGAATGAAAAAGTTAACAACTCTCCGACACCCTTTATTTCTCTACGCCATAAGTCTCATTGTCCTTCCCTATCTCCTGAAGAGTATTGGGATGATCTACTCGGTAGCGACGGAAATAATTATTTTTGCAATGGTAGGTTTAGGTTTCAATTTGCTCCTTGGCTACACCGGTTTGGTCTCTTTTGGCCATGGCGCCTATTTTGGGTTAGCAGCTTACGCAGCCGCACTCTTTCAAATCCATGTTATGCCTGCTGGATTTCTCCTCCCCTTACTCTTTGCAGTTGCCTTTGCTGCACTCTTAGGTTTGATTATTGGTTTTCTCGTTCTCCGACGCCGTGGAGTCTATTTTTCCCTCCTGACCTTGGCCTTCACCGCCATGATGTTCTATATCGTTTACCGCTGGACCTCTTTCACAGGAGGGGAGAATGGGTTGGGTGGGGTAAACCGTCCTCCTCTTTTGGGTGTGGAGATCACTAATCAGTTGACCTTTTACTATGTCAGCGCCTCGCTCTCTTTTCTGGTAGCCTGGCTGATGTGGCGAGTGGTCAATTCCCCTTTTGGTCGTGTACTGGTAGCCATACGCGAAAATGAACAACGGGCTACCTTTATCGGCTATCCAGTTCAGCGTTATAAACTGCTTGCTTTTGTCCTCTCGGCAACCGTGGCCGGTTTAGGAGGGAGCCTCTTTGCCTTTCTCAAATACTTTGTCTCCGCAGACCTGGTCCACCCCACCTTCTCCGGAGAAATTTTGGCCATGTCCATTGTTGGTGGTATGCGTAACTTTTTAGGCCCTCCTGTGGGGGCTGCATTCTATATTCTTTTCCGGGAAATTCTTTCCGCATATACTTACTCCTGGTTATTCTATTTTGGCCTGCTCTTTATGGCTTTTATCCTGTTTTCACCCACCGGTCTCATTGGGTTAGGGGAACGGATCCTTGCCCCTTTTCGTCGTCAAGAAGAGGTTATTGCTGCCATGGCTGCACGAGTGAGGCCGCAACCCAGTCAAGAACTCCCGGCGTTACTCAGGCCGGATCTTCCACAATCAGATGGGGACCCGCTGTTGAGTTGTCAGGGTATTGTCAAACGGTTTGGGAGTTTTGTGGCAGTAGCTAATGCAGAAATACATACGCATATTGGCAGGTTGCAATCGCTTATTGGGCCTAATGGGGCTGGAAAAACGACTCTCTTCAATGTGCTCTCCGGGATGTATCCTCCTGAGGCAGGAACGGTAATTTTCCTGGGGGAGCGTATTGATGGGCTTTCCCCCGATCAAATCGTTTCGCGGGGACTGGCCCGCTCCTTTCAGATCACCAACCCTTTTTCTGGACTGACCGTATATGAAAATTTGCGGTTAGGCATCCAGGCCCATCATCCATATCGTTTCAATCTCTGGTACTCTGCTGATCGGCTTGCTGACGTGCATCAGGAGACGCAAACTCTTATTCGTTTCCTGGGTCTGGAGGGATTAGAAGCAGCTCCTGTATCCAGTCTCTCTTACGGTGGGCAGCGCCTCCTGGAAATCGGGATCGCTCTGACCGCTAAACCCAAAGCGCTTCTTCTGGACGAACCTCTGGCTGGTTTAGCTGCCGCCGAACGCGAACGTGTGATTGGATTGATGCAGCTCCTCGCCAAATATATGGCTGTGCTGGTCATTGAGCATGACATCGACCGCGTCTTTGCTTTCTCTGATAATATTACGGTGATGAACGAAGGACACGTAGTGGTCAATGGCCCTCCTGACGTGGTCCGTATTCATCCCGAAGTGCAAGAAGCGTATCTGGGGAGTGGACGGAAAGTGATGGTGGCTGGACAAAAAAGGAGACCCCAGGCTGTTGGGCATCCTGTTCTGGAGCTGAAAAACGTCAATACCTTCTATGGCAAAAGTCATATTCTTTACGATGTGTCGCTGGAGATCCGGGATAACGAAGTGGTAGCCTTGTTAGGGAGGAATGGCGCAGGAAAATCTTCCACCCTGAAAAGTATAACCGGGCTGGCTCGACCACGCCACGGGCAGATCATCTTTAACCACGCAGAGATTACCGGTCTTGCACCAGAAGCTATTGCCCGTTTGGGTATTCGTATGGTTCCGCAAGGGCGGCGTCTATTTCCGAATCTGACCGTGGCAGAAAATCTCATACTGGGAAGCTTCAAACGTGCTGAGGATGGTGTACACTGGGATACCGAACGGATTTTCCAGGACTTCCCACGAATCAAAGAGCGTATACAGGTCAGGGCAGATGTGCTCTCCGGTGGGGAACAGCAGATGGTGGCCATTGCCCGGGCGCTCTGCGGCAATGTCAAACTGCTGTTGCTCGATGAGCCTTTTGAGGGATTATCTCCAGCGCTGACCGAAGAGGTCTTTTATTGTATCAATCGACTACGCGAAGAAATCCCTATCCTCCTTGTCGAGCACGATCTCGATCTCGCCCTCTCCTTAGCCGACCGGGTCTATGTCTTGGATCGTGGCCAGATTACACACACTGGTCCTGCAGAGCCTTTGTTGACAGATCTCGATTATCGAAAGCAAGTCTTATGGGTGTGATGCACAGGAGTTTGTGCCGCTCTTTTCCTCCATCTGTGAGCAGAGAATGACTTGACAAAAGGCATCTGAGTGTCTATGTTAGGAACAAAAATCTAGCATGGGAAAGGGACAGGAGAGTTTTCTGCCCCCAAGTTATCCTCCTGTCAGGCTGAACCTTCACCCTGTTCAGGAGAGCAGGAGCAGCATGGATACCGAACCGGGTGAACTTCTGTGTGTGAGGTAGTCAAGATGCAAAAGATTCAGATTAAAATCGGCCACCTGACTATGGAAGCAGAGTTAAACGATACACCTACTGCCCGCAAAATTATAGAGATATTGCCTGTAGAGACCTCCTTCAATACCTGGGGTGATGAAATCTATTTCTCTCTTCCGATTAGTGCTGAGCTAGATGATAGTGCCCGGGCAGTGGTTGAAATTGGGGACCTCGGGTACTGGCCTCCAGGCAAAGCCTTTTGTATTTTCTTTGGCCAGACCCCAGCAAGCCAGCCGGGTAAGATTATGCCCGCCAGTTCGGTGAATATCATTGGGAGAGCGCTAGGAGAGGCCACCCGTTTTAAAGAGGTGATGCAGGAAAGGCGGATACGGCTAGAAGCAGTGGAGAAAGCGACAACATAGCCTTTTGTACAGAAAAAACGACTCCGGATGGGGTAAGGAGAAGCAGAATGAATCAGCAGGAATACCAGTATATTGTAGTAGGAAAAGGATTAATAGGCGCGGCGGCAGCACGTCATCTCTCGACTCAAAGCCAAGGCGTGGCCTTGATCGGACCAGACGAACCGGTGAATCGGACAACCCACTCCGGAGTCTTTGGGAGTCATTATGATGAGGGGCGTATCACCCGAATTTTAGACCCTGACCGCATCTGGGCTATTTTTGCCCAACGCTCTATTGAGCGATATCGCGAGATAGAACAGCAGAGCGGGATACGCTTTTATTATGAGGTTGGACACCTCGCGGTTGGACCAGAACCCCACAAACCTGACGATTACACCGCTCAGGTCCAGGCTGTAGGTACGGAGCTAGGGGTGGAGTATACAGTCTACGATGAAGATGCGCTGGCCAAACGGTTTCCCTACTTGCGATTCGAGCCGGGATCAGTAGGGATGTATCAGCCTCATAAGGGGGGCCATGTAAGCCCACGCGCTCAAGTCCGGGCCCAAACTATTGCTGCAGCAAAACAGGGAACCACCTTCATCCCGGAGACGGTACATACGGTGCGCCAGGTCAATGGGCTGGTAGAAGTGAAAACTGACGAAGGGCATACCTACAAGGCTGAACGGGTCCTGCTTGCAACCGGAGGATTTAGTAACACCAAAGAGTTACTACCCAAACGGCTCGATATGATCGTTTACGCCCGTACCATTGTCCTGATGGAAGTTGACGAGGCAGAGGTGGCCCGACTACAGGATATGCCTAGCCTTATCTACAAACCTAGAGACCCGAACAACCGTTGTTACATTCTTCCTCCGATTCGGTATCCGGATGGAAAGTATTATATCAAGCTGGGAGGTGGCCCTCATGATCATCCACTGCACACCCTCCAGGAGCTTCAAGAATGGTTTCAGAGCAAGGGGAGTGAAAAGACCGAACAACACCTGCTGGACATCCTCTATGCGGTGATTCGTGATCTCCGGCCCCTCTCTATCCACACCGACACCTGTGTCACCACACACACGCCTACTGAAAGACCCTATGTGGACAAACTGGAGGGGGGACAGATTGGAATAGTAGTGGGTGGAAATGGGAGTGCCGCCAAATCGGCTGACGAGATCGGGCGGATGGGTGCGGAAATGATGCGCCACGATCGTTGGGCCTATGATCTGGCACACGATCTCTTTCGAGCCCGATTTGTAGAGAAATAGAGCTTGTAGTAGATCTTAATAATGTCATGCTGAGCAAAGCGAAGAATCTCGTAGTTTGGTAACGGGTTACACGAGATCCTTCACGGATGACAAAAAGATTACCCTGCCCTTTTCGCTCCGGGAGTTTATCCTGAACAGCGTGAAGGAGGGTTCAGGATGACAAAGGAGGATACCTGTTATGAGTTCTCCAATATTTCTAATTCCCGAGCAAACTTTCCAATCGATCGACCAGGTGGGTGAGCACGCCAAATGTCTGCTCGACCGGTTCTGGAGAGGTGAGATCAACTCCCGCTTGTTTGAGGGCATCGAGCGGATAGAGAGAGCTCCCTGCTTTTAAAAAGTTCAGATAGTGTTCCGCTGCTCCCGGTATCCCGTCGAGCACTCGTTTCGCCAGCGCATGGGCTCCCGCAATCCCTGTCGCATACTGATACACATAGAAATTCGAATAGAGATGGGTGGAAAACTGAGCCCAGGTAATACCCACGCGCTCGGGGTCAATGGTCACCTCGTCACCATACCCTTCCCGGAAAAGCTCGGTCATCAAAGTACAGAGTTTCTCTGCGGTCAAGGCTTCTCCTCGTTCCACTCTTTCGTGAAGCTCCAGTTCAAAGCGAGCCAAGGTTGGCATCAGAAAGAAGTAGCGATGAAAGTTGGACATCGCTTCTTCGATGACCGCAATTTGAAAGGCCGGATCCGGGTTGCTGTTCAACAGATGAGCACGCACCAGGGCCTGGTTAAAATTTGAAGCCACTTCAGCCACAAAGAGGGAGTACCGAGAGTAGACAAATGGTTGAGTCTGCTGGGTATAATAGGAGTGGAGAGCATGACCCAGCTCATGAGCGAGGGTACTCATGCTGAAGAGATCGTTCGTATAGCTCATCAGAATAAAGGGGTGTACTCCGGGAGTAGAGATGGAGAAAGCTCCGGCACGTTTCCCCTGATTCGGATAAATATCAATCCACCGCTGTTCCAGGGCTCCCCGGCGGAGTACAGTCACATATTCATCACCGAGCGGTTGCATCCCCTGTGCGATCCATTCCATAGCCTGTGTGAAAGGGACATAAGGGGTATGCGTGGTCAGGGGGGCTTTGATATCATAGACATAGAGGTTAGTATAGCCGAGAACACGTCGGCGGAGACGCCAGTAGCGATGCCAGACCGGGAGATGGCGTTTGAAAATGGTGAGGAGAGTATGAAATACTGTGGCAGGAATGTGGTTGGGAGCGAGGGCGGCCTCGAGGGCGGAAGAATAGCGTCGGGCCCGGGCCAGAAATACATTCTGTTTAATGCCAGTGGCCAGACAGGTCGCCATCGCATTTTTCACCGAGAGATGCGCATCAGCATAGTTTTCCCAGGCAGTACGACGGACCTCCCGATCCGGATGGGTTAGCAATGCCCAGATATTTCCCTGGGCTATGGCAATTGAGTCTGCTGCCTTATCACTTGGACGCGCAGGACGAAAGGTCAGATCGGCATTGGCCAGAATACCATGGATGGCGGTGGCAGTAGAAAAGGGATCACGGAGCTGGTTTAAAAGCTCTTCTACTTCTGAGGAACGGATATGGGCCTGCCGAGATTCTAACTCATCAATATAATGCTCATAGATGGTTAAACGTGGTTCTTCCCGTATCCAGCGCCGCAATGTAGCAAAACCAATGGCGAGCATCTCTGGCTCTGCAAACGCCATACTGGACATCACATGTGCCGAAAGTCCCCGGACCCGGTCATGTTTGGCCGCGGCAACCTGATCGGTGGTATCCACGGTATGCGACAAAAAAGCATACAGACGTATTTTCCCCAGGCTACGCAAGACCTGTTCTCTGTTTTCCAGCCAATCAGCCAGCGTCTTTGGATTCTCTCCAAGCTGTCCACGAAAACGGAGGAGGGTTGATATGTGTTGCATGACACGGTCGATCTCTGCTTCCCAGGCTTCGTCTGAAGGGAAGATACTGGCGACATCCCAGGTATGCTCCAGGGCAATTTCACTCCGGTGAGGTACAGTTTGGGTCATGCGATGTCTCCTCAGGTGAATCAAACCTTAGCATATTCTTTATACCCCCCTCGATTTTCAGCGGACAGAGAGTACCGCTCCCAAAGAGTGAATGGGCGCGGAGCTTGAGGCGATCCAAAGCGACAATAATACGCGAAGCATCGGTGACCGCATTGATGCCCAGGTGGGGACGAAAGCCATGAGCCATCCGTCCCTGCACGGTAAGTTTATAGAGGATCTTCCCTACCGCAGCAATGGGGAGATAATCGTGTGCTGAGTCTCCGTAGAAATGCTCAGCATGCAGCATAGCATCACAGCGACCATACTCGGTGTCCAAAAGAGCTTCTGCACCGATACTGTGCCCCTCCTGGTCTACGGTAACTGTAAACCCAAGCCGGCCGAGCTGTCCATGCCACTCCTTGGCGTCTACTAAGGCTTTGAATGCGGTGAGCGCACAGGCCAGTCCCCCTTTCATATTTACGATTCCCAATCCATACAGCCGTCCATCGCGTTCGGTCAAGGTAAAAGGATCTGTCTCCCAGCCGGCAGCGACTCCCACAGTATCGGAGTGTCCAGAAAAAACGAGAAAACGGTCCGAAGGCCCCAGATCTACCGTGGCATAGACATTTGGGCGTCCCGGAGCTACTTCATGCCATACTGGCTCGATACCCATAGCCTGCAGTTCATCGGCAATAAAAGCGGCTAATCGCTCTTCGTGCGGCAGGATAGAGTCGATGCTGATCATCGTTTTGAGTGTATGCAAGAGGTAATCGGTATCGATTACTGGGGATGGAAGTAGAGACATACAATATCCTCGATGCGCCTGTTCTCCTATTTTAGCCAGTTCTCTAAATGTAGACCACGAATCCGCTGGAAGTGATTTTCATTAGTGGTGACCACTCCTAATCCCTGGGTCAATGCAGAGGCTGCAATCAGGACAGCTACATCGCCCCTTGACCGGGTGGTAATCCCTCCCCTTCCGGTCCCACAGTAATATCCATAGCCTGTATCTCCTCTTCGCCAGGTATGCTCCCCAGGCCAAAAGGACCACCATAGCCAGGGCCAGCACCAGCCCCAGAAGCCATCAGACCAAAAAGCACCACGAAGCTGAGGATCTGCAAGATACGATTAGGCATGCACATTGTGAATCCCTCCATCGCTGGTTACCTCCCAACTTCAGGATATTCGGGCACGTGAGCTTCTGCCTGGCGCTCCCCTCCCACTGTACTCAGCGCCATACCACCGACAATCCCTGCAACTCCCTTGAGTAGACTGCGCCGGGTAAGGCCAGATGAAGAGCCATTCCCTGTCCCGCGCTGTTTCTGGTCTGGAGAAGTTTTCTCCGTAAGGTCTGCTGGCACCTGGCTTTGATAATGCTCGGCATGTGCTGACATGGCGACCTCCTGGATAGTGAATCCTCGCGTAATAAATTTAAGATATCAGGGAAACTGAGAGTATTCCCAGGGTCTCCCTCTTCTCTCCTCGACGAGGGCAATACCAAAGGACTCTTGGGGATATGCATTAGGAGACCTCTTCCATCTATATGACGCGTGCAGTATATGCTTTACCGCAACCTCGTGTCAACCAGAATCTTCGCTCCCCATCTGAGCAGCCTAAGAGGCTCTGAAGGCTCTGATACAAAGATCCGATTTTGGACTTGCCTTTCTGGGGTCTAAGCCTCGATGAACACCCTGTATCCCTCTGTCCCACAGCGGCAGGTTACCTGTTCGACCCCGGAAAGTCGTAATGCATTTTCAGGAGACCTCTTGGGGAAAGCACGTCCCCTGGGAGCGCGGGCGTCTCGCCCGCTGCAGGCCAGAGGCCTGCGCTCCCAGGATTTCCCTCTTCCCTCATCAACGTGGGCAATACCAAAGGGCTCTCTTGGATATGCCGTAGGACTTCGCGCCTTCTGGTGTAAGAAACTCTTCCTCCAGATCGTGCTGTATAAGCTCTACGGCTCTCTCTCGTGGATCACCGTATCCACTGCCACCAGCCTTCATCGGTGGCATAGCATTGCACAAATTTGTCTACTTGGGTCATTCTCTTGATCTCTGATAGGGCTTGCTGGCAACCTTGATAGAGTTTAACTGCTAATGCCATTGGTTCCCAGTAGGACACCGGCCCCAGTCTTCCCCAAAACAGCTTTTTTCGCCGTTCAGCAAATGGTTTATCCCATCCTGCTACTGCTCTTCCCGCTCATGGGCTTCTTGAATCGCTTCTTCCCATAGACTCTGAGAAATCCAAAATCCTAAAGCTATCAAGCGCTGAAGCTCTGCTTTTAATGAGGGCAAAAGTCCACGTTTTTTGGCTGCCAGTAAAAGCCCAACTGTACCAATAGGCTGGAGTCCAAGACCTCTAGCCACACGGCGAGCATTCATATCATCGAGCACTACAGAGATGATACGTTGCTCAATAGCTTGAGCGATTACCTCCCGCTCTCCTTTACCTAAAATGGGAAGCTGCTCCAAAATTCTCATGTTAGTCAGAGGGCACTCCCGGAGCCAATTTTCCAGATTAGTTTCGATGAAGTTCAACACGGGATCGGGTTTCTGTCGAATTTCCTGCAGCACGGCTGATGGCACCAACACCTGATCAACATCTAAGCAAAGCAGGGAGAATCTTTCCAAACGAGCGAGAAAAAGTAAGGGTCCGGCATCTACAATACGTGCATTCATTCTTTGGCCAGTTTTCGAGCCGCTTCGATTTCGGCTGTAACTTCTTCGCCCTGGAGATTGATAGCCGGTACCTGGTAGTGAGCCAGGGAGTGTAGAAAGGTAAGTCGATCAATACTAGCGAGTTGAGCAGCAATACCAGCCGATACTTTGCCCAGTTCATAGAGCTTGACTGCGAGGAGCATACGAACCTCACGAGTAAACTCTTCCTCGGACATATTGAGATTTTGTGGTAATCCTTCCGGTATAGGAATACGCACTTCTCCCATAGGTGATACCTCCTTATCCTTTCACTTGATTAGCTGCTACAGACAATTAGTGTATTTACAGGAGACCTCTTGGGGAAAGTACGTACCCTGGGAGCGCGGGCGTCTCGCCCGCTGCAGGCCAGAGGCCTGCGCTCCCGGATGACGAGCGGACTTTCCTTCGCTCTGCTTCAGGAGCGTAGCGCAGGGTTGTCCATTCGATTCCCAGGGTCTCCCTCTTCTCTCCTCGACGAGGGCAATACCAAAGGACTCTTGGGGATATGCATTAGGAGACCTCTTCCATCTATATG
>FWWM01001011.1_pt1 | contig 89494 bp, 99 predicted proteins | sample 2228351 | NCBI WGS metagenome assembly FWWM01 (sample SAMEA103939774, study PRJEB20133) | metagenome | reverse complement strand
CCCAAGGAGGGCAGGGGCTCCAGCTCCTCCACCGGAAGCCTCTCCCCCACCAGGAGGCCGATGAGGAGGTAGACGGGAAGCGGGGGAAAGCCCAGGCGGTGGACCAAGGCCGCCCCCAGGGCCAGAAGCCCCGCGGCCAGGGCGAAGGCCTCGAGGGAAGGGTGCATCAGAACTGCCTCCTCAAGGCCTCCACCGCCTGCCGGCTCCCCGCCACCACCAGGGTGTCCCCCGGCTCCAGCACCACCTCGGGGCCGGGGTGGGGGATGAGGGGGGCCCCGGGGCGGTCCACCGCCAGGATGTGGGCCCCCTGGGGAAGGGCGATCTCCCCCAGGCGCCGCCCCGCCAGGGGGGAGCCGGGGAGGACCCGCACCCACTCAATGACCTTGCTCCCCAGCTTGCTCTCCGTGTCCCCCACCGCCTCGGGATGGAAGAGGACCCCCGCCAGGATGGCCCCAAGCTCCCGGGCCTCCTCGTCGGTGAGGTCCAGGGCCGCGGCGGGCTCGTCCTCCTCCCCGGCCTCAAAGTACTGGAGCTCCCTTTTGCCCGAGTTGTGGACCACGATGACGATGCGGTCCCCGCTGCCCACGGTCACGGTGAACTTCCGCCCCACGCCGGGCAGGACCACTTCCTCCACCCTCACGCCTTCCTCCTAACCGGGGAGTAGTACACCGCCAGGGTGCGCCCCACCACCAGGGCCAGGATCCCCAAGGACCATAAGAAGACCTCCAGGCCCCCGAGCTTCTCGGCAAAGAGGAGGAGAAGGAGCTCCCGGAGGGCCAGGGCCACCCCCACCTCCAACAGGATCTCCAGGCGCACCCGTTCAAACTCAAAGTACTCCACAAAAGCCCGGACCAGCTCCAGGACCACCACCAGGCTGAGCACATTGGTGATGAGCTCTTTCAGGCCCAGCCGCACCGTGGGCTCCGAGAGGGTGAGGCCCAGCTCCAAAAAGGTCCGGACCACCCCCACGAAGAGCCCGATGAGGAGGGCCACGATGACCAGGTTGAACACCGCCTGAACCCCCAGGCGGAACAGGCGGACCAGCTGGACCTGGCTCATAGGAGGAGGTCAAAAACCCGGCGGGCCCGCTCGTGGTGCTCGGGGGTGGGGTTTTTGACCGCCGGGTCCAGCTCCCGGATCACCCGGGCGTAGGCCACCACCAGGGCCCCCGCCAGCTCGGGAAGGAGCCTTTCCACATCCTCGGAAATCGCGAGATCCAGAGGGGGCAAGGCCGCAAGGGCTTCCAGAACGGGCTTAAGCTCCAGGGCTACCCCGAGCGTTCGGAACTCCTTGAGGGTCTCGGAAAGGCCCTTGGTGACCGGGAGGTCGGGCTCAAAGACGATGTCCCGGCCGTTGTACTTGGCGTTCCGCTCCGCCAGCAAAAGGAGGTCGTGGAGCTTGTTCCGCAGGAAATCGGAAAGGACCTTCAGGTCGTTCTTGTCCACATCCAGCCCCGCGGCTTCGCGGAAAAGGCGCTCAAACTCGGCCACCTTCATCAGCATGGGTTCACCTCCCAGATAGGCCTGAACGCTTACCCTTCCTGGACGGGAATCCGCACCGGGGGCTCCTCGGGGCGCTTCTCCCGGGGGATCCTCACCTCCAACACCCCCTTGGAGAGGCGGGCCTCGAGGCCCTCCTTCTTGGCGTCCTTGGGCAGGAGGTAGGCCCGGTAGATCCGGCCGTAGACGATCTCGGAAAGGTGTTTGGTGCGCTTTTCCTCCCTCTTCTCCCCCTCAATCACCAGCTGGTCCCCCTCCAGGCGGACCTCGAGGTTTTCGGGGCCGAGCCCCGGCACCTCCACCCGGAGGAGGTAGTGGTCCTCCGCCTCGGAGAGCTCGGAAAGGGGTTCCAGCACCCCTCCTTCCTCCCCAAAGGCCTTCTCCAAAGCCTCCTCCACCACCTTACGGAACCGGGAACGGAAGGGCCAGATCTTCTCCAACATGCTCCACCCCCCTACGCCAGGTAGGGCTTAAGCCGCTCCCAAAGAACCCGCTTGGGCTGGGCCCCCACCCAGGTGGCCACCGGGTGCCCCTTTTGGAAAAGGACCAGGGTGGGGATGCTCCGCACCCCATAGCGCCCGGCCAGATCCGGGTTCTCGTCGGTGTTGACCTTCACCACCTTGAGCCGGCCCGCGTGCTCCCGGGCGAGCTCCTCCAACACCGGGGCCACCAGGCGGCAGGGGCCGCACCAGGGGGCCCAGAAGTCCACCAGGACCAAGGGCGCACCCCCCACCTCCTGGGCGAAGGTCTTCCCGTCCACCTCCACCACCCAGGGCAGGGGCGCCTTACAGGCCCCGCAGACGGGCACCTGGCCCGCCGGCGGCCGGCCGAGGCGGTTTTTGGCCCCGCAGTTGGGACAGATCGCCACGCTCATGTCGGCCAGACACCCTCCCCTGGGAAAATCCCCACGCGGAAGAAAACGACCGCGAAACCCTATCCTTTGGCCCCCCCACCGAAGCTTTCGCTTCGGTGGGGGGCCGGTCCCTAGCGCACGTTCCCCGTCTCCAGCTTCCTGGAGCGGAGGTCCAAGAGGCTATACTCCCCTTCGGAAAGGTCCCCCGGGACCACCACCCAGCTCGCCCCCAAGATCTCGTGCTTCTGCCCCCGGCCGGCCACCAGGACCAGGAGGGGGTTATGGGTCTTGATGAGGTGGGCCACCTCGTGGCTCCCCCCCTCGCCCAGCCCCTTGTGGTGGGGCATGGTGTGGAAGAGGAAGATCTTGGGGTAGTCCTTGAGGTCCCAGAGGGCCTTCAGGTGGTACTCCGCCACCCAGGCGGGGTAACGGAGGGCCTCCTTCTCCTCGGGCTCCCCGTCGTCCAGGATCTCGCCCCCAATGCCCGCCACCAGGTAGGGCCCCTTCCAGAAGGTGAAGGTCTCGTGGACGTTGCGCATCTCCGGGCGGACGAGCTCAATGTTGGCCGCTTCCCGAAGATACTCCCAGATGGGGGCGTCCAAGGGGCCCGGGACGTAGGCGGTGGGGAGATGGGCCTCAGAGAGGATGCGGAAGAAGGCCGCGTAGTCCCGGCTCTTCGCCGTCTTGGGCATGAGGTTGCCCACCAGGGCGATGGCGTCCGCCCCCGTGTCCGGGGCCAGGCGGACCAGCTTCTCCAACGCCTCCAAGTCCCCCATGGGGTTGGAGGTGGCCAGGATGTACCGCGTGGTGCGCCGCATACCTCACCTCCTCATTCCACCTGCACCTGGATCTTCTTGGGCCGGGTGGCCTCCGCCCGCGGGACGAGAAGGTGGAGCACCCCGTGGCGGAAGCGGGCCTGCACCCTGGAGAGGTCAAAGGTATTGGGCACGTTGAAGCCCCGGGCAAAGGTGCCGTAGGGGCCCTCCAGGCGGTGGTAGGTGGCGCCCTCCCGCTTCTCAAAAGGCCGCTCCGCCTTCACGGAGAGCACGCCCTCCTCGGCCACCACCTCCACCTTCTCCGGGTCCACCCCCGGGAGGTAAACCAGGATGTGAAGCCCCTCGCCGTCCTCCACGATGTCCACCGGGGGGGCGTAGGTCCTGGGCCCCTGCCCCTGGGCCCCCAGGGCCCGGGCCAGCCGCTCCTGAAGCTCCTCCAGCTCCTTGAAGGGGTCAAACCGCACCATCCTTCCTCACCTCCTTTACCACCGCAAGCGGGCGGCCATGCCACCGCGCTCCAGCAGCTCCTTTTCCGCCTCGCCCCGCACGAACTCCACCTTGGCGCCGTAGCCCGCGGAAAGCTCCGGCACCAGAAGGGCGAGGGGCTTCTTCAAAGGGGCCTCGCAGAAGGCCAAGGCCCTGGCCTCCTCCGCAAAGGCCAGGCCGTCGCAGAGGTACACCTCCTCCCCCAGGCTCCAGGGGAGAACCCAAAGCTCCACCCGGCCCTCCTGGAGCCTTTCCAGCACCTCGGGGCCGAAGAGGGCCTTGGGGTAGGCCTCCTCCAGCTCCTTAAGGAGCCTGAGCTCCGCCTCCCGCTCAATCTTGGAAAGTTCGGGCTCCAGGCGCTTTAAGACCTGGCCCGGGGTGGCCCCGGGGTGGGGCAGGGAGGGGAGCTCCGCCACCACCCGCTCCCTGAGCCGCTTGGAGAGGTGGGCCTTGAAAAGGGCGGTGTGCTCCAGGGGGCCCATGAGGATGAGGCGGGTGAAGCCCCGCGCCTCAGAAAGGCGCTCCAGCTCGTGGGCCAGGGTCTTGTAGAAGCGGCCCTCCCAGGCCTCGAGGCGCTTGGCGAAGAGGTCCTGTCCCGCCCCACCCCGGGCGATCCCTCCCAGGTTGAAGCGCCGGCCGGGGGCATCCAGGGAGAGGCGCCGCCAGGCCTCGGTATCCAGGGCCAAGAAGGCGTCCTCCACCTCCTCTATCTCGCCGAGGAAGATCTCAAAGACCCGCCACCTTTCCCCGTCCACGTAGACCACGCCGTAGCGCTCGTACTCGTCCAGGGCGTAGACCAAGGGGAGGGCAAAGGGCTCGCCCCAGTGGGCCAGAACCCCGTCCACCAGGTAGCGCCCCCCCTTCTCATCCAGGAAAGCGGTCTCGACGCTCCGCACCAAGGGCAGCTCCACCTGGAGGAGGAGGGTTTCAAACAGGTCTTCCCCCACGAAGAAGACCGCGGTCTTGGCCTCCAGCACCTGGTTCTTGAGCACCTCCAAGACCCTTTCCATAAGCCCCTCGGGCACCCCCAGGGCCTTCATGGCGTCCTTGGCCCGAAGGGCGTAGGCCCGCCCCGCGTTTTCGGGGTGGGCGGGGTTGACATCCAGGTAGAGGGAAAGGACCGGGGCCTCCTTGGGCAGAACGGTCTCCTTAATGCGCCGAATTTCCTCTTTGCGGATCATAGGCTACCTCCCATCAGCACCACCGCCTTGCGCACCGCCTCCTGGTTCAGGGCCTCCTCCCGCCCGATGCGGGTGAAGAGGGCCTCCAGTGCGGGGTCGGGGAAGGTGCTTTCCAAATAGTGGGCCCGGTCAAACCCCTCCTCCGAGAGGAGGCGGAGGAGGGCCTCGGGGGCGATCTCCTCCGCCTTAGGGCTTGGGGGAAGGGGCAGGGAACGGGCCCTTAGGGCCTCGGCGATGGCCTCCGCGTGGGCCCGCTCCCTTTTCGCCACCTCCAGGAGGAGGGCGCGGACATGGGGGTAGGGCACCCCTTCCGCCGCCCGCTCCGCCCGGAGGGCGTCCAGAAGCTCGTCCTGGTAAGCCTTGGCGAGGAACTCCTCCAGCCGCATGGGCTCCTCCTTAGGCCTCTATCCGGGCGGCCACCTGGAAGCTCAGGCCCTGGGGCGTGGCCTCCACCACCACCTTGTCCCCGTCCTTGATCTCCCCGGAGAGGATCTTTTCCGCTAAGGGCGTTTCCAGCGCCCGCTGGATGACCCGCTTGAGGGGCCTCGCCCCGAAGACCGGGTCGTAGCCCCGCTCCGCCAGGAAGTCCTTGGCGGCCTCCGTGAGCTCCAAGCTGATGCGGCGCTCCCCTAGGCGCGCCCGCAGGTTGGCCAGCTGGATCTCCACGATCTGCCGGATCTGCTCCTTGCTGAGGGGCCGGAAGAGGACAATCTCGTCCAAACGGTTCAGGAACTCGGGGCGGAAGTGGCGCTGGAGCTCGCGGAAGACCCGATCCCGGATGGCCTCGTAGGGGAGACCCTGCTGGAGCCCTTCCAGGATCAGTGGGCTACCCAGGTTGGAGGTGAGGATGATGACCGTGTTGCGGAAGTCCACCGTGCGCCCGTGGCTGTCCGTGAGGCGGCCGTCGTCCAGGATCTGCAGGAGGAGGTTGAAGACGTCAGGGTGGGCCTTTTCAATCTCGTCAAAGAGGATGACGGTGTAGGGCCTGCGGCGCACGGCCTCCGTGAGCTGGCCGCCCTCCTCGTAGCCCACGTACCCGGGCGGGGCCCCGATGAGCCGGGAGACCGCGTGCTTTTCCATGTACTCCGTCATGTCAATGCGCACCATGGCCTCCTCGGTGTCAAAGAGGGTGGCCGCCAGGGTCTTGGCCAGCTCCGTCTTCCCCACCCCCGTGGGGCCCAGGAAGAGGAAGCTCCCGATGGGGCGGTTCGGGTCCTTGAGGCCGGCCCGGGCCCGGCGGATGGCGTCGGCCACCGCCCTTATGGCCTCGTCCTGCCCCACCACCCGCTTGTGGAGCTCGTCCTCAAGCCTCAAGAGCTTTTCCCTTTCCCCCTCCAGGAGGCGGGACACGGGGATGCCCGTCCAGCGGGAGACGATCTCGGCGATGTCCTCCTCCGTGACCTCCAGGCGCACGAAGCGGGCCCCCTTGAGCTCCTGGCTTAAGGCCTCCACCTCGGCCTCGAGCTTGGGCAGCTCCCCGTAGCGGAGCTCGGCGGCCCGGTTCAGGTCGTACTGCCTTTCCGCCAGCTCAATCTGCCGCCTCACCTCGTCCAGGCGCTGCTGGGCCTCGCGGAGGCGCCTTAGGACCTCCCGCTCCTTCTCCCACTCCGCCCGGAGGGTGGCGATCTCCTGGGCAAGCTTCCCGATCTCCTCCTCTATGGCCTTAAGGCGGGTCTGGGCCTCGGGGTCCTTCTCCTTCTTCAGGGCCTCCCGCTCGATCTCCAGCTGGAGCTTCCGGCGCTCCAGGGCATCTATTTCCTCAGGGGCGCTTTCCAGGGCCATGCGCAGGCGGGCCGCGGCCTCGTCAATGAGGTCAATGGCCTTGTCGGGCAGGCGCCTTTCCGTGATGTAGCGGTGGGAAAGGGTGGCCGCGGCGATGAGGGCGCTATCCGAGATGCGCACCCCGTGGTGGACCTCGTACTTCTCCTTAAGGCCCCGGAGGATGGAGATGGTCTCCTCCACGCTGGGCTCGTCCACATAGACGGGCTGGAAGCGCCGCTCTAGGGCCGGGTCCTTCTCAATCTCCCGGTACTCGTCCAAGGTGGTGGCCCCGATGAGCCTGAGCTCCCCCCGGGCCAGGGCGGGCTTCAGCATGTTGCCCGCGTCCACGGCCCCTTCCGCCTTGCCCGCCCCCACCACGGTGTGGAGCTCGTCGATGAAGAGGATGATCTCCCCTTGGCTCCCCACCACCTCCTGGATCACCGCCTTCAGGCGCTCCTCAAACTCGCCGCGGTACTTGGCCCCGGCGAGGAGGGAGCCCATCTGCAGGGAGATGATGCGCTTCCCCTTCAGCCCCTCGGGCACATCCCCCTTGACGATGCGCTGGGCCAGGCCCTCCACGATGGCCGTCTTCCCCACCCCCGGCTCGCCGATGAGCACGGGGTTGTTCTTGGTGCGCCTGAGGAGGATCTGGATCACCCGGCGGATCTCCTCGTCCCGGCCGATCACCGGGTCCAGCTTCCCCTCCGCGGCCATCCTGGTCAGGTCAATGCCGTACTGCTCTAAGGCGTTGTAGGTGCCCTCCGCGTGTTCCGTCTGCACGGTCTTACCTCCTCTAAGTTCTTTGAGCGCGGCCTTAAGGGCCTCCAGGGGCGGGAGGCCTGGGGTGGATTCCGCCAAGGCCAGGACCAGGGTGTCCAGGGCCACGAAGCGGTCCCCGAGCTCCCCCATGAGGGCCTCCGCCCGGTCCAGGGTGGCGGCGAGCTCGCGGGTCAAGTACTGCCCCCCCTCGGCCCCCTCCACCCGGGGGAGGCGGGCCAGGGCGGCCTCCGCCTCCTTGCGCACCGCGGCCGCCTCCACCCCGGCCTTGGCGAGAAGCCGCGCGGGGAGGCCCGTGGGGTCTTTAAGGAGCACGGCCCAGAGGTGGGCCCGGTCCAGGGCCTGGTGCTTCATGCTCCGGGCCAGGACCTGGGCCTGGGCCAGGGCTTCCCGCGCGGCTTGGGTCCAGCGTTCCAGGTTCATCCCTTACCTCCTGCTGATGTTAGCATATCACCTAACAAATGTATTGTCAAGTTTTATGAGGTAAGCCGCTAGAGAAGGTGGGGGGCAACCAGGGGGGCAACGCGAGAAGGAAAGGGGAGGTCTCAAGAGGGATTTTAAGGGAAAAGGGCTGGGAGGAATGTCCCTAGGAACGCTCCAGGATCTCCACCACCAAGGCCGCCCCGATGAGGTTGGCCCCTAGATCGCGGCGGATGCGCTCCGCCTTGGCCATGCGCAGGAGATCGGCCTCCCGGAAGTACCACCGCCCCTCCACCTCCACGGGCTCCACGAAGCCGATCTCCACGTAGGCCCGCACCGCCCCCAAGGAGAGGCCGTAGGCCTCCAGGGCCTCCAGGGAGAGGAAAGCGCTACGCGCGAGCATGGTACACCTCCGCAAGCTTCTTCCAAAGGGCCTCCTCCTCGGGGGTGAGGCGCTCGGGGATGGTGATGCGCACCTCCAGGTAGAGGTCGCCCCGCCCCCCGGGCCCCGGCCAGCCCTTCCCCTTCAGGCGGAGCTTCCGCCCGGCCTGGGTCCTGGGGGGGATGGTGACCTCCACCGGCCCCTCCAGGGTTTCGGCCCGCACCTTGCCCCCCACCACGGCGATGGGCGCGGGGACGTCCAAGGTGGCGTAGAGGTCCTGGCCCTCGAGGCGGAAGCGGGGGTGGGGCAGGAGGCGCACCGTGAGGAGGAGGTCCCCCGGCGGCTCCCCGGGCCCCCCCATCCCCGAAAGGCGGAGGGTGGCCCCCTCCCCCACCCCGGGCGGGATGGAGACCGCGACCCGCCGCCCCCCCACCTCCAAGACCCTTTCCCCGCCCCGGAAGGCCTCCTCCAGGGTGAGGGGGAGCTCGGCCCGTAGGTCCCGGCCCCGCCTAGGGCCCCGCCTCCGGCCAAACCCCCCGAAGAGCCCGCCCCCGAAGAGCTCCTGGAAGAAGTCGGAGAAATCCTCCACCTCAAAGCCCGAGAAGTCGTACCCCCCAGGGGGCGGAGGGGGCGGGGCCTGGGTGGTGCCGTAGGTGTCGTAGATCCTCCGCTTCTCGGGGTCGGAGAGGACGGCGTAGGCCTCGTTGATCTCCTTGAACCGCTCCTCCGCCTCCGGGCTCTTGTTCACGTCGGGGTGGTACTGGCGGGCCAGGCGCTTGTAGGCCCGCTTGATCTCCTCTTGGGTGGCGTTTTTAGGCACGCCCAGGATGGCGTAGTAATCCTTCATGGCCTACTCCACGCCCTCCTCCTCGGGGCTTTTCTCCTGGCCCACGGCCACCCGGGCCGGGCGGACCAGGTGCGCCCCCAGGCGGAAGCCCCGCTGGAAGACCTTGGCCACCTTGCCCGCCTCCCCCGGGAGGAGGCCGATGGCCTCGTGGTGCCGGGGGTCAAAGGCCTCCCCTTCCCCGGGCACCTCCTCCACCCCTAGGGTGGAGAGGATGCGGTAAAAGCCCTCCCGCACCGCCCTCACCCCCTGGAGGATGGTCTCGGGCTTGGCCTCGGCGAACTCCAAGGCCCTTTCCAGATCGTCCAGCACGGGAAGGAGGGCCCTTAGGGCTTTCAAAACCCCCTCCTCCTCCCGCGCCTTGAGCTCCTCCGCCATGCGCTTGCGGTAGTTGTCAAAGTCGGCCAGGAGGCGGAGGTACCGGTCCTTTAGGGCCTGGAGTTCGGCCTCCGTCTGGGCCAGGCGCTCCTCCAGGCGAAGGGTCTCCTCCGCCACCTCCTTCAGGTCTTCCTGCAGGGTTTCCTCCAGGTGGTTTTCCCGTTCCATGCCTTCCTCCTTGGGCCTTTCCCCCGCCGCGAGGGGCCCCGCGGCGGGGGAAGGGGCAGGCTTACTCCGCGGGCTTGTAGTCGGCGTCGATCACGTCGTCCGGACCCCTGCCCGAGGCCTGGACCCCCGCCTCGTAGGCCTGGACCGCCCGAAGGAGCTCCTCCGTGGCCCCTTTGAGCTCGTGGTCGGGGGCGTCCCGCTCCACCAGGTCCTTGGCCTTGCGGATGGCCTCCTCCAGCCGGGCCCGGGCCTCCGGGGTGCCCTGCTTCTCCTGGAGGACCCGCTCGGCCTGGATGCGGGCGGTGTCCAGGGCGTTTTTGAGCTCCGCGTGCTCCTTGCGGCGCCGGTCCTCCTCCGCGTGGCGCTGGGCCTCCTCAATGATGCGCTGGATCTCCTCCTCGGAAAGGGTGGTGGTGTTCTGGATGGTGATGGAGGCCTCCTTGCCCGTGGACTTCTCCCGGGCGGTCACGTGGAGGATGCCGTTGGCGTCGATGTCAAAGCAGACCTCGATCTGGGGCACCCCGGCGGGCATGGGGGGGATGCCCTCGAGGCGGAAGCGGCCAAGGCTCTTGTTGTCCTGGGCCATGGGGCGCTCCCCTTGGAGGACGTGGACCTCCACCGCGGTCTGGTTGTGCTCGGCGGTGGTGAAGATCTCGCACTTGCGGGTGGGGATGGTGGTGTTCCGGGGGATGAGGACGGTCATGACCCCGCCCTTGGTCTCCACCCCCAGGGAGAGGGGGGTGACGTCCAGGAGGACCACGTCCCGCACCTCGCCCATGAGCACCCCCGCCTGGATGGCGGCCCCCATGGCCACCACCTCGTCGGGGTTCACGGAGCGGTTGGGCTCCTTGCCCAGGAGCTCCTTCACCACCCGCTGCACCGCGGGCACCCGGGTGGCCCCACCCACCAGGATGACCTCGTCGATCTGGGCGGGGGTGAGGCCCGCGTCCTTTAGGGCCTGCTCCACGGGACCCCGGAGGCGCTTTAAGAGGGGCTCGATGAGCTCCTCAAACTTGGCCCGGGTGAGCTTCCTCTCCAGGTGGAGGGGGGTCTTGGTGGCGGGGTCCAGGGCGATGAAGGGGAGGCTGATGGTGGTCTCCACCGTGCTGGAAAGCTCAATCTTGGCCTTCTCCGCCGCCTCAATGAGCCGCTGGAGGGCCTGGCGGTCGGCCTTGAGGTCCACCCCGTACTCCCGCTTGAACTCCTCGGCCAGCCAGTTCACGATGGCGTGGTCCATGTCGCTGCCGCCCAGGTGGGTGTCCCCGGAGGTGGCCTTCACCTCAAAGACCCCCTCGCCGATCTCCAGCACGGTCACGTCAAAGGTCCCGCCCCCCAGGTCAAAGACCAAGACCGTCTCGTTCCCCTTCTTGTCCAGGCCGTAGGCCAGGGCGGCCGCGGTGGGCTCGTTGATGATGCGCAGCACCTCGAGGCCCGCGATGCGCCCCGCGTTGGCGGTGGCCTCCCGCTGGGCGTTGTTGAAGTAGGCGGGCACGGTGATGACCGCCTTGGTGATCCTTTCCCCAAGCTTCTTGGAGGCGTCCTCCACCAGCTTGCGGAGGACCATGGCGCTGATCTCCTCGGGGGTGTAGAGCTTGCCCTTCACCTCGATGCGCACCCCCCCGTCAGGGCCGGGGACCACCTTGTAGGGCACGCGCTTGGCCTCCTCCTGCACCTCCTCGTAGCGGCGGCCGATGAAGCGCTTCACCTCAAAGATGGTCCCCTCGGGGTTCAGGACCGCCTGGCGCTTGGCCATGCGGCCCACCAGGGTTTCCCCGTCCCGGAAGGCCACCACGCTGGGGGTGGTCCGCTCCCCTTCCGCGTTCTCCAGCACCACGGGCTTCCCGCCCTCCATGACGGCGATCACGCTGTTGGTGGTACCCAGGTCAATGCCCACTGCCTTGGCCATACTTCACCTCAGAGCCCAGTGTAAGCTTCCATCCAATCATTTGTCAAGAGAGTTGAGCGTATCTTTATCATTGTGCGGCCCGCTACCCCAGGCCCGGGGCCAGGGTGTACCCTGAGGTGGGATGTCCCGCGTACCCTTAAACTTCCTGGTGCTCATCCTGGGGCTTCTCCTCCTGGCCTGGGCCATCAGCCTGGCGGGCACGGTGGGGGGAAGCACGGGCACGGTGAACTACACGACCTTCCTCGAGGACCTCAAGGCGGGCCGGGTCAAGGAGGTGGCGGTGCGCTCGGGGGAAACCCGCATCCAGGGCACCCTCACCGACGGCTCCACCTTCACCACCTACGCCCCCACCCCCCCGGACACCCGCCTCCTGGAGGACTGGGGGCGGCTCGGGGTGGCGGTGCGGGTGGAACCCCCCGCCGGGCAGAGCCCTTTGGGCTTCCTCTGGCCTCTCCTTCTGGTGGGCCTTCTCCTGGGGGCCCTCTTCTACTTCTCCCGCACCGCCCGCACCGGGCCTTCCGACGGGGCCTTCAGCTTCACCAAAAGCCGGGCCAAGGTTCTCACCGAGGCCCCCAAGGTGACCTTCAAGGACGTGGCGGGGGCCGAGGAGGCCAAGGAGGAGCTCAAAGAGATCGTGGAGTTCCTGAAAAACCCCGGGCGCTTCCACGAGATGGGGGCCCGCATCCCCAAGGGGGTCCTCCTGGTGGGCCCTCCTGGGGTGGGCAAGACCCACATCGCCCGCGCGGTGGCCGGGGAGGCCAAGGTCCCCTTCATCACCGCCTCGGGTTCGGACTTCGTGGAGATGTTCGTGGGGGTGGGGGCGGCCCGGGTGCGGGACCTCTTTGAGACCGCCAAGCGCCACGCCCCCTGCATCGTGTTCATAGACGAGATCGACGCGGTGGGCCGCAGGCGGGGAAGCGGCGTGGGGGGCGGGAACGACGAGCGGGAGCAGACCCTCAACCAGCTCCTGGTGGAGATGGACGGGTTTGAGAAGGACTCCACCATCATCGTCATGGCCGCCACCAACCGCCCCGACGTCCTGGACCCCGCCCTCCTCCGCCCGGGCCGGTTTGACCGGCAGGTGGCCATAGACGCCCCCGACGTGCGGGGAAGGGAGCAGATCTTGAGGATCCACGCCCGGGGCAAGCCCCTGGCGGAGGACGTGGACCTGGCCCTTCTCGCCAAGCGCACCCCGGGCTTCGTGGGGGCCGACCTGGAAAACCTCCTCAACGAAGCCGCCCTCCTGGCCGCCCGGGAGGGGCGGAAGAAGATCACCATGAAGGACCTGGAGGAGGCCGCGGACCGGGTGATGATGGGCCCGGCCAAGAAGAGCCTGGTCCTTACCCCAAGAGACCGCCGCATCACCGCCTACCACGAGGCGGGGCACGCCCTGGCCGCCCACTTCCTGGAGCACGCAGACGGGGTGCACAAGGTGACCATCGTGCCTCGAGGCCGCGCCCTGGGCTTCATGATGCCCAGGCGGGAGGACATGCTCCACTGGACGAAAAAGCGCCTTTTGGACCAGATCGCCGTGGCCCTGGCGGGGCGGGCGGCGGAGGAGCTCATCTTTGAGGACATCACCACGGGGGCGGAGAACGACTTCCGCCAAGCCACGGAGCTGGCCCGCCGGATGATCACCGAGTGGGGCATGCACCCCGAGTTCGGGCCCGTGGCCTACGCCCTAAGGGAGGACACCTACCTGGGCGGGTACGACGTGCGCCAGTACTCCGAGGAAACCGCAAGGCGCATTGACGAGGCGGTGCGCCGCCTCATAGAGGAGCAGTACGCCCGGGTGAAGGCCCTTTTGGAGGAGAAGCGGGAGGTCCTGGAACGGGTGGCGGAAACCCTTTTGGAGCGGGAAACCCTCACCGCGGAGGAGTTCCAGAGGGTGGTGGAGGGCCTGCCCCTGGAGGAGCCCGCGCCGCAGGAGGCCAAGGAGGAGCGGGAGGCCCCCCGGGTGGTCCCCAAGGTGAAGCCGGGGGGAGCCCTAGGCGGGGCCTAAACGCCCACCCCTCCTTTGGGATGGGCGCCTTAAAGGGGGTCGTCCTGGAGGATGAGGGTCTTCAGGTAAAGGCTTTCCGGGATGTGGAGGCTCCAGGGGTGGTCCTGGGGCTGGTAGGTGACCCGGTGGACCCGGAGGCGCCGCCTTTCGTCCCCTGCCGCCCGGCGGGCCACCTCCAGGAGGTCCTCCAGCCTCAGGTAGTAGCTGCAGGCGGAAAGCCAAAGGTACCCCTCGGGGGCGAGGAGCCTTAGGGCCAGGCGCACCAGGTCCACCAGGTGCCGCTTCATGGCGGGAAGCTCCTCGGGCCGCTTCACCAGGGTGGGGGGGTCCAGGAGGACGTGGTGGAAAGGCCCCTCCAGGCCCCTCAGCACCTCCAGGGCCTCCCCGTGGCGGATGTCCACCCTGAGGCCCATCTTTAGGGCGGCCCGGTCCAGGACGGCCAGGGCCTCCAGGTCCTTGTCCACCGCCAGGGCGTAGGCCCCCTTCCGGGCGGCCCTTAGGGCAAAGGCCCCCACGTAGCTGTACACGTCCAAAACCCGCTCCCCGGGGCGCACCATGGCCTCCAGAAGCCTCCGGTTTTCCCGCTGGTCCAGATAAAACCCCGTCTTCTGGGCCAAGGCCAAGGGGATGGGGAAAAGGAGGCCGTCCTCCTCCACCTCCAAGACCTCCGGCACCTCCCCGAAGAGGAGTCCGGTGCGGTCCGGGAGGCCCTCCTGGCGGCGGGCCTCGAGGTCGCTCCGCTCGTAGACCCCCTTGGGGCGGACGGCCTCGAGGAGGGCCGGGAACCAGACCTCCCTTAGGGCCTCCATGGCCCGGGCCCGCACCTGGAGGACCAAGATCTCCCCAAACCGGTCCACCACGAGGCCGGGAAGCCCGTCCGCCTCCCCGTGGACCAGGCGGTAAGCGGAACCCAGCCCCGCCCGCCGCGCCAGGGCCCTCTCAAAGCGGGCCAGGAAGAAGGCCCGGTTCAAGGGCCCCCGGTCAAAGCGGAAGGCCCGGAAGGGGATGCGGCTTTGGGGGTCGTAGTAGCCCACGGCCAAAAACTCCCCTTCCGCCCCGTAGGCCTCCGCCACCCCCGCCCCTTCCGGGGCCTCGGCGATCTCGTCCCGGTAGAGGTGGGGGTAGAAGTTCTGCACCTTGCGCCCTTTGCCCGGCTTGGCGAGAACCCTCAGCACCCCTTCACCATACGCCAGACCACTTTGGAGCCATGGTAAACTCCTCCCATGAACCGCAAGCGGTGGCTGGCCCTCCTCCTTTTCCTCCTGGTCCTGGTGGGCCTGGCGCTCCTGGGGCGGGCCCTTCCGGGAAGGGAGAAGGGCCCCTGGCGGGAGGCCACGGTCTTTGGGGCAGGGGAAAAGGTGGTCCTCCTGGAACTTAAGGGAAGCATCCCCACGGGGAAAGCCCTGGAAGACCTCCTCGCCCAGATCCGCCAGGCCCGGGAGGACGGGAGCGTGCGGGCCGCGGTGCTCTTCGTGGAAAGCCCGGGGGGCGGGGTGACGGAAACGGAGGCCCTCTACCGGGCGCTCAAGGCCCTTTCCTCGGAAAAGCCCCTGGTGGCCGCCTTCGGGAGCGTGGCCGCCAGCGGGGGCTACTACGCCGCCCTGGCCGCCCGGGAGATCTTCGCCCCGCCCACCGCGGTCACCGGCTCCATCGGGGTCATCTCGGTGATGCCCGAGGTCGGGGGGCTTCTAGAGAAGCTGGGGGTGCGGGTGGAGGTGCTGAAGGAAGGGGCCCTAAAGGACATGGCCTCGGGGCTGAAGCCCCTCAGCCCCGAGGAAAGGGCGGTGCTCCAGGGCTTCCTAAAGGAGGCCTACGAGCTCTTCCTAAGCCGGGTGGCCGAGGGGCGGGGGCTACCCCTAGGGGAGGTCCGGCGCCTGGCGGACGGGCGGATCTACTCCGGGAAGCAGGCGGTGGCCCTGGGCCTGGCGGACCGGGAGGGGTACCTGGAGGACGCGGCCAGGAGGGCGGCGGAGCTGGCCGGGCTGGAGGGCTTCCGCCTGGTGCGCTACGAGAAGCCCCGGGGCCTGTTGGAAGGGCTTTTGGGGGAGGAGGTGTTCGGCCTACAGGCTAAGGGCGAGGTGGAGGCCCTGCTGGAGGCCCTCCGGGGCCCAGGCCTCCGCCTGGAGTACCGCTACCTAGGGGGTGGGCTATGGTAGCCAGCCCCTGGCGCCGCCTGGTGGCCTCGGTGGTGGACAGCCTCCTCCTCATCCCCCTCTCCTTCCTCTTAGCCCGGCTGGCCGGGGCCGACCCCCTGAACGCCACCCCCCTCCAGGACCTCCTCTTCAACTGGATGCCCAGCTGGGCCTACTTCACCCTCTTCACCGCCTACCTCGAGGCCACCCCGGGGAAGATGCTCCTGGGGCTTAAGGTGGTGCGGGAAGACGGCAAGCCCATGGACCTCCTCACCGCCTTCTTAAGGGAGGTGGTGGGCAAGACCCTCTCCACCCTGCCCCTAGGCCTCGGCTACCTCTGGGCCTTCTTCCACCCAAAGCGCCAGGCCTGGCACGACCTCATCGCGGACACCCTGGTGGTCAGGGCGGGGGAAGGCGAAGCCGCACCACCCTCCAGCGGAGGCCCTGCCGCTCCATGACCAGGCCCGTGGAGGGGTCCTCGGGGTGGTGGACGAAGACCCGCCCCAGGCCCTCCCACCTAAGCCGCCACTTCCGGGCCTCCTCCGGAGGGGCCTCCCCTGGCTCCATCCCCGTGCCCAAGGCCGCCAGGCCCTCGGGGGTGAGAAGGGCGTCGGCGAGGGTGTTCACCATCCCCATGGCGAAGAGGAGGCCGAGCCCGGCAAAAGGGTCTTGGGTCTTCCCCATCTCCTTCACCAGGGCCGCGTTGAGATCGGCCTTCAGGGCCTCCCGCACCCGGGGGAAGTCCACGTAGCGCTCCAGGGCCTGGGGGTCCTGCCGCTCCACCGCCTGGGCCAATCCCCTTAGGGCCAGGTAGGGAGCGGCAAAGAAAGCCCCCACCCCCAAAAGGACCAACACCCCCGCGAGAAAAAGGTACCGTTTCACAGGGACCAGGGTACCCTTTCCCAGAGGCTCCCCCGGTGAGGTTTGCACCGGCTAGAGGATCCGCTTTCCAAGAAGGCTTAGGGCCAGGCCCACCATCATCTCCGCGGTGCGGTTCCGCTCGTCCAGAACGGGGTTCACCTCCACCAGATCCAGGCTTTTCACCCGGCCCGACTCCGCCAGGATCTCCATGAGGAGGTGGGCCTCCCGGTAGGAAAGCCCCCCGGGCACGGGGGTGCCCACCCCGGGGGCTAAGGCGGGGTCCAGGACGTCCGCGTCTAAGGAGACGTGGAGGGAGAGGCCCTCCAGGTGGGCCAGGGCCTCCTCGGCGATGCGGGCGACCCCCAGGCGGTCCACCTCGTGCATGGTGTAGACCTTCACCCCCTGCTCCCTAAGCAGGCGGGCCTCCCCGGGGTCCACGCTCCGCACCCCGATGAGGACGATGTCCTTGGGGTCCACCGCGGCGAAGGCCTCCACCAGCCGGGGATGCCCAAGGCCCGAGAGGACCGCCAGGGGCATCCCGTGGATGTTCCCCGAGGGGCTCGTCTCGGGGGTGTTGAAGTCCGCGTGGGCGTCCACCCAGAGCACCCCCACCCGCCCCCGGGCCACCCCGGAGACGGAGCCCATGCTCAAGGAGTGGTCGCCCCCTAAGACGATGGGAAAGACCCCTTCGGGGAGGGCGCGGAGCCTCTCTTTGAGCTCCAGGGCCGCCTGGCGGATCTCCTCCAGGTAGGCCATGCCCCCCCTGCGGCGCAGGGTCTCCGCCAGGGGGACCCGGACATCCCCCAGGTCCTCCACCCAAAACCCCAAGGCCTCGAGGCCCTCCAGAAGCCTGGCGTAGCGCAGGGCGGAAGGCCCCATGTCCACCCCACGCCGCCCCGCCCCCAGGTCCATGGGCACGCCCAAGATGGCCACCCGGTCCATGCGGGCTATGGTAGCAGAAACCCCTTTGCACCGCTTGGGAAGTTTATGCCCCTAGGAAAAGGGCGCCCTTCGCGCTACACTTATAAGGATGGAGCACCGCGAGGTGATGAGCATCAATCTGGCCCGCCTCCTAAAGGAGGGGGGAACGGTCCGCGCCTCGGGGGTGGTGAGGGAAGCTTTTCTGGTGGGCGAAGAGCGCTTTCCCCTGGAAGGGGAGGCCACCTGGCAGGTTTCCGTCTCCTCCGTGGGCGGGGACGAGTACTGGCTTTCGGGAGAGGTGAAGGGCGTGGCCCTCATGGAGTGCCGCCGCTGCCTGAAGCCCACCCCCACCCCCATCCACGCCTACTTCCAGCACATGCTCCGCTACGAGCAGGGCCTCGAGGCCGTGGCCTTCCACGAGGAAGCGGAGGACGAGTACTACGCCTTCGGCAAGCCGGACCTAGACCTCCTCCCCTTCCTCACCGAGGCCTTCGTCACCGAGATGCCCTACACCGTCTTGTGCCAGGAGGGGTGCAAGGGGCTTTGCCCGGTGTGCGGGGCGGACCGCAACCTGGTGGACTGCGGGCACGAGGAAGAAGGCTTCCACCCCTTCACCGCTCTCAAGAACCTTCTTCCCGAACTCTAGGGGGTCTGCTATACTGCTTGGGGTTTAGGGGCCCTTGGGCCCCTTGTTGGAGGATAGGAGATGGCCAAGCACCCTGTACCCAAGAAGAAGACCTCTAAGGCCCGGCGCGACGCCCGCCGGAGCCACCACGCCCTCACCCCCCCGACCCTGGTCCCCTGCCCCGAGTGCAAGGCGATGAAGCCCCCGCACACCGTCTGCCCCGAGTGCGGGTACTACGACGGGCGGAAGGTCCTGGAGGTCTAGGCCTTCACGCCCCCAAGGCGCCCCACACCGGTGGGGCGCCTTCTTTGTCCCAAAACCCGCCCCTTATGGGCCTCTCCTTCCCAAACTTGGACGGTTGGGTATAGTAAAGCCCATGACGGGAGGGAGAGGATGAGCGGCATCCTGGCCCTGGGGGCCTACGCCCCGGAGAGGGTCATGCGCAACGAGGAGTTTGAGGCCTACCTGGACACCTCCGACGAGTGGATCGTCACCCGCACGGGCATCCGCGAGCGCCGCATCGCCGCGGAGGACGAGTACACCTCGGACCTGGCCTTCAAGGCGGTGGAAGACCTCCTGAAGCGCCACCCGGGCGCCCTGGAGGGGGTGGAGGGGGTCATCGTGGCCACCAACACCCCGGACGCCCTCTTCCCCGACACCGCCGCTTTGGTCCAGGCCCGCTTCGGCCTGAACGCCTTCGCCTACGACCTTCTTGCGGGCTGCCCCGGCTGGCTCTACGGCCTGGCCCAGGCCCACGCCCTGGTGGAGGCGGGCCTGGCCCGGAAGGTCCTGGTGGTGGGGGCGGAGGCCCTCTCCAAGATCCTGGACTGGAACGACCGCGCCACCGCCGTGCTCTTCGGGGACGGGGGAGGTGCGGCGGTGGTGGGGCCCGTGAGGGAAGGGTTCGGCTTCCGCTCCTTCGTGCTGGGGGCAGACGGAAGCGGGGCTAAGGAGCTCTACCACACCTGCGTGGCCCCCAGGCTCCCAGACGGCACCAGCATGAAAAACCGGCTCTACATGAACGGCCGGGAGGTCTTCAAGTTCGCGGTGCGGGTGATGAACACCGCCACCCTCGAGGCCATAGAGAAGGCCGGGCTCACCCCGGAAGACATCAAGGCCTTCGTGCCCCACCAGGCCAACCTGCGCATCATCGACGCCGCCCGGGAAAGGCTCGGCCTCTCCTGGGAGCGGGTGGTGGTGAACGTGGACCGCTACGGCAACACCTCCACCGCCTCCATCCCCTTGGCCCTGAAGGAGGCGGTGGACGACGGGCGCATCCGGGAGGGGGACCACGTCCTTCTGGTGTCCTTTGGGGCCGGGCTCACCTGGGCCGCGGCCGTCCTCACCTGGGGAGGGGCCTGATGTACGCCGCGCTCTTCCCCGGCCAGGGCTCGCAGAGGGTGGGGATGGGCCAGGGCCTTTACCGGGCCTCCCCTGCCGCCCGGGAGGTGCTGGACCGGGCCGAGGCCGCCCTCCCCGGCCTCCTCAAGCTCATGTGGGAAGGCCCCGAGGAGGAGCTCCGCCTTACGGAAAACCAGCAGCCCGCCCTCCTCGCCGTGGGCTACGCCGCCTACCGGGCCTTTCTGGAAAGGGGAGGGCCCCCGCCCCACCTGGCCGCGGGGCACTCCTTAGGGGAGTGGACGGCCCTGGTGGCGGCGGAGGCCCTGGGGCTGGAAGACGCCCTTCGGCTCGTGCGCCTACGGGGGCGGTACATGCAGGAGGCCGTGCCCCCTGGCCGGGGGGCCATGGCCGCGGTGCTGAAGCTTCCCCTGGAGGGGATCAAGAAGGCCCTGGAGGGCCTTTCCGGGGTGGAGGTCGCCAACCTGAACGCCCCGGAACAGACGGTGATCTCGGGGCTAAAAGAGGCCGTGGAGGAGGCGGCGGAGCGGCTTAAGGCCTTAAGGGCCCGGGTGGTCTTCCTGCCCGTCTCCGCCCCCTTCCACTCCTCCCTCATGGAGCCCGCCAAAGCCCGGCTCGCGGAGGACCTGAAAGGGGTGCCCTTCTGGAAGCCCCGCTTCCCCGTCTACTCCAACGTCACCGCAAGGCCCGAGGAGGACCCCGAGCGCATCAAGGCCCTCCTCCTGGAGCAGATCACCCACCCCGTGCGCTGGGTGGAGATCCTGAAGGACATGGAGGCGCGGGGCCTAAGGCGGTTTTTGGAGTTCGGCCCGGGGGAGGTCCTAAAGGGCCTCGTGGCCCGCACCCTGGAAGGGGCCGAGGCCCTGAGCGTGGGGGAACCGGAAGACCTGGAAAAGGCCAAGGAGGTGGCGGATGCGTAAAGCGCTCATCACGGGGGCCAGCCGGGGCATCGGCCGGGCCATCGCCTTGAGGCTTGCCCGGGAAGGCTTTGCCCTGGCGATCCACTACGGCAAGAACCGGGAAAAGGCGGAGGAGGTGGCCGAGGAGGCCCGCCGCCTGGGAAGCCCCTTGGTGGCGGTCCTGGGGGCCAACCTCCTGGAAGCGGAGGCGGCGAGCGCTTTAGTCCACCAGGCGGCGGAGGCCCTCGGGGGCCTGGACACCCTGGTGAACAACGCCGGGATCACCCGGGACACCCTTCTCGTGCGCATGAAGGACGAGGACTGGGAGGCGGTCCTCGAGGCCAACCTCTCCTCCGCCTTCCGCACCACCCGGGAGGCGGTGAAGCTCATGATGAAGGCCCGCTTCGGCCGCATCGTGAACATCGCCAGCGTGGTGGGCCTTCTCGGAAACCCGGGCCAGGCCAACTACGTGGCCTCCAAGGCCGGGCTCATCGGCTTCACCCGGGCCGTGGCCAAGGAGTACGCCGCCCGGGGCATCACCGTGAACGCGGTGGCCCCCGGCTTCATCGAGACGGAAATGACGGAAGGCCTCCCTGAGGAGGTGAAGAAGGCCTACCTGGCCCAGATCCCCGCAGGCCGCTTCGGGAAACCGGAGGAGGTGGCGGAGGTGGTGGCCTTCTTGGTCTCCGAGGCCGCGGGCTACGTGAACGGGCAGACGATCTGCGTGGACGGGGGGCTTGCGCCCCACTAGTGATAGAATCCCTCGCGGGAGGTTTCGCATGAGCGAGCAGGAGATCTTTGAAAAGGTGAAGGCGGTTATCGCGGACAAGCTCTCCGTGGAGCCGGAGAAGGTGACCCTCGAGGCCCGCTTCATTGAGGACCTGGGGGCGGACAGCCTGGACACGGTGGAGCTCATCATGGGCCTGGAGGACGAGTTCGGCCTGGAGATCTCCGACGAGGAAGCGGAAAAGATCCGCACCGTCAAGGACGCGGTGGAGTACATCAAGGCCAAGCTGGGCTAAAGGCTTGGCCCCTTAGGGCCCCCGCCCTAGGGTGGGGGCCTAACCCTTTTGGCCCTAGGGGGGCTGGTATACTACCCCCATGCGCCGCGCGGTCATCACCGGGCTTGGGCCCCTCACCCCCATCGGGCTTGGAGCCGAAGCCTTCCACAAGGCCCAGCTTGCGGGGCAAAGCGGGGTCCGCCGCATCACCCGCTTTGACGCCTCCAGCCTCCCCGTGCAGATCGCCGCGGAGGTGGACGTCAACCCCGAGGACTACCTGGACAAAAAGGAACTGAGGCGCCTGGACCGGTTCGTCCAGTACGCCCTCATCGCCGCGGAGCTGGCCCTTAAGGACGCGGGGCTGGAGCCGGAAAAGCTCAACCCCGAGCGGGTGGGCACCCTGGTGGGCACGGGGATCGGGGGGATGGAGACCTGGGAGGCCCAGAGCAAGGTCTTCCTGGAAAAGGGGCCAAACCGCATCAGCCCCTTCTTCATCCCCATGATGATCGCCAACATGGCCTCGGCCCACATCGCCATGCGCTACGGCTTCCACGGGCCCTCCTCCACCGTGGTCACCGCCTGCGCCACGGGCTCGGACGCCATCGGAAACGCCCTGAGGATGATCCAGCTGGGCGAGGCGGACATCGTCCTCGCCGGGGGCACGGAGGCCGCCATCACCCCCATGGCCATCGGGGCCTTCGGGGTGATGCGGGCCCTTTCCACCCGGAACGAGGAACCCGAGAAGGCCAGCCGCCCCTTCACCCGCTCCCGGGACGGGTTCGTGATGGGCGAGGGGGCGGGGGTTCTGGTGGTGGAGGAGTACGAGCACGCGAAGCGTAGGGGGGCCCGGATCTACGCCGAGCTCATCGGCTTTGGCCGGAGCGCCGACGCCCACCACATCACCGAGCCCCACCCCGAGGGCCTGGGGGCGGCCTTGGCCATGGAAAGGGCCTTAAAGGACGCCGGGGTGGCCCCGGAGCAGGTGGGCTACATCAACGCCCACGGCACCTCCACCCCCGTGGGGGACCGGGCGGAGGTCTTGGCCATCAAGCGGGTCTTCGGGGACCACGCCAGAAGGCTCATGGTCTCCAGCACCAAGAGCATGATCGGCCACCTCCTGGGGGCGGCGGGGGCGGTGGAGGCCATCGCCACGGTGCAGGCCCTCCACCATGGGGTCATCCCCCCCACCCTCAACCTCGAGGACCCCGACCCCGAGCTGGACCTGGACTTCGTCCCCTTCACCCCCAGGGAGGCCAAGGTGGACTACGCCCTCTCCAACTCCTTCGCCTTCGGCGGGCAGAACGCGGTCCTCCTCTTCAAGAGGGTCTGATGCTCTTTCCCCGGGAAAGGCTTCTGGAACTGGAAGAGCGCCTCGCCCCCTACGCCCAAAAGGCCAAGGACACCCGGGGGCGGGCCCACCCGGAGCCCGAATCCCCCTACCGCACCCCCTACCAGAAGGACCGGGACCGCATCCTCCACACCACCGCCTTCCGCCGCCTGGAGTACAAGACCCAGGTCTTCCCCAACTGGGCCGGGGACTACTACCGCACCCGGCTCACCCACACCCTGGAGGTGGTGCAGGTGGCCCGGTCCATCGCCCGGGCCCTCGGCCTCAACGAGGACCTCACGGAGGCCATCGCCCTCTCCCACGACCTGGGCCACCCCCCCTTCGGCCACACGGGGGAGAAGGTCCTGGACGAGCTCATGCGGGACCACGGGGGGTTTGAGCACAACGCCCAGGCCCTAAGGATCCTCACCCACCTGGAGGTGCGCTACCCCGGCTTCCGGGGTCTGAACCTCACCCACGAGGTCCTGGAGGGGATCGCCACCCACGAGACCCCCTATGCCCCAGGCTTTAAGCCCGCTTACCAGGGGCAGGGGACCCTCGAGGCCCAGGTGGTGGACCTCTCCGACGCCATCGCCTACGCGGCCCACGACCTGGACGATGGGCTTAGGAGCGGCCTCCTAAACCCTAAGGAGCTCCAGGAGGTGCCTTTCCTGAAGGCCCTGGCCCAAGAGGCGGGGGTGAGGCTGGAAGGGATGGAGGAGCTTTCCCGGCGCATCCTTATTCGGGAACTCCTGGGGCTTCTCATCACCGACGCCACCCTGGCCACCCACCGGCGGGTGGAGGCCGCAGGGGTAAAGAGCGCGGAGGAGGTGCGCCGCCACCCACGAAGGCTCGCCGGGCTTTCCGAGGAGGTGGAGGGGCACCACAGGGCCCTCAAGGCCTTCCTGATGGAACGGCTCTACCGCCACCCCGAGGTCTTACGGGAAAGGCGCAAGGCGGAAGCGGTGCTGGAGGGGCTTTTCAAGGCCTACACCGAGGCCCCCGAACTCCTCCCCCGCCATGTCCAGGAGCGGATCGGGGAGGAGGGCCTATACCGGGCGGTCTGCGACTACCTGGCGGGGATGACGGACCGCTTCGCCCTGGAGGAATACCGCAGGCTCTCACCCTAGGCCCCTCCAGGAGGCGTAGACTGATAAGGTGAAACCCGTAGACTGGTCTAGCCTTTTCGGCCAAGGGGCGGAAAGGATCCAGGCCTCCACCATCCGGGAGCTCCTCAAGCTCACCCAAAGGCCCGGGATCCTCAGCTTCGCCGGGGGGCTTCCCGCCCCCGAGCTCTTCCCCAAGGAGGAGGCGGCGGAGGCCGCGGCCAAGCTCCTACGGGAGCGGGGGGAGGTGGCCCTCCAGTACGGCCCCACGGAGGGGTACGCCCCCCTAAGGGCCTTCGTGGGGGCGTGGCTCGGGGTGGACCCCGAGGAGGTCCTCATCACCACGGGAAGCCAGCAAGCCCTGGACCTCCTGGGCAAGGTCTTCCTGGAGGAGGGAAGCCCCGTGCTCCTAGAGGCCCCAAGCTACCTGGGGGCCATCCAGGCCTTCCGGGCCTACGGGCCGAGGTTCCTCACCGTGCCCACGGGGGAGGAGGGTCCGGACCTCGAGGCCCTAAGGGAAGCCCTCTTGCGGGAGCGGCCCCGCTTCCTCTACCTCATCCCCTCCTTCCAGAACCCCGCCTCCGGCCTCATGCCCCTCGCCAAACGGCAAAAGCTTCTGGAGCTGGTCATGGAGGCGGGCGTGGTGGTGGTAGAGGACGACGCCTACCGGGAGCTTTACTTCGGGGAGAGGCGCCTTCCAAGCCTCTTTGAGCTGGCCCGGAGCGCGGGGTACGAGGGGGTCATCTACCTCTCCAGCTTCTCCAAGATCCTGGCCCCAGGCCTCCGGGTGGCCTTCGCCGTGGCCCCCAAGGAGGCCCTAAAGAAGCTGGTCCAGGCCAAGCAGGGGGTGGACCTGCACACCCCCACCCTCAATCAGATGCTGGTCCTAGAGCTCCTCAAGGAGGACCTTCCCGCCCGCCTGGAACGGGTGCGCCAGGTGTACCGCGAGAAAGCCCAGGCCATGCTGGAGGCCCTGGACAGCGCCATGCCCCAAGGGGTGCGCTACACCCGGCCCCAGGGTGGGATGTTCGTGTGGATGGAGCTCCCCGAGGGGGTTTCGTCTGAGGAGCTATTCCAAAAGGCCATCGCCGAAGGGGTGGCCTTCGTGCCCGGAGGGCCCTTCTTCGCAAACGGGGGCGGGGAGAACACCCTAAGGCTCTCCTACGCCACCATGGACCGGGCGCGGATCCAGGAGGGGGTTAAGCGGCTTGCCCGGGCCCTGGAGAGCCTTCTGCCCCTGAAGGCTCGCTAATAGAAGAGGAGGGGCTCCCGCCCTCTTAGGCTATCCACCAGGGCATCAAAGAACTCCTCCCCGGCCCGAAGGGTGGCCTCCCGGTCCAGAAAGAGTTGGGGGGTGCGGGTGTCCACTTCCAGGACCCAGTGGGCCTCAATAAGCCCCTGGACCCAAAGGGGTGGGCGCCGGACGCTCAGGCGGACGAGGTGTTCTTTAAAGCGCCGGTAACTTTCCTGCCAGGAATCCCCGGAAGGCTTCTCCGCCACACCCCCCGAGCTTTTTCCAGAAGCGCCGTAGTCCAGGACCACCACATAACCGATGACCACCTCCGGGTACAGGATCTGCACCGAGGAAACCTCCCCGATGAGTTCGTCTATGCGGTTAGGCAGAGAGCCCTGGGGATTGCCCAAAACAGACTTCAGGGAAAGGAGGAGACGGGGTTTTTCCCCGGGCTTCTGGACCAGCCCCCTTTCCCGGGGACCTCGAGGCAAAAGGGGAGCCAGGAGGGCCACATCCCAGCTCTTTACCCGGCCAAACCCCTTCACCCCCACCTCCCCCCGGCTCCCCCCGAGAAGCCCCTTAAGCCCCCGGGCCTCGAGGCGGGCGATGCAGTAGTCCGCCAAAAGGTCCCAACGCCGCCTATCCTGGGAAGGCCGGTTCAACCCATCCCGGAGGGCGGCTTCCAGGGCCTGTGCCAGGTCCAAGGTTCACTCTCCCTTTGAGGGTTCTCCGGGAAGCACGCTTAAGACCCCACCCAACCCCTCCGATGCAAACCGCTTCTCCGCCAGCTTGGCGTAGCGGGGCACCAGCTCCACCCCCACCCCCACCCGCCCCAGGCGGGCCGCGGCCAGGAGGGTGGTGCCGGTGCCCGCGAAGGGGTCAAGCACCAGGTCCCCCGCGAAGCTGAACATGCGCACCAGGCGCTCCGCCAGCTCCAGGGGGAAGGGGGCGGGGTGGGAACGAGTGGACTCCCCGGGAATGTCGTCCCATATCTGCCGGAAGAGCGTGGGGAAGAGGTCTTTGGGGATGCGGCTCCTCTCCCTCTGCTCCGGCGTGGGCTTGCGGTAGCCCGGCTTGCGCTGCATGAGAATGTACTCCACTTCCGTCTTGACGATGCCCCCGGGCTCGTAGGGCTTGCCCAGGTAGAAGCCCCGGCCCTCGGCCTCGGTCTTGGCGTTGGTCTTCTTGTGCCACAGGATGGGGTTCAGGTTCTCAAAGCCCAGCCTGCGGCAGCGCACCTGGATGTCCGCGTGCAGGGGCATGACCAGGTGGCGGCCGAAGCGCCTCCGGGGGAGGGCCACGTCCCCCACCACCACCACCAGCCGCCCCCCGGGGAGGAGGAGGCGGTAGGCCTCCCGCCAAACCTTGTCCAACTCGTCCAAGAAGGCCTCGTAGTCCTCCAGGTGGCCGAGCTGCCCCGGGGCGTCCTCGTAGCGCTTCAGGGTCCAGTAGGGGGGCGAGGTGAGGATGAGCCCGAAGGAGGCCTCGGGCAGGGCCTTCAGCACCTCGCGGGCGTCGCCCACGTAAAGGCGGTGCAGGGCACCAGGGGAGGATTCTGGCTGGACAGGAAGAGCCAGCATGTGGCCCCGATTATACCCTTTCCAGCACCAGCCCTTCCGGCCACACCCCCCCCAGGGCCTCCCAGGCCCGGACCATATCCTGAGGAACGGGGGCCCGGAACTCCAGGATGCGCCCCGTGCGGGGGTGGGGCAGGCGGAGCTCGTAGGCGTGGAGGGCCTGGCGGGGGATGTGGGGGCTTTTCCTCCCGTAGAGCTCGTCCCCCAGGATGGGGGCGCGGAGGTGCTTCAGGTGCACCCGGATCTGGTGGGTGCGCCCGGTGTGGGGCCGGGCCTCCACCAGGGCGTAGGGCCCCTGGGTGGCGAGAAGGGCGATGTCCGTCTCCGCGTACCGGGCGGCGATCCCCCCCACGTGCATCCGGTGCCGCTCCACCGGGTGGCGGCCGATGGGGGCGATGAGGGTCCCCTCCTTGGGGTGGCCCTCGGTGAGGGCCAGGTAGCGCTTGAAGACCAGGCGGTCGCGGAAGGCCCGGGCCAGGGCCTCGAGGGCCCCCCCGTGCTTGGCCACCACCAGGACCCCGCTGGTGTCCTTGTCCAGGCGGTGGACGATGCCGGGCCGCACCCGTTCAGGGGGCTCGGCCTCCTCCACCTGGTAGTACCGGCCCAGAAGGGCGTTCACCACCGTGCCCGTGTAGACCCCGGGGGCCGGGTGGGTGAGGAGGCCCGGGGGCTTATTCAGGACCAGCATGTCCTCGTCCTCGTAGAGGACGGGGATGGAGAGGTCCTCCGGCACCACCATGGGCTTCTCCTCCGGAGGCTCCACCAAGACCTCCTCCCCCTTAAGCCGGTAGGCGGGCTTTTCCACCACCTTCTCCCCCACCCGCACCCGGCCCTCGGCGATCCAGGCCTGGGCCCGGGCCCGGCTCACCCCTAGGGCCTCGGCCACGGCCTGGTCCAGCCGGACGCCTTCTTTACGAAAGCGCACCACGAAGACCCATTGTAGCCCCCCTCGGGCGCCCAACGTGCCGACAGCCTTCTGGGGCCCCCGCCGAAGCTTGCGCTTCGGCGGGGTACCTAAAAGCTGTGCTCCTCCCCTGGGAAAGCCCCTTGGCGCACCTCCTCCGCGTAGCGCTGGAGGGCCTCCCGGATGAGCTTCCCCCCCTCCAGGTAGCGCTTGACGAAGCGGGGCTTGAACTCGCCGTAAAGCCCCACCACGTCGTGGAAGACCAGCACCTGGGCGTCGGTGTGGGGCCCGGCCCCTATGCCTACGGTGTGCACCGAAAGCCTCTCGGTGATCTCCTTGGCGAGAAAGGCCGGGACCATCTCCAGGACCACCCCGTAGGCCCCGGCGGCCTCGAGGGCCAAGGCCCCTTTAAGGATCCGCTCCGCCTCCTCGGGGCGCTTCCCCTGGAGCTTAAACCCCCCAAGCTGGCTTGCCGTCTGGGGGGTGAGGCCCACGTGGCCCATCACCGGCACCCCGGCCCGGGTGAGCCCCTGGACGATCTCCGCCACCTCCTCGCCCCCCTCCAGCTTCACCGCGTCCGCCCCGCCCTCTTTCAGAAGCCTTTCCGCGGCGGAAAGGGCCCGGTCCAAGGTGGCGTAGGAGAGGTAGGGAAGGTCGGCCACCAAAAAGGTCTCCGGAGCCCCCCGGCGGGCGGCCTTGGTGTGGTGGAGGATCTCCTCCAGGGTCACGGGCACCGTGGAGGGGTAGCCCAGGACCACCATCCCCAGGGAGTCCCCCACCAGGATGGCGTCCACCCTCGCCTCCTCCGCCAGGCGGGCCGTGGGGTAGTCGTAGGCCGTGAGGTACACGAGGCGCTTCCCCTTGGCGTGGCGGAACTCCTTCACCGTCCTGCGCACGGGTCTATCATAAGGGGGCGTGGACGACCTCACCCTAAGGCCCAAAACCCTGGACGAGTACGTGGGGCAGAGGCGGCTCAAGGAGAAGCTCAGGGTCTACCTGGAAGCCGCCAAAGCCCGGGGCGAACCCCTAGAGCACCTCCTCCTCTTCGGCCCCCCGGGCCTGGGGAAGACCACCCTGGCCCACGTCATCGCCCATGAACTGGGGGTCAAGCTCCACATCACCTCGGGGCCGGCCATTGAGAAGCCGGGGGACCTGGCGGCCATCCTGGCCAACACCCTGGAGGAGGGGGACATCCTCTTCATCGACGAGATCCACCGCCTAAGCCGCCAGGCGGAGGAGCACCTCTACCCCGCCATGGAGGAGTTCCGCATGGACATCGTCATCGGCCAGGGACCGGCGGCGAGGAGCATAAGGCTGGACCTCCCCCGCTTCACCCTCATCGGGGCCACCACCCGCCCGGGCCTCATCACCGCGCCCCTAAGGAGCCGCTTCGGCATCGTGGAGCACCTGGAGTACTACAGCCTGGAGGAGCTTTCGGAAGGGATCCGGCGGGACGCCCGCCTTCTCGGGGTGGGCATCACGGAGGAGGCCGCCCTGGAGATCGCCCGCCGGAGCCGGGGCACCATGCGCATCGCCAAAAGGCTCTTCCGCCGGGTGCGGGACTTCGCCCAGGTGGCGAAGGAGGAGACCATCACCCGGGAAAGGGCCCTCCTCGCCCTCGAGGCCTTGGGCCTGGACGAGCTGGGCCTGGAACGGCGGGACCGGGAGATCCTGGAGGTCCTCATCCTCCGCTTCGGCGGGGGGCCGGTGGGGCTTTCCACCCTGGCCACCGCCCTCTCGGAGGACCCGGGCACCCTGGAGGAGGTCTACGAGCCCTACCTCATCCAGCAAGGCCTTCTAAAACGCACCCCCAGGGGCCGCATGGCCACGGAGAAGGCCTACCGCCACCTGGGCTTCCCCCCACCGGTGGAGCCCCTCTTAGAGCCATGATCCGGGCCACCCTGGAAGAGCTGGACCTGGGCGAACTCCTCAAGGCCCTGGAAGCGAACCGCAAGAACGCGGTGGTCACCTTCCAGGGGAGGATTTACGGCCGGGTCCACCTCCTCGGGGGGCGCATCCTCTACGCCCGCACGGAGCCGGGGCCCCACCTGGGGGAGTACCTGGTGCGGCTCGGCCACCTCTCCTTGGAAGAGGTGCAGGAGCTGGTGGAGCGCCAGGGGCGGGAGAACCCGGGCACCCCCTTGGGGGCCCTGGCCCTGGAGCTCGGGCTCATCGGGGAGGAGGAGCTCAAGGAGGCCCTCTGGGCCCAGGTCCTGGAGGCCCTGGCCACCCTTCTTGGGGAAAAGGAGGGGGAGATCCTGGCCGAGCCCTTCACCGAGGGAAGCCAGGTGGCCCTGCCCGAGACCCTGGATACGGGCGCGGCCCTCATGGAGGCGGCCCGCAGGCTGGACGAGTGGCGCCGGGGCCAGGTGGACCCGGACGCGGTCTTCCAGCTTTCCGGCGACCCCACCCGCCACCCCCTCACCCCCGAGGCCTGGGCGGTGCTGGAGCAGCTGGACGGGGTGCGGCGGGCCCGGAGCGTGGCCCTCCTCTCCGGCCTCCCCGAGGAGGAGGTCTACCACCTCCTCTACGAGCTTCTGGGCCGGGGGCTCATCCGCCCCTCCGCCCTGGCCCCCGAGGACCCCTTGGTCCTGGTCCTGGCGGAAAGCGGGGTGGTGCGGAGGCTTCTCCTCTACCTCCTGGAGGCCCACCGCTTCCGCGTACAGCTCGCCAAGGACCTGGAGATGGCCCTGCGCCTCCTCAAGGAAAGGCCCAAGGGCATCATCCTCCAGGGGGAAAGGGCCTTGGAGGCCGCCCGCCGCATCCGGGCCCTGCCCGAAGGGCGGCTCGCCTCCCTCTACCTGGTGAGCGAAACCCCCCCGGGCCTCCTCTTCCGGCCCCTCAGGGTCCTGCACCTACCCAAGCCCTTAAGGAGCCAGGAGGTCCTAAAGGCCCTCGCCCCCTTGAGGGGAGGGACCTAGGACAGGCGCCCTAGACCTTTTTCCTGGGGCCCCCGGCGAAGCGTTTGCTTCGGGGGGGTACTTAGTTCAACCGCCTCCCCCCCTGGAGCAGGGCCCGGGCCCGCTCCAGGTAGGCGGAAAGGGCCGCGTGCCACTCGTCCGTGGGGTGGAGGTACGGGAGAACGGCCTGGGCCCTGGCCACCATCTCCTCGGGGTGGCGGTAGCCCAGCTGGGCCAGGGTGTCCACCACCATCTCCTGGGCCGCGGTCCAGTCGCGGCTCCCTTCGTCCGCGGCCTCCGCCGCGCGCCGGTAGTGCTCCAGGGCCTCCTCCAGGTGCATGAGGTCGTAGGCGATGTGCCCGAGCACCAGCTCCCCCTGGGCCAAGGCCCCTTCCGCTATGGCCCTCCTTGCCTCCTCCTCCGCCTCCCCGTAGCGGCCCTGGCGGTACAGGGCCTCGGCCAGGTCCGCCCGGGCGGAGGCCCGGTAGGGGTAGCCCTCCTCCTTCAGAAGGGCCCGGAGGTGCTCCTCGGCCTCGAGGTAGGCCCCCTGGTCCAAGGCCGCCACCCCCATCTCGTGGAGCACGTAGGGCCTCTCCCCGGGCTCCGCCCGCCTTAGGGCCTCCCGGAAGCTCTCCATGGCCTCCGCGTAGCGCCCAAGCTGGAGGAGGGCCTGGCCCTTCACCAAGGGGGTGCCGTAGGCCCTGTGGCCGCTTTCCTCCTCCAGCTCCAGGGCCTTGCCGATGGCCTCCAGGGCCAGGGTGGGGTTCCCCAGGAGGAGGTGGGCCCGGGCCAGGAGGTAGTGGCGGGTGGCCCCGTCCTCCGGGCCCTCCTCCCCTACCGCCTCCTCCGCCTCCTTCAAGGCCAGAAGGGCCCTTTCGCCCTCCCCCGCCTCCAGCCACATGGCGGCCGCGTCCAGAAGGAGCCAGTAGCGCTCGAGGCCCAGGGCGATCCCCGCCCCCTCCTCGTAGGCAAGGGCGGCCTCCCCAAAGCGCCCCAGGCGCTCCAAGGCCCTGCCCTTAAGCCCCTCCGCCCGCCAGGCCAGGAAGGCGGGGAGGCCCTCCTTCAGGGTCCTTAGGACCTCCTCAAACCGGCCCAGGTAGAAGAGGGCCTGGGCCTGGTGGTAGCGGGCCCGGGGGTCCTCCGTGGGGAGGAAAAGGGGGAGGACCTCCCGCTCCGAGCGGCCCTCGAGGGCCAGAAGCTCGGCCAGAAGGGCCCGGTAAAGGGGCAGGTGCTCCACCCCCCCAAGCTCGTAGGCCTCCTCCAGGGCCTGGTGGGCCCGCTCCAGACCCTCCTCCCCGTAGAGGCTGTGGACCTCGGCCAGGAGGAGAAGGGCCTCCTTGGCCTCCTCCTTCCGGCCGAAGAGGGCCTTCCGGGTAAGGGCCTCTATGGCCGTCTCGTAGTCGCCGTGGTGTAGGGCCTCCAGGACCCCCATGCCCCCCATCGCGGCTAGAAGGATACCACAGGCCCCAGTCCCTCCCCGCTCCAGGCGTTACCATGGGGAAAGGAGGTTGACCTTGGCCCAGCGCATTAACCCCTTCACCCTGTTCTTCCTGCTCCTCCTCGGCTACCTGGCCTATACGGCCTTCACCGGCCCCCCGGCCCCCACCCTCTCCTACACGGAGTTCCGGGAGCTGGTGCGCCAGGGCCGGGTGGCCCAGGTGACCCTGGAGGAAACCCGCATCCTGGGCGAGCTCAAAGAGCCTGAGCGCTTCCCCACCCCCCAAGGGGAGCGGGTGGCCCGGCGCTTCCAGGTGCCCCTGCCCCCCGCCCAGGTGCAGGACCCCGAGCTCCTGCGCTTCCTGGAGGAAAACGGGGTGCGGATCGTCACCAAGCCCCCTTCCTTCTGGCCCCAGTTCCTCCTCTACGTGGGCCCCACCCTCCTCCTCATCCTCTTCTTCTGGTTCTTCTTCATGCGCGCCCAAGGAGGGGCGGGGCAGGTGATGCAGTTCGGCCAAAGCCGGGCCAAGCTCTACGGCAAGGAAAAGACGGTGAACACCACCTTCAAGGACGTGGCCGGGCACGAGGAGGCCAAGCGGGAACTCATGGAGGTGGTGGACTTCCTCAAAAACCCCAAGAAGTACCTGGAGCTGGGAGCGGAGATCCCCAAGGGGGTGCTCCTGGTGGGCCCTCCGGGCACGGGCAAGACCCTCCTGGCCCGGGCGGTGGCGGGGGAGGCGGGGGTGCCCTTCTTCTCCGTCTCCGCCAGCGAGTTCATGGAGATGTTCGTGGGCGTGGGGGCCAGCCGGGTGCGGAGCCTCTTTGAGGACGCCCGGCGGAACGCCCCCAGCATCATCTTCATTGACGAGCTGGACTCCATCGGAAGGAAGCGGGGGGCCGGCATCGGCGGCGGACACGACGAAAGGGAGCAGACCCTGAACCAGATCCTCTCGGAGATGGACGGGTTTGAGAAGGACACCTCGGTCATCGTCCTCGCCGCCACCAACCGCCCGGACATCCTGGACCCCGCCCTCCTCCGCCCGGGCCGGTTTGACCGGCAGGTGGTGGTGGGCCTGCCCGCCTTGGAGGAAAGGAAGGAGATCCTCCTGGTGCACATGCGGAACAAGCCCATCGCCGAGGACGTGGACCCCTTGGAGCTCGCCCACCTCACCCCCGGCTTCTCCGGGGCCGACCTCAAGAACCTGGTGAACGAGGCCGCCCTGCTCGCCGCCCGCGCGGGGGAGAAGAGGATCCGCAAGGAGCACTTCCTAAAGGCCCTGGACAAGATCGTCCTGGGGCTGGAACGGCCCGCCCTCAAGCTCTCCGAGGAGGAGCGGCGGGCGGTGGCCTACCACGAGGCGGGGCACGCGGTGGTGGGGGAGGTGCTGCCCCACGCGGACAAGACGGAAAAGGTCTCCATCGTCCCCCGGGGGATGGCCCTGGGGGCGCGCTGGAGCAAGCCGGAAGAACGGGTCTTGGTCTCCCGGGAGCACCTCATGGACGAGCTTTCCGTGCTCCTGGCGGGCCGGGCCGCGGAGGAGCTCTTCACCGGCACCGTCACCACCGGGGCCCAGGACGATTTCAAGCGGGCCACGGGCCTCGCCAAGCGCATGGTCCTGGACTGGGGCATGGGGGAGCACTTCAAGAACATCGCCTGGGGCTCGGACTCGGGGCCCATCTTCCTGGGGGAGGAGATCGCCAAGAAGAAGGACCACTCCGAGGAAACGGCCCGCCTCATAGACCAGGATATCCGCCAGATCCTGGACGAGGCCTACGCCCGGGCCCGGGAGGTGCTCCTGGCCCACGCGGAGGCCATGCACCGCCTGGCGGAGGAGCTCTTAAGGGAAGAGACCATCCCCGGGGAGCGGGTGCGGGCCATCCTTAAGGAGACCCAGACCGTGCAGCGCTCGGGGGAGGCCTAGGGCTGAAGGGCGAGCTCCAGAAGCCGCCTTAAAAGCTCCGGGTAGCTGACCCCCCCCGCCTGGAAGAGGCGGGGGTACATGCTGGTGGGGGTGAAGCCGGGGATGGTGTTCACCTCGTTCAGGTAGACCTCCCCTTCGGCCAGGAAGAAGTCCACCCGGGCCATGCCCCGGATGCCCAAAACGCGGTAGGCCTTGAGGGCCATCTCCTGGATGGTCTCCGCCGTGCCCGGGTCCAGGGGCGCGGGGATGAGGAGCTCCGCCCGCCCCGGGGTGTACTTGGTCTCGTAATCGTAGAAGGGGGCCTGGTAGCGGATCTCCCCCACGGGGCTGGCCTGGCCGAAGACGTTGCCCAAGACCCCCACCTCCAGCTCCCGCACCCCCCCCAGGGCCTTCTCCACCACCGCCTTGCGGTCGTAGCGGAAGGCCTCGGCCAGGGCTTCCTCCAGCTCCCCGTAATCCTCCGCCCGGCGGACGCCGATGCTGGAGCCGGTGTTGGCGGGCTTCACGAAGTAGGGGGGTTCAAAGGGGATGAGGGGGGTCTCCCCCCGGTAGAGGGCCACCCAGGGGACCACGGGCAGGCCCGCCTGCTGCAGGACCCTTTTGGAGAGGTCCTTGTCCATGCATAGGGCGCTGGCCGCCACCCCCGCCCCCACGTAGGGCTTGCCCAAGAGCTCCAAAAACCCCTGGACCGTCCCGTCCTCCCCGAAGGGCCCGTGGAGGAGGGGGAAGACCACGTCGTAGCGGCCCCAGTCCAAAGGCGGGGGGAAGGGGTGGGGGCCTGTGGGGGCAAGGCCGGCCTCGAGGGCCCTCCTCGCCTCCTCCCCCAGGAGCCAGCGGCCGTCCTTGGCGATGACCGCAAGCTCCGTGGGGAAGGGGATGTGCTCCAGCACCCCCCTGGCGGAGACCAGGGAGACCTCGTGCTCGGGGCTTTTGCCGCCAGCCAGGAGGAGGACGCGCATGGGAAAAGCTTACCCCAGGCGGAGGTCCAGGCCGTTAAAGCGGTCCGCGCAAGGGAGGAGGCCCCGCTCCGCCCAGCAGAGCACCGCCTCCTTGGCCACCTCCAGCACCCTTTCCACCAGGGGCCTTTCCTCCTCGCGGAAGGGGGACAGCACGTAGGCCGCGCCCTCCTCCGGGCGGGGGGGCTTGCCGATGCCGATCCTGAGGCGGTGAAAGGCCCAGGTGCCCAGGGCCTCCCCGATGGAGGCCACCCCCCGGTTTCCCGCAGGCCGCCCCCCGGCCTTTAGGCGGAGGCGGCCCAGAGGGAGGTCCATCTCGTCGTGAACCACCAGGATGCGTTCGGGAGGGATCTTGTAAAAGCGGGCCAGGGGGGCCACCACCTGGCCGGTGAGGTTGTAGTAGGTGAGGGGCTTGAGGAAAAACCCCTTCTCCTCCCCCACCGCCCCTTCCGCCAGGAGGGCCTCCCCCTTCCTGCGAAAGGGGAGGCCCAGCCGGTCCAGGACCATGAAGCCCACGTTGTGCCGGGTATGGGCGTACTCCGGCCCCGGATTCCCCTGGCCCACCACCAAAAACATCCCCGCCTCCTAAAGGAAAGCCCCCGGAGGTCTCCGGGAGGCTTTGGAAGGGCCTAAGCACCCCTTCCTTTGGGGCGCTTGGGCTACTCCTCCTCCTTCTTCCCCTTCTTGATGACCTCGGGCTCGGCCGGGACCTCCTGGGCCTCCGCGGCCAGCTTCTCCACGTCCTCCGGGGGCACCACCGCGGCGATGGTCTCCTCGGGGCTCACCGCCAGCTTCACCCCCTCGGGAAGCTTCAGGTCGGCGGCGTGGAGGCTGTCCCCGATGCCGAGGCCGGAAACGTCCACCTCAATGAACTCGGGGATGTTCCTGGGGGAAACCCGCACCAGGATGTCCCGGTGCACCTCCTGGAGCACCCCGCCCTCCCGCACGCCCACGGGGGTCCCCACAAAGCGCAAGGGGATGTACATCTCCACCGGCTCGTCGGAGAGGACGTAGAAGTCCACGTGCTCGGGGCGGCGCTTGCGCTTGTCCAGGTTCACCTGGCGCACCAGGGTGGGCAGTTCCCCATCGGGGAGCTCCAGGACGATGACGTGGTGGATGGAGGCCTGGCGGAACACCCGGTCAAACTCGGAGAGCTCCACGTACACCTTCTTGTTCAGGGCCTTGTTGTACATCACCCCGGGGAGCTTCCCCGCCCGCCTCAAGGCGGCAGGCTTCTCCCCCTCGCGGTAGTAGGCTTTCAGACGATACTCCATGGCTCCTCCCTAGCCCCCCAAGGGGCACACGGAGAAAAGTGTACCACAACCCTAGATGAGGGCGCTCACGGACTGGTTGGTGTGCACGTGGCGGATGGCCTGGGCCAGGAGTTCCGCGGTGGAGAGGACCGTATAGCCCCCATCCCGCAAGGGGATGGTGTCGGTGAAGACCACCTCCCGGATGGCGGGGTGGGCAAGGTTCTCCCGCGCAGGGCCCACCAGGACGGGGTGGGTGGCGAGGACAATGGCTTCGGGCCGCGCCCCCGCCTGGAGGAGGGCCTCCACCCCCCGGCGGATGGTCCCCCCGGTGGAGACGATGTCGTCCACGATAAGGGGCCTCAGGCCCGCCACCTCCCCGATCACGTAGGTCACGGAGGTTTCCGAAGGGCCGTGCCGGCGCTTGGCCAGCATGGCGAAGGGGAGGCCGAGGCGTTCCGCAAGCCTCCTCGCCTCCTCCGCCCGGCCCGCGTCGGGGGAGACCACCACCGACCCCTCCACCAGGCCCCTTTCCCTCAGGTAGCGGGCGAAGAGGCGCACCGCGGAGAGGTGGTCCACGGGGATGTCAAAGAAGCCCTGGATCTGGGGGGCGTGGAGGTCTATGGCGATAACCCTTTCCACCCCCACCCGCTCCAGGAGGCTCGCCACCAGCTTGGCGCTGATGGGCTCGCGGCCTTCCGTCTGCTTGTCCTGGCGGGCGTAGCCGAAGTAGGGGATGACGGCGTTGATGCGCGCCGCCGAGCTCCTGCGGGCCGCGTCCGCCAGGAGGAGGAGCTCCATGAGGTGGTCGTTCACCGGGGGCGAGGTGGGCTGGATGAGGTAGACGTCCTCCCCGCGCACGCTTTCCAGAAGCCGCACCCTCACCTCCCCGTCGGGAAAGCGCTCCACCAGGGCCTTCCCCAAGGGCACCCCGAGGGCCTCGGCCACGCGCCGGGCCAGGTCGGGGTGGGCGTTCCCCGAAAAGATGCGGATTTCCATGGCCTCCCCCTTTCAGTATAGGAGGGCTTGGGCCAGGAGGCCGAGGCGCCTCGAGGCCGCCTTCAGGAAGGCGCTGAAATCCCCTTCCGCCCCCTCCCCCGCCCCGTCCGTCACCGCCCGCACCAAGGCCATGGGCACCCCGAAGCGCCAGGCGGCGAAGAGGGCCGCCGCCCCTTCCATCTCCACCGCGTGGGCCCCAAACTCCGCCCGGAGGCGCTCCGCCTCCTTCCGGTCGGCCAGGAAGCGGTCCCCCGTGGCCACCACCCCCAGGCGGTGGGGGAGGCCCAGGCGGCTTGCCGCCTCCTTGGCCTTTTGGAGAAGGCGGGGGTCCGAGGGGAAAAGGCGCACCCCGAAGGCGGTCTCCCCCTTTGCCCGGCCGAAGGGGGTGAGGTCCACGTCCCACTGCACCGCCCCTTCCGCCAGGAGGAGGTCCAGAGCTTTTAGGGATGGGTCCAGGGCCCCCGCCACCCCCAGGAAGTAGGCCTCCTCTATGGGAAAGCGGGTGAGGACGTGGGCCACGGCGAGGGCGGCCGCCGCCTTCCCCACCCCCGTCTCGGCCACCAAGACCCCCTCCCCCCGGTGCAGGGGGAGGGGGCCGGAAAGGGGCTCCGAAGCCCCTAAGGCCTCCCGGAGGGCTTCCGCCTCCTGGGCTTCCGCGGCGAAGAAGGCCTTCATGGGGTGGGCTGGACCTTTAGGCCCGCCTCCAGGACCCGTTGGGCCCAGGCCTTGGCCCCCTTTAGGTCGTGGTCCCGGTAGTTGCCGCACGCGCGGAAGGAGGCCCCGGGGATCTCCCCTTGGTGGCGGAGCACGTCCTCCAGGGCCTTCCTGAAAGCCTCCAGCACCGCCTCTTCCCCTAGGGGCCCTTCCGCCACCAGGTAGAACCCGGTGCGGCAGCCCATGGGGGAGAGGTCGATGACCCCGGGGAGGTGCGCCCTGAGGTACCCCGCGAGGAGGTGCTCGAGGGTGTGGAGGGCGGCCGTGGGGATGGCCTCCCGGTTAGGCTGGGCGAGCCTCAGGTCGTACTTCTCCACCACCCCGCCCCCCACCGCCTTCCGCCCCGCCAGGCGCACGTAAGGGGCCCGCACCTTGGTGTGGTCCAGGTTGAAGCTCTCCACCTCCGGCATATACCCCCATCCTAAAGGGTAAACTGCGGGCTATGGTGGTGGTCTTGGACTTCGGCTCCCAGTACACGAGGCTCATCGCCAGGAGGCTTAGGGAGCTTAGGGCCTTCTCCCTCATCCTCCCGGGGGACACCCCCTGGGAGGAGATCGCCAAGCACCAGCCCCAGGCGATCATCCTTTCCGGAGGGCCCAGGAGCGTGTACGAGGAGGACGCCCCTAGGCCCGACCCCAGGCTTTGGAAAGCGGGCCTTCCGCTCCTTGGCATCTGCTACGGGATGCAGCTTCTGGCCCAGGCCTACGGGGGCAAGGTGGAGCGGGCCGGCCGGGCGGAGTACGGCAAGGCCCTCCTCACCGCCCACGAGGGCCCCCTCTTCCGGGGCCTTGGGGGGGAGGTCCAGGTGTGGATGAGCCACCAGGACGCGGTCACCGAGCTCCCTCCGGGCTTCAAGGTGGCCGCCCGCACGGAGGAGAACCCCGTGGCGGCCATAGAGGGGAAGGACGGGCGCACCTTCGGGGTCCAGTTCCACCCCGAGGTGGCCCACACCCCCAAGGGGATGCAGATCCTGGAAAACTTCCTGGAAGTGGCGGGGGTGCGGCGGGACTGGACCCCGGAGCACATCCTGGAGGAGCTCCTTAGGGGGGTTCAGGAACGGGTGGGCGGGGAAAGGGTGCTCCTTGCGGTCTCGGGCGGCGTGGACTCCAGCACCCTGGCCCTCCTCCTGGCCAAAAGCGGGGTGGACCACCTGGCGGTCTTCGTGGACCATGGCCTCCTGCGCCTGGGGGAACGGGAGGAGGTGGAAGGGGCCTTAAGGGCCCTTGGGGTGAACCTCCTGGTGGTGGACGCCAAGGCGCGCTTCCTAAAGGCCCTCAAGGGGGTTGAGGACCCCGAGGAGAAGCGGCACCGCATCGGCCACACCTTCGTGGAGGTCTTCCAGGAGGTGGCCAGGTCCCAAGGGCCTTTCCGCTTCCTCGCCCAGGGGACCCTGTACCCGGACGTGATCGAGTCCGCGGGGGAGAAGGGGGCCGCCAAGATCAAGAGCCACCACAACGTGGGGGGGCTTCCCGAAGACCTGGGGTTTGAGCTCCTGGAGCCCTTCCGCCTCCTCTTCAAGGACGAGGTGCGGGAGCTCGCCCTCCTCCTAGGCCTCCCCGACCCCCTCCGCCTCCGCCACCCCTTCCCGGGGCCGGGCCTGGCGGTGCGCATCCTGGGGGAGGTGACGGAAGAAAGGCTGGAGATCTTAAGGAGGGCGGACGACCTCTTCACGAGCCTCCTCAAGGAGTGGGGCCTGTACGACCAGGTGGCCCAGGCCCTGGCGGTCCTCACCCCCCTAAGGAGCGTGGGGGTGGCGGGGGACGAGCGGCGCTACGGCCATGTGCTCGCCCTCCGGGCGGTGACCACCGAGGACTTCATGACCGCGGACTGGGCCCGGCTTCCCCTGGAGTTCCTGGACGAGGTCGCAAGGCGCATCACCCAGAAGGTGCCCGAGGTGGGCCGGGTGGTCTACGACATCACCGCCAAGCCCCCGGCCACCATAGAATGGGAGTGATGGGCGAGGCGGCGCGCCTCCTAAGGCCCCTTTCCCTGGAGGAGTACCTGGCCCTGGAGGAAAAAAGCCCCACCAAGCACGAGCTGGTAAACGGCTTCCTCTACGCCATGGCCGGGGCCAGCCGGGTGCACAACCTCATCGTGACCAACCTGGCCCTGCTCCTTGGCCCCCACGTCCGCCGCAAGGGCTGCCGCCTTTACGTGGCGGACATGAAGCTCAAGGTGGGGCCCAACACGGTCTACTACCCCGACCTCATGGCGGTCTGCGCCCCACCCCCGGAGAACCCCTACTACGAGGAGGCCCCCTGCCTGGTGGTGGAGGTGCTCTCGGAAAGCACCGAGGCCACGGACCGCCGGGAGAAGCTCTGGCGCTACCTGGCCCTCCCCTCCCTCCAGGGCTATCTCCTGGTGAGCTCTGAGGAAAAGCGGGCCGAGCTTTACCGGAAGGAGGGGGGGGAGGTCTTCTACCAGGTCTTGGAGGAGGGGACGCTAGAGGTGCCCTGCCTCGAGGCCCCCCTTTCGCTGGAGGAGGTCTACGCGGGGGTGGAGCTTTAGCGAAGCTTCCCCCTGGGCAGGGGCCTTCGCGTCCCAGGGTTCGCCGAGGCTTAGGCCTTTTTGAGGGGGATCGCGGTAGACTGGAGGGGAAAGGAGGTCAAAGATGCCCACCTTTATCGTCCTCAGCACCCTCACGGACGAGGGAGCGGAAACCCTCATCAAGAACCCCGAGCGCATCAAGGAGGTGAACGGGGAGCTGGAGCGGGACTTCGGGGTGAAGGTGGTGGCCCAGTACGCCGTGCTGGGGCCCTATGACTTCGTGAACATCGTGGAGGCGGAGGACGCGGCCAGCGTGGCCCGGGCCATGCTCCACCTGGCCTCGAGGGGAAGCGTGAAGACCACCACCCTGGAGGCCATCCCCGTGGCCGAGCTCATCGCCCGCCTGAAGTAGTGGAGGTCCTGGAAACCTGCGTTTACGCCGAGGATCTGGAGGCCGCCCGGGCCTTCTACGAAGGGGTTTTGGGCCTCCCCTGCTTCCAGTTCAAGCCCCCCCGGCACGCCTTCTTCCGGGCGGGGCGGGGGGTGTTCCTGGTCTTCAACCCCGCCCTCACGGAAAAGGAGGAAACCCTTCCCCCCCACGGGGCCAGAGGAAGCATGCACGTGGCCTTCCGGGTGGGGGCGGAGGAGCTTCCCCTTTGGGCAAGGCGCCTGGAGGAGGCGGGGTTTCCCGTCTGGTGGGCGGAGTGGCCCAAGGGGAAGAGCCTCTACACCCTAGACCCCGCGGGGAACCTGGTGGAGCTGGCCCCGGCGGGGATCTGGGGCCTGGAGTAGGCCATGGACCCCGCACCCCTAGCCCCTGCCCTAACCTTCCTAGAAAGGGGGCAGGATAGGGAGGCCCTGGCCCTCCTCCAAACCCCCCGGGAGGGAGCGGAGGAGGCCGAGCGCCTGGCCCTTCTGGGCTTCCTCCGCCTCCGGCAGGGAGACCCCGGGAGCTACCGGGCCCTGGTCTTGGAGGCCGCCCGGCGGGCCCAGACCCCCCTCACCCTCTACCACCTGGGCCTGGCCCTGCCCCCCCACCAGGGCCTCCCCGCCCTGGAGGAGGCCTTCCAGCGCGCGGCAGACCCCAAGGCCAAAGCCCTCCTCGCCCGGGCCCTGGCCCGCACCCTCCGCCGCCTGGGCCGCTTCCGGGAGGCCCTGGCCTACGCCGCCCTGGCCCGCCTCCAAAGCCCAAGCCCCTACGCCGCCCTGGAGTGGGCCTGGCTCAGCCTCCTGGCGGAGGAGGAGCCCCCTCTCCCCCACCTCCTCCGCCTGGCAGAGCCCCTGGCCCTGGAGGAGGGCCCCGCCCTCTACGCCCGCTTCCTCATGGCCCACCTCCGCCTCCTCCAGGGGGAGGAGGGCGCGGCCCAGGCCTACTTCCAAAAGGCGGTGGCGGAAGCCCCGCCCGCGAGCCTCCCCTACCTGGCCCCCGCCGGGGTGCGCCTCCTTAGGGCGGAAGCCCTCCCCCTCCTCCAGGCCGCCCGGCCCTGGGCCCGGGAAGGGCTGCCCAAGGCCCTCCTGGACCTCGCCTTCGGGCTCTTTCAGGAGGAACGGGAACGGGTGGCCCAAACCCTGCCCCTTCTTCTGGAGGAGGCTGCGGAAGAAGCCCTCCGCGCCCTCCTCTTCCTGAGAACGGAGCACCCCCTCCTGGGGGCCCTCTCCTCAAGGGGCCTCAGGGCCCTCTGGCGGGAAGGCCCCAAGGCCCCTTACCTCTGGGCCCTTGGCGGGCCCCCGCGCCTTGGGGAAGCGCCCCTTCCCCTCCGCCAGGCGGAGGCCTTGGCCCTCCTCCTGGCCCACCCCGAGGGCCTTTCTGGGGAGGCCCTCTCGGAAGCCCTTTACGGTGAGGCGCACCTGGGGGCGGTGCGCATGGAGGTGGCCCGCCTCCGGGCCCGGGGGCTTCCCGTAGGGAGCCGGCCCTACCGCCTGGAAGGGCCTTTGGGGGCCGATTTCCTGGACCTAAGGGCGGCCTTAGGCCGGGGAGACCTGAAGGGGGCCCTGGCCCTCTACCGGGGCCCCCTCCTCCCGGAAAGCACCGCCCCGGGGGTGGAGGCCCTGAGGGCAGATCTGGAGGAAGCCCTCAAGGCCGCGGTCCTCGCCCGGGGCGGGGCGGACCTCCTCTTCCTCCTGGCGGAGCGGTTGGGGGAGGACCCGGAGGTGTGGGAGGCCCTCCTCGAGGCCCTGCCCCCCGAAGACCCCCGCCGCCCCATCGCCCGGGCGCGGGTGGCGCGGCTCAAAAGGGAGTGGGGCCTGTAGAAACCCGAAGCCCTTCTCCGCCCCGGAAGAACACCCTTCACAAAGGCGGGCAGTGGGGGGCAAGGCACTGGGGGACAATCCCTCCGGCCCAAAGGATGAGCCACCAAAGAAAACCCATGCTTTGAGAATGCACCGGAGAACGTCACCCTTGCGTCACGCAAGGGCCACTCCATGAGAGATTTGTGAGTGACGCGGGTGTGACGTGGCCCGTGCTAGGGTAAGGGCAACCCTAAGGAGGGGGTGGTGAAGGTGATCAAGGAGGTGCAAGAGGTCAAGGTTGGTGGCCGGACCCGCAGGGTCCATGTTCGGCCTTTCGCCTGGAACCTGCACGCGCCCACCCATATGGAGTGGGCTCCAGACGGGCGGCTTCTTGTGGTGGAGCGCACCACCGGGAAGGTCAAGGACATCACCAAGGGCGGGGACATGGAGGAGGCCAAGCCCTTCGCTTGGGGTTTGGAGGGTTGCCTTACCGCTACCTCCTCGCAGAGGGCCTGGGAGTAGCCGGGGGAAGCCTGGCCTTCACCTCCCTGGCCCTCCTCCTGGCGCAAGGGGGAAGCCCCTGGGCCTTGGCCCTCCTCGCCGCCCTGCCCCACCTCGCCCTGCCCCTGGACCTGGCCGCGGGCCTCCTCCTGGACCGCGTGGACCGCAGGGCCCTGCTCCTTTTGGGTATCGCCCTGAGGGGGGCCTTCCTCCTCCTCATGGCCCTCCTCCCCAAGGAGCCCCTCTACCTCCTCCCCCTGGCCTTCCTCTTCCAGGCCGTCCTGGCCCTAGACCTGCCCGCCTGGCAGGCCCTCCTGCGCCGCCTCACGGACCGGCTGGAGCGGGAAGGGGGCAGGCTCCAGGCGGCCCAGCTCCTGGGGGATGCCCTGGGGGACCTCCTGGCCCCCCTCCTCCTCCTCAAGGGGCCCTCCCTCCCCTTCCTCCTGGGGGGAGGCCTCCTCCTTGCGGGCCGGGGCCTCCTCCGGGATCTGCCCCCCTATCCCCCACCTCCAAGGGGGGCGGAGGGAGAGCGCCTCCTTCCTGCCCTCCTGGGGGGGCTTCGCTTCCTCCTCCGCCACCCGGGCCTCCGCCCCCTAAGCCTCTTCGCCTGGGGGCAGGCCCTAGCGGGCGGGTTGGCCTTAGCCCTCCTCCCCCTCCTGGCCCTGGAGGGCAGGGCGCCGGCCCTCCTCTACGGCCTCTACCCCCTGGCCCTGAGCCTGGGGGGGCTCCTTGGGGCCCTCCTGGCCTGGCGGCTGGGGGCGGGCGGGGCCCTGTGGGGAGGGCACCTCCTCCGCCTCCTGGGCCTCGGCCTCCTCCCCTTCTTCCCCCTAGGACCCTTAGGGGCCTTCCTCTTCGCCCTGGGGGGAGCCTGCAGGGGGTGCACCTCCGGGCCTTCCGGCAGCGCCTGGCCCCGGAGGCCCTCCTCGGACGGGTGCAGGCGGGCGGGATCGCCCTGGGCTCGGCGGCGGGCCTCTTGGGCACCTTCCTCGCCCCCCTCCTGGGGCCCAAGGGGGCGGTAGCCCTGGCCTTCCTCTCCCTCCTGGCCCTGGGCCTGGCCTACCCCGCCCTGAGCCCAGGCCGGCTGGAGCGCCTTAAGGAAGGGACATGGTAGGCCTCCTCCTCGCCCTCGAGGCCTTCCGCCTCTTCGGGGCGGGGTGTTTATACTTCGCCCACGGGGCCCTAGCCGCCCTGGTGGCCCCCAGCCCTTCGGAGCGCCTTTTGGGAAACGCCCTCAGCCTGGGGGGAGCCCTAGGGGGGCTTCGGGTGGGCCCCGCCCTGGCCCGGCTGGGCCGGAAGGCCACCCTGGCCTGGGCCCTTTTGGCCTCGGCCCTCGGCCTCCTCGGGGTGGCCCTCCCGCCCCCTTGGCCCTTCCTCCTCCTCTCCGGCACGGGCGGGGCGGCCCTCCCCGCGGTGACCGGCGCGGTCCGCCCGGGGGGCCTCCTGGCGGACCCGAACCTCTCCCTCCCCTTCCTCCTCGCGGGGCCCGGCCTCCTTAGGCTTGGTGCCTTTGGTCCCAAAGGGGATGGGAACCAGGCCCTAGAGGAGAGGCAGGAGACGCACGCGGATCCGCTGGTCCTCCAAAACGGCCACGCACCCTCGCGCCAGGTCCTGGGCGATGGCGGGCAGGTTGGCCAGGAGAAGCTGGACCTGGACCTCCGGCCTATAGGTGGTCAGCCGGAAGAGGACAAGGGAAGGCTTGACGAAAGCCCTTAGGGCCAGCAGGGTGGCGAAGTCGGCATCGGCGGAAAGGAGAATCCGGTCCTCCTCGGCAGCCCGGGCTAATACCTCCTCGTCCCGGGCGGCCTGGAGGCCGTAAGCCCGCACGTGGACCGCCTCATGGCCGGCCTGCCGTAGGAGTTCGGCCACCTTGGGCGATAGGGCGTTGTCCACCAGGAAGCGCACGGGAAGGCCCCTCGCCTCACAGGGTTCGGACCACGGGGAGTTCCCGCTCCCGCACCGCCAGGGCGGCGTAGGCCAGGGCCTCGCGGATGTCCTCCGGCTCCAAGTCGGGGTAGGCCTCGAGAATCTCCTCCGGGGTCATGCCCTCGGCTACCATGCCTACCACCACGGACACGGGAATGCGCAGGCCCCGGATGCAGGGCACCCCGCCCATCTGGTCCGGGTTCACGGTGATGCGGGTGAAGCGGGCCATGGTATCCTCATGTTACCCCCTCTAGGTTGCCTACGGATAAGGAGCTCCGGGGCGAACCTGGGCCCCTAGGCAAGAGGCCACCTGGGGCCCAGCCCTTCCGCTTGGGACGAGCCCTCAAAGAGGCGGGCAGTGGGGGGCAAGGCACTGGGGGACAATCCCTCCGGCCCAAAGGATGAGCCACCAAAGAAAACCCATGCTTTGAGAATGCACCGGAGAACGTCACCCTTGCGTCACGCAAGGGCCACTCCATGAGAGATTTGTGAGTGACGCGGGTGTGACGTGGCCCGTGCTAGGGTAAGGGCAACCCTAAGGAGGGGGTGGTGAAGGTGATCAAGGAGGTGCAAGAGGTCAAGGTTGGTGGCCGGACCCGCAGGGTCCATGTTCGGCCTTTCGCCTGGAACCTGCACGCGCCCACCCATATGGAGTGGGCTCCAGACGGGCGGCTTCTTGTGGTGGAGCGCACCACCGGGAAGGTCAAGGACATCACCAAGGGCGGGGACATGGAGGAGGCCAAGCCCTTCGCTTGGGGTTTGGAGGGGCCCTCTAGCATGTGCCCTCTACCAGACGGGCGACTCCTCATTTCCGAGTTTTGGGGTGGACGGATACTTGATATCTCCTCCGGAGGACCTGCTTCTAAAGCCCCCGTCTTTTGTGAAGGCCTCATTCGGCCATATAGCATTACAAGTGTTCCCACAGAGGGTAGCTATAGGGTTTTTGTAGTTTCTTCAAGCGAAAAGAGAGCCTTGGAAGATGTCGTAGGGCAGGTCAGCGAAATCAGTAATGGGAAGGCTTTGCCTTTTCTGACTCAGATTCCTAGCAGGAGGTCTAGAGGTACAGAGGGCTTCACACCACCTTGGAGTTGGCCAGAAGAATGGAGTGTTTATGCAAGTCAGTGCAGCAAAAAATCATGGACCACCTTCCTACCGGGTGAGAAAGGTGTATTGATTTTGGCTGTCTCCAGCCTTGGAAGAATAATTGCCTTTCCGGTACAGGAAGGTCCACAGGAGTTGCCAGAAGTAGCAAAAAAGTACACAATTGCTTTTGATCTTGACAACATGGGAGGGATCATTGGTCATCCTTACAACGGTTTTCTCTACGTTTCCCAACCTGCAACTGGATCCGTCTTAGCTATAGATCCCAAAGAAGTAAGGGCATACTCCTTTGACCCCCCAGTAGTTACGAACTTACCTTCCCCTAGTTGCGTTCGGTTTAGCCCCGATGGACAGACGATGTTTGTTTGCTCTCCGACGAACGGCGTTGTCTGGAAGGTGGAAGGCGTGGTAAGCTAGAGATGGTAAACTTAATCCTCGCCCTTGAGGCCTTCCGCCTCTTTGGGGCGGGGTTTTTCTACTTCGCCCATGGGGCCCTAGCCGCCCTTGTGGCCCCCAGCCCCTCGGGGGCGGCCCTGGCCCTGGGGGCCCGCCTCGCGGCGGAGCCCTTCTTCGCCCTCCTGGCGGGCCTCCTCTCGGACCGCTGGCCCAGAGGCCCTCTCCTGGGCCTTTCCGCCCTAGGGCAGGCCCTCCTCACCCTCGGGGTCCTGGCCCTCCTCCCCTCGCCCCCCCTCCTTCCCCTTTACCTGGCGGGCTTCCTCTTCGCCGCCCTCGAGGCCTTGCGCCTGGTGGCCGCGGGCGCCCTCCTCGCCGACCTCCTCCCCCAGGAGGCCCTGGCCCGGGCTCGGGGAAGGCTCCACGCTGCCTACACCGCCGCCGACCTCCTCTCGGACTTCCTGTCGGGCCTCCTTTTCAGCCGCTCCCAGACCCTCGCCCTGGGCCTGGGAGGGGGGCTTCTCCTCCTCGCCGCCGCCTCCTACCGGGCCCTGCCCCTTGCCTCCCCTCTCCCCCGTCCGGCCACGGGGGGTAGCCTAGCGGGGCTCCGCTTCCTCTGGCAAAGCCCCCTCCTCCGCCCCCTGCTCCTCCTGGAGGGCGCCTTGGACCTGGCCCACGCCCTCCTGGCGGGCCTCCTCCCCTTTTTGGTCCTGCGGGGCCTAGGGGCGGCGCCCTGGGTCCTCGGCCTTTTGGGAAGCGCCCTCAGCCTGGGGGGGGCCCTAGGGGGGCTTCTGGTGGGCCCCGCCCTAGCCCGGCTGGGCCGGAAGGCCACCCTGGCCTGGGCCCTATTGGCCTCGGCCCTGGGCCTCCTCGGAGTGGCCCTCCTGCCCTCTTGGCCCTTCCTCGCCGCCTTTCTCCTCCTCTCCGGCATGGGTGGGGCGGCCTTCTCCGCGGTGGCCGGCGCGGTCCGCCTGGGGGAGGCCCCCCCGGAGCTTCGGGGCCGGGTGGCGGGGGGGTTCCTCTTCCTCACCGGCCTCCTCGCCCCCCTGGGCCCCCTCCTCGGGGGCCTCCTGGCGGACCAGAGCCTCTCCCTCCCCTTCCTCCTCGCGGGGCTCGGCCTCTTGGGGCTGGCGGCTTTTGCCCGCTACGGAGGGCCAAGGTGAGGGCCCTCCCCAAGGCTTACCTCCCCGAGGCCCTAGGGGACCTGGGGGCCGCCCTGGGCTTCGGTGCCCTGAGCCTGGAGATCGCCCGCACCGGGGAAGCCTTCTGGGTGGGGGCCTTTGGGGCCCTGGGCTACCTCACCTTGGGGCCCCTCCTCCTCCTGAGCCCCTGGCTGGACCGGGTGGGCCCCCGCCGGGGCCTCCTGGCCCTCCGCCTCCTCCGGGCCCTCCTCTGGCTGCCCCTCCCCCTCCTCCCCCGGGAGGCCGCCCTCCTCGTCCTCTGGGCCTACCCCATCATGGTGGCCACGGACCTGGGGGTGGTGGCCTGGGACGCCTACCAGGTGCGCTTCCAAAGGAAACGCCTCCAGCGGGAGACCGGCCTCCTCTACGCCGCCTGGAACCTAGGAGGGCTTCTGGGCTGGCCCCTGGGGCCCCTTCTCCTCCTCCTCCACCCCGCCCTGCCCTACCTGGGGGCGGCAGGGGTGCTCCTCCTGGCCCTCTTCCTCCTGACCTCCGCTCTCCCCCAGGAGGCGCATTCCCCCGGCCCTGTTCCCCGGGCCTCCCTCCGGGCGGGCCTCCGGGCCCTCCTGGCCCACCCGCCCCTCCGCCCCTACCTCCTCCTCTCCCTCCTCTTCCAGCTGGGCCACGCCCTGGCCACGGCCCTCCTTGGCCTCCTCATCCTCCGATCGGGGGCGCCCGAAGCCCTCTTCGGCCTCCTCCTGGCCCTCGAGGACCTGGGCTACGCCCTGGGAGGCCTCCTTGCGGGCAGGCTCCCCCCGGGCCTGGCCCGGCCCCTGGCCCTGGCCGCAGGGGGGTTCCTCCTCCCCTTCCCCCTTCTCCTCCCCGCCTTCCCCCTCTATGGCCTGGGCGTGGGCCTCCTGAGCGGCCGCCTGCGGGCCTTAAGGGGGGAGCGCCTGCCAGAGGAGGGCCTGGCCGCGGCCCTCGCCGGGCTTAGGGCCCTCGGGGGCCTGGGGGCGGGGGTCTTCGGGCGGCTGGGCCCCGCGCTTCCGGTATGGGGGGCCCTTCTCGCCTTCCTCCTCCTCTTCCTCCTGGGCCGGCCCCGTAAGATGTAAGGGGATGGAAAAGGACCTGAAAGCGGTGGAGCTTTTCACCGACGGCGCCTGCCTGGGCAACCCCGGCCCCGGGGGGTGGGCGGCCCTTTTGCGGTACGGGGAGCGGGAGAAGCTCCTCTCGGGGGACGCGCCCTGCACCACCAACAACCGCATGGAGCTCACCGCGGCGGTGGAGGGGCTAAGGGCGCTCAAACAGCCCTGCCGGGTGGACCTCTACACGGATAGCCACTACCTCAAAAACGCCTTCACCGAGGGCTGGCTCGAGGGCTGGCGGAAGCGGGGCTGGCGCACGGGGGAGGGCAAGCCCGTGAAGAACCAGGACCTCTGGCAGGCCCTCCTAGAGGCCATGGAGGGGCACGAGGTACGCTTCCACTGGGTGGAGGGGCACAGCGGCCACCCCGAGAACGAACGGGTGGACCGGGAGGCGAGGCGGAGGGCGGAGGAGGCCAAGGCCCGGAAGGGGGCCTGCACCCAAGGGAAACGCTTTCAGACATAAAAGCGAAAAACCGTTATACTTTAGCCATGGACCTCCCCAAGGCCGTGCTGGAAACCCACCTTAAGGACCGGGAAAGCGCCCAGTACAAGGCCAACAAGGACGCCTGGGTGGCCCTGGTGCGGGCGTTTAGGGAAAGCCTGGAGAAGGTGCGGGAAGGCGGGGGAAAACGGGCGGTGGAGCGCCAGCACCAAAAGGGCCGCCTCACCGCCCGGGAACGGATCCAGAGGCTCATAGACCCGGGGACGGAGTTCTACGAGCTCATGGCCTTCGCCGGATGGGGGATGTACGAGGAGTGGGGCGGGGCCCCGGCGGGGGGCGTGGTGGCGGGCCTCGGCCGGATCGCGGGGCGGGACTGGATGATCATCGCCAACGACGCCACGGTGAAGGCGGGGGCCTTCTTCCCCATCACCGCCAAGAAGGTCATCCGGGCCCAGACCATGGCCCTGGAAAACCGCATCCCCACGGTCTACCTGGTGGACTCCGCCGGGGTCTTCCTGCCCTTACAGGACGAGGTCTTCCCCGACCAGGACGACTTCGGGCGTATCTTCTACCTGAACGCCCGCATGAGCGCCCTAGGCATCCCCCAGATCTCGGCCATCATGGGGAACTGCGTGGCCGGGGGGGCCTACCTCCCGGTGATGACCGACGTCCTCATCATGACCGAGGGGAGCGGGCTTTATCTGGCGGGGCCTGCGTTGGTGAAGGCGGCCATCGGGCAGGAGGTGTCCTCGGAGGAGCTTGGGGGGGCCCGGATGCACCACGAGGTCTCGGGCACGGTGGACTTCTACGAGCCCACGGACGAGGCCGCGCTGGAGCGCATCCGCAAGCTGGCCGAGCTCTACCCGCCCCCAAAGCTTGCCCCCTGGGCCGAGGGAAGGAAGGAGCCCAAAGAACCCCTTTACCCCGCGGAGGACCTCTACGGCCTGGTGGACCCCACGGGCGCGCGGCCCTACGACCTAAGGGAGGTCATCGCCCGCCTCGTGGACGGCTCGGAGTTTCTGGAGTACAAGGGGGGGTACGGGGAGACCCTGGTCACGGGCTTCGCCCGCATCGGGGGCTTCCCCGTGGGCATCGTGGGGAACCAGCGCCTCATCCTCAAGAAAAAGGGGCGGATTGAGGTGGGCGGGGTCATCTACGCCGAGGCCGCGGACAAGGCGGCCCGGTTCATCCTGGACGTGAACCAGATGGGCATCCCCCTCCTCTTCCTCCAGGACGTGACCGGGTTCATGGTGGGGAAGGAGTCCGAGCAGGCGGGGATCATCCGCCGGGGGGCCAAGCTGGTGAACGCGGTCTCCAACTCCACCGTCCCCAAGATCACCCTCATCCTGGGGGGCTCCTTCGGCGCGGGGAACTACGCCCTGGCGGGGAAGGCCTACGGGCCCCGGTTCATCTACGCCTGGCCCAGCGCCAAGTACGCGGTCATGGGCGGGGCCCAGGCGGCGAAGACCCTTTTGGAGCTGGAGGTGGAAAAGCTCAAACGCCAGGGGAAGGAGCCCTCGGACAAGGAGCTTAAAGAGCTGTACGAGCGCATCAAGGGCCGCTACGAGGAGACCTTAGACCCCCGCTACGCCGCGGCCAGGCTTTGGGTGGACGGGATCGTCCTCCCCCACGAGACCCGGAAGTGGCTCATCAAGAGCCTCGAGGCCTGCGCCCTGAACCCGGAGAGGGAGCCCTTCCGGGTGGGGGTGTTCCAGGTCTAAGCGGCGGGGCGTCCCCGCGCGGTCCGAAAAGGCGCTTTGGGGGCCCTTAAAGGAGGGCCTTCACCCCATCCGCCACGTACTGCACCGCCAAGGCGGCGAGGAGGATCCCTAAGACCCGGGTCACCACGTTGACCCCCGTGCGCCCGAGGGCCCGGCGCACCACGGAAGCCCCCCTCAGGAAGAGGTAGGCCAGGAGGAGGACCAGAAAAGCGGTGAGGAGGACGGAAAAGGCCCCGAAGGGCACCCCCCGGGCCTCCGCCCCCAGGATGAGGAGGCTCGCCAGGGCCCCGGGGCCGGCGATGAGGGGGATGGCCAGGGGGAAGACGGAGATGTCCGAGCGCGCAAGGGCCTCCTTTGCCTCCTCCTCCGTCTCCCGCTCGTGGTGGCCGAAGACCATCTCCGTGGCGATCTTGAAAAGGAGAAGCCCCCCCGCCACCTTCAGGGCCTCAAAGCTGATGCCCAGGTACTCCAGAAGCCCCCGCCCGAAGAAAAAGAAAAAGACGAGAAGCCCCCCCGCCACCAGGACCGCCTTGCGGGCGATCCGGGTCTGCTTCTCAGGGGGGTAGTGCCCCGCCAGGGCCAGAAAGACGGGCACCAACCCCACGGGGTCCATGACCACGAAAAGGGTGACGAAGGACTTGACCAGAAACTCCACGTGTCCCCAGCGGAAAAGGCCCCTAGACCAAAAGCCCCCCGAGCTCCTCTTCTAGGGCTTCCGCGGCCTTCTCGTCCCGGGCCACCACCAGGATGGTGTCGTCCCCCGCCAAAGTGCCCACCAGGTCGTCCCGGCGCAGGCGGTCCAGGAGGAAGGCGATGCCGGAGGCGTGGCCCTCGAGGGTCTTCACCACCAGGATGTTCCCCCCCCGGTCCACGTCCCGCACGAACTCCTTGAAGCGGCGCTTAAGCTCCTCGTATACGTCCTCCTGGAGCTCAATGGGGGCCAGGGCGTACTTGTGCCGCCCCTTCCCCAGGGCCACCCGGACCAGGTGGAGCCGGGCGATGTCCCGGCTCACCGTGGCCTGGGTCACCTCAAACCCCCGCTGGCGGAGCTTTTCCACCAGCTCCTTCTGGGTGCTGATCTCCTCCTTGCTGACGATTTCCTGGATGGCGCGAAGCCGCTCTGCCCTACTGCGCATGGCCATATTCCTTCCAGAAGAGTTTAACCCAGTCCAGAATGCGGTGGGCCACCTCCCGCTTGGGCCGGCGGGAAAGCTCCTCCACCGCCCCCGTCCGGCTCAGGAGGACCACCTCGTTCTCCTCCGAGCCGAACCCCACCCCCTCCCGCCCCACGTAGTTCAGGGCGATGAGGTCCAGGTTCTTGCGCAGGAGCTTCTCCTTGGCCCGATGGAGGCCTTCCCGGGTTTCCATGGCGAAGCCCACCAGCACCCGGTTGCCCTTGTTTTCGCCCAGCTCCTTCAGGATGTCGGGGTTCGGGAGGAGGCGGAGGGTCTTCTCCTCCCCTGTTTTGGGCTCCTTGTCCCGGTGGACCTCCGCGGGGCGGTAGTCGGCCACCGCCGCCGCCATGACCACCGCCTGGAGATGGGGGTAACGCTCCAGGATGGCCGCGCGCATCTCCAGGGCGCTTTCCACCCGCACCACCTCCATCCCCCAAGGGTCTTGGAGGCAGGTGGGGCCCGAGACCAGGACCACCTCCGCCCCCCGGTCCCGGGCGGCCTCGGCCAAGGCGTAGCCCATGCGGCCGGAGGAGGGGTTGGAGAGGAAGCGCACCGGGTCCAGGTACTCCCGGGTGGGGCCGGCGGAGACCAAGAGCTTTAGGCCGGAAAGGTCCTTGGGGGTGAGAAGGGCCCGGACCCTCTCCAAAAGCTCCTCGGGCTCCAGCATCCGCCCCCACCCCTCCCCCTCCCCTTCCGCGGCCAGGGGGCCGTGGCCCGGGCCGAAGAAGGCGTGGCCCAGGGCCTTAAGCCGCTCCACGTGGCCCTGGGTCTGGGGGGCGAGCCACATGGCCTCGTTCATGGCCGGGGCCCAGGCCACCCGCTTGGGCCCCGCAAGGAGGGTGGCGGAGAGGAGGTCGTCCCCAAGGCCCAAGGCGGCCTTGGCCAGGGCGTCCGCGGTGGCCGGGGCCACCAGGACCAGATCGGCGAAGCGGGCCAGGTCTATGTGCAAGGCCCGCCCGTCCGGCCGGAACCAGGCCTCCTCCGTGGCCACCTCCCCCCCCGCGGCCACCGCCAGGGAAAGGGGGGTGACGAACTCCAAGGCCCTGGGGGTGGCGAGGACCCGCACCTCGTGCCCCGCCCGCTTGAGGAGGCGCAGGAGGTGGGGGGCCTTGATGGCGGCCACCCCCCCGGTGACGGCCACCAGGACCCGGGCCATGCTAGGCCCCTTCCGCCTCTACGGGGTAGAGCTTGTCCAGCTCCTTCTGGAGCCGGTCCTCGTCCAAAAGGCCTTCCCCGAAGACCAGCCGGCCCGTAAGGAGCTCCTTCATGGCCCAGGTCACGGGGTTGGGGTCGTCAAAGACCCCTTCCAGGGTGCGCATCTTGGGCCTTTCCTCCGGGGCCAGGACGGTGTTTTTGAAGCGGTAGCGCAAAAGCTGCTGGGCCCGTTTGGCCACCACCACCGTGAGCCGGTACTTGGAATCCACCATGCCAAACAGCTTGTCAATGCCCGGTTCCGCCATGGCTCCTCCTTAGGATCTCGTCCAGTTCCTCTTCCAAAAGGGGGTCTTTGCGCAGGGCCTCCTCCAGGTGGGCCCGCATCCTGGGGGTCCTTCGCCTTTCGGCGGTGAGGATGGCCAGGAAATCCCCCACCGCCTTTTCCAGCACATCGTTCACCACCACGTAGTCAAAGAGGTGGGCGTTTTGGATCTCCTCCTCCGCCCGGGCCAGGCGCTTGGCGATCTTCTCCGGGGGGTCCTGGCCCCGGAGGACCAGGCGCCTTTTGAGCTCGGAGAGGGAGGGGGGAAGGAGGAAGATGAGGATGGCCTCCGGCACCTTTGCCTTCACCTGCAGGGCCCCCTGGACCTCAATCTCCAAAAGGACGTCCTCCCCGCGGGCGAGGGCCCGCTCCACGGGGGCCTTGGGGGTGCCGTAGAGGTGGCCCACGTACTCCGCGTACTCCAGAAAGCCGTCCTCGGCGATGAGCCGCTCAAAGGCGGGCCGGTCCACGAAGTAGTAGTCCACCCCGTGCCGCTCCCCCGGGCGGGGGGGGCGGGTGGTCATGGAGATGGAGTAAAAGAGGCGGGTGCGCTCCAGCACCTTGGCCCGCACCGTGCCCTTGCCCACCCCGCTGGCCCCGGTCATGACGAAGAGGCGGCCCCGCATACCCTTCACCCCGGGAGGATACCAGACCCCCCTCCATCCGGGCAAGGATTTTTGTGATCTGGGCACCTTCTTCCCGTGGTAGGCTTAGGGGCGTGGCTTGGTATCAAGGCGCCTTTTTCTACCAGATCTTTCCCGACCGCTTCTTCCGCGCTGGACCCCCCGCACCCCCCGCCCCCACGGGGCCCTTAGAGCCCTGGGAGGCGCCCCCCACCCTAAGGGGGTTCAAGGGGGGGACGCTCTTTGGCGTGGCGGAGAAGCTCCCCTACCTCCTGGAGTTAGGGGTGGAGGCCATCTACCTGAACCCCGTCTTCGCCTCCACCGCCAACCACCGCTACCATACCGTGGATTACTTCCAGGTGGACCCCCTTCTCGGGGGGAACGGGGCCTTAAGGCACCTTCTGGAGGTGGCCCACGCCCACGGGGTGAGGGTCATCCTGGACGGGGTCTTCAACCACACGGGCCGGGGGTTTTTCGCCTTCCAGCACCTTCTGGAAAACGGGCCGGAAAGCCCCTACCGGGACTGGTACTACGTGAAGGGCTTTCCCCTAAACGCCTACGGGAGCTCCCCCAACTACGAGGCCTGGTGGGGGAACCCCGAGCTTCCCAAGCTCAAGGTGGAAACCCCCGAGGTGCGGGCCTACCTCCTTAAGGTGGCCGAGCACTGGATCCGCTTCGGGGCGGACGGGTGGCGGTTGGACGTGCCCAACGAGATTCAGGACCTCGAGTTCTGGCGGGAGTTCCGCAGGCGGGTCAAGGGGGCAAACCCCGAGGCCTACATCGTAGGGGAGATCTGGGAGGAGGCCGACCTTTGGCTAAGGGGGGACCTCTTTGACGCCACCATGAACTACCCCCTGGGGCGGGCCGTCCTGGGCTTCGTGGGGGGGGAGGCCCTGGACCGGGAGCTCGCCACCCGCTCGGGGCTTGGGCGGATAGAGCCCCTCCAGGCCCTGGCCTTCAGCCACCGCCTCGAGGACCTCTTCCGCCGCTACCCCTGGGAGGCGGTCACCGCCCAGATGAACCTCCTCACCTCCCACGACACCCCCCGCCTCCTCACCCTCCTCCGGGGGGAGGTGGCCCGGGCCAGGCTCGCCCTTTCCCTCCTCTTCCTCCTCCCCGGCAACCCCACGGTCTACTACGGGGAGGAGATCGGCATGGAAGGGGGCCATGACCCCGAAAACCGGGGAGGGATGGTGTGGGACGAGGCCCGCTGGAAGGGGGAGATCCGGGAGGCCATAAGGCGCATGGCCGCCCTCAGGAAGGCCCACCCCCTCTTGAAGAGCGCCCCCTACACCCGCATCTACGCCCAAGACGGCCACCTGGCCTTCGCCCGGGGACCCTACCTGGTGGTGGTGAACGCCACGGACAGGCCCTTCCTCCAGGACCTCCCCCTCCACGGCCACTTCCCCCGGGGTGGGGCGGCGGTGGACCTCCTCTCGGGGGCGGTCTGCCACCCCCAAGGAGGAAGGCTTTGCGGCCCGGAGCTTCCCCCCTTTTCCCTAGCGGTCTGGCAGGAGGTGTAGGCCCTCAAACCGGAGGAGCCAGGCCTTAAGCCCTTCCTGCCCGGCGAAGCCCCCAAGGCGGCCGTCCGCGTGGACCACCCGGTGGGCGGGGACCAGGAGGAAAAAGGGCGAGGCCCTGAGGGCCGCCCCCACGGCCCTAGGGGCAAGGCCCAGGGCCCGGGCCACGGCCCCGTAGCTTTCCGTCTTGCCGTAAGGGATCCTGCGGGTCCACTCGTACACCGCCACCCGGGCCGGGGAAAGGCCGGTGTAGTCCAGGGGGAGGTCCAGGAAGTCGGGCCTTTCCCCCTGGAAGTAGCGGGCCACCGCCTCCGCCACCCTTTCCGCCAGGGGGCCTTCCGCCTCCCGGCCCTGGGGGAAAAGGGTGGGGACGAGGCGGCGCACCCCCAAGGGGGTGGTCTCTAGCCAAAGGGGGCCGATGGGGGTGGGGAGGAGCATCAGGGAAGGCCGGCCCGGACCACCAGGTCGGAGAGGAAGGTCCCCGGGAAGTAGTGGCCCAGGATCTCCCGAAACTCAAAGCCCCGCTCCGCCATGCCCTTGGCCCCCCACTGGCTCATCCCCACCCCGTGCCCGGCCCCCCGGCCCAAGGCCCGCCAGCCCTCAAAGCGCACCAGGGCCGAGGGGAGGCCCATGGCCCGCACCACCCGCTGGGCCAGGGGGCCTTCCACCACCACCCCCAGGGCGGAAAGCCGCCCCACCCGCCCCGAGGGGGTGAGGGCCAGGACCTCCGGGGGCTCGAGGGTGCGGGGGGCGAGGCCGTAGACCCGGAGGGCGGCCGCCACCCTTTCCGGGGTGAGGTCCACCGTCCACCGGCTTTTAGGCCCATCGGAAAAGGGGTCTTCCCGGGGGCGAAGGTAGGGAAGGGCCTTCTGGAAGACCTCCTCGCTCCCCGCGGTCATGCCCCCGGAGTCCGCGTGGTACAGGGCGGAGATGGCCCTCCCCCCGTAGCTCACCACCAGGCCCCGGGTGGCGAGGACCGCCTCCTTGTGCCTGGGGGTTTCCGCGGAGAGGCCCCGGTAGACCTGGCAGGCCTCCGTGGCGCAGAGGTCGTAGGGGGCGGAGGGGCTTAGGCGGTTCACCGCGAAGGTGCGGGCCAAAACGGCCTGGGCCTTCAGGGCCTCCAGGGGGAAGGAGGGGGGCATCTCCCCGGGGAGGACCCCGAGGAGGTAGTCCTCCAGGTCCACGGCGTTCACCGCCATCACCTTCTCCCCTTGAGGGAGGAGGAGGAGCCCGCCCCGGTAGGGGGTGCCGTCCAGGGCGAAGGTGGGGCCGGGGTGAAGGAAGCTCGGGAAGAGCCTCCCGTCCACCACCACCCCGCCCTCCACCCCCTTGGCCAGAACCCGCCCCGAGGGCAGGTCCAGGCGGAGGGCCTCCCCCAGGGGCACCTCCTTGAGGAGGACCCGCAGGGTGAGGCCCTGGGCCAAGGCCCAGGGGAGGAGAAGGAGGAGGGCCAGGAGGCGCTTCATAGACCTTGGGTCTAGCCTACCCCGCCCGGGCCCTAGAGGTAAAGGAGGGCCCGCCCCAAAGCCGGGGCCTCCTCCAGGCGCTTTAGGGCCACGGGGTGGCGGAGGGCGTACTGGAGAAAGGGGAAGACCCGCTCCTGGGGAAGGCCCAAGGGGAGGAGGTGGCGCTTAAGCCGCTCCAGATGGGCCCAAAGGACCCCGTCCCCCTGGAGCCTGGCCCTTAGGGCCTTCCGGAGAAGCCGCTCCCCCTCTCCCCCCAGGCGGGCCCGGAAGCGGAGGAGGGGGCGCTTTAGGGTAGGGTCCAGGGCTCCCGCCTCCTCCGCCAGGGCCTCGGCCTCGGAGAGGAGGCGGCGGAGGCGCTCCTCAAAGCGGGCGAAGGCCTGAAGCCGCCCCCCCACGGCCCTCAAGAAGGCCCCCTCCCCCTCCTCCAAAAAGGCCCAGGGGTCTAGGCCGTACTTCCCCAGGATGCGGGCCACCGGGGGCTCCAGTACCAGGGCCCTAAGCCTCTGGAACAGGGCGGGCATGGAGAGGCCATAGAGGGCGTACACCTCGGAAAGCTCGGCCACGTAGCGGAGCTCGTTGGGCCCCACCACGAACCCCGCGGTGGGGAGGACCAGGTCCTGGAACACCGGCCTGAGCCCCGCGGCGGGGGTGAGGCGGGAAGGGTCCGCCTGGGCCAGCTCCCAGAGGGCCTTGCGGGTGTAGGTGCGCACCCCGTCGGTGAAAAGCCCCCCCTGGTAGTGGAGGAGGCGGCGGGCATCGGTTTCCAGGAAGAGGTTGGTGGCCCCCGGCTTGCGCATCAGGGCGGGCTTTTCCCCTAAGGCCCTAAGGCGCTCCGCCTCCCGGTTGATGGCCTGGGCGCTCCCCAAAGGGTCTTCCAGCTCCCGCTCCAGGGCGGGGAGGAAGAGGGGGGCAAGCTCGGGGGCCATGGGGTCAAAGGGGAGGAGGCCCCGCTCCCCCAGGAAGGCCAGGAGGACCCGGGCGAAGAACTCCGAAAGGGTCTCGGCCTCCAGGGCCCAGGCCACCCGCTCCTCCTCCGCCCAAGGGCCCAGGAAGGCCCGCAGGGCCTCCCGGTAGGGGGCCAGGGGAAGGCGCCCCGCGGGCAGGGGGGGAAGGGGAAGGGAGAGGGTTTCGAGGCGCTCCTCCCGGAGGAGGTGGAGGTGGCGCACCTCCTCCACGTCGTGGTCCTGGGAGGCAATCCAGAAGACCCCCGCCGCCCCCACCCCCTCCGCCAGGCGCAGGGCGGTGTGGGCCTTGTAGAAGGTGAGGGCGGGGCCGCCCAAAAGCCCCGCCTGCTGGCCCGCCACCACCGCGCCCACCTCCAGGCGCCTAAGGGCCTCCAGGACCGAGGAAGGCGCCCCCAGGCGGCGGAGGTAGGCGGAAAAGGCGGGAAGGAGCCCCGGGTGGCCCCTCCGCCCCAGGCGGGCCCGTAGGGCCTCTTCCCCCGAGGGCAGGCCAAGGCGAGCGGCGAGGTCCTGCATGCTACAAACCTTATAGCGCCTCCGCCAACCGGGCAAGGGCCTCCCGGTCCTTGATCTCCAGCCGGCGGTAGCCCAGGTCCAATACCCCCGCCAAGGCCCACTCCCCCAGGAGCTTGGTCACCGTCTCCCGGGTGGCCCCCACCATGCGGGCCAGGTCCTGGTGGGAGAAGAGGACCTCCCCCTCCGCCCCCAGGCGGAGGAGGAGGCGGGCCAGGCGCTGGGCCACGGGGAAGCGGAGCTCAAAGAAGCGCGCCTCCATGGCTTTGAGGCGTTTATAAAGGGCTTCCAGCAGAAAGGCGTTCACCTCGGGGAAGCGGGCCCTTAGGGCCTCCACCTCCTTCCTCTCCCCGAAGAGGAGCTCGGTGTAGGCCAGGGCCTGGGCGGAAAGGCCCCGGCGAAGCCCCCCCACCAGGGCCTCCTCCCCGAAGAGGTCCCCCGGGCCGAGAAGGCTCAAGGTGAGGCCTTCCCCCTCCTCGGCGTGGAGCCAGACCAGGCCCTGCCGCACCAGGTAGACCCCGTCCGCGGGGTCCCCCTCCCGGTAGAGGACCTCCCCCCGCCGCACCCGAAGGGGCTGGAAGACCCGGGCCGCCTCCCGCCTGGCCTCGAGGCCCAAACCCTGGAACATACCCCACAGTCTATAGGAAAGGGGGGTGGGGGGAGGGCGGGAGGAGGCCCCGGGCCTCCGCCTCCTGGAAGAAGCGCCGCACCGCCTCCTCCCCTTCCGCCCCCACGTCCAGGCTGAAGGGGTTCACATAGGTATGCACATGGGCCCAGATGACCTCCTCGGAAAGCTCCTGGGCGTGGGCCTTGAGGTACGGGAGGACCTCCTCCGGGTGGGCCCAGGCGTACTCCAGGCTGGCCCTTACCGCAAGGTCCAGGGCCCGGATGAGGTCCTCCCCCAGGTCCCGCCGGGCCAGGATGGCCCCCAAGGGGAGGGGGAGGCCCGTCTCCCCTTCCCACCACTCCCCTAGGTCCACCACCTTGGCAAGGCCGTACTGGGGGTAGGTGAAGCGGCTTTCGTGGATGATGAGCCCCGCCTCCACCGCTCCCTCCGCCACCAGGGGCAGGATCCGGTCGTAGCGCACCTCCACCGGCTCAAACCCCTCCCCATAGAGGGAAAGGAGGAGGAAGGCGGTGGTGTTCCGCCCGGGGATGGCCACACGGGCCCCCTTTAGGCTCCGAAGGGGCCCCCTGGCCACCACTAGAGGCCCCACCCCCCGGCCCAAGGCCCCCCCGCTCCGTAGGGCCACGTACCGGTCCCGCACCCGGCCGAAGGCCGCGTAGGAGAGCTTGGTGAGGGGAAGCCGCCCTTCCAGGGCCCAGCGGTTTAGGGTTTCCACGTCCTCCAAGACGGGCTCCACGGGGACGGGGCTTGGCACCAGGCCGTGCACCAGGGCGTAGAAGATGAAGGTGTCGTTGGGGCAGGGAGAAAAACCGAGCTCCATGCCCCTACTGTACCCCCTTGAGGGCCCGCTTGAAGACCTCGGGGGCGAAGTCCTTGAGGGCCCTTAAGAACCCCGTCACCCCCCGGGCCCGCCCGGGGATGATGTAGACCGGCACCCCCAAGGCCTCCGCCTGGGCCCGCACCGGCTCGGAAAGGTCGTGCCCCACGTAGCTGGAGACGATCATGAGGCCGTGGGCCTTCTCCAGGCGGGTCTGGATGCGCCTCAAGGACTCCCGCCCCACGCCCACGCTGTCCGCGTCAAACCAGTCCACCCTTAGCCCCCGCTCCTCCAGGAAGGGGAGGAGGCGGCTGCGGAGCTGGGTGTGCCCCCCCACCACCAGAAGGTGCTCCCCGTGGAAGCGGGGGAGGTCCTCCTCCAGAAGCTCCCTGGGGGCCTCGGGCAGGGGGCGGGCCTCCTCCCCCAAGGCCTTTAGGCCCTCCCGCACCGCCTTTAGCTCCTCCAGGTAGAGGGCCAGGCTCTCGTCCTGGGGCCTCAGGAAGAGAAGGTTTTTCAGGATCTCCCGGGCCAGGTCCAGGTCCTTTTCCCGGTAGAAGGCCACCTCCAGGGCCTTCTGCCAGGCCTCCGCCGCCTTGGCCCAGGCCCCCTTGCGCTCGTAGAGCTCCGCCAGGTCAAAGAGGACCTCCAGGGCCTGGGGGCGGCTTTGCAGCTCGGAAAGGAGCAGGGCCTCCGCCTCGCCAAGCCGCCCCGCCCCGTAGAGGGCCGCCAGGTACTGGCCCCGCACCGCCTCGGCCTCGAGGCTCTCCCGGAAGGAGCGGGAAAGCCGGTAGGCCAAGGCGAGGAGCTCCAAGGGGGGGTGGGGGGTCTTGGCCAGGGCCCCGTAGAGGACGCTGAAGGCAGCCCAAGGACCCTCCAGCCGTTCCAGGAGCGTTAAAAGCCCCAAGAGGTCCTCCTCCTCCACCGCCCCAAGCCCCGCGTCCCGGGCCCGGGAGAGGAGCTCCCGGGCCAGCACCTCCTCCCCCCCCTCCAGGGCCTCCTGGGCCAGGCGGAAGAGGAAGGGGGCGGGGTAGGCCCTTAGGGCGTGGGCCCGCTTGTGGTCCCCCAAGATCTCCTTGAGGGGGCGCCTCAGGGCCCTTTTCACCTGGGCCAGGTGGTGGTAGGCCAGGCCCGCCACCTCCCCTTCCCCCCGGCCCGCCGCCTTTTCCAGGAGGTAAAGGGCCTCCCGGTAGCGCCCCTCCCTTTCCCGGAGCATCCCCAGGAGGAGGAGGGCCTCCGGGGTTTCGGCGCGGGCCAGGGCTTCGGTGAGGTAGGGCTCCACCCCCTTAAGGTCCTCCTGGCCCCGAAGCTCCAGGGGGCTCCGGACCCGTAGGGCGGAAAGGGCCAGGCCCAAGAAGCCCTCGGGCTCGTCCAGGTCGGCCAGGCGGCGGGCGTAGCGCTCCGCCCGGGCGAAAAGCCCCTGAAGGAGGGCCGCCCTAAGCCCAAGCCGGAGGATCTCCCGGGTGAGGAGCCTAGGGGAGAGGTCCTCCACGAACTCCGCCCGGCGGCTCACCTCGCTCCACTCCCCTTCCCGGGCGAAGCGGCGCATGCGCTCGGCGATGCGCTCCAGGGTGTCTTGGATGTAGAGCTCCGCCTCGGGGAGGCCCGACTCCACGAACTGCCGGAGGGCGTCCGCGTAGCGCCCCAGGCCCAGGTAGGCCCGGCCCAAATAGAGCCGGTACCGCCCCCCGCGCACGGCCAGGCCCTCGAGGCGCGGCAGGGCCCGCTGGTAGTCCCCAAGCTCCACCAGGGCCAAGGCCCTGTAGTCCTCCGCCTCCTCGGAAAGGGCCTCGCGGAAGGCCTCCTCTGCCTCGGCAAAGCGGGAGAGGGCGAAGAGGGCCCGGCCCCTTAGGTACGCCGCTTCCCGGGCCCCCGGCGGGGTCTCCTCGGGGAGGAGGGCCAGGACCTCCGCGTACCGCCCGGCCTCCAGAAGGGCCCGGGCCTCCTCCAAGGGGTAACCCCCGGAGGCCAGGACGGGCACCCGCTCCTCCTGGGCCTCCTCCCACGCTGCCTCCGCCCTTTCCAGGGCCAGGGTCTCGGGCCTGCGGGCGAGCACCAGGACGTACTCCCCCTCCCCTACCCGCTCCACCCCGTAAAAGCCCAGGCGCCTAAGGCCCTCCTCCACCCCCTCGGGGCACTTGCCCAGGAAAGGCCCGTGGCCGTAGACGAGAAGCCCCCCCGGGCGGAGGAGGCGGGCCAGGGCGGCAATGCGGGGGAAGAACTGGAAGCGGTCCCAAAACTCCTCCGGCTCCAGCCGGCCCTCCACCTCCCCCAGGTACCCCTCGGGGAAGACGGAAAGGAGCAGGAGGGTGTCAAAGGGGGGGAGCTCCGCCTCCTCCGCCCAGCCCAGGTGCCAGACCACCCCGGGCACCCGCTCCTGCCCCAGGCGGTAGGCCTCCTCCACCCCCTCCAGGGCGTGCCAGGAGAGGTCGGGCCGTTTGCTCTGGAGGTAGCCCACCAAAGCCCCCGTGAAGGGCCCCACCTCCAGCACCCGCCCCTCCACCCTTTCCGGCACCGCCTCCGCGTAGAACTCCATAAAAGGAAGGTGCATCCCGTAGACCAGGGCCTCCCCCCGGGGCACCTTTAGGACCTCGCGGTAAAAACTTCGCACCGCCTCCTTCCCCCCGCCCCCCAGGTAGGCCCGCCAGGCCCGGAGGAGGGGGGCCCGCTTGGCCGGGCTTCCCACCCGCTTGGCGAGCTCCGCTTCAAACCGCCCGGGGGAAAGGGGACCCTGGACGGAAAAACGCTCCCTAAGATACGCGCGCAGCTCCTCGGGCATTTGCCGAAGAGTCTAGCAAACCCCCCGGGGGGACCGCCACCCCCCGGGGGGAAAGCCGGGCTCAGGCGGGGACCTCTACGGAGAAGAGGTCGGCGTAGCGCCGCTTGGCCCGCGCGGGGGCCCGGTGGTAGACGTAGGAGGCGAGGAGGGGGAAGGCCAGGGTGGCCTCGGCGAAGACCATCTGGGAAAGGGCCGCGTCCACCTTGCCCCAGCTTTGGGCCTCGGAGAGGGTGGAGCCCGAAAGCCCCCCGTCCCGCTCATCGGCCACGGTGATCTGGATGGCGTACTTGTGCATCTCCACCTCGTGGCCGAGGACCTCCGCCGCCACCACGATGTCCTGGGCGAAGTTCTTGGGCACCCCGCCCCCCAGCATGACCAGGCCCGTGGTGCCGGCCTTGAGCTTGATCTCCGTGAGCTCCCGGAAGTCGGCCACGGAGTCTATGGTCACGTGGGCCTTGGGGTTTTTCACCTGGTGGTAGACCAGGCCAAAGCCCGCGGAGGAGTCGGAGAAGGCGGGGACGAAGATGGGGACCCCCTCCTCGTAGGCGGCCCGCACGATGCTCTTCTCCCCCAGGCCCCGCTCGGCCAGATACCGGCCCATGTGCCAGATGAACTCCCGGCTGGAGTAGGGGCGGGGCGGGAGGCTGTCCGCGATCTCGGCGATGGTGTAGTCCGTGTGCCGGAGCTCGGCCTCGTCAATGTAGGTGTCGTAGATGCGGTCAATCCAGAGCCGCCTTAGGGCCTCGTCGTCGGCCTTGGGGTCCCCCTGGTAGTGGCGGTGGCCCAGGGCCTCAAAGAAGTCCTGGTCCACGATGTTGGCCCCCGTGGCCACGATGGCGTCCACCAGCCCTTTGCGGATGAGGTCGTGGACGATGAGACCCTGCCCGGCCGAGACCAGGCTCCCCGCCAGGGTGAGGATCACCGCGCAGTCGTCCTGGAGCATCTTCAGGTAGATCTCCGCCGCGCGGTGGAGGTTCCTGGCCTGGAAGGCCGTCTTGCCCATGGCCTCGAGGATGGGCCCGGCGTCAAAGGCCTTGATGTCAATGGGCTCCACGGGCGTAGAGAGGAGGGTTTTCTTATCCATCTTCGCTCCTTTCTACGCGGGGTGGGCGTCCGGCTCCCCCCTTGTGCGCCGCCTGCCTCAGGGCAGGAAGAAAAGTATACCACCCCCCGCCACCGGAGGGTAGACCTCGAGGGGGCCCTCCACCTCCTCCTCGGGCTCCACCGGCCTATCCCCCACCGCCAAAAGCCAAACCTCCTCCAGGGGGATGCCGAGCTTCCTTAGGGCCTCCAGGGGGGTTCTGGCCTCCACTTCCAGCCTTTCCCCAAAGCGCCTCAGGTCCCCGTGGAGGATCACCACCATCAGTACCCCTCCTGCACCACGTTAAGAAGGGGCTCCCCCCGGAGGTAGCGCCCCACCTGCTCCGCCAAAAACCGGGCCGCCCGGCGGGTGAAGCCCTCGGAAAGCCCGGCCACGTGGGGGGTGAGGAGGTGGGCCCTGGCCCACAGGGGATGCCCCTCGGGGAGGGGCTCGGGGTCCGTCACGTCCAAGGCCACCCGCACCCGGCCCGCCTCCAGGGCCTTAAGGAGGGCCTCGGTGTCCACCAGGCCGCCCCGGCCCGCGTTCACCAGGAGGGCCCCCGGCTTCATCCGCTCCAGGAAGGCCTGGTCCACCACTTTCTGGGTCTCGGGGGTGAGGGGGAGGAGGAGGACCACCGCGTCCGCCTGGGGAAGGAGGTGGGGGAGGTCCTTGGGGGTATAGACCCCGGGCCGGGCGTGCTTGGCCACGGGGAGGACCTCCACCCCGAAGGGCCTAAGCCTGGCCTCCACCGCCCGGCCGATGGAGCCGTAGCCCAGGAGGAGGACGGTCTTGCCCTCGAGGTCCTCAAGCCGCTTCGGGGCCCAGCGCCCTTCCTTCTTTGCCTCCAGGAAGCCCGGCAGGTCCTTGAGGAGGGCCAGGAGGGCCATGACCACCCACTCCGCCACCGGGGCGTCGTGGATCCCCGAACCGTCGCAGAGGGTCACCCCCGGCGGGAGAAGGGGCAGGATCCAGTCCACCCCCGCGGAGAGGGTCTGGACCACCCGCACCTCCACCTCCGCAAACACCTTCCGCACCACCTCTTCCTGGCCGAAGGGGGGGATGAAGAGGTCCGCTCCCTTGGGCCAGGGCTCGTCCAGGAAGCGCACCTCCACCCCCTCGGGGAGGAGGGCGAAGACCTCTTCCCTAAGCCTGGGGGCTAAAATCCTCACGCCTTACCTCCATGTGCACGTCCCGCTGGCCCCGGGGCCCGGGGCTTTCCCCCACCTCCCGGAAGCCCGCCTTCAGGAAGGCCCGGCGGGCGCGGAGGTTGTGGGCGAAGGTGCGGAGGCGCACCCGCTTAAGCCCCAAGGGGCCGAAGGCGTAGGCCAAGGCCGCCCGCACCGCCTCCGTGCCGTAGCCCTGGCCCCAGCGCTCCCGCTTGAGGAGGATGCCCAGGGTAGCCTCCTCCGGGGTGAGGTTGTAGAGCTCCAGGGTGCCCACATAGGCCCCTTCCTCGTCCAGGATGACGAAGGCCAGGCGGTCCTTGCGGCGGTTCTCCGCCAGGACGAAGCGCTTGAAGAGCCAAAAGGGGGTCTTTAGGGGGCTCGCCCCGTTCCACTCCGCCACCTCGGGGTCGCGAAAGGTGTCGTAAAGGCCCCGCCACTCCTCCTCGGAAAGCCCCTCGGCCATGGGCTTCAGGGTCACGCGGCCAAAGCGGGGCCAGTCCGGGCGCATGGGCTAGGGGTAAAGCCCCCGAAGGGCCCGGGCCTCCAGGACCCGGGTGGCGGCCACCACATAGGCGGCGGTGCGCAAGGGGATCCGCTTCTCCTCCGCCACCTGCCACACCGCCTCAAAGGCGTTCCGCAGGACCTTCTCCAGGCGGGCGTTGATCTCCTCCTCGGACCAGAAGTAGGAGTTGAAGTCCTGCACCCACTCAAAGTAGCTCACCGTGACCCCGCCCGCGTTGGCGATGACATCCGGCACCACCAAAACGCCCTTTTCCTGCAGGATGTCGTCCGCGGCGGGGGTGGTGGGGCCGTTGGCCCCCTCGGCGATGATCCTGGCCTGGATGCGCCAGGCGTTGTGCTCGGTGATCTGGGCCTCGAGGGCCGCGGGGATGAGGAACTCCACGGGCAGGGCCCAGAACTCGGGGTTCGGCAGGGGCTCGGCCTTGGGGTAGCCCCGCACCCCTCCGGTCTCGGCCACGTGGCGGAGGAGGTCGTAGGGGTCTATCCCCTCCTCGCGGTAGACCGTGCCCGTGGCGTCCTGGACGGCCACCACTTTGGCCCCGTGGTCGTGGAAGATGCGGGCCGCGGCGTTCCCCACGTTGCCGAAGCCCTGGATGGCCACCCGGCTCCCCTCAATGGGGAGGCCGATCTTGGCCGCGGCCGCGGCGGCGGTGACGAAGACCCCCCGCCCGGTGGCGTCCCTCCGGCCCAGAGAGCCCCCTAGGGCGATGGGCTTCCCCGTGACCACCCCGGGCACGGTGCGGCCCACGTTCATGGAGAAGGTGTCCATCATCCAGGCCATCTCCCGCTCCCCGGTGTTCACGTCGGGGGCGGGGATGTCCCGGTCCGGGCCCAGGAGGATGCCCACTTCCGAGGTGTAGCGGCGGGTTAAGCGCTCAAGCTCCCTCACGGAAAGCTTCTTGGGGTCCACCCGGATCCCCCCCTTACCCCCCCCGTAGGGCAGGCCCACCGCGGCGTTTTTGATGGTCATCCAGGCGGCCAGGGCCATGACCTCGGAGAGGGTGACCTGGGGGTGGTAGCGCACCCCCCCCTTGGCCGGGCCGCGGGCGGTGTTGTGGTGGACCCGGTAGCCCTCAAAGTAGGCCACGGTGCCGTCGTCCAGGTGGATGGGCACGTCCACCACCAGGATGCGCTTGGGCCGCTTGAGGCTTTCCGCCAAGGGGGCAAGCCGCCCCAGGTAGGGGACCACCCGGTCCACCTGCTCCGTGAAGATGCGCCAAGGTCCGTCGTCCTTACCCAAGTAGGAAAGCGGTTCGCTCTTCATAGCTTAGGTCCTTTTAAGGGTAAACCCCCCGAAGCCTGGTGGCCTCGTCCAAACGCTTAAGGGCCAGGCAGAGCGCGGCCATGCGCAGGTCCAGGCCCCTCCCTTCCGCCTCGGAAAGCACCTCCCCCACCGTGGCCTCCACCTTGCGGGCGAAGTGCGCCTCCACCTCTTCCCGGGTCCAGAAGAACATGTTGAGGTCCTGGACCCACTCCAAATAGCTCGCCAGAAGCCCCCCGCCCCCCGTGAGGAGGTCGGGGACCACCAGCACCCCCCGCCCCAGGAGGTGGGCCTCGGCCTCCAGGGTGAGGCCGAAGTTGGCGGCCTCGAGGACCGCCTTGGCCCGCACCGCCCGCGCCCCCTCCCCGTCCAGCGCCCCCTCGTGGGCCGCCAGGACCAGGTAGTCCACGGGGAGGGCGAAGAGCTCCTCCGGGGGAAGGTCGTACTGGGGTAGGTCCCCCGTGGCCTCGTAGTGGGCGAGAACCTCCCTCACGGGAAGGCCCTCCTCCCGGTACATGGCCCCCCGCCCGGTGGAGACGGCCACCACCTTAAGGCCCAGCGCCTCCGCCTTCAGGGCGAAGCCCGCCCCCACCTGGCCGAAGCCCTGGAGGGCCACCCGGGCCCCCCGTAGGGGCAGGCCCCTCCGCTCGGCCACCTCCTTGAGCACCAGGGCCACCCCAAACCCCGCGGCCTCGTCCCGCCCCTCGGAGCCCCCCAGGGCGTGGGGCTTGCCCGTGACCACCCCGGGCACGGTGGAGCCCACGGTCATGGAGTAGGTGTCCATGATCCAGGCCATGACCTTTTGGTCCGTGCCCAGGTCCGGCCCCAGGATGTCCACGTCCGGGCCGATGAGGCCGATGAGCTCCGCGGTGTAGCGGCGGGTCAGACGCTCAAGCTCCCGCCCGGAGAGGGCCTTGGGGTCCACGGCCACGCCCCCCGCGGCCCCCCCGAAGGGGAGGTCCCACACCGCGGCCTTGAAGGTCATCCAGGCGGCCAGGCCCGCGGTCTGGCCCAGGGTCACACGGGGGTGGTAGCGCACCCCCCCCTTGGCGGGCCCCCGGGCGATGTTGTGCACCACCCTAAAGCCCTGGAAAAAGCGCACCTTCCCGTCGTCCATCACCACGGGCAGGGAAACGGTGACGAGCCTCTTGGGGTGGGCCAGGTACTCGAGGGTGGTGGGGTGCACCTGCCCTACCTTGAGGGCCCGCTCCAGCCACTCCAAATACACGTCCCAAAGCCCCGGGTCCTCCGGGGGCCGGTAGGCGGGGATTCCCATAGCATCACCGCTAAGGATTATACGCCCCCCAAAGGGGACCCCTGTCCTTGGGACCACGAGGGGTCCCCTGCCGCGAGGACTCCTTAAAACCCCAGCACCTCCCCCCAGGGGGTGGGGGCCTTGGGGCTGATGTAGCCGGTGTCCATCTGCGCAAGCTGCAGCCGACCCGAGTACTCCTCGTTCACCGCGTGCCAGTAGGTGTACTCCTCTATGACCCAGATCCCCGACTCCCGGGCCCCGTTGCCGCTGGCCTTCACCCCGCCGAAGGGCAGGTGGGCCTCCGCCCCCACGGTGGTGTTGTTGACGCTGGTCATCCCCGCCCGGATGCCCACCTTGAAGAGGTAGGCCCAGTGGCGGTGGTTGGTGTAGATGGCGCTGGAAAGGCCGTAGGGGGTGCTGTTGGCCACCCGGATGGCCTCCTCAATCCCGTCCACCTTCACCAGGTTGATGGTGGGGCCGAAGATCTCCTCCTCAAACTGGCGCATCCCCGGCCGGGCCTCCCAGACCGTGGGCCAGCCAAAAAGCCCCGCCTCGGGGTCCCCCAGGAAATGGGGGTAGGGGTTCTCCCGGGTGATCCGCCCCCGGCCATAGAGGAGGACCGCCCCCTCCTTCTCCCCCCAGGCGTAGTGCTCCAGCCAGCGCTCAAAAAGCCTTTCGTTGATGAAGGGGCCGTAGGTCACCTCGGGGTGGAGGAGGGGGTTGCCCACCCGGGTGGCCTCCACCCTCTCCAGGAAGCGCCTTTTGAACTCCTCGTAGATGGGGGCGTCCACCAGGATGTTCCCCGCGGAGGTGCACCGCTGGCCCCCGGTGGCGAAGGCGCTCCACCAGGCCCCCTCCACCGCCAGGTCCAGATCGGCGTCCCGCATGACCACGAGAGGGTTCTTTCCGCCGAGCTCGAGGGTGGGCCTTATGAGGTTCCGCCCCGCCACCTCCCCGATCCAGCGCCCCACCTTGGTGCTCCCGGTGAAGGCGAACTTCTGGAAAAGCCCCTCGTCCATGAGCTCCACCAGCCACTGGCCCGTGGAGTCCTTCCCGCCGCCAAAGACCAGGTTGATGACCCCAGGGGGCAGGCCCGCCTCCTCAAAGAGCTTCACGAAGAGGTAGGAGAGGGTGGGGGAGTCGTCGGAGGGCTTCCAGACCACCGCGTTCCCGGTGAGGACCGCAGGGATGAGCTTCCAGCTGGGTACGGCGATGGGGAAGTTGCCCGCGGTGATCATCCCCACCACCCCGAGGGGCCTGCGGAAGGTGAAGAGCTCCTTGTCCCGCATCTCGCTGGGCACGGTCTGGCCGTAGAGCCTCCGCCCTTCCGAGGCGAAGAAGACCGCGGTGTCTATGGCCTCCTGCACGTCCCCCGCGGCCTCCTTGGGGGTCTTCCCCACCTCCCGCACCATGAGCCGGGTGAGGGTGGGCTTTTCCCGCTCCAGGATCTTGGCCAGGTTGAAGAGGACCTGGCCCCGGATGGGGGCCGGGGTGCGGGACCAGGCCTCAAAGGCCTCCCGCGCCGCCAGGGCGGCCCGCCTCAGGGTGTCCTTGGTGCCTTCGGGGAAGCGGGCGATGAGGTCTTCCCGGTCCGAAGGGTTTCTCCGCTCCAGGACCTGCCCCTCAAAGACCTCCTCCCCGGCGATGAGGTGCCCGAACTCCAGGGCGTTGCCGTACTTGCTGGGAAAAGCTTTCATGACTGACCTCCGGAAAGAATTCTACCCCGGTATAGTCGGGGCATGCCCCCCCACCGGGACCCCTTGGTCTACCTCCCTCCCCTCCTCTGGGCCCTGAACGTGGTGGCCTCGAGGGCCGCCATGCGGGAGATCCCCCCGGAGTGGGGGTCTTTCCTGCGCTTCGCCCTGGCGGTGGTCCTCTTCCTCCCCCTCCTCCGGCGCCTGCCCCCCTTGAGGCCCTGGGGGGAGACCCTGTTCCTCGCGGTGAGCGGGGTGGCCCTTTTCAACCTGGTCTTCTTCTCCGGGGCCCGGCTGGCCCCGGCCTCGGACATGGCCGCGGTGGCCGCGGTCTACCCCCTGGCCACCGCCTTGGCCTACAGCCTCTTCTTCCGAAAACCCTTAAAACGGCCCGTCCTCCTGGGCCTCCTCCTTTCGGGAAGCGGGGTGGTCCTGCTGGCCCTGGGACACGGGGTCCAGGGAGGGGCCCCAGGCCGGCTCCTGGGGGACTTCCTCCTGGTGGGGGCCGCCCTCCTCTGGGGGGTTTACAGCGTGGGGATTACCCTGGCCGTCCAGAGGCGGACCCCCCTGGAGGTCACCGCGGCCAGCATGCTCCTAGGAAGCCTCCTTCTCTTACCCGCGGCCCTCCTCACCCCCTTCCCCCAGGCCTCCCCTTCCGCCTGGGGGGCCCTCCTCTACACCGCCCTCGGGGGCGCCTTCCTGGCCTTCACCCTCTGGGCCAGGGTGCTGGGGCGCTACCCCGCAAGCCAGGTAGCCCCCCTCCTGAACCTCACCCCGGCCTTGGCCCTGGCCTTCTCCCTTCTCCTGGGGGAGGCCCCTGGGGCCTGGGACCTCCCGGGCCTCCTCTTGGTGGCCCTGGGCGTCTACCTCTCGGGCCGCAAGGGGTAGACTGAAGGGGATGATCTACGAGGCCATCAAGGAGGCCATCAAGGAGGCCATGAAGGCCCGGGACCAGAAGACCCTGGACTTCGCCCGGGTGGTGAAGGCGGAGCTGGACCGGAAAGGGGACGGCAAGCCCCTCCCCGACGAGGAGGCGGTGAAGGTCCTAAAGGCCCTCAAGGAGATCGCCCTGGAGCAGGGGAACGCCTTTGAGGTGGAGTTCTTGGACCGCTTCCTCCCCAAGGAGATGACGGAGGAGGAGATCGAGGCCTGGATCCGGGAAAACCTGGACCTTTCCCAGTTCAAAAACCCCCTGGCGGCCATCGGGGTGGTAACCAAGGCCCTAGGCCCCAAGGCCCCCGGGGACAAGGTGCGGCGGGTCATAGAGAAGATGCGATGAGCCCCTGGGAGCGCCTGGAACTGGAAGAGCTCCTTTCCGAGCCCGTGCGGCTCGTCCGGGAGCGGGTTAGGACCCACACCGGGCGGGAGCTCACCTACATCTACCGCCCGGGGCCGGTGGCGGCCAGCTTTGTCCTGCCCGTCACCCCAAGGGGTACGGGGCTTTTCATCCGCCAGTACCGCCACCCCACGGGGAAGTTTCTCCTCGAGGTCCCCGCGGGGAAGGTGGACGCGGGGGAAAGCCCCGAGGAGGCCGCCCGCCGGGAGCTTCTGGAGGAGGTGGGGGCGGAGGCGGGGGGCCTTATCCCCCTTCCCCCCTTCCACCCCCAGCCCTCCTTCACCGCGGTGGTCTTCCACCCCTTTCTGGCCCTGGAGGCCCGGGTGGTGGCGGAGCCCCGGCTGGAGGACGGGGAGCTACTGGAGGTGGTGGAGCTTCCCCTAAAGGAGGCCTACGCCCTCCTGGAAGGGGGGGAGATCCAGGACGCCTCCACCGCCCTCACCCTCTTCTACGCCCGGCCCCACCTCTTAAAGCTGGATCTTCTTTAATAAAATCCAAAGCCCGGAATGAAACCGCGGGGCCCGCGCATAAAAATCCCCTGCAGGGAAGGTTCCCTTCCTGGTAGACTCCTCCCATGCGACCGGAAGTGAGAACACCCCTGCCGGGGCCCAAGGCCAAGGCCATGCTGGAGCGGGGGGAGAGGGTCCTCTCCCCCTCCTACGTCCGCCCTTACCCCTTCGTCCCCGCGCGGGGGGAAGGGGTCTTCCTGGAGGACGTGGACGGGAACGTCTTCCTGGACTTCATGGCGGGCATCGCGGTGAACACCACGGGCTACGCCCACCCCAAGGTGCTGGAGGCGGTGCGGGCCCAGGCGGAGCGCTTCGCCCACGTGTGCTTCTCCGACTTCACCCACGACCCCACCCTCACCCTGGCGGAGCGGCTTTCGGAAAAGCTCGGGGGGCGGTATAGGGTCTTCTTCGGCAACTCGGGGACGGAGGGGATAGAGGCGGCCATCAAGCTGGTGCGCCACCACACGGGCCGCCCCTACCTCCTGGCCTTCACCGGGGCCTTCCACGGGAGAAGCCTGGGGGCGCTTTCCCTCACCGCCAGCCAGTCCAAGTACCGCAAAGGGTTCGCCCCCCTCCTCCCCGGGGTGGTCCACCTCCCCTTCCCCAACCCCTTCCGTCCCCCCCTGGGGGCCCGGCCGGAGGAGGTGGGGGAGGCGGTCCTCGCCCACCTGGAGCACCTCTTCCGCACCGTCTTACCCCCGGAGGAGGTGGCCGCGCTTTTCCTCGAGCCCATCCAGGGGGAAGGGGGGTACGTGGTGCCCCCTCCGGGCTTCATCCCCAAGCTGAAGGCCCTCTTGGAGCGGCACGGCATCCTCCTGGTGGCGGACGAGGTCCAGACGGGCGCGGGGCGCACGGGGCGGTTCTTCGCCCTGGAGCACGAGGGGGTGGAGGCGGACGTTTACGTCCTAGCCAAGGGCCTGGCCTCGGGCTACCCCTTAAGCGCCGTCCTTTTCCGGGAGGAGCTCGGGAGCTGGCGCCCGGGGGCCCACGGCACCACCTTCGGGGGCCAGGCGGTCTCTGCGGCCGCGGCCCTCGCCACCCTGGACCTCCTGGAGGGGGGCCTTATGGAAAACGCCGCCCGGGTGGGGGCCTTCCTCCTAGGGGAGCTTAGGGCCCTGCAGGCCCGCTTTCCCTTCCTGGGGGACGTGCGGGGCCGGGGGCTCATGATCGGGCTGGACTTCGGAAGCCCAAAGGAGGAGCGGCCCGATCTCCGGGACAAGGCGGTGGAGCTCGCCTTCCATAAGGGGCTTCTCCTCCTCCCCGCGGGGCCCTCCGCGCTCCGCATCGCCCCGCCCCTGGTGCTCAAGGAGGAGGAGGCGGCCATGGGGCTGGAGATCCTCGAGGCCGTCTTCCGCGCCCTCTAAACGCCCCATCGGGGCTTTCACCCCAAAAGGCCAAGCGCCCCGGTGTTGAAAACCCCCACGGGACCCGTAGGAAAGGCGTGCTGGATGTTCTTTCTGGGGCCCCCACCGAAGCGCAAGCTTCGGTGGGGCACTTAGAGCTTATACCCAAAGCGCCTTAAGAGGTCCTTCCGCCAGGCCACCTCGGCCTCGTCCTCCACCCCTAGGGGCTTGAAGCCGTCCATGACCCCCAGGATGGCCCGCTGCTCCCCCTCCTCCGCCACCACCACCTTTAGGGGGTTGGCGGTGGCGGCGAAGATGCGCACCACCTCGGGGCAGGCCTTGACCGCGTGCAGGACGTTGATGGGGTAAAACCCCTCCCCCAGCACGATGAGGAAGGTGTGCCCCGCGGCCAGGTTCAGGAGGTTCCGCACCGCGAGCTCAGTAAGGGCCTCGTCCGTGCCCGAGCGGCGGATGAGGCGCTTGCCGCTGGCCTCGGAGAAGGCCAGGCCAAAGCGGATCCCCGGCACCGCGGTCACCAGGGCCTCGTGCAGGTCCTCCACGGTCTTGATGAAGTGGGCCTGCCCCAGGATGACGTTCAGGTTCTCCGGCTTCTCAATGGGAATCAGCTTAAGCTCCATGCCCCGATTTTACCGGAGGCCACCCTCCCCCCGGGAAAGGGGTGTAGCATGGGAGGCATGGACGTCCTGGAGAAGGCCGTGGCTGGGGAGAGGCTTTCCGAAGAGGAGGTGCTCCAGCTCTTCCACCTCCCCCTACCCGAGCTGGCCGCCGCCGCCCACGCGGTGCGCCTAAGGAAGACCGACCCCGAGGTGGTCACCTTCCTCATAGACCGCAACATCAACTACACCAACGTCTGCACCGTGGCCTGCGCCTTCTGCGCCTTCTACCGCACGAGAAGGCAGCAGGACGCCTACACCCTCACCTTTGATGAGATCGCCCGGAAGGTGGAGGAGCTCTACCAGGTGGGGGGGCGGCGCATCCTCATGCAGGGGGGGGTGAACCCCGAACTCCCCCTGGACTGGTACCTGGACCTCCTCCGCTACCTCAAGGAGCGCTTCCCCGACCTGCGCATCGACGCCTTCAGCCCGGAGGAGATCCTGGGCTTGGAAAGGCTTACTGGCCTTAGGGCGGAGGCCCTTTTGGAAAAGCTCAAGGAGGCGGGCCTGGACGGCCTGCCCGGGGCGGGGGCGGAGATCCTGGTGGACGAGGTGCGGCTTAGAGCGGCCCCGGCCCGCATCCGCACCGCGGACTGGTACCGCATCATGGACGCCGCCCAGGCCCTGGGGCTCTACACCCTGGCCAGCATGGTCATCGGCTTCGGGGAGGGCCCGAGGGAGCGCACGGTCCACCTCCTGGGCCTCCGCGCCCAGCAGGACCGCGCCCTGGAACGCTACGGGAATGGCTTTTCCGCCTTCGCCCTTTGGACCCTCCAGGTGGAGCACACCCGCCTGAAGGGGAAGGCCCCCGGGGCCACGGCCCACGAGTACCTGAAGACCCTCAGCGTCGCCCGCCTCGCCCTGGACAACTTCGCCCACTTCCAGGCCTCCTGGCCCACCCTGGGCTTCAAGGTGGCCCAGGCCGCCCTTTTCTACGGGGCGGACGACTTCGGGAGCACCATGCTGGAGGAAAACGTGGTCTCCGCCGCCGGGGGGCACGGACGCACCCACGCCACAGTGAAGGAGATCGTCCGGCACATCGTGGACGCGGGCTTCCGCCCGGCGGAGCGGGACCCGCTGTACCGCATCCTCCGCTACCCCGACCCGGAGGCCATCCTAAGCGAGCCCGAACCGGTGGAGCTTCCCCTGGCCTAGACCGCCTCCCGGGCCTTAAGCCCCTCCCGGATCTCCCCCAACAAAGGGGCCAGGGGGCGCCCTTCCTCCAGGGCCCGCACCAGGGCGCTCCCCACCACCACCCCGTCGGCCACCGCGGCCTGGTGGGCGGTGGCCCGCCCCGAGACCCCAAACCCCACGGCCACGGGGAGGGGGGTCTGGGCCTTGATGCGGGCCACCAGGTCCTTCACCTCCTCGGGAAGGCGTTCCCGCGCCCCCGTGACCCCGGTGACGGAGACCGCGTAGACGAAGCCCGTGGCGTAGCGGACCACGGTGGCGATGCGCTGGTCGGTGGAGGTGGGGGCCAGGAGGAAGACCGTCTCCAGCCCGATCTCCTGGGCCAGCCGCACCAGGGCGGGGTCCTCGTCCGGGGGGAGGTCGGGGAGGATGAGCCCCGTGGCCCCCGCGGCCTTGAAGGCGCTGAAAAACCGCTCCGGCCCCCAGGCCAGGATGGGGTTCAGGTAGGTCATGAGGAAGAGGGGCTTTTCGGTGAGGGCCCGCACCTCCTTCAAGAGCTCCAGGACCCCCTGGACGCTCATCCCCTTCCTCAAGGCCACCTCGCTGGCCCTTTGGATCACGGGACCGTCCCCTAGGGGATCGGAGTAGGGCAGGCCGATCTCCAGGAGGTCCGCGTAGGGCAGGACCTCCCGCACCGCCTCCAAGAACCCCTCCCGGCTGGGGAAGCCCGCGGTGAGGTAGGGGATGAGGGCCGCCCGGCCCTCCGCCTTGGCCCTTTGGAACGCTTCCCCTGTGGTCATAGCTCTCCCCCCAAAAGGCGCATCACCTCGGTCACGTCCTTATCCCCCCGGCCGGAGAGGTTGATGACCACGATCTGATCCTTCTCCATCTCGGGCACCACCTTGGCCGCGTGGGCGATGGCGTGGGCCGACTCCAGGGCGGGGATGATGCCCTCGAGGCGCGCCAGGAGCTTAAAGCCCTCCAACGCCTCCTCGTCCGTGACGCTGGCGTACTCCACCAGGCCCTGGTCCGCGAAGTAGCTGTGCTCCGGTCCCACCCCCGGGTAGTCCAGCCCCGCGGAGACGGAGTGGGCGGGGGTGATCTGCCCGTCGTGGTCGTAGAGGAGGTACATGTAGCTCCCGTGGAGGACGCCCCGCTTCCCAGCCCCGATGCTGGCCGCGTGCCGCCCGCTGGAAAGGCCCTCCCCTCCGGCCTCCACCCCGATGAGCCTGGGCCTTTCCCCTTGGGGGAGGTAGGCGAAGGGGGCGAAGAGGCCGATGGCGTTGGACCCGCCCCCCACCGCGGCCATGAGGAGGTCCGGGTAGCGGCCGAAAAGCTCCTGGCTCTGCCGTTTCACCTCCTCGCCGATGACGCTCTGGAAGTCCCGGACCATCATGGGGTAGGGGTGGGGGCCCACCACGGAGCCCAGGATGTAGAAGGTGGTGCGCACGTTCGTAATCCAGTCCCGGATGGCCTCGTTGGTGGCGTCCTTCAGGGTGCGGCTGCCCGCGGCCACGGGCCGGACCTCGGCCCCTAAAAGCTTCATGCGGAAAACGTTCAGGGCCTGGCGGCGCACGTCCTCCTCGCCCATGTAGACCACGCACTCCAGGCCGAAGAGGGCGGCCACCGTGGCCACGGACACCCCGTGCTGGCCCGCCCCCGTTTCCGCGATGACCCGCCTCTTGCCCATGCGCTTGGCCAGGAGGGCCTGGCCCAGGGTGTTGTTGATCTTGTGGGCCCCGGTGTGGAGGAGGTCCTCCCGCTTCAGGTACACCTGGGCCCCACCCCAGTACTCCGAAAGGCGCTTGGCGTGAAAGAGGGGCGTGGGGCGGCCGGCGAAGGTCTTCAGGTAGTGGTCCAGCTCGGCCAGGAAGACGGGGTCCCGTTTGGCCTCGAGGTAAGCCTCCAAAAGCTCATCCAGGGCCGGGATGAGGGTCTCGGGGACATAGCGGCCCCCGTAGGGGCCAAAACGCCCCCGCGCATCGGGCAAGGGAAAATCCGGCAGGCTCCGCATATGGACTCCGAAGGGGCGCAGGGCGCCTAGCCTTTTCATCCTACGCCTTTTGGGGGAGAAGGCCAAGGGCGTAGACTCTAGGGGATGGAGCGGAAGGTTTTGGACAAGGGGTTCGTGCGCCTGGTGGAGGCCATGGGGGGGGATCACTCCATCGTCCAGGCCGCCCGGGTGTCCTACGGGGAAGGCACCAAGACGGTGCGGGAGGACCGGGCCCTCATCGACTACCTCATGCGCCACCGCCACACCAGCCCCTTTGAGATGGTGGTCTTCAAGTTCCACGTGAAGGCCCCCATCTTCGTGGCCCGGCAGTGGTTCCGCCACCGCACGGCCAGCGTGAACGAGATCTCCGGGCGCTACTCCATCCTCAAGGAGGAGTTCTACGAGCCCGCCTCCTGGCGGAAGCAGGCAAGGAAGAACAAGCAGGCCTCCGAGGGGGAGGTGGAGGAAGGGGAAGAGCTGACCGCCCTCCTCAAGGGGGTGGAGGAGGAGGCCTACCGGGCCTACCAGGCCCTTCTGGAAAGGGGCGTGGCCCGGGAGATGGCCCGCATGGTCCTGCCCTTAAACCTCTACACGGAGTTCTACTGGAAGCAGGACCTGCACAACCTCTTCCACTTCCTGGCTCTCCGGCTTGCCCCCGAGGCCCAGCTGGAGATAAGGGAGTACGCCAAGGCCATCGCGGAGATCGTCAAGGCCCACGTGCCCATGGCCTACGCCGCCTTTGAGGAGCACGTCCTCCATGGAAGGAGCCTTTCCCGCACGGAGCTTTTGGCCTTGAGGGGGCTTCTCACCCCCGAGGCCTACGAGAAGGCCCTCTCCTCCTTGGGCCTCCAGGGGAGCCGGCTACGGGAGGCCCTGGAGAAGGTCTTCCCCGAGGAGGCCTAGGCTCCCCTCACCCCCGCCTTCTCCTCCAGGAACCGCCAGAAGGCCTCCTCCTCCAAAACGGGCACCCCCAGGGCCCGGGCCTTTTCCAGCTTGCTCCCCGGGGCCTCCCCCACCACCAAATAGCTCGTCTTCCGGCTCACGGCGTCCGTGACCTTGGCCCCAAGGCGCCTCAGGAGGGCCTTCACCTCCTCCCGGGGGCGGGAAAGCTCTCCCGTGATGACGAAGGTGAGGCCGGAAAGGGGGCCTTCCCCCACCTCCTTGGCCTCCATCTCCACCCCTGCGGCCTTAAGGCGCCGGATGAGGTCCCGGAAGGCGGGGTCCTTTAGGGTGGCGAGGAGGTTCTTGGCGGTGAGCTCCCCCACCTCCTCCACCTCCAATAGCTCCTCCAAGGAGGCCTCGAGGAGCCGGTCCACGGTGCGGAAGCGCCGGGCCAGGTTCCGGGCCAAGACCTCCCCCACCCCGGGAAGGCCGAGGGCGAAGAGGAGGCGCTCCAAGCCCCGCCCCTTGCTCTCCTCAATCTGGCGGAGGAGGTTCTCCGCGCTCTTCTCCCCCATGCGCTCCAGCTCCACCAGGTCTTCTTTCCTCAAGCGGTAGAGGTCGGCCACGTCCCGCACCAGGCCCTTTTCCAGTAGCTTCTCTATGAGCTTCTCCCCCAGGCCCTGGATGTCCATGGCCTTGCGGGAGGCGTAGTGGCGGATGGCCTCAAAGCGCTTGGCGGGGCAGAGGGGGTTCGGGCAGCGGTGGACCTTGCCCTCCTTGACCAGGGCGTGGCCGCACTCGGGGCAGGTTTCGGGCCAGCGGATGGGCCGTTCCGCCCCCGTGCGCCGCTCTTTTAGGACCCTTAGGACCTCCGGGATCACCCCCCCCGCCTTGTGCACCAGCACCCAGTCCCCGATGCGGAGGTCCAGCTCCTCGATGTAGCTCTCGTTGTGGAGGGTGACCCGGGAAACCTCGCTTCCCCCCAAGAAGACGGGTTCCAGAATCCCCACCGGGGTGACCCGGCCCGTGCGCCCCACCTGGAAGACCACCTCCAGCAGGCGGGTTTCCTTCTCCTCCGCGGGGAACTTGTAGGCGATGGCGAACCGGGGGGCGCGGGCGGTGTAGCCCAGGTCCCGCCAAAGCTTTAGCTCGTCCAGCTTCACCACCACCCCGTCCGCCTCAAAGGGAAGCCGGTGCCGCTCCTTGAGCCACTTTTGGTACACCTCCTCCACCCCCGGAGCCCCTTTTGCCCGGGCGAAGCCGTGCTCCACGGGGAAGCCCTTCTCCTTAAGCCAGTGGAGGAGCTCGTACTGGGTTCCGAGCCCGCTTTCCTCCAGGCCCAGGCCCAGGGCGTAGAAGGTGGCCCTGAGGCCCCGCCTCGCGGTGATGCGGGGGTCTTTCTGCCGCAGGGAGCCCGCGGCGGCGTTCCTCGGGTTCTTGAAGATCTTCTCCCCCTTCTCCTCCAGCTCCTCGTTGAGGCGGAGGAAGGCCTCGATGGGCATGTAGACCTCCCCCCGCACCTCGAGGCGCTCCGGCACCCCCTTAAGGCGCCTGGGGATGGTGGGGATGGTGAGGAGGTTCTGGGTGACCTCCTCCCCCACCTCCCCGTCCCCGCGGGTGGCCCCAAAGACCAAAACCCCTTCCTCGTAGTAGAGGTTCACGGAAAGCCCGTCCACCTTGTGCTCCACGGTGTAGGGGAAAGGCCCCTTTTCCCCCAAGGCCCGCTCTATCCGCTCCTCAAAGGCCCTTAGCTCCTCAAAGGAGAAGGCGTTGTCCAGGGAGTACATGCGGGTGGGGTGGCGCACCGGGCGGAAGGTGGCCTCGAGGGGCCTCGCCCCCACCTGGGCCGTGGGGGAGTCGGGGCTTTGGAGCTCGGGGAACCGGGCCTCCAGCTCCTGGAGTTCGCGTAGGAGCCGGTCGTACTCCGCGTCGGAGATCTCGGGGTCGTTCAGGACGTAGTAGCGGTAGTTGTGGTAGCGGATGAGGTCCCTAAGCTCGTTGACCCGCCTCCTGGCTTCCTCCAGCGTCATAGCCCTAGTCTACGCCCGGGTATAATGCATGGCGGCAGACTGCCGTATGGAGGTGAGCATGAAGAGGATTCTGGCTCTAAGCGCGGTTCTGGCCCTCAGCCTGGGGCTCGCCCAGGTGCGCGTGGGCATCGCCTTTGACGCGGGCGGCAAGTTTGACCGCTCCTTCAACCAGTCCGCCTGGGAAGGGGCGCAGAAGGCCGCCAAGGACTTCGGGGTGCGGCTCTTTGACTTCGAGCCCGCGGACCCCTCCCAGGTGGGCCAGGGCATCCGCACCTTCGCCCAGGAGGGCTTTGACCTGGTCATCGGCGTGGGCTTCGCCAACGAGCCCGCCATCACCGCCACCGCCAAGGAGTTCCCCAAGGTGAACTTCGCGGTGATCGACGCGGTGCCCGGGGAAGGGAAGCTTCCTAACGCGGTGGGCCTCGTCTTCCGCGAGCACGAGGGGAGCTTCCTGGTGGGCTACATCGCCGGGAAGATGACCCGCACCGGGGTGGTGGGCTTCATCGGCGGGATGGACATCCCCCTCATCCACAAGTTTGAGGCCGGCTTCCGGGCCGGGGCGGAGTACGCCTTCAAGGAGGACAAGATCCAGGGCCGGGTCCTGGTCCAGTACGTGGGCAACACCCCCGCCGCCTGGAACGACCCCGCCAAGGCCAAGGAGATCGCCGCCGCCCAGGCCCGCCAGGGGGCGGACATCATCTACGCCGCCGCCGGGGGGTCTGGCCTCGGGCTCATCGACTACGTGAAGCAGACCAAGTGCCTCAAGGAAGGGGGCAACGTGCGCTTCGTGCGCAAGGCCGACCCCTACGCCAAGGTGCCCAAGTACGCAGACTACACCCGGAGCTGCGGCACGGACGGCACCAAGGCCACCCCCCTCTTCTTCATCGGCGTGGACGCCAACCAGAACTACCTGGGGGACACGGACAACAACCCCGCCACCCTGAACCACGGCCTCACCTCCATGCTGAAGCGGGTGGACGTGGCCACCTACGAGGTCATCAAGAGCGTGGTGCAGAAGAGCTTCAAGGGCGGGGTGCGGGAGTTTGGCCTCAGCAACAACGGGGTGGGCTACGCCCTGGACGAGTACAACAAGGCCCTCCTGCCCCAGGCCCTGGTGACCAAGCTGGAGACCCTGAAGCGGCAGATCATCGCCGGGCAGATCAAGGTGCCCGAAAGCCGCTAAGCCCTAACGGCGCCCCCGCCGTGGGCCTTCCCACGGCGGGGGGTATACTTTGGGGGTGGAGAAGGCCCTGGTCCTTAAGGACATCACCAAGCGCTTTCCCCTGGTCCTGGCCAACGACCGCATCAGCCTGGACCTCCACTGGGGGGAGGTCCTGGCCCTGGTGGGGGAAAACGGGGCGGGGAAGTCCACCCTGATGAAGATCGTCTACGGCCTCCAGCCCCCAGACCGCGGGGAGATGTGGGTGGACGGGAGGCCCTACCGGCCCAAAAGCCCCATGGACGCCATCCGGGCGGGGATCGGCATGGTCCACCAGCACTTCATGCTGGTGGAGCCCTTTACCGTGCTGGAGAACCTGGTCCTGGGCCTCGAGCCCGGAAGCCCCCTCCACCTGGACCTGGACGCGGCCCGCAGGAAGGCCCAGGCCCTTATGGACCGGCTGGGCTTCCAGGTGCCCTTGGACGAGCGGGTGGAGAACCTCCCCGTGGGGGTGCAGCAGCGGGTGGAGATCCTGAAGGCCCTTTACCGCGAGGCCCGGATCCTCATCCTGGACGAGCCCACCGCGGTCTTAACCCCCCAGGAGGCGGAGGAGCTTTTCCGCTTCCTAAGGGCCTACGTGGCCCAGGGGAACGCGGCCATCTTCATCAGCCACAAGCTCAAGGAGGTGCTGGAGGTCTCCGACCGCATCACGGTCATCCGGGACGGGCGGGTGGTGGGCACGGTGCCCAAGGAGGGGACCACCCTCGAGGCCCTGGCCCGGATGATGGTGGGCCGGGAGGTGGTCCTAAGGGTGGAAAAGGCCCCCGCCCGCCCTGGGGAGACCGTCTTGGAGGTGGAGGGCCTCGCCGCCCCCCCGCGCCTTAAGGGGGTGAGCTTTAGGGTGCGGGCCGGGGAGATCGTGGGGGTGGCGGGGGTGGAGGGGAACGGGCAGACGGAGCTGGTGGAGGCCCTCGCCGGCCTCAGGCCCCACCAGGGGGTGGTGCGCTTCCTGGGCCAGCCCCTTCCCCCCTCCGCCCGCAAGGTGCGGGCCCTAGGGGTGAGCCACATCCCCGAAGACCGCCTGGCCCGGGGCCTGGTCCTGGACTTCTCCGTGAAGGAAAACGCCATCCTGGGGGACCAGCAGGAGAGGCCCTTCCGGGGCTTCCTGGGCTTCCTGGACGACGGGGCCATGGAGGCCCACGCCCGGAGGCTGGTGGAAAGCTTTGACGTGCGGCCCCGCTCCACGGCCCTTTCCGCCCGGCGCTTCTCCGGGGGCAACCAGCAGAAGATCGTGGTGGGGCGGGAGCTCCTCCGGGGCCCCAAGCTCCTCATCGCCGCCCAGCCCACCCGGGGGGTGGACGTGGGGGCCATTGAGTTCATCCACCGGGCCCTGGTGGAGGCCCGGGACCGGGGCCTGGCGGTCCTTTTGGTCTCCGCGGACCTGAACGAGATCCTGGCCCTTTCCGACCGCATCCTGGTCATGTACGAGGGGCGGGTGGTGGGGGAGGTGGCCCCCGAGGAGGCCACGGAAGCGCGCCTGGGCCTCCTCATGGCCGGGGTTACTCCCTGAACTCCCCCGCCACCTTGCCGAGGACGAGGGCCTCCCCCGTCCGCAGGGCGTAGAGGACCCGCTCGCCCTTTAGGAAGCCCTTCTCGTCCCGGCTCTCCACGTTCCCGTAGAGGTAGGCGTGGCCCTCCTTCTCCCGGAGGAGGGCCCGTTCGGCCTTGGTGGTCCTCCCCCCCTGGCGGAACTCCACCCCAAAAAGCCAGAGCCGGTCCTCGTCCAGGAGGTAGCGGAGCCCCTCCGCCCGGCCCTCGAGGGGCTTCTCCCCCTCGCGCCTAAGGGATAGGGGGCCCTCCAAAAGGGCCTCCCCCGTCTCGTTCTGGTAGCGGAGGGCCTTCCCCTCCACCCGCACCGCCCCCTGCCGCACGGCCACCGTCCCCGGAAGGGGCTTAAGCTCCAGCCAGCCCTCCTCCCGGTAGCGGGCCTCCCCCCCGCTTAGGTAAAGCTCCTCCACCCCGCCCCGCTCCACCACCGCCAGGGGGCCTTGGGCCAGGAGGTCCTCCCCGATGCGCACCTCCACCCCCTTGGGGTCAAAGAGGACCAGGCGGAGGTAGCGCGCCCCCTCTCCCCTCGCCCGCCTTAGGCGCATGAGGTAGGGGAGGCCCTCCCGCTCCAGGTCCGGGTTGTAGGCGGCCTCCACCTCCTCCCCCACCCGTAGGCCCTCCTCCAGAAGGCTTCCCCCGTCGCGGAAGAAGGCCCTTTCCCCCACCTGGACCCGGCCCTCCTCCAAAGCGAGCAAAGGCCCCCGGTGGAGGTCCCCGTAGTCGGCGTAGAAGAGGCTTTCCCCCTCCCCGCTCACCGAGGCCACCACCCGCTTCTCCTTGCGGACGAGCTCCACCTCCGGGCGGAAGACCTCCTGGGCCAGGGCCAAAAAGGCCAGGAGAAGGAGGAAGGCCGCTATGCGCACCTACTTCTCCCCAAGCTTCTTGAACTCGGCAAGGGGAAGCTGGAAGGGCCGGCCGTAGACCCGCACCTGGTGGCGGTTCACGTTGTGGAGGAGGGTGGCCCCCGAGAGCTTAAAGCCCTCCTTCTTGTTCTCGCTCACCGCCGGCCGGCCCAGGACGAGGGCCTCCCCGGTGGTGTCGTCGTAGTAGAGGCTCTCCCCCACGGTCACCAGGTCCCCGTCCACCAGGCGCACGCCCCCGGTGGCGATGAGCTTCTTGGGGCCGGTGAGGCTCCGCACCTCCTTGGCCCGGATGATGAGGTCCCCGTCCCGGCGCTTGCGGGTGAGGACCACCTCCTTGGGGTCGGTGAAGACCGCGAGGCCCTTTTCCTCCTCGTAGTAGACGAAGCCCGCCCGCCCCTCCTGGTTGCCGCTTTTGAGGAGGGCGTTTTCGCTGGTGGAGGTGTCCGTGTCCACCTGGAAGGTCATGCGGCTGGCCGTGACCTCCACCGGGTCCTCCCCGGGCCGTGGGGCCTGGCGCATCTCCGCGGGGCCCAAAAGCTCCCCTTCCCCCGTCTTCTCCCGGTAGACCAACGTGGGGCCTTTGGCCTCCACCCGGCCCCGGCGGACCAGGACCCCCCCCTCAAACCGGGCCTCCCGTTCCCCTTCCGCCTCCTGCATGGTCTTGCCCTTGGGGGCGGTGAGGGTGGCCCGGGGGGCCTCGATGGCCAAGTCCTTCACCCGGCCCTTCACCCCGCCCTCAAAAGTCCAGGGGCCGAAGCGCAGGTCCCCGGAAAGCCTTCCCCCCTCCACCTGGATCACCCGCACGTTGCTGGCCGCGAGGGCCAAGCCCAAGACGCCGAGGAACAATAGGGTTTTCTTCATCCTTCGCCTCCTTCCACGGTGCAGGGGCCAAAGGCCCCCCCGGCGGGGAACTCAAAGCTGGGGCGCTCCGCCTCGAGGCGGTTCAGCCCGAAGTCCGAGCGGAAGTTCCAGGCCTCCCCCCGGAGGTTGGGGGCCTCTATCCGCACCCAGGGGGCCAAAAAGCCCTCCTCCTGGCGGATGAGGACCTCCCCAAGCCCCGGGCGGGAGAGCTCCAGGCGGTAGCAACCCTTTAGGATCTCCACCTGGGCGTAAGGGGCCCGGAGGTTGTCCCCGGGGTCCACCACCACCTCAGGGGCGGAAAGCCTCAGGTCCAGCCGCCCCCCCACGTACCGCTCCCCCTTAAGCCCCCCCAGGATGCGGAAGGCCCCGCCCTCCTCCCGCATCTCCTCCGCCTGGAAGCGCCACTCCACCCCCTCCTCCTCGGGGAAGAGGTAGAACTCCACCCCGTAAAGCCGCACCCCCCCACCCTCCTCCCCCTCGGGGGGCGCTCCCCGGAGGAGGAGGGGAAGGAGGGCCAAGGGGAGGAGAAGGAGGAGGTAGCGCCACACGCCTTACACCTTAGCCCATGGCCTTTGAGAAAGATGACGCCTAGCCCAAAACGTCCCGGGGATTCCCCCGCACCCGGAGGTTGGTCCAGGTCTTGCGCAGGCGGAGGAGGAGGGTTAGGGGGCGGAAGAGGGGGGAAAGGGGGTAGGCGTAGGCGGGGAACTGGACCCGCCTTCCCCCAAACCCCTCCTTGAAGCGGTGGATCCCCTCCGCGTGGCTCCCCTCCGGGGTGCGGGGCACCCCCCAGAGGTCGTAGACCCCATACCCCCGGGCCAGGGCGTGGCGGATGGCGGCCAGGTGCATCCCCATGGGGGCCTTGGCCTCGGGGTGCTTGCGGCTGCTTCCCCCATAAAGGTAGTCCACCTTTCCCGCGAAGGCCACGAAAAGCCCCGCGGCCAAGGCCTCCCCCTCCCTCCGCGCCAGGGCGAGGAAGGCCTCCCCCAAGGGCTGGTTCATCTCCTTGAGGACCGCGCGGTAGTAGGCCTCGCTGTGCTGGAGGAGCTTGGCGCGCCGGTTGGTCTCCTCAAAGAGGCGGAAGAACTCGGGAAAGCCCTCCTCCCCCTCCACGGAAAGGGCCACCCGCTTTAGGGCTAGGCGGGCGTTCCGGCGGTGCATCTCCTTCATGCCCTTTAGGAGGGCCTCCTCCCCCTGGGTGAGGTCCAGCCAGAGGGAGTAGGCGGGCTGGATGGGCTCTATGGGGTGGAGGCCGGGGAAGGCGGGCGGGGGGAGCTCCGCGGGGAGGCCGGCCTCGGGCTCCAGGTGAAGGTAGGTCCCCCTCACCCGCCCGGCCAGGGCCCGGGCCACCCGGGGGAGGTCCTCTAGGCGTAGGAGGGCCGGCCCCCTGGGGGCGTAGGCCAGCCTGAGCCCCCCGGGGAGGGCCTTAAGGAGGACCTGGGCCGCCCCCAAGGGGCGCCCCCCCTCGTACACCCCAAGCCTTAGGGGCTCCCACCCGGAAAGCCGCTTGACCTCCCCCCAACCCCAGGACTGGAGGGCGCTGGCGATGGGGAAGGCGGCCACGAACTCGTTCCAGGCCTGGGCTTCGGTGAACTCTCGGACCTCGAGCACCCCTCAAGCGTACAGGAGGGCGGCCAGGGCTTCCACCTCGCCGTCCCCCTCCAAAGGCAGGCGGCCCAGTTGGCGGTACCGGGAAAGGAGAGGGGCGAACCTGGGCTCCTCCGCCCGCTTGGCCCGCTCCTCCAAGGGGATGAGGGGCCAGCCGTAGGCCAGGTGGCCCAGGAGGTCATAGAGGTCGTAGGGGCCAGGCAGGAGGCGCCTTAGGAGGCTTTCCGTCCAGCCCTTGGCCACCAGGTTGGCGAGGAGGGCGCGGCGGCTTGGGGTCTTGAGCCAAAGGGCCTTGAAACGCCCCTCCTCGGGGAGGAGGGGCCGGAGGTGGGCCCGCACCGCCTCGAGGCTTTCCACCCGCTCCCCCCCGGGCAGGAGGTAGCCCTCGCGCGCGAGGAGGGCCCCCACCGCCTCCCTGAGCCGCTTCCCGCTCACCGGCTTTTCCAGGAAAAGGTCCGCCCCCAGGGCCCGGCTGGGCCCAGAAAGCTCCGCCCCGCCCCCGGTGAGCATGATCACGGGCACCTTGGAAAGCCTGCGCACCGCCCGGATGCGCCCGAGGAGGGTAAGCCCGTCCATCTCCGGCATCATGACGTCCAGGAGGATGAGGTCCGGGGTTTCCCTTTTCAGGATCTCCAGGGCCGCACGGGCGGAGTCCGCCAGGACCACCTGGTGGCCGTCCGCGGAGAGGACCACCTCCAGGAGGTAGCGGATGCTGGGGTCGTCGTCCACCACCAGAAGCCGCGCCACGGCTCTATCCTAAAGACCCCCCGGCGGGTTTACCATGGAGGACATGAGGATCGCCTTCCAGGGCACCGAGGGGGCCTACAGCGAGGAGGCCCTGCTCAAGACCTTCCCCGGGGCCACCCCTTTGGGCTTCCCCACCTTCCACCAGGTCTTCGCCGCGGTGGAGGGGGGGGAGGCGGAGCTCGGGGTGGTGCCGGTGGAGAACACCACCGCGGGGAGCATCAACCAGACCTACGACCTCCTCCTGGAAAGCGACCTCCACGTGGTGGGGGAGATCGTCCACCGGGTGGAGCACTGCCTCCTGGCCCCCAAGGGTACGGACCTGAGGACCCTCAAGGCGGTGAAAAGCCACCCCCAGGCCCTGGCCCAGTGCGACGGCTTCCTGGCCCGCATGGGCCTCACCCCCATCCCCGTCTTTGACACCGCGGGGGCGGCCAAGGCCCTGGCCGAGGCCCCGGAGCCGGGGGTGGGGGCCATCGCCTCGAGGCGGGCGGCGGAGCTTTACGGCCTGGAGGTCCTGGCGGAGAACATCGAGGACTACCCCCACAACTACACCCGCTTCTTCATCATCGGCCGCCAGGAACCCCCCAAGGGCGAGGGCCCCCACAAGACCAGCATCGTCTTCGCGGTGCGCCACCGGCCCGGGGGGCTTTTGGAGGCCCTTTCCGTCTTCGCCGAGGCGGGGGTGAACCTCACCAAGCTGGAGTCCCGCCCCCGCCGGGACAAGCCCTTCAGCTACCTCTTCTACCTGGACCTGGAAGGGCACGTGGAGGACCCAGGCCCCGCCCAGGCCCTCCTCGCCCTCCTCCGCCGGGCGGCTTTCCTAAAGGTCTTGGGCTCCTACCCGGCCTACCGGAACGGCACCTAACCGGGGCGGACGTCCACCACCTTCTCCCCCGCAGCCCTAAGCCGGTCGGGCACCCCTTCCACGCCCTCCCCCACCACCCTCAGGACCAGGCGCTGGTAGCCCGGGAGGTGCTTGGCGGTGGCGATGGAGACGATGTTGGCCGGGGGGACGGCCTGGGCCATCTGGGCCAGGGCCCCGGGCACGTCGGGGATGTCCACGGTGATGCGGAGGCCCCCCATCTTAAGGCCCAGGACCTCGATGAAGGCCCGGAGGACGTCCGTCACGGTGATGATGCCCACCAGCTTCTCCCCCTCCATCACCGGTAGGCCCCCGATCTTCTTTTCCTCCATAACGAGGGCCGCCTTTTCCAGGGGCTCGTCCACCCCCACGGTGACCACGGGCTTGGCCATGACCTCCTTCACCGTGAGCTTGGAGAGGAGGTAGTTCATCTCCCACACGGAGAGGGTGGTGGCCTTGGAGGGCATGGCGTCCTTGAGGTCCTTGTCCGTCACCAGGCCGATGAGCTTCCCGTCCTTCACCACGGGGAGGCGGCGGAACCCCTTCTGCTTCAACAGGTTGATGGCTTCCAATACGGGGGTATCGGGGTCCACGGTGAGGGGGTTCGGGGTCATCCATTCCCGCACGAACATCCTTATTCACCTCCGGTTCCAGTCTAAACCGAAGGGTGGGGAAAAATGTCCTGGCCCCGTTCCGGTATGGAAGACGGGGCCAGGGCCACCGGCGGAAGGCCCCTAGCGGAGGTTAGCCCCCAGGACCAGGCGGCCCCCCTGCCCGCCTCCAAAGGGGTAGAAGTAGGCCCCCTCCAGGAACACCCCCGTGCGGGCCTCCAGGAGGAACTCCACCCCCAAGGCGAGCCCCAGGCCCAGGTCGGGGCTAGCCCCGCTGGGCACCCTCACCCCAAGCCCCCCGCCGAAGTAGGGCCGGATCCCCCTCAAGTCCCGGTCCAGCTGGCCGAGGTCCGGCTTGAAGAGGAACTCCCCCACGAGGAGCACGCTGGGCCCGCCGGGGAAGAGCTCCCCGTAGAGCCTAAGGGCGGTGTCCCGCTCCAAGGGGGCCTCGAGGCCAAGCCCAATCCCCGCCCCCGAAGGGGGGAAGGAGACCCTGAAGGAGACCGCCCGCTGGGCCTGAACCGCGCTTCCTAAGGCGAGAAGAAGGAGAAGAACCCAGGCTTTGCGCATACCTAAACCTCCCGCCCCCTACCCTACGCCCCTTGGGCTTAAGCCGCAAGGGCGCTTTCTCTCACCTCCCCTTCACACCCCAGGGGTAACCTCCTTGCCATGAAGCGGTTTTCCCTCTTTGCCCTCCTGGCCGCAGGGCTCACCCTCCTCACCCCCCAGCTGGCCCAGAACAAGAACGTGGCCACCCGCATCGGCTTCGTGGACGCCAACGCCCTGGTCCAGGCCCACCCGGACTACAAGAAGGTCCAGGAGGTCCAGGCCCAGGCCAAGAAGGAGCTCTCCCCCCTGGAGGAGAGGCTGAAGCCCCTGGACCAGAAGGTGCGCGCCGGGCAGGCCACGGCCAAGGAGCGGCAGGACTACGAGGCCCTGGCCAAGAGCTACCAGGACACCCTGAAGAAGTGGCAAGAAAGGCAGGACGCGGTCCTTAAGCCCATCCTGGAGGAGGTGGACCAGGCCATCGCCAAGGTGGCCAAGGCCCAGGGCTTTGCCGTGGTCATGAGCCGCCAGGTGGCCGCCCAGTCCGGCCTGGTGGTCTACGCCGACGACGACACCGACCTCACCCAGGCGGTGATCCGGGAGCTGAAGCGCTAAGCCGGCCCTATAGGGAAAGCCCCCCGCTTAAGGGCGGGGGTTTTCCCTTTATAATCCCCCTGATGGCCAAGCGGGGCTCCACCAAGGCCAAAAAGAACCGGGACCTCGAGGCCCTGGCCCTGGCCGCGGGAGCCCTGGGCTTTTTCCTCACCGCCCCCCTCTGGCCGGTCCCCACGGGGGCCATCGGGGCCTTCCTGGAGGAAAGCCTTTACCGCGCCTTGGGGCTTTCCGCCTACCTCCTTTCCCCCCTCCTCTTCGCCCTGGCCCTCCTCCTCTACCTGGAAAAACCCCTAAAGCCCTTCCTGCGCGGGGCGGGCTTCCTCCTCCTCTTTACCCTCCTCTTCCTCCCCCTCCTGCCCCCGCCTTGGTCGGGCCGCCTGGGGGAAGGGGTGCGGGCCTGGCTCTTCGCCTGGGCGGGAGGCTTGGGCCTCCTCCTTCCCCTGCTCCTGGCCAGCCTCCTCCTGGACCTCTTCCTGGGCCACCCCCCCTTCTTCCTCCTGGGCCAGGGGGTGCGGAAGGGGGTGGAGGGGGTGCGGGCCCTGCGCCACCGCCTCAAAGCC
>FWWM01001009.1_pt1 | contig 89625 bp, 93 predicted proteins | sample 2228351 | NCBI WGS metagenome assembly FWWM01 (sample SAMEA103939774, study PRJEB20133) | metagenome | reverse complement strand
CGATTACGCCAACGTGTCGAAGCACGGTGAGGGGGGACTATATTGGTGATGAAAGCAGAGAAGATTCAGAGCGTCTCGAAAACGTCTCGGAAATTTCGCTGATCTGCACCGGAGAATTGACAGCTGCAATCTTTTGCATTACAATAGATTACACTTATGAGACATCAATTGACCCTGCGACTGCCAGAGAAGTTGGCCGAAAAGTTGGAGCTCGCAGCTCACCGCTTGCGCCGCAAACGCTCCGAAGTCGTGCGCTTGGCTCTCGAGCAGTTCTTGGAAGAACAACAATTGACAGAAACTCGCCCCATCGAGCGCGTCCGTGATCTGCTGGGACGGATCGAGAGCGGCTTACCCGATCTGGGCCAGCGCCATCGAGAGTATCTCCTAAAACGCCTGCGCGATGGCCGCTGAACTGCTGCTCGATACCGGGGCTTTTGTCGCTCTCGTAGACCGCAGCGAGACGCATCACGCTGCGTGTGTCTCGGCTTTGGAGCAGTGGACAGGCCCCATTGTGACCACAGAAGCCGTCCTGACCGAGACGCTCTATCTCGTTGGCCCGGAGTGGGAGGCTCAGCGCATCTGTCTGGAATTCTTTCTGCGCGGCGCGTTTCTGTTGATCCCTTCTTATGTGACCAGTCTGCAGAGGGTTGCAGTGCTGATGGAACAGTATCGTGATATCCCGATGGATTTCGCCGACGCTACGTTAGTTGCCTTAGGAGAGGAGCTGGGCACAGACTTTGTTTTTACGCTGGACCGTCGAGGATTTTCAGTCTATCGTCTGCGCGGCCAACAGCCCTTTCGCTTGATCCCCTAACCTAACGACACCCCAAAAGATTGACAAACCGCGCCCCCTTCTATATGCTATATACAGCACTAGCACAGGAGGTTGGGAAATGAGCACTCAGGTAGCTGAGCGAAAGACGCAAGTCTATTTTCCGGAAGAACTTCATAGGCAGCTCAAGGAGTACGCCAAGCGCAAAGAGATCTCTATGGCAGAAGTGATTCGTCAAGCCGTCTGTCGGTATCTCCAAGACGAGAGTCTTTCTGCACAAGACTGGGAGAACGATCCGATCAATAAAATTGTTGGGATGTTCAAGGGCACCGACGTTAGAGACGCTTCGGAGAACCACGACTACTATGTCTATGGCTTCCCGCTCAAGTCAAAATCCCGCAAGGGGCGCAAAGATGGCTGAACGGGTTTTCTTGGATACCTCAGCCTTAGTCGCATTAAGCATCGAAGAAGATGAACACCATCCCGAAGCACAACGGGCATGGGATCGCCTGATAGCACAACGAATCCAGTGCGTTACGACCAATTACGTCATCGCCGAGACCATCACGACCGTGCGTGGGTTTGCCAACCACGCCAGAACTGTAGAGTTTGGCGAGCGCCTCTTTCACAGTCACGTACTGCGTCGCATACGCATTGACGAAAAGCTCGAGCAAGCTGCGTGGGCGCTCTTCAAAAAATACGACGACCAAGAGTTTAGTTTCACCGACTGCACATCATTTGCGGTGATGGAAGCTGACAAGATCAAGAAGGCCTTCACATTTGATCGGGATTTCCAGATCGCCGGTTTCCAAGTCCTCCCGTAGCTGCTGCTATTGTGATTGGCCAAAGTTTTATGAGCAGGGGGCCGGGCTGAGCGCCCAGCCCCTCACGCTGTGATCAACTGCACCTCCCCTACGTTTAGGGTTCTTTATCCCGAATGACCTGATGGTTCTCAAAGCCTTTACGGATTCCCTGAACGAGATAATCGAACTGTCCGCTCTTGCCGCTGGCTTCACGCACGATGATTTGCTTGGCGCTGGTCTTTACAAGATAGAGTTGGAGCCACTCGCCCCTTGGGGTAAGCTGCACGGTCAGGCCCTCGTCGTTTGTGACCAAGCTGAAATGCTCCGGGAGATTGATGACCGCTTCTCCGTGGACGAGCTTGGCTGTACCTCGAATGAAAGTGCCCACTTCAGCTCCAATGGGGGAGGCATAAACGATCTCCCGCGTCGCATCGTTAGGGTCACTCAGAGCGACAAACTCCCCGCCTCCAGTTTTAGTAAGGCTCCCATTGATGAAGACGTTGCCCTCAACGTGCAACTTCTGATGCCAAGCTTTGCCTGAGGGTTTGTCGTTCCGATGCCGATGTTGCCACTATCTGTCTTGATATACAGCCTGTTTACTTGACCTGTCTCATCGTAGATTTGGAAGTCACCGCCACTTACGGTGGCTACAGACCATTGTGGAACTCCATTGAGATCTAAACGAAGCCCAGCATTTGAATCGGAATTAATGCTCACTCTGACTACCCCAGCTCCTGTGAACTGGCACGCATCACTGGGGCAGTTGATCGGGGCAGCCGTGCCCACCACTCCTGCTAGCATGACGACCATTAAGCCGACCAACAGCACCTGCCGTCCGCTGAACTTGACTTTGCTCAACATTATGAACCTCCTGAATTAGTTTGGTATTTCTAGAGCGCCCCGCTTCGGCGCTTACGGCGTGCTTCTTTGCGACTCGGTTGTTCGTCGTTCCCACCTCCTTCTGGCTCGTAGAGGGTATCACTCCTCGCCTTCAGCCCTTGAAGTTGATCTCTCGGATTTTGTGCAATACAATACAACGGATTGCCATTGCATAAGACAAGAAAGAGAGGCTTTTGTGGCTTCAACAGTGACACCTGCTCAAGAATGGCTGACCGTGGCGGAGGCGGCTGCGTATCTGCGCCTCTCCCGCGACACGATCTATCGCTGGGCCAGGCAGGGCAAGCTCCGACTCTATAAAATCGCTGGAACGGCGACGCGCGTGCGCAAGAGCGGTCTGGACGCCCTAGCTCAGCCCCAGCCTCCAGACCCCTGGACCCGGCTCTCTTCGGCAGCCTTCGACGCCGACTGGGACAATCCCGAAGACGCCATCTACGACGACTGGGAGCAGCTCTATGGGCTATCAAAAGGGTGATGTAGTGCTTGTGCCCTTTCCCTTTGCGGACGTTCGAGCTACCAAAGCCCGGCCTGCTCTGGTCTTGAGCGAGCCCGCTTACGAGCAAGAGACGGGCAATCTCATCTTGGCTCAGATCACCAGTAAGGCAGCCCAGTTTTCCAGTGATTGTTCTCTGAGAGACTGGGCACAGGCCGGCCTGAAGAGGCCTTCGATTGTACGGCTGAAGCTGGCGACGATGGCCGCAGCACTGGTGCGACACAAGCCGGGGACAGTGACAGCTACGGATTTGTCTGGAGTGGATGCTTGCCTGAAGCAAGCCCTGCGCTTGTAAGGGCATAGTTATCACCGTATGTACAAACTCGGAAATTTCGCTGATCTGAGCAGCCATTTACAGACTCTCCCGCTCACACCCGTCGCTCCAACTGCCCGTGAGCCACGATCTGCACCCCTAACGCCCTCGCTTCGTCCAACACCCGACGAAAGCTTCTGTCGGCTTGCAAAGCCTCCCACACCTGCTCGTCGTCTACGTCCACGCTGCACTGCCAGCGGCTCGCTCCATCAGTCTGATAGAGCGCCAGATCGTAGATGCCCTCGATCTCGATGGCGATCTGCCGCGCCCGCTGGGCTAGCCCAAAGAAACGCTCATCCGAGACCGTCTCCGGTTTGAGCAGATCGAACGTCTTGATCACAGATGCCTCCTCTTACTGGTTCTCAGGTTCTGCCTTTGGTAGGGGCAGACCTGTGTGTCTGCCCAAGGGCGAACACATAGGTTCGCCCCTACGGTGTCCAATTATCCGGCGCACGGGCTGGGGAGCCGGGGCGAGCGCCCCTCGCCCCGACCTGCCCAACCCCGAACCGCGTTTCCCCTCCGTTAGCCACACCGCACGTTGCCCTGGGTATTGAGCTGATTCCCAGAAAAGGTGTTGCCAGTGCATTTGGTCACTTGTCCGGTCTGGTCCGTCAGAATGCCGGTCCCGTTGTTGGTGATCTGGTTGTTGGTCACTTCGGCCTGGGCGCGTGTGAATACTGCGATACCGACTGCGCCAGTGCCACTGGTGTTGCCACGGATGTTGTTGCTGTCAATGACATTCTTGTCTATACGTGCTCGGCTATTTTGCCCAGCAACGACAATCCCTCGGCGGTTTTTGGTGATGGTGTTCTCAGTGATGGAGAAATCTGAATTTTCCATCTCAATACCTGAACCAAAAAAGCCTTGAGAGTCAAGCTGGGTTTCAGAAATGACCCCGTTCTTTTCGATGGTCCCCTTAGAATTGGTGACAAGGATACCCACGATAGTTGTGCGCAGCACGGTATTCTCCGTAATCTGGCCCTGGGAGCGAAGGAAGCGTATTCCGATCTGCCCCATGTCCGTAATCGTGTTGCCGCTCACGGTAATGAGTTGGGAATCTTCGACTTGGATGCCCCGGCTGCCGAAGCCGTCGGTGCTCGGCTTGCCATTGCTGATCTTATTGTTCGTCACCTTGACCTCATCAGGGCAGCCAAAGACGGCAATCCCCTAATAAGCCGTGTTGTCGTCAATCGTGTTGTTGTTGATGGTACCTTTGACTTTAAAACTGAATTGAATCCCCGCGGCGTAGGGCGATTCCGGAGCGTTCTTCATCCCCGTGATTGTGTTGTTCTCGACGGTGGCCTCGCTCGTATCGAAAATATAGATGCCGACCTCTAAGTTGTTCGTCAGCGTGTTGTTCGTGACCGTGCCCTTGGACAAGAAGCCGACTTGAATACCCCGCCCGCGGAAGCCGAACGTGTTGGGCTGGGTATCAGCGATCTGGTTCCCGTCAATAACCACTTCCGTGCGCTCCGTGGCGTAGATCGCCACATCCGTGTTTCTCGTCAGGGTGTTATTGCGAATCTCGGCTTTCGAGCCAAGCTGAATCAGGATCCCGTAGCCGCGAACGCCGCTGCCGTCGGGTTTCTGGTCAGTGATCTGATTGCTCTCAATGACGGCTTCCGATTTCTCAATCACGCTGATCCCGGCCCCAGTGTTGCCAGAGACCGTGCTCTCTCTGATCGTCGCTTTCGAGTTCACTTCTACAGCAATGCCATAGCCGAAGGCGCCGCTGGCGTTGGGCAGGGTGTCTTACACCTTGCTCGCGGTGATCGTCCCCTCGGAAGAATCTGCTATGGAGATGCCAACGCGCGCATTGCCAGCCACGGTGACATTGGTGATCGTCACCTTCGAGTGATCAGCAACCCGGATACCAGCGCCCTGAAAGCCTTCGGCATCGGGTTGGGTCTCTAAAACTTCGCTCTCTTTGATCTCAAGCACAGAGCGTTCGGCTGAAAGCCCGCGCCGAATGTTCTTCTTGAGCACGACATTGGTCAGCACAAGCGAGCTGTCAGCCATCTCGATGCCGTTGCGCCCGTTCGTGACCGTGACGCCAGAAATGACGACGTTTTGAGCCTTGGAGATAACAACCGTTGGCACGACGCCGTCCCCAATGATGCTAACGAAATCCCGGCCATCCCCTTGGAGGGTGACGCTCTTGGTGATCAGCAGGTTCTCTGTATAATCCCCGCCTGCGATCAAGATGACGTCGCCCGGCTCCGCAGCGTTGAGGGCCTCTTGGATCGTCTTAAACTCATCCGGCACCTTGATCTCCTTGGCCAGAACAGCGCCAGCGACCAAGACCACACCGACCAGCACCAGCCCGAACAGCCTGACAACCGTCTTTGTATGCATCATAATCATGATGCACCTCCTTATGATGAACGCAGTATAAACGGCCAGCGTCTCGAAAACGTCTCGGGAATATCGCTGGCTGGAACCGGATTTTTGATGGATACGGATATTAATACCCCCAATAGATACTTGAAAAAGATATAGTTATTGGGTATATTTCTGTCGGTTTCACGGAGGTCTATGATGGCTCAAATCAATCTCAAACTGGACGATGAACAAGTCAAGCGCACAACCTGTCTGGCGCGGCAACTCTGTCTGAAGCGGGCCGCTTATATTCGCAAGGCCATTGACTACTTCAATGACAAGACCGAGCGGGAGCTCCTGGCAGAGCAGTTCAAACAAGCTTCGGCCAAGTGCCGCCAGGAGAGCGTGAAGACCTGCCGTGAGTTCGAGCAGATCACAGAGCTACCGGATTAAGCAATGGAGATCGAGCGGGGATGGTTCTATCTGGCAGACCTCAGTCCCCAGCGTGGGACGGAACCGGGCAAGACGCGTCCAGTGCTCGTTGTCCAAACGAATTTGCTCAATAGCGCAGGCCACCCCTCAACGGTGATCATCCCCCTGACGACGAACGTTCAAGACGATGCTGAACCTTTACGGGTGCGCATTCCCAAGGAGAGTCCGGGGTTTTCGGTCGCCTCCGATCTGATGATCGACCAGATCCGAGCTATTGACAACCAGCGATTTTATCGTCAAGGGACCAGTCAGCTGATTAAGAGAATTGCCCCTATTGAGGCGCCGCTCATGGCGAAGGTCGAAGACTGCCTCAAGAAACTCTTGGAGTTGCGCTAACGGACGCTTGCTCAGATAACAACAGCATAACCCCCGGCGTCACGAAAACGCCTCAGGAATTTTGATCTTCCAACCCGGCAATCGCGCAGGGCTTCCCTTGGCCTATCCGTTGTGCTACAATAAAACTTAAGGAGAAACGTCTCCGGAGGGTCAGGCTTCCCCCTCGGATAGTTATGCTGCGCGTCCAACTCTTGGGCGGCTTTCAGATCGAGCGCAACGGGGGCACCCTGACGCGTTTCACTCCCAGAAAGCCCAACAGAGAAGTCCCTAGTGGCTTTCCCTACCTTCTCCAGGTAGAATAAAGATCACACACGAAAAGGGGGTGTGCGTATGCTTATCCGACGCTGTGGTGTCACCCTTCTTTCTCTATTGCTCATATTGCTCGTCTCCAGCGTTGTCAGCCCGCTCGCTTCCGCGCAGGGGCAGCAACCGTCGCAGCCACAACCGGAAGTCGTCTTCCCCGGTGATGCCAAGTTTTCTGAGCTTGAGAGCGCTTTTCAAGAGAAGACCAAGATCACGGGATCAGCCTGGGCCGAAGAGTTCCAAAAGCGTCAGCCCTTCGGGCAAGTGCGCAGCAACACCGGAGTGACCGGTGTGCTCTTCTCTGAATCGTTCGCCCTCGTCGCCCTAGTAGCCGGCCAAGTCCCCTATATTGTGTACGGAACGATTCGTATTCCTTTAGGGTCCAAACTCGCCCAGCGCGAGTTTTCCGGCAATTACGGGATCGTCGTCATCGCCACCCCCTTTGTTGCGGCGCTGATTGACATACAGACGGGCACTATTGGAGCGTTTGTGATACTCCCGGTGAGCCAGACGACCCCGCTCTTCCCGATCTTTCCCGTTGCGCCCTTTATCGGTCCTGTGGGGATCTTTCAGATTCTCTTTTCGCTGATCACCGTGCCGACGCCTGCGCCCCAAGCGCCAACGCTCCCTCCGTCTCCCCAGCCCCCTCAAGCTCCGGCACCGACCTGCCCGCAAGACTTACCCAACAAGAGCGACGTCAACACGCCCCTCAACGCGCCCGCGGTCGTCGCCACGATCTCCGACACAGCACAGCTCTTTGAGATCGGCGTCGCGCCACCGGCATTTTTAACCGTGCAATCCTTCGGGCAGTCGCTGCAGTTATCGTACACGACGGCTTTTCAACGACGGATCGGCTTTATCATTGGGCCAGGCACTCAACAAATCCCTGTGACGCTGGAGTTGCCCTTCGTGCTCTTTGTGACCAACGGCCAAAAGAGAGCGTGTTTGCAAGCGACACCAAAGCTCGTCAACGGCATCCCAACTATTGTCGGGACGCTGAGCACCAACTAGGGTGAATACAGTATGTCACAGAAAGCCTTTCAAGACTATTACCCCGATAGTTTGAGTTACTGCTACGGCTGTGGCCGGTTGAACGAGCACGGCCTGCACATCAAGAGCTACTGGGACGGCAACGAAACTGTCTGCGTCTTCACTCCCAAGTCCTATCACATCGCGATTCCCGGCTATGTCTACGGAGGGCTCATCGCGTCGCTCATTGACTGTCATTCGACGGGCACGGCAGCAGCCGCGGCCTATCGCGCGGCGGGCCGGGAGATGGGCACCGAACCTCCGTTACGGTTCGTCACGGCGTCGCTCAAAGTCGACTACCTGCGTCCGACGCCGCTGGGCGTGCCATTGGAAGTCCGGGCGAGCGTCAAAGAGATCAGTGGGCGCAAAGTGATTATTACGTCAACGCTCTCAGCGAACGGCGAAGTCTGCGCCCGTGGAGAGGTCGTCGCGGTGCAGATGCCAGAACACTTGCTCCGCTGATCTATTCATGGGCTGTGCGGAGAAGGGACAGTACACCAACGACATCTCAGGAAACCCAGAGCTGGACATGTGGGTAGCGGCAGCACAATAGCCTTGCTAAAGTTGGGGCTGCGCCATGGCATTGCTGACCAATAGCCCTTATACTGAAAATAACAATTCAAGATGACACACCTATGAAGGAGATGATCTGTCGTGATGTATCGTGCTGTCAGATGGTTTCTCGGAGTCGCCGTTGCAGCCCTCGTTCTTTTTGGGGGCAGTCTGGCCTTAGCGCAAATCTTCGGCCTGGGACCCTATCAAGGTGGAACACTGAAGACGGTCTATCGGTTCACGAGTGAGAGCGATCGCAACCCCGGCACCATGACGTTCGAGATTCTCCCTGAAGGCGAACGCTTCCGAGTGAAGATGATCTACGACTCTTTGGAAAAGCCGGAAGACATCGAAAAATTGAGCAAGCTGTTTGTCGGCTTCGGCCACCGAGAAAAGAGTGATATTGACTTACTCCCACTGCTGGCGCTCGACGAGCGCGAGGTCGAACCGAATAAAGATTTGGTTCTGCCGGGCGGTGCGCGACTCCAAACCCAAGAGAAAACAAAGATCGCCGGGATAGACGTCGTCATAGGCATCTATACTCACAAAGATTTCCCGGACCAACGGGTGATCATCGCCATCAGCGACGTGGCGACACGCAAGCTCCTGTTCTACCCCCCCTTGCTGCAATTGGAAAAGCAAGAGCAGGGACAGTTTAAAATACAAGACAAAATCGAGCTTCTAGAGTTTTCGCACAAGAAGTGAGTGCTGTGATCAAGCTCGAAAACGTGCGCAAAGTCTATCCCATGGGCGACACGCTCGTCCAAGCCTTGCGTGGTCTGACCCTCGAAATCCGCCAGGGTGAGTTCGTCGCCATCATGGGACCGTCCGGCTCTGGGAAATCGACGCTCTTGCATCTGTTGGGCTGTCTGGATCTTCCCAGCGACGGGAGAATCTTGCTTCAAGACGTGGACGTCAGCCGATTGGACGAAGATCATCTGGCCCAGGTGCGCGGGCTGCAGATTGGATTCGTCTTTCAGACGTTCCATTTGGTGCCAACGCTCTCGGCACTGGAGAACGTCGAGCTGCCCCTGCTCTTTCAAAGAGTCCCACGCGCTCAGAGAAGAGCACGGGCCCAAGAGCTTTTACAGAAAGTTGGCATAGCCGACCGGATGCATCACAAGCCGGCACAGCTTTCTGGAGGTGAGCGCCAACGGGTAGCCATCGCCCGTGCGCTCGCCGCCGACCCACAGATTATCTTGGCCGATGAACCCACGGGCAATCTCGACTCCGCCTCGGGCAAAGCCGTCTTGGAGCTGCTGAAACAGCTCCATCACGAGGGAAAGACGATCATTCTGGTCACGCACAATCCAGAAGCTGCTGAGTATGCTGATCGCATTGTCCGGCTGCGGGATGGTCAACTGTGGGACGGAGGTGCCTGATGTGCGATTATCTCTTGTTGGCGATGCGCAATCTCCGCCATCGCCCCAAGCGCAGCTGGCTGACTATTATCGGGATTCTCATTGGGATGGCTGCCGTCGTGGCGCTCGTCTCCTTGGGACAAGGATTTCAGCAAGCGATTGACCGGGAGTTCGAGGGCTTTGGGTACAATGTCATCTGGATCATGGGCGGCGGCTCATTCCAGTACAGTTGGACGAGCACCTTTGAGTTGGACCTCACCTCGCTGCAAAAGATAGACGGCGTCGCGATGGCAGGCGCTATGCTCTGGAAGACGCCGTATGTGAAGACCGAGAAGAAAGAGGGGTTCTTGCCGGTCTACGGACTGGAACCGTCTCTGATGAGAGACTTTTCTGGCTATTATGCCCCCAAGGTCGGGACCATTCTGAAAGACGGAGAGACCCGCACGGCCGTCTTGGGCAGCGACGTTGCAGAAGACTTGGGCCTATCAGTAGGAGACCGGCTTATCATTGAGCGTCCGGAGTACGAATTCACTATTGTTGGGATTCTCAAAGAGCGTGCTGATCCCGACTTTAACGATTCTATCTACATCCCCCTGCCGGTGCTGCAAGAGATCGTCGGCGAGACAGAAAAATTCTCGTTCGTGCTCATTAAGACCAAAGACGGCTACGAGGTGAAAGAAGTTGCCGACAGCATTGAAAAGCAGCTCAAAGACGAACGCGGCAAGGACGATCTCACCGTGCAGACGATGGAAGAGCTGCGCGACCTTATGGGAAATATTATTGGGATCGCTCAAGCTTTTTTGGGCGGGATCGCGGCCATCGCGCTGCTGGTGGGCAGTATCGGGGTCATGAACACCATGTACATGGCGGTCTTAGAGCGCACGCGCGAGATCGGCGTGATGAAAGCCATCGGAGCTCGACGACGAGATATTCTGACGCTCTTTCTGTTGGAATCGGGCTTTATGGGGTTAGTCGGCGGCTTTCTGGGGACCCTGCTGGGGTTGGGAATCAGCATCGGGACGATGCTCTTGGTGAGAACGTTGACCAAAGAAGCGCGCTTCTTAGAAGCAGCGATCTCTGTAGAACTCATGGCGAGCGCCTTGGTTCTCTCGTTTGTGCTCGGAGCGTTATCGGGGTGGCTGCCCGCACGAAACGCCGCGAAACTGCCCCCTGTGGAAGCCTTGAGGTACGAATAGCAAGATTCACTCTCTTTTGAGCCGATGCGTCCAGACAATCAACGCTTCCACGAGCGCGCGGATGCGCTGGCGCGCCTCTCCGTCAGTGAGCCTGCCGTGCGCATCGAACTTCTTGGCGGCGTGGGTTATGAAGACCTCGGGCTTGTTGAGCACGAGCATATTGAGAGCGGCGCACACTTCCCGCAAGTGCAGTTGGGCTCGCAGCGTGCCAAAGCGCCCGGTGCTCACTCCAAAGACCGCCACGGGTTTGCCGTCACAAGGTTGGTCGGGCGGATGTGACGCCCAGTCCAGAGCGTTCTTGAGCACCCCCGGCACTGAATGATTATACTCTGGGGTTGCAATCAGAAGGGCAGCAGCAGCGGCGATGCTCTTTCGTAACAGCTGCACTGGGGGCGGCAACGAGGGCAAATCTTCGTCGTACAAGGGGATAGAGGCCAGGTCAAAGATCTCCAAGGTAGCGCCTTCGGGCAATAGCTCTTGAGCGGCGCGCAGGGCTGCCGTGTTGTACGAGTTCCTTCGTAGACTCCCGGAAATCCCTAAGATGCGAAACTCTTCTCTCATAGACCTGCCATTATACCAACGGGCACACGGAACGTCTGGTATAATGAAAGAACTCGAAAGGGGGAGAAGAGCTATGTCGCCCTTGGTCGGCGTGATCATGGGCTCTCAGTCTGACTGGGAGACGCTGCAGCACGCGGCCCAAACGCTGGAGCACTTAGGAGTACCCTACGAAGTGCGGGTGGTCTCGGCCCACCGCACGCCCGATCTGCTCTTTGAGTATGCTTCGACCGCTGAGAGCCGCGGACTGGAAGTTATTATCGCCGGAGCGGGCGGGGCAGCCCATCTCCCGGGGATGACGGCTGCCAAGACGCCCCTGCCCGTGCTGGGCGTCCCTGTAGAATCAAAATCGCTCAATGGTTTGGATTCGTTGCTCTCGATTGTGCAGATGCCCGCGGGGGTCCCCGTGGGAACTCTAGCGATTGGCAAAGCCGGCGCGATCAACGCGGCGCTCCTAGCTACGGCGATCTTAGCCAACAGGCACACACAGTTTCGCGAGGCGCTCCGGCGCTACCGCGAAGCGCAGACCCAAGAAGTGCTCGACCATCCCGACCCACGACAATGAAGATCGGCATTTTAGGAGGCGGCCAACTGGGCCGAATGATAGCACTCGCAGGCTATCCTTTGGGCCTACGGTTTCGCTTTCTCGATCCCTCTGCGCAAGCCCCAGCCGTGGCGGACCTCATACCAGCCTCCTACGACGATCAGCAAGCACTGCGACGGTTTGCTGAGCATCTCGATATCGTCACCTATGAGTTTGAGAACGTCCCGCTGCAAGCTGTGCGTTTCTTAGCAGAGCGCGTCAGAGTTTCCCCACCTCCTCAAGCCCTCGAAGTGTCACAAGATCGTTTGCACGAGAAGACGTTCTTTCGCAAGCTGGGCATCCCTACGCCTCAGTTCGCTCCCATTGACAGCGAAACTGATATGAAGCACGCGCTAGAGTCCATTGGACTGCCCGCGGTGCTCAAGACACGACGGTTCGGCTATGACGGCAAAGGACAGTCTATCATCCGCGAGCCGAGTGATCTGGCCCCAGCTTGGGATGCAGTGGGCAGAGTCCCGTCAATCTTAGAAGAATTTATCGTGTTTGAGCGAGAGCTCTCGATCTTAGCAGTGCGTTCGAGCACGGGAGCGATAGCGTTCTATTCTGTAGTAGAGAACCATCATCGCGACGGGATTTTACGGGTCTCGTTCGCTCCGGCACCCCACCTCACCCCAGAGTCCCAAGCCCAAGCAGAAGGCTACGCGACCAAAGCCCTCGAAGCTCTGGACTATGTAGGCCTGCTCACTCTTGAGTTCTTTCAACGTCAAGGGGAGCTGTGCGCTAACGAGATGGCCCCCCGCGTGCACAATTCGGGACACTGGACGATCGAAGGGGCAATCACCAGTCAGTTTGAGAATCATTTACGGGCGATTCTCGGCTGGCCCTTGGGAGCGACCGATACCGTGGGCTCCTGCGCCATGCTCAATCTCATTGGGGAGCTCCCTCAGATCGAAGAGATACTGAAAATCCCCGGGGCGCATCTCCATCTCTACGGCAAGGCGCCGCGGCCGGGGCGCAAGCTGGGACACATCACCCTCTGTGAGCCCTCTCCAGAAGCGCTCGAGGCGAAGCTGAAAGATATATTCTCGGTTGTGGGTCCGTAGCCGGGCAAGCCGGAACGTTGTATGCCTGAACTTATGACTGGTCATTGCGATCCCCCCTTAGGAATCATTGAGTTTGTGTACGACTCTGCACCAACTCTACTGCGCACCATCTGCGTCACCTCCGTAAGTTTGAGTTTCGTCACCCTCTACAGTCGCCCGAAACGGGGCGAGACTGACAACTCAGCATTATAGACCCCCAATGTGCGAAAATTGTGCGGTGATGAAAATACGCTCCTGATCAGTATATTTCTAATACTGAATTCCGGAGAATGAGCCGGGGGCTTGTCAAAGACCTCTCGCATAGACTACAATCGGTTAAGACGACGGAGGTTGGCTTGTCAGAATAGCCCCAATCGCGGCGACTCTAGGGGCAGGTATGAGACTCCGGGTCCAGCTCTGCGGCGAGTTTCGCGTTTGGCAGGGGAAGAAAGAATTAACCCTCACCCTGGCCTGTTTGGGCAAACCGAAAACTCTTCTGAAGATCTTCGTGACCCACGCCGGACGCCTCTTCTCCCAAGACGAGCTGATCGAACGCCTCTGGCCCGACGCTCCGGCGGACGCTTCGGCCGTGAATCTTCGCAAGCGCATCAGTGAACTACGCAAAGCCCTTGAGCCACAGATCACACGCGGCTCCCAATCGCAGATATTCTCACCCGCTCCGGCGGGTATTGCTTCAATGCCCAAGCTCCGTACACCACAGATATTCCGGAGTTCATGCAAGCCTGGGAAGAGGGCCAACGCCTCGAAAACGCCGGACAGTTCGGCCAGGCGATCTGCGAATACGAAAGAGCCCTCGCGCTCGCTCACGGAGAATTTCTCGCCGAAGACTGCTATGAAGAATGGACTCTCGCTTTGCGAGAGCGCTGGTATGAGCTTGTGCTCAAGACGCTGACGCGATTGGCTGAGTGTTATGCCCGATTGAGAGAGTATCAGCGTGCTCTGGAGCAGTGCAAAAAGATGCTCGAGCTCGCGCCCACCTCGGAGAGCGCCTATCGCCAGAAGATGCTCTATCACTATCTCGCCGGTGAAGAGAGTAAGGCGGTGGACACGTACCAGACGTGTGTCGAGACGCTCAGAACTCAACTCGAACTCTCGCCGTCGCCGGAGACCCGGGCGCTCTACGAGCAAATTATCAAGCGCGAGGTCTCCGCACCGCCTCCAACTGCCCTCCATAACCTGCCTCAAGAGCTGACCAGCTTCATCGGGCGCGAGCGCGAGATCTCTCAGATCAAACAATTACTCTTCAGTGCCCGATTACTCACACTCACCGGTCCCGGCGGCTGCGGCAAGACCCGGCTCGCCCTCAGAGTCGCCGCTGATCTCGTCCATGACTTCAGGGATGGAGTCTGGTTGATAGAATTAGCTGCTCTTGCAGACCCTACGACGGTGGCCCATCGTGTGAGCACTGTGCTGGGACTGCGCGACCCCCCTGGACGTCCGACTATAGAAACTCTTTTGGAGCACCTCAAAGCAAAGAATGTCTTGCTCGTGCTGGACAACTGTGAACATCTTGGCCACGCGTGCGCACGCTGCGCCGAAACGCTCTTAAAAGCTTGTCCGAACTTACAGATTATGGCGACCAGTCGCGAAGCCTTGGGCGTGCGCGGCGAAACGCTCTTTCCGGTGCCAGCGCTCTCTATGCCTTCGCAAATTCAGCCCCTGCCCACTCTCAAAGCGCTGCAACAGTACGAAGCGATCAGTCTTCTCCTTGAACGCGCCCAGGCGCTGGTGCCGGGATCTGTGCTGAACAAGCAGAACGCCCCGGCGGTCGTTCGCATCTGTCACCAGCTTGACGGGTTGCCCTTGGCCATTGAGCTGGCCGCCGCACGAGTGAAGACGCTCACCGTGCAGCAAATCGCCGCACGGCTCGACGACCGGTTTCGCCTCTTGAGCGAAGGCAGCCGGACAGCCCTGCCCCACCAGCAGACCCTCCAAACCATGATGGACTGGAGCTTCAATCTGCTCTCTATTCCGGAGCAGGCCCTGTTACGTCGGCTCTCGGTCTTCTCTGGGGGGTTCACTCTGGAAACTGCTGAGTCTGTGTGCGCCGGCGAGGGCATTGCCCCTAGAGAAGTCTATAACTTACTGACGCACTTGATAGACAAATCGTTAGTCAAGGCCGAAGAGCAGGGGAAGGAGATGCGCTACGGTCTTTTGGAGACGGTGCGACAGTATGCGCGAGAGAGACTCCTAGAAGCTGACGAGCTGGAAAGCGTCTGCGCCCGCCATCTCGATTTTTATGTCGGTTTGATGGCCCAAGCGTGGGACGCCATCGGCGGCGAAGACGAAGCCCTGTGGCTGGAGCGGCTAGAGCGCGAGCATGATAACTTGCGAGCAGCGCTCGCCTGGGCGCTCGAAACAGAGCGCATCGAGTCGGCATTGAAGCTGGCAAAAACGCTCTGGGTCTTCTGGAACGTGCGGGGGTATCGCAGCGAGGGGCGGACATGGCTGAAGAGGGTCTTAGCCACAGCGCAAGGACTCAGAACCGAGCTCTACGCGCGGGTGCTCACCGGGGCCGGACGGTTAGCCTGCGCCCAGGGCGACTACCCTGAAGCACGCTCGTTCTTCCAGCAGACTTTAGAGATCTTTCAAGAGCTGAGCGACCAGCGAGGCATCGCCAGCTCATGGGTCAACTTGGGCTTAGTAGCGTCCTTACAGGGGAACCATGCCCAAGCGCGGGCGTTCTACGAAAAAGCGCTGGCTCTGCATCGCGAGATCGGGAACCTCTACGGCGTAGCTACGGCGCTGGGGAATTTGGGCGGGGTCGCATGGGAACAGGGGGATTACGCCACAGCGCGGTCGTACTACGAAGAAGAGCTCGCCATACGACGTCAATTGAAAGAGCCGGAGGGCATCGCCAGTTCATTGGGTGTTCTAGGGAGTTTGGCCCAGCTCGAGGGCGATTATGATCGCGCAGTCGCTCTTTTTGAAGAAAGCTTGTCTCTGCAACGCGAGCTGGGGAATAAAGAGGGCATTGCTTACGCGCTGAGCCACGTGGGGAGTGTGGCCTACGAGCGTGGAGACCACGACCTGGCGTGCGCCCGTTATGAAGAGAGCTTACAGATACGGCGCGACCTGGGGGATCATCTGGGCGTGGCGTACTCACTGAACAGCTTGGGGAGCGTTGCCGTACGCCAAGGTGAGTACGAACGGGCACGCGATCTCTTTGAAGAGGGTCTCTCGCTCTTTCGTCGGATGGACGTGCGCGGAGGCATCGCTGGAGCTTTAAGCGGCTTAGCGAGCGTCGCGCACTATCAGCAAGAGCACGACCGCGCGGAAGCCCTGTACAAAGAGAGCCTGCGCTTGCGCCATGCCGGGGGAGAGAAGCCCACTATTATAGATTGTCTTGAAGGGCTTGGGGCCGTCGCCCATGCGCGGCGGCAACTCCCACGCGCCGTGACTTTGTTTGCTGGTGCGCAGGCCCTGCGCGAAGCGCTCGGACTTGGCAGGGCTCCATCTGAATCTGCCGACTATGAGCGCGAGTTGACGGCTCTACGAGCTGCTTTGGACGAAGAGGCCTTTGCTCTCAAATGGGCTCAGGGGCAGGCCATGACGCTGGAGCAGATGCTTGAGTATGCGCTGGGGAACTGAGAAACCGCGAGAGGCCGGGCGGCCCTGGCCCTCTCCGTTCTACCAAATCACAGAAACCAGTCCTGAAGCTGTGATAACGCCGTTGCGGGTAATCAAAGCAGTGCCGAGTGCTTTGGCTGTAGCGGCTATAATGCGATCCGGCATCTCTGGAATGAGCTGGCGGGGAATTTGCCTAAGGGTCGTAATAACGGCTGCGTTCAGCTCGCCTAAGCGATAGCTGAGACCGGGCTGGCTCACTTTGGCGAGCAGATCATCCACAAGCTGGTCTGGAATGCGGCCCTTCTCACTCAAGTATATCATCTCGACGGCGACGATTGGCGGGATTATGATGATCGCTTGCCCGGCATCCGCTTCTGCAAAGGCCGCTCGTGCTGTTGAGCTCAGCTGGGGGTCGTTGTTCAAGGCCCAGATGAGCGGATGCGTGTCCGTGACGTAGCGCTTCACCCCTCATCTCCCAAACCGGCCCAACATTCACGTCGGGCCTCATCAATTTCCTCAGCGCTCAGCGATACGCCGGCCCAGGAGCCGAGAAGCGCTAGCGGCGTGACGGAAACTTCGGCCTCGAGTTCGCGGGCCAGCTCTTCCATTAGTTGCCGTCGCTGCTCTATCGAAAGGCGCTGCGCCGCTTCCAGCACTCGTTGTAGGCTATCCCTGTCGCTTGTCATGCTCTAATCACCCGTTTCGCGCTTCACCCGGAGAGAGTATAGCTCAGAGTGCGAGCGAGCGCAAAGACGGAGAGAACCGGTGGCCCAGACCCTCTCCTCTTCTATCGAGCTCGTCAGGTCGTTATTGCTCGACCTTCACGTTAACTTGCAGCCGTGTTTGGCTCAGCACCACCTGCGCAATATCGCTGAACATGTCGTAGTCAATCAAGATGATCGTCTCGCCCGCAGTCTTGCCCGTGAACTCGATGGCGCCGAAGACCTCGCCCTCTTTCTGGATCACCTTTGCCTCAGCCACGTCTGCTTTGGCGTTAAATCGCACTACCGGATTGCGCAGCGGGTTAGCCTGTTGCTTGAGCGCGTCGGGTGCGAGTGTGACCGTCTCGCCGACCTTGAGCTTCAGCTCGTGGACGATGAGGGGAGCGAGGTAGAGCACGTTTTGACGCACAGCGGGCTCGTCGGTGAGCGGCGACTTGAGGATCGTGACGCCCCCTTGAGTTTCGATCTTGAACTTCGTGAGCCCCGCAAAGAGAGGGCGGTCCTGTTGAAGGCTGGCACCTGCATGACTAGCGTTACTAACGGCTGCTGGTATGTTACAGAAGCGCTCGGTCAGCCTCAACGTAGCAGGTGCGCAGAGTTCCATCTCCACAGGGAGCTTCTTTTCAACATTCCATCTGAGCCTGCCTCGTAGCTGTGTATTTCTCACCAGCTTTTCCTGAGGATTGTTAGTAGGTTTGAGGCGGTCTACGACGAAATCGAATACGATGCTAACAATGATCAGAGGGTTGTCAGAGATTTTTTGGTTGAGAAGAGACAGCCCGCCGTTGGCATTCGTCACCGCAAGCCAAGACCAATCAAACTGATCTTGAGTCTGCCCATAGCCTCCGCTACCTGTCAAAAGCACCAAGCTCAGCACTACCAAGCCTAATGCCTGCCCGATCCGCTTACGCCTGAACTTATGACTGGTCATTGCGATCCCCCTTAGGAATCATTGAGTTTGTGTACGACTCTGCACCAACTCTACTACGCACCATCTGCGCCACCTCCGTAAGTCTGAGTTCCATCACCCTCTCAGTCGCCCGAAAGGGGGCGAGTCCCTCCCCGTGTAGGGGCGACCCCCCGTGTTCGCCCTAGGCAGACAACCGGGGTCTGCCCCTACAGTATACACTCGCGATGTGCGGAAATTGTGCGGCGACGGAAACGCTGATCAGCAGATAATAATTTCGCTATCCCCCCGCTCCCCTGTTGGGCACCCCCGCCCGCCGACCAGCCCCGACTTGACTTCCCTCCCGCTTCTGCTCTACAATACAGCTACCACAAGCAACCATAAAGGGGGTTCGACATGAACAAAGCAGAGCTCATCGAGACGATTGCCCAGAAGACGGGCATGCCCAAGCGCACCGCGCGCGACGCCGTCAATACCATCTTCACGGCGATCTCCAAATCCGTAGCGGACGGCCAGACCGTGCGCATCACCGGGTTTGGCAGCTTCGCCGCCCGGGCGCGCCGTAGCAGCAGCCGGATCAACCCGCAGACCGGCCAGCGCCTGATGGTGCCCAGCAAAGCTGTCCCGGGCTTCCGCGCCGGTCGCGAGCTCAAAGACATGGTGCGCAAGCGCCTCAAAGTCGTCGAGGCCGGCGGCAAGCTCTCCGTCAAGAGATCCTAAGGTCTGTTTTCGCACAGACATTTGTCGTAAGAGACGCTAGGGGCGTACTGTCCGTGCGCCCCTTATTTTTTTTTGGCATGGCTATTTGAGCGGCCGACCGCCCTTAAGCTCAGCTTGGCGCGGCGGGAAGGGCTCGCCTCGCGCCCTCTCTAGTTTATCTACAGCGGCAGCGAGAGCCTCTTCAGCCAGCCCAGCCAACGTCAGCCCCGGCGTCCAGTACACGGCGTTTTTGATCCTGTCAATTAAGTCTACCGGCAGGTGAACAGTCAGTCGCTCTTTGGGAATCTTAGGCGTGGGTCTCTTCTCTTCGTGATGTGCCGGGATGACCGCATCGAGCGGGTTCGCTCCAATGGTGCGTCGCTTGGCCATGCTCACTCCCCCCATTTCTCTTGTCTCACTACTTCGGCGGCCAAAGCCCGATAGTCCTGAGCACCATAGCTGCGCGGGTCGTATTGCGTGATGGGCTTGGCAAACGATGGGCACTCCGCCAGACGGACGTTCTCCCGAATGACAGTATTGTAGACAAGGTTCCCGAAACGGCCCCGCAGCTGCTCCACGACCTCTTGGGCATGGCGCGTCCGTCCGTCCACCCGACAGGCTAATATCCCAGAGATCTCCAAAGCCGGGTTGAGACGCTCCTTGACGACGTCTACCGTCTGGAGTAGGTGGGCCAGGCCCTCCAGGGCCATCACGTGTGCCTCGACGGGGACCAACATTTCTCGCACCGCCGCCAAGGCGTTGATGGTCAAGATACCGAGCGCCGGAGGACAATCAATCAGCACGTACTCCCAGCGATCCTGAGGCAGGTTGTGCAGCTGCCGGCGCAGGATGGTCTCGGCGCCGACCTCCCCGGCCAAAGCCTTCTCCGCGCCGACGAGCCACGGACTGGCAGGGATGGCATCAACGCCTGTAACGTTTGTCTTGCTGATAATATCTAAAACATTCCCGTTTCCGATAAAGACGCTAAAGATGCCTTTCTCCGTGTTTTTGAGGCCAAACCACGAGGTCGCCGAGCACTGCGGGTCTAGGTCTATCAGCAAGACGCGGCGCTTCTTCTCGCCCAGGGCTGCGGCCAAGTTCACGGCCGTCGTGGTCTTGCCGGAGCCGCCTTTTTGGTTGGTGATGGCGAAGAGTCTCATACGTTCCCGTTTATCCCCTTTCCTGTATTTCCGTCTAGGTGCACATGGCCCATCATAGCACCAACGCTCCCTCGAGGTCAAAAACGAGAGGGCGAAGTCTTTCTGGAGCTGGGGAAGACTGCTTAACTGAACAAGAAGTTGTCAGTCCCGACCATCTTTGTGCTACAATACCCCAGGGTGCACCTAGTCTGGAAGTAAGGAGGGTGCCTGCGATGCGCGAAAAGATCCTACGAGCTGGTTCTATAGTTCTTTTATTGTTGTTAAGCGCCGTCGCTGTCCAAGCAACGGTCACCGGGGCGTATCAGGCGACCGTGGCTCCGGGCGAGTTTTATGAAGTCTCTTTCATCCCTACTGCGCCTGGCGCAGTTCGTGTGCACGCTGAGCTGAGGCCCCTAGAGCTGTGGGCCTCGCTCCAACTGTATAAACCCGGCCAAGACCAGCCGGTCGCGCTCACGATGGCCCATAGCTCTTTCGATCTGCTTGCCGAAGCCGACGAACTCAGTCTGAACGAACCCTGGCGCGTCGTGCTCTTCCACACGAACAGCGCGGCGCTCACCGTCGAGTTGGATATCACTTTCCCCAAGGCTTTTTGCACCGACATCTCCGCCGAGTTCGCGATTCGCATATCATATGAAGAAGAAGCGGGCGAAATCGAGAACCATCACTGCGACCAAATGCTCCGAGCATTGAACTCACTGGGCCGAGATTTGATGGACGGGCTTCATCAGATTAAATTCTTGCCCGATTCGCCCCAAGTCGAAGGGCGCTTTCTCTCCGCCGGGCGCATCCTAGAGATGTACCGCATGACACCGGGGCGACGCTTCACAGGGGTTTTTTATCACGAGCTGGGGCACTTTATTCATATTATCAAAGCCGGCGCTTCGCTGAAGCGCGAATGGCTCTCGCTCCACAAGCAATCTGGGGCAGATATGGTCAATTACGTGCGCGAGCCCTTCGGCGGGCCTCCAAACTACGCCATGACCAACGAGTTCGAAGACTTCGCCGTGACGTTTTCGGCGTATATTCTCGATACTAAAGAGCTCTTTGAGCTGGGGATCGCGCGGCGCGACAACGTGGGCAAGTCCCTGCTCTTAGAAAAAGCCAAAGTGATGACCCAACTCTTCTTGCATTACAGAGACGGGAGGCCGTATACGTATATTTATCGTTTTGGGGTGGGCTTTCCCGTAGTGCCCATTGATCGGGCCGAAGTCCTCCTGACCCCAGAGGGCCTGCCCGATTTCACCGAGCCGATCAGTTGGCAGACGTTTTGAAAAAAAGAGCCCGATCCCAGAGGGGATCGGGCTGCGCGAACCCGACGCGAAGCGTCTTACTCGACCTTGATCTCGATGGGCTTCTCTTTCTCTTTGAGCGACTCCCGCAACGGGACTGTCACCCGGAGAATCCCGTCCTCGAAGCTGGCCTTGATCTTCTTGGGATCATCGGCCTGCTCCGGCAACGGGAAGACTCTTTGAAACTTGCCGTAGTGGCGGCCAATGCGGAAGTAGTTCTCGCGCTCGATGCGCTCGTCACGCTTGACCTCGCCACTGATGGTCAAGCGCCCATCCTCGACCTTGATTTCAACATCTCCCTTCTTGACACCGGGCAGCTCGGTCTCGTAGACGAGCTTTCCATCTTTTTCGTAGACGTCAGTCCGCCCGAAGGTCTCAAAGGCTGGCCAATCGAAGAGGCTCCGGTCGAAATCGCCGAAAAACTCGTCCATCAAGCGACTCAGTCGCGTCGAGAGCGCGAACGGCTCCGTCCAGAGTGTCGGCAGTCTTGTCGTCATATCTTCCTCCTTTGCTCTTCTGTTCAGTCTTTTCTCTAAATTAGCAGTCTCTCTATGAGTCTGCTAAATGGATTATAACACGCCAGGGCGGGTTTGTCAAGTTTTCAGATTGGAAGCCACAAATCGTATATAATTACCCTGTGAAAAGGACCGAGGCTTTGTAGAAATCCTTGAACTGGGAGGGGTCACCGCCTATCCTAAGACGGTGACCTGGTATGAAGAACTCCTCCCAGCTGCTGAAGTTTACCGAAGCGTGTATGCACCTGGCAACTGAGTATGTGCCGCTCTACTCCTCCCCATGCTCCATCCGACGAGCCTTAGGCTTGGAGCGGCTGCCGCACTTCACTACTGTCCAGAAGGCCTTCCAACGCTTAGCAGCGGCGATCTGGCGAGTGCTGCAACGGATCAGTGCTTCCTTGCTCCGAGGGGATGGGGTCGCGGCCTTGGACGCCTCAGGGTGGGATCGCTCCCATGCCAGCTGCTACTACACCCACCGAGTGAAGCTCCAGACCCGCTCGCTCAAGACGACGCTGTTGGTGGATACCCAGGCACAGACGGTTCTCGACGTGCATCTACCCGCAAGCATGACACGCAGATCGCTCCCCGGCTGAGCGAGAGGAATCTGGAACGGTTCACGACGTTGGCCGCGGACAAGGGCTACGATGATTGGGAGTTTCGGAGCGAGCTGCGAGCCCAAGGGAAACGGCCTTTGATCAAACATCGGGAGTACAAAACCTACCACAAGGCGGCCAATGCCCGTATGGACCCGAAGATCTACCATCGGCGCAGTTTGGTAGAGACGGTGATCTCGGTGCTCAAGCGCCGGTATGGCTCAGCGGTGAGCAGCCGAACGTGGTGGCGGCAGTTCCGAGAGCTGGTGGCGATGTGCCTGGTCTACAACGTGGAGCGGGCGGTGAAGCTGGGGGTGTCCCTCCTTGACTGGCTCCTCTTCAATATGCTATACTCCAGAGCCCAGCTGTTGAGACCGCAGACCTTCCTCTGCAAAGCCGATTCGCGTCTCTCCAGGGAAGCACGGCAAGTAACGGACGCTAGGCTGCTCTGCTCTAGTGATTTTCCCGACAAGACTTCGTTCCCTTCTTGATCTACGAAGACAACCTTCGTAGGGCTCACGAGTTTGGCCATGTAAGCCCCTGGTTCTATTTGCCGTCTAACAACTGGCTTGCTTGCTCCATTCTCATGCAGATAAAAGATGAAGAGAGGTACATGGTCAAAATCCCCTGCTAGGAGTCGCTCTATGGAACGGGAATAGGGGCTTGCTGGGATGTAGGTAAACGTAATGAAGGGGCTCGAGTAAATACCAGCACACTGCGTATCCCAGATGTCACCCTCTGAAGCCGTGAATGTTGTGGTCACCAAATGATGAATTGTTTGTACAAGGCCCTCACGCGTGAGCGGGTTCGGCTGGAGTGTATCGGGCTCTGGACGCCCAGGGTTAAATGGCGGTGTCCAAGGAGAAAAAGGAAGGTCAGACGGGAGTTTTTGGGCTCCTCCTGGCAACACTATCAACATCAGCACCAGCACCGCCACCAATCCGATTGCCGTACAGATCAGCTTGAACTTCTTGAACATCTGCATCTCCTCCTTTTGTGATGATTTAAGATAGATGTGGTCTGACTTCCGAGCGAACTCAGGGGTTCGCCCCTACGGCTGCTTGCTCCATCTCTCACCTCCTTGGTGTGAGTCTTGGGCAGGGTGCGGGGGTTCCCTCAGGGCCATCCCCTCGACTCGGCACCCCGCCCGCTTCTCTTTCTGTAATTTGCGGGATGGTCCGCACGCTGCAGCTTCACTCTAGCACCGCTCCCCACCCTTGACCATAAGCTAGCTTAAGAGACAACTTCGGCTTGCTTAAGAAAGAACTTAATCTAGATTAAGCTCGAACTTAAGCAAGATTAAGAAAAAACTTAAGCTGGCTCATGGACGAACCGGGGACTTCACAAGTAAACTCAACTGGAGTATAATGAGGTGACTCGGTGAGACGGAGCAACGGCGAGACGCCCTGGCAACTGACGGTCTATATCCCCAAAGAGAAGCGCCACCAACAGTTGCTGGCGCGCCTCAGAAAAGAGTTTAATTGATAGAAGGTCTTCACAGCGCGCGCTCTTCCCGCTATAATCAGGCGGGATGGCTCGCACGCCGCGCCTGCTGTTCTTGTCTTTGGGGGAGCTGATCGTGTCACCATGACCGCTCCCGATCTCCCAGGGCGTACTCTCTCCGCCAGTCAAAGATGGCTGACGGTGACCGTGCCCGCTCGGCGAGCTGTGCAGCTTCAGCTCGAAGGCCAGGGCGAGCGTCGCTGCCTTGTGCTCAGCCCACTCGAGCCAGGGCAAGATCTGTGGGGCGTGCCCACTGACCCGCTATGCCAATGCAACGCCGCCCCCTGCTGATAGTTCTAGCCTTCTTCGCCCTGGGAATCATCGTGGCAGACCGCTGGGAGTGCTCGGTTCACTGGCTTGCTGCACTGACAGTTCTCTTACTCACTGTAACCGGTGCGAGCCTCCTCAGCCAGAGATTGCGCCCCTTGAGCACGCTCGGCGTGCTCAGCACATGCGCAGCCCTCGGAGCTACACTCTACACCAACGCGCGCTTCCCCGCCGAAAGACTCTACGAGCACGCCGAGAAAATCCAGCACGTCCAGGGCATCGTCGTCAGCTACCCCGACCACGGCCCGGAGCGCTCTCGCTTCGTGCTCCGGCCCCGCAACGCCCCTGGGTATCTTCAGGTCTTCTACGATCACACCCGCGACCCCGAATACTTTCAGATTCACTACGGCGACGAGCTGGTCATACGTGCCCCGGTGCGTGTCCCTACCCGACGCGCAGGAGAACTCTTCGACTATCGTGAGTATCTGAGACACCGAGACATCTGGGGTGTCATCTGGGTCTATCGGGGGAGTCAAGTCCAGATCGTGGCGCGCCGCCAGGGATCGCCTCTCCGGCAATGGGGCTACGATCTGCGCCAGATACTCTTTGCCCAGATCGAGCGCCATCTTTCGCACCAGCAGAGTGCTCTGCTTGTGGGCTTGCTCTTTGGCGCGCGCGAGAGCCTCCCCACAGAGATCGAAGAGAGCTTCCGCGACGCCGGAGTGATGCATGTGCTTGTCGCCTCCGGCGCCAATTTGGGGATGATCTTAGCGCTGCTTGCGCTCATCGTCAGCTGGTGGGGCTTTCACTTCACCAGGCTCTACTTTCTCGCCGTGCCCTTGGTGTTTGTCTATCTTCTGATCGTGGGCTTTGAAGTGAGTCTGCTGCGCGCCACGGCGATGTTCTTCTTTCTCACTGTTGGGTTTTTCTTCGCTGAGCGCGGCTGGATACTCAAGCGCTGGGTTGATCCTCTGCAAAGCCTGGCGACAGCAGCCTTGGCTCTTTTGCTCGTTGATCCGGAGGCGCTCTTTGAGATCAGTTTTCAGCTCAGCTTTGCCGGGACGCTGGGAATTCTTCTCGCCGTGCTCTATGTGTGGCCGCCGCTCGTTGAGCGTTTAGGGTTCATCTCACATCCCCCGCAAGCAGAAGAGACATGGCTGCGCCGTGCCGCCCGCAGCGCGCTCGCTTTTGTGCTCGTCTCGCTGGCGGCGCAGCTGGCGGTCGCGCCGGTGCTCGCGTATCACTTCCATCGCGTCTATCTGTGGGGCTCGATCTTGGGAAATTCAGTGATCGTCCCGCTTGTGACCGTCGCGCTGTGGGGCGGGATCTCTCTATCGATCGCCAGTGCACTCCCTGTCCCGCTCCTCGCTCAGATGATCGGAGGGCTTGAAGGTCTGCTCTTGGAGCTGCTCATCGCCTTGAGTGATTTCTTCGCCCATCTGCCCGGAGCTATCTGGAGCTTTTAGCGTCTCTGCTTGAGCTGGCTGAGCTTCTGCCGCGCCTCGATGAGCGTCTCTACCAAATCTTCAAAGTCCTCCACAGGCATACTGAGATCAACATAGCCGTACTGAACATACACTTCGTGTTCGTTGGAGTCGTGCCAGACGCTGATCCACGTATCGCTGGTCGCGACGGCCTCGGCAAGGGTTTCGATCGCCATAGCGCTCACACTCCTCACAGAGAGTATAGCTGAAGTTGCACCGTCATGGGAAATCTTCTAAGCTGTCCGCGTGAGTCGCATACTCGGCATAGACGTGGGCGAGAGGCGCATGGGGCTGGCCCTCAGCGACGAGAGCCACACCCTTGCTCGCCCCTTGGCCGTCTACGAGCGCACAGACCAAAAGAGCGATCTGAAATTTCTCGGCGAGCTCGTCGCTCAATATCAGATCAGCGAGATCGTGCTGGGACTCCCTCTGAATATGAACGGCTCAGTAGGGCCGAAAGCAGAACAAGCCTTGGAATTCAAAAAATTGCTTGAAGAGAGACTGAAGCTGCCTGTGCATGTCTTCGATGAACGGTTGACTACTAGTGAAGCCGAGCGCGTCTTGCTCCAAGCCGATCTGAGCCGGCGCAAACGCAAACAAAAGAGAGACGCCCTCGCAGCCGTCTTGATCTTGCAAGGGTATCTCAACCGACCCCCTACTTGAACTTGATCTTCTGAATACGATGGTTGCCCTCTTCCGCTACGTAGATGACGCCCTCAGGGTCAACGGCTAAATCTACAGGGCGGTCGAACTGGCCATCGCCGCTGCCGAGGCTGCCCCACTTCACCATGAACGCGCCAGCGGGAGAGAATTTTTGAATTCTGTCATTCCCCGTGTCGGCAACGTACACAAGGCCGTGAGCATCTACAGCGATCCCCATCGGCGCTTGGAACTGCCCATCGCGATCCCCAAGAGTTCCCCACTGCCCCAGATATGACCCGTCGGACATAAACTGCTGCACCCGGCCGTTGCCCGTGTCCAACACATAGACGATCCCCTGATTGCTCACGGCGATATCGTTGGGGGAGTTAAACTGTGACTCTGCTGGCCCAAACGCCCCCCAGCGGGCGATCAGCACGCCCATCGAACTGAACTTCTGGATTCTGTTATTGACCTTGTCGGCGACGTAGACGTTCCCAGTGGGATCAACTGCTACCCCTGTGGGAAAGCTGAATTGCCCCTCACCCGTCCCGAGGCCGCCCCATTTCATTAAGAAAGCCCCGCTCTCGGTGAACTTCTGAACCCTCTGATTTCCCGCGTCGGCAACGTACACATTGCCCTGATAGTCTATAGCAATTCCCAGGGGGCCGGTGAGCTGGCCATTGCCCGTGCCGCGGCCACCCCACTGCACAAGCAACTGCCCCTCAGGGGTGAACTTCTGCACTCGATCCAAGCTAAAATCCGTGACGTAGACGCGCCCACGCCCGTCGAGCCCAATGTGAGAGACCCCGTTGAATTGAGCCTCACCCGTTCCGCGTGTCCCCCACTTCCCTAAAAAACTGATGAGCGTCACCGCTTCGAAGCCGAACTCCACGGGAAAGCTCTGATTGCCCGCTTCATCTAGCAGGGTGAGGCGCAGCCGAACCCTCTGAGGGATCTTCGAGAAGACGAAGAACGGAAAGCTCCCACTGGTCTGGCCCTTCACCTTGGGATTGAAGCTGAACGGCGCAAAATCGACGGCTTCGACGACATCAAAGCGTGCTTGCACGATATCGCCGTCGCTATCGCGAAAGCGCACGGCACCAAACGTCTTGCTACCGTCGGCCGGAATCGTTGTTCGCAAATCCACCCCCAAGATTTCTGGCGACAGCGGGCTGCCGCCACCACCCTGAAGCTGCGCATACGCCCACAGAACTACAAGACAGACTCCGACACCGAACGCGGTGCTCAGTCGCACAATACGAGCCAGGCCCTTCACGGTAGACCTCCTCCCTTCACAGCCCTATCTATAGCACTTATGGCTCTTTTCAGTCAAGAACGGGTCTCTGTGTGTCTGAGAGAGAGAGAAACGGTTGGGAGGGGCTAATCGTGACCGGAGAGCACTTCAAACCCTTCGGGGAAGAGATCGGAGCGATAGAGCCGGAAGCTTTCGGCTCGCTCAGTCTCAGCGCCTTGCAAGCCCAACAGGCGCTCGCCGGAGAGATAGAGCTGCATAGTAAAACGCTCGCTTGTGAGCAGGTACTCTTCAGCATCAACAGCGTGGGCCTCTGCACCGGCGTGGAGTGCCCGTAACCGGGCCTTCCCCTTATAGACGACCCATATTTCAGCTCCGCCATCGCGGCGGTCGCCTCGCAAGCTGATGACTTTCAGCCTCTGCGGGGCATCAGGGCGAGCCCAGAAAGGCAAGATTGCATAAGAGCTGAACATCCCCAGCAGCAAGAACGGCTCTTCGGGAAGCGTGATCTTCGTCTGGTGTTGACCGTCGTCTACAATGCCCTCAGACGACGCACCGAAGCCGGCGCTGATTTTGCGATTGCCGACCCCCATGGGGCCGCTCAAGGCCAGCTGATAACTGAGCGGGCGTCTCTGTGCAGTGAACGTCATCACTTGGACGAACGACGCCTGGACGTTGAAAAAAGCGATCTTGAAATGAAGCATCCCGTTCGATCGCAGATAGAGATCACCGTTCTCTTGGCGTTCGAGTGTATAGCTCTCCGTGCCAAGGCGCCGGCCCCGGGCTTCGATCACCAGAGTGCCGTGGTCAACCGGCCCGACGGCGATTGTCTGAGGCACATCGCGCGTTTCTGACTGAGGTGCCGGGGCGTCAGTAGTGCTCGTGGGCAGGGGCGGCACCGGGGGCAGGGTTGACAGTGAAGGCTGCGGCGGCGCGCCCGGCCCCAAGGACCACCACAGCCAGCCCCCAGAACCGAGAGCTATCACCAAAAAAACAAGACCAACGAGCGCCAGTCGCTTGCGCATACGCATACAGTTTTACCCGACGGCGGGCGCTCTGTCCAGAGATTTGACAGCGACCATATGTGACAGAGTACAATAACCAAAAGACCATGAGAAAGCTGGTATTGATTCTGAGCGTTCTGATTTTGGGCTCAGAGCTTGCCTGGGCACAGCCGCGCATCGGGCCGCTCTGCGGGTACACTCCCCCAGAGAGTGAGTTTCGCGATCTGAAGCTCTCGGCGAATTATCGCTATTACAATGACCAGTTCGAAGATAACCGCGACAACGTGAACTCCGGGAGCTTGAGGGCCTCCTTCGCACGATTTCTCGATGCGCCGTCCTTCGGGCTCTCTCAACAAGCAACCCTCAAACTCGACATGACCAAAGAGGCTTTCAGCTATCAAGCCGAAGGCTCTGCGAACTTGCGTGCTTATTTAGAGCAAACAAACTTCTTTTTGTTCGCCGGCCTTGAGTCTCAAGGCGCTACGACTTTCAAAAACCCCAGCGTCCGGGCCTCAGCGGGCTTGGGGTACGGACGCTTCAAAGACGTCACAGCCCTGTCGAAGGCTCTCAAAATCCAAGAGCGTCTGTTGGGACTGAAAGCGATCTCTGCGCCCTTGCCGGCGGATGCCCTCTTTGAACTTGCCGACACGCTCGGACGCCGTCTGGAGTTCCCTGATGTAGCCAGCCTCGTGCAACGATTAGAAGAGGTCATCGAAGCGAGCGACTTCGTCCCTGAAGGGCAGCTGGGAGCCGTCGCGCTCCTGCGCATCGAAGAGATCGTCAACGAGACCGCCGACGAGAAGCTCTGCGGCTGGGAGCTGCGGCTGGGGGGGGGCTACGAGCTGCTCGATCCCCAAGGAGGAGATCGTGACTGGCTGACGCTGGCGTCGTTCGAGTACGCGCTCGCCCCGGCACCGCGCTCGCAGTTCAAGAGCAGCCTCCGTTTTAGCTCATCGTTAGCGCCCTTAGAAGACTACGTGCTGATAGCGCAAGCAAGCTATTCATTTCGTATCAGCGAGACCATTGACACCCAAGCGTCGTATACCTTTGTGCGCACACAACCGAAGAAGCGCAGCTCCTTAGATATTCAGAGCATTGATCTGCGCCTGACGTTTCAAGTGCAGGCCAATCTCAACCTCGCCCTACAATTAGAATTCACCCTGGCCAGCGATTTTGAAGAATGGACTCAAGGCCTGACGATCACGGCAAACTATGATCTTTTCTAAAAGATTTCTTCTGTGCGCCCTGGTGCTCGCTCTCTCTTCTGTTACTGAAGAGATTCGTGCTGGCCCGGAGCGGCCCTCGCGCCCGATGGACTATATTTTTATCGAATTTCTCTTTGGACTGCAGGGGGCGATCCTCGGTGGAGGGCTAGGCTTCTATGCGACCTACTGGACGCTCTCGATAGTGCATCCCTGCCCAACGGTTCAGCCGGAACGTCGTGCCTGCGAGCTGGGTACTTCGCTGGTCTCGCTGATTGTCGGGCCCAATCTGGGCATCCCGCCGGGGGCGACGTTCTTGGGGGTTTCACTGGCCGGTGCTCTTGTCGGAGTGCAAGGCAATCTGCTCTTGGCGTTTGTGGGGAGTATCGTCGGAACTGTAGCCGGAGCCGCCCTGGCGGGCAACTGGGTGATCGAGCCCACGGATTTTTCTCTCGTAGTTAACCCGGTGACTATGGCCGCGCTGGGCGCGACAATTGGCTACAACATCAGTGCGACCGTTACAGAGAGCGAAGAGTTTACGCCGACATATAGATTCACGCTCTTTGAGCGACGCTTCTGAGCTAGGTGACCTTCAGCTCTTGTAAAAACTCTGTCAGATCGATCACCGGTCGGCCTTGAGTGTCAGCGATCGTTTGCTTGGCCGGTGGCACCTCGCGATAGAAGGGGATTCTCTGCATAATGCGCTCTTCGTACGAGGGCACCGTCTCGTTCTTCACCAAGACCCCAATAGGGATTCTATCCCCCCACTCGAGGGCCTTCTCGATAAATCTATTGAGCTTCTCAGTGATCTCCGCATCGCTCATCCCTGGCTTGATCAGGGGGTCATAGCCCTGTTCTTCGATCTTGTAGACGCGCGGAAGGGCTTTCCCAGTCTGCGGATCTTTGCGGTCTTCCCCACCGTACCATTCACGCGTGTTGATGTCGTTGTACGTCGGGCAGGGTTGTAACACGTCAATAAAAGCCGATCCGTCGTGCGCAATGGCTCGCTTGATAATGCTCACGAGATGCTTAATGTCATACGCATAGCTGCGGGCGATGAACGTATAGCCGGCAGCCAGTGCGAGAAAGAGCGGGTTGACCCCCTGATTGATATTGGGCTGGGGCAGCGATTTTGTCTGGACGCCCAACTTCAGCGTCGGCGACGCTTGACCCTTGGTCAGCCCGTAGACCCCGTTGTTGTGCAAGATATACGTTATATCGACGTTGCGGCGGCCAGCGTTGACAAAGTGCCCCGCGCCGATCCCCAAACCATCGCCATCGCCGCCGACGGCGATCACTGTCAGATCTGGGTTAGCGAGCTTCGCTCCAGTAGCATAGGGCAGGACGCGCCCGTGCAGCGTGTGAATCCCGTAAGTATTAATATAGTGCGGGGTCTTGCCCGAACAGCCGATCCCAGAGAAGACCGCCACGCGATGGGGTTCGAGATCGAGCTCTGCGAGGGCCATCTGCACGGCGTTGAGGATGCCGAAGTCCCCGCAGTTGTGGAGCGTTGCGCACTCGCTGACGTAGCTGTGCACCTCTTCGACTTCGAGGTTCCAGACGAGCCCGTCATACTCGAAGGTCTCAACCCCTGCTACAGGAATCATAACGAAGTTCTGGCCGACGATGGTCGAGGGCGGTTTGCCCTCTAAGCGCGCAGTGCGACGATGCAGCCCTATGATCGTGGCCAAGCGCGCGACGTCGCGCTGGCTGGTGACAAAGAGCGTATATGCCTTGGGATGGCCTGGGCGAGCTGACTGGGTGTACACCGAGGGCACGATCCCCTGGCGCAAGAGCAGGAGCTTCAGCTGCTCGCCTAGCTTCTTGGAGACCGTCTTATAGCAAGCCCTCGCTCGTGTCGGATGCACCCAGCCATCGCCGCGCCACAGCCCCTTCAGCAGCTCGCCCTGCTGTTCTGGGGGCAACAGCATCAGCTCATGGGGAATTCTCTTATTAGCAGCTCCGTCGCCAAACCATTCTTTGAAAGCCCGTGCCAGGCGCAAGGAGTGCACGTACAGCTCTATCGTGTTCCGCAAGGGCTTCTCGCTGACAGATACGTGTAATCCAAAGAGCTTAGCTATGATCGCTTCTGTGTCTTGGACGAATTCCCTCTCTTTTTTGTGAAAAGCAAAGCAGACCGACGCTTCGAGGTGATCTTTCTCCGCAGAGCGATGGTCTACCCATCCTTCAGCGATGTAATAGCCAGCCAGACGGAGAAAGTCCGCTGTCATGGGAACGCTCTCTGGTAGCGGTGTGCTGCGCCGATCTTGAGATTTCTTCACCGGTAACGGCAAGAGCGCTGTGGGAACGACCTCCGCAGGGATGGGATAGGCGAGATAGTCGCCCTTGCTGATCTGATCGGCTCGCTCCCATGTCAGCTCAAAGTGTTTATTGTGGCGCTTGGGATGATGGCGCTTGGCGATCAGGACCGGGTGCTCCGGCGTCAAGACCACCTCTCCCAAGCACTTGGCGCGAATTCTGTACATCGGCCCTTGATACTGGTGGCTGAAGACCTCCGTCACCCGATGATAGCGCCCGTCCCAGCCAAGCACTCGATCTCCTTCGGTGATGGTCTCAATGGGCTTGGTATCGGGGTTTGTGTGAATGAGTGAGCCCGGCAGCACACATCCTGGACACCAGTTGTTATGCACCGGGGTCTTAAAATCTTGGGCTTTACGCACCATGCGTCAACACCATCCTCCGTGGGGCCTTGCCCGAGAGAATCCCCTTCACAGACTGATAGACTTCGTCCATAGTAATGGGACGACCGTTGAATTTTAAGACGAGATGATCCATCGCCATCCCAGTTTGCTCGCGCACTAACCCCGCAAACTGCCCTGAGTAATTGTTCTCGATGCAGACGCGACGCTTGGCTTTCTCTAATAATCTTTTGAGATCATCGCTCGGCAGGGGAGAGAGCAGCCGACACTGCACGAAACAGACTGAGTGCTCTTCAGCGTGTAAGACTTCAAGAGCATCGAGAATCGCGCCCTTGGGCGACCCCCAGCTCAACAAGAGCACTTCGGCATCGGGGTCGCCAAAGAGATTGATCTTCTCTGAGAGTGGGATCTCGCGCGCGGCGACTTCTAATTTCTTGGCGCGCTTGTCCATCATCTGGACGCGCTCGACTGGGTCTTCCGTGATATGCCCAAACTCGTCGTGCTCATCGCCGGTGTTCCAGAAGATCCCCCCAGGGGTGCCCAGGGCCGCTCGCGGCGAGATGCCCGTCTCGGTGTAGGCGAAGCGCTTGTACCCATCAGCCGTCACGCTTTTAAGAAATGCTCCCCTGTCGATGTGCTCTCTGAGCGGATCGAAGAGGGGATAGGTCTGGCTGCTGCTGGCTAGAGATTTATCTAACAAGTGAATCACGGGGAGCTGATATCTTTCGGCGTAATTAAAAGCCCTGATCTCGTCATAGAAGCACTCTTCCAAATCTCCCGAAGCGAGCACGATTCTAGGGAACTCCCCGTGTCCGGCGTGCAGGACGAATCGCAGATCGCCCTGCTCATGGCGGGTAGGAAGCCCGGTGCTGGGGCTGCCGCGCTGATAGAGCGTGACGACGACGGGGACTTCGTTGATGCCCGCCCATCCCAACGCCTCGACCATGAGCGAGAAGCCGGGCCCAGAGGTGCTCGTCGCGGCGCGTGCCCCGGCAAGCGCCGCCCCGGTCGCCATCGTTATGGCAGCAATCTCGTCCTCGACCTGGACGACTAAGATCGCGCCCTTCTCTGATTGCGTTGCCTCAGCGCGATGGTCAAAAACCCCGTGCGCTTCCAGATAGGTGCTCTCGTCGGTCGCCGGGCTGATGGGATAATATGTCTGTATGGTGCAGCCCGCGGCGAGCTTGCCCAGCGCCGTCGCTTGATTCCCTGTTATATAGATGCGTGACTCATCACCCTTGAGCGGCTCAAGGGTGATGGGAAAATCGCGGGCGAAGTTCTCCAAGATATACTCATAGGCCAGCTCGCAGGCGCGCAGATTGAGCTCGATCACTTTCTTCTTGCCGTGAAAGATGTCTTCTAATGCGCGCTCTAAAAGTTTTATATCATAGCCAACAAGAGCACACGAGGCGGCGACGGCCATGGCGTTGGCCAGGCGCTTGGCCTGAGCCAGTTGGGGGGCTTTCTCCCCCATTATCTTCTGGAGGAGTTCATCGTAGGGAATGGGATAGAGTCGGACGTCTCGTCTGTGGGCATCCTGGAGCATCCCACCAAGCGTTTCATCGAGATGCTGGGAGTGAAGATAGTGCTGAATATCGTGGCGCGCGCGGTGCTCCATCGCCGCGACCTTGCTGACAGAAGTCTCGGTGAGCTTGGGGTCGTAGATGATTGCGCCGTTGGATTTGACGCCAAGAGCATGGAGAAAGACCGTCTCGGCGTCGGCGCTAACGAGAATATCAGCATGTGAACGAGTAGAACGGATGGGACGATCACTGACGGTCACTTGGTAATAGCTGTGCTCACCCATAATGTTGCTATAGTACTCGCGTTGGCCGTAGACATAGAGCCCGCCGAAGGCACAGGCTTTGGCGAAGAGATTGGCAGCAGAGTCCACACCGCTGCCCTGGGCGCCTCCGACGAGCCATGCCACGTGGTTCTTCTGATGCATGGTAAGGCTCCTCTCGTCATTTCCCCGCCAGACCGGGGCAATCCCCGTTAAGATACTGAAATTCAGGGATTGGCGCAACCAAGGTGTCTTGATTGATCTCCTCAAGACAAAAAGGCCACGGGGCTACCCGTGGCCCTGTTACCCGAGAGCCTCTTAGTTGGTTCACTGCAGGGTATGCGTCGCTGTAACTACCATCAGTCTAGCTTCAACTGTGGTCGTCTCCTCGCCGACGTCGAAGGCCAATTCGCGCACCAGCCCGCTGATGGGTGAGCGCACTTCAAGCTTCTTCAACTCAGCTTGGAGCTTTTCACGCTCTTTGAGGTTCTTCGCTCTCGCGATGTCGTTCATGAGCTGTTCTAAGCGAATCTGGTCCTTGATCGCCAAGAGCGCCCCTTCGGCGACCATCATGCCCTGAGTCACAAAGAGCCGACTGGCACCGTTGGCCATCTCAAAACGCACCGAGACCAACAACGGCTCTGGCTCTTTCTCAGCGCGGTCTACCGAGACTGTCTCGCGAGTGATGACGCGCTCCTCGATCTCGATCTGGCGGCTCTTGCCCGAGATCAAGACCCCTTGACGAATCCATTGAAAGTCTGTCACAGTGAATCCAAGCTGATCGGCCGTCACCGTCAGGCGGGCTTTTTCGCCCGCCCCAACGCGCCCGTTGGTGAAGATCATCACATTGCTCTTGAGCACCGGCGTCGCGCTCTTGAAGGGCTCAACTTTGACGAATTGCCTACTCAGAAGGGCTTTCTTAAACTCGACCTGCAGCCCATCGGCCTCGACACCGGTGTCGTTGGTAAATGTGAGCGTCAACTGCTTCCCCGCCTGTGCGCCTAGGCCGGCTGCACCGAGGTCATTGCTGCTCGTGTGAGGTTGGCTTATCAGAATCGGTCCGGCTGCTATGAGCACCATTGCTGGCAGAACCAGCGCCCGTACAATTTTCTTGCCCGTCATTGTGATCACCCCTTCACTGGGAGATGGAGACGGACATATATAACCCTTAACACGGGGGCAAGTTTCGTAGATATATTTCGTTTGACAGACTCCGGGAGTCTGCTTTACAATACAGAGTATTCTGACCGCCATGCAAGGAGGGCAGATCATGCCGACCGAACTCCATCAAAAAGCTCCTGACTTCACGACGAAAGCATGCGACGGGGAGAAGATCGAAGACTTCACGCTCAGCACAGAGCTGGGCAAAGAGAATATCGTCCTGGCGTTCTTCCCGTTGGCCTTCAGCCCAGTCTGCACGAACGAGATGTGCTCTTTTCGAGATAACCTGAGCCAATTCCATGCGCTCAAGGCTCGCGTATACGGGGTCAGTGTGGACAGCCCGTTTGTGCTCAACGCTTTTGTTAAAGCAAACGGCCTGAAATTCAAGCTCTTGACAGACTTCAACAAAGAGATCAGCCGATCTTACGGTGTGCTGCACGAAGACCTGATGGGTTTGAAGGGCGTTTCTAAGCGCAGTGTCTTCGTGTTAGATAAAAACGGCATAGTATCTTTCCAATGGGTCAGCGACGACCCTAGACAACTGCCGGACTTTGGAGCGATCACCCAAATTCTTCGAAGGCTTTCTTAACAAAAGCGTCCTTGGGGAGCGGGAGGTAGCATAGTAGAGCATAGTGGACGGCTCGCTTGTGCCAGAGATGCTAGCTCCAGCAGGAGGTCGTCCTTTCACCCCTGCAAAGTAGAGAGGCGTCAGCGCGTGCAGGGCTTGACAGTGGGGTTTTTCTGCGTTATCATGACAGCGCTCTGGGAGATCGTCTAATGGTAGGACAGCAGGCTCTGGACCTGCTTGTGGGGGTTCGAATCCTCCTCTCCCAGCCAACTGCCAATGTACAAGACGATGCCGTGCATCCCTTACTGTATGCTCTTCTCGAGCGTTTCTGTTTCAGTGATCGGCGTGCAACACGAGTAAGGCCCACAGAGATAGACCGCCGGAGCGCCGTTGACGAGCCCCTTCCCCCTGAGCAGAGGAATAAGCATCTCTGGCTCTGCCGATTCGCTCAAGGCAACGATCTTATTGGGGAGAAAATGTCCTCGGATGATCTCTAAAAACCTCTGCGTTCGCAGCTCGCGCCTTTCCCCAACGATAGCGATCTGTGTCGCAGGCCCCAGATAAAAATCAAGCGCACTAAGCATATAAGCAAGCCCTTGAGGAGCTCGCTCCATCCGATCGCGCAAGAGGCGCAGCGTCTGCTCGGCTTTCGCTCGCAGTGTCTGATCCCCCGTCAGCTCGGCCAAGCGTAGCAGTGTAAAGACCGCCGCCGAATTCCCCGACGGCGTCGCGCCGTCATAGAAGGGCTTTGAGCGCACGGGCAACTGTTCATGATCGTCGCCGGTGAAGAAAAACCCTCCGGCATCGTCGTCCCAGAATTGCTCGACCATCGCGGCGCTCAGCGCCTTCGCTTCTCTGACCCAAAACAGATCGAAATCTGCTTCGTAGAGATCGAGCAGTGCCGTGACCAGCAACGCGTAATCTTCCAGATACGCCTTGAATTGTGCTTGCCCGTCTTTGTAGCTGCGCCAGAGCTTTCCGTCTCTTTTTAAGTGCGTCAGACAGAAGCGTGTGGCGTCGTGGGCCGCACGGAGATATTCTTCGTGTCCTAAAACTTGGTACGCTCGCGCGAAAGCCGAGACCATCAAGCCGTTCCACGCCGTGAGAACCTTTTCGTCGCGAGCGGGCTTTTCTCGCCGCTCGCGGGCTGCGAAGAGCTGGCGCTTGACGCACGCCAGCCACCTCTCACACTCCGGCAGCACCATCCTGGCTTTGATCGAGAACTCTTCGAGAGTGTAAGGCACATGCAAGACGCTCGCGCCGCCCTCGACATTGCCTGACTCGGTGACGCCAAAGTACTCGCAGGCTTTCGCGCCGTCTTCCTCGCCGAGCGCAGCTTTTATCTGCTCAGCTGTCCAGACGAAAAACGCCCCTTCTCCCTTGAGTGTATCGGCATCTTGGGAAGCGTAAAAGCCGCCCTCCGGGCTGGTCATCTCTCGCAGCACGTAGGCGAGCGTCTCGGTGACGATCCGACGATAGAGAGATTGTTTCGTGGCTTGATAGGCTTCGAGATATGTCCAGACCAGCAAGGCGTTATCGTAGAGCATCTTTTCAAAGTGGGGAACGCGCCACTGGGCGTCTACGGAGTACCGATGGAAGCCTCCACCCAACTGGTCATAGAGGCCCCCACGGGCCATCTTTTCTAAAGAAAACTCGACTATCTGTAACGCATCAGGGTCTTGCGTACGGTACCAGTATCGGAGTAAGAGACTGAGCTCCATACTGTGTGGGAACTTGGGTGCGCCGCCGAAGCCGCCGTGCTCGCGGTCAAAACTCTGCAGTGAGTGCCAGTAGGCTCGCCGGAGCAAGTCGAGGGTGAGCAGCCCAGTGTGTGGTTTTGCGGGCTGTACACTCTGGAGATTTTGTGTCAGGCGTCGGGCTTGCTCGACGATCTTCTCCCGTTCTTTGCTATACAGCTCGACGACGGCTCTGAGCACGGTGAGCAATCCCGGACGGCCCCAGCGGTCTTCAGGAGGAAAGTACGTGCCGCCATAGAAGGGCTGCATATCTGGGGTAAGAAAGACCGTCAACGGCCAGCCGCCCTGCCCCGTCATAATTTGTACGGCGGTCATATAGATCTCGTCTATGTCTGGACGCTCCTCTCGGTCCACTTTGATGCTGATAAAGTGCTCATTGAGCAAGCGGGCGATCTCTTCGTTTTCGAAACTTTCGCGCTCCATGACATGGCACCAGTGACACGCCGAATAGCCAATGGAGAGAAAGATGGGCTTGTCTTCACGTCGCGCGCGATGCAAAGCCTCTTCGCCCCAGGGATACCAATCCACGGGATTACACGCGTGCTGAAGCAAATAGGGGCTCGTCTCGCTGGCCAAACGATTAGGGCGCCGGTTCATTCTCCTGTTGCTCCCAGAAGTTCATTCACAGAAAAGCATACTCTTTTAATCTGCTTTTATCAAGGGGATGGAGTATCTGTTATAATGGCTCGATTCCGTTCACCAACCGAAGCCTTAGGCATCGCCGGTGAAACGGCCTGGCGTGTGCCGTCGCGCTCGCTTCCCCAACCGCATGAGCTCACAGACCTGCTCGCCCGCATCTCCCACTACGAAGCGGTGCGGCTCTTCATCTTCTGACTTCAACGTCCCCAGAATGCCAGAGTGATAGCGCAGATCTGTCGGCGGCTTGACGGCATCCTCTTGGCCATTGAGCTGGCCGCCGCCCGTGTCAAAGTGCTCTCCGTCGAACAGATCGCGGACCGTCTTGATGATCGCTTCCGATTATTGACCGAAAGAAAAGCGAAGACGTAGGGGCGGTGCGCGGAACCGTCCCTACGTCGGTTTGATCTCTGTTTAGTAGCGACGACTTGGGCCGCGCCCTCCGCCGCCGCGATTGCTGCGCTTGCGCGCGCACTCACGGCAGTAGACCGGCCGATCAGAACTTGGCTGGAACGGGAGCTCAGTAATCGCTGCACCACAACTGGCGCACTTGAGCCCGAGGTGCGAGACATCGTACATCTTCCGTTGCCCAAAGGCCATATAGCTCACCCCCTCAAGAGAAATCGTGTAGGGCGAAATGGGCTCTATGGCTTGGCCGCAACGGGAGAGTCTGATGCGAGTCTGGCCCGGATTCATTTCATCCCTCAGCAGCAACATTAGCAGATTCTGCGCGCAACCGCAACTGTCTTCTCAGTGGCGCACGAACTCGCGATAAGAGTATGAGCACAGATGCGTTCATGCAGAAGATATTCTATCCCCGCAGCATCGTCGTCAGCGGGGTCTCGGAGCGCCCTGATAATCTGGCTCGCTACAGCATCGCCAAGCTGGCTGTAGACGCTCGTGTGGCGCTTGGGTCATATCTGACGACGCCACCGCGCCCATAGCCAGCCCACGGCGACAATTCCCGTGCCGTCCGTGAGCCAGTCCCCCACGTCGGCGCTGCGACCCGGCACCCAGGACTGATGCACTTCGTCCACAAGACCGTAGAGCCAGCAGAGAAGCAAGACCCCCAAACAGCGTCGTCGAGTTTGTGGAGAGATAGCTTGCAGTCCCAAAAAAGAGAGCAGGCCGTACTCGAAGAAGTGATAGAGTCTATCAGCACCGGGCCACTCGATGAACGGCACGCCTTCAGGAATTGGGCCATCGGAAAGCCAAAAGATCAGCCCGGCGTAGCTGAGAAAGAGAAGCCACCACGAAACACGGAAGATCATTTCTGCACAGACTTTGCCAGCTCACTCTGCACAAGCGCTGTAATCCCGGTAGGATCTAAAGAGATCGTTTGTGTACTGTCATCATACGTCAGAAGCTCGGCATAGCGCCCCCAGTTCACCACGGTATCTAATTGGCGCTCGGCTTCTTCCCGATGAAACTTCGCCTCCAAAGCGGCTTGCACCATATCACGCTGAAGTTGATGGTGATCAGTAGCCCAGAGCATCTCCAGCAGCCAGGTGAATACGGGAAGCCGTCGGATGCGACTGCTGAAGATCTCCTTGCGGGCTTGAATGCTGGCCTCGGCGAACGCTTGCCCCAGCGGCGTTAAAGTAATGTCACCTTGAGCTACAGTAGCAAATCCCAACAGTTCAGCGGCATCAGTCAAGCTCAAGAGTGAATCTGAGCTCACTTTAAGCTCCTCAGGCAGTCGGAAGAGATCAGCACGCGATTGGGGCATCTCTGCGAGCCGTTCCAGCAGACTAGCGAGCTTATTTAAACTGATATCGGGGAGGGTGCGGGGGCGGCCTGGCTCGCTCAGGGCCGCTCCTAGCTCCAGGGGCTCCGGTTGGGTTTGCCCTGCAAGAATGGCATAAACACGATCCACGGTATCCAGAAACTTTGATGCCTTGCGCGGACGTGGGTGGGGTAAGTCTACTCGCAGGTCTGTGATGATCCGACCTGGGTCTTTTTCCATCACCAGAATGCGATCTGCCATGAAAGTGGCTTCTTCAATATTGTGGGTTACCATCAAGATGGCACGCGTCGGGATCTGTCCACTGGTCCACAGGTCGAGCAGCTCGCCGCGCAAGGTCTCAGCGCTGAGCACGTCCAGCGCGGAGAAGGGTTCATCTAAGCAGAGCAGTTCCGGCTCAACAGCCATAGCGCGGGCAAAGCCCACCTTCTGGCGCATCCCGCCCGACAACTCTCGCGGATAGGCGTTCTCAAAGCCGTCCAGGCCCACACGGTCCAAAAGTTCAATCGCGCGCTGAGCGCACAGATGCGTCGGAACCCCTCGGGCTTTGAGGGCTACCTCGACGTTCTGTTGCACTGTCAACCATGGGAAGAGCGCAAACGTCTGGAAGACAATCGTCGCCTGGGGATTGACCCCACGCAGAACCGCCCCTCGATAGAGCACTTCCCCGGCGGTCGGCCGCTGGAGCCCCGTGATAATGCGCAACAGCGTGCTCTTGCCACAGCCCGAAGGGCCGACGAGAGTTGCGAATTCGCCCTCGTGCAAGATTAAATTGACATCCTGGATCGCGGTGAATTGCCGCGGTAGAGTTCCGTAGATTTGGGTGACGTGTCGCAGCTCTAACAGAGGTGTAGCCATAACTCATTCCATCCGGTATCTCTCTTCGGCCAGACGATAGAGGCGGCGCCAGAGTAAACGATTCAGAAGAACAACTGCCAATACCATGCTGAGCGTCGCGGCTAAGAGCAAAGGATAATCTCCCGAAGCTGTGGCTTGCGAGATCAGCGCGCCTATGCCCCGTGTGTGTACCGTCCGATCTCCAAACTCAATGTACTCAGCCACGATGCTGGCATTCCAAGCCCCACCGCTCGCCGTGATCGCGCCGGTGATCACATAGGGAAAAAGCGCTGGCAGGACCAGGGTACGCCAGCGTTCCCAGCGGCTGAGATGCAGAAGGACCGTGGTGTACTTGAGGTCTTGGGGAATGGCTGCTGCTCCCGCGATAATATTGAACAGAAGATACCATTGCGTGCCCATGAGCATGAGGAGCACGGCAGCGATATTCAAGCCTCCCGGCAGCCCTAGGACAATCAGTGCAAAGACCGGAAATAGCGCGGTCGCTGGCACGGAAGCCGCAATCTGCACCACCGGTTGTAGCCAGGCTGCCCAGCGCGGGTTCGTCCCAATGAACACCCCCACGGGCACCGTCCAGGCTAGAGCGATCGCTAAAGCTGCACTCACGCGCAACAGTGTTGCTCCCAGTCCCAGCCCGATTGCTCCCCACTGCTCCAGGGGTAAACGCAGCAGCATCTCCAGAGCGCGGTACGCGCCAATCAGCACCCCCACGGCCAAAAGCCCCCAGACTGCGGAGGAAACCCAAGGACGGCTTGCTGAGAGCACAGTCGGTTCGTGGGCCCGCGCAAGCAGGGTGTCCCCCAAATCGCTCAGGGGGCGCCAGACCTGTTTGTTCAGCCAGTGGATGAACCGCGAACTGCGCAGGGCTGCATAGAACCATGAGCTCGGAGGGCTTGCACTCTCGACCATCTCCACCTTAAAGCGATCAACCCACGCAAGTAATGGCCGCCATATGAACTGATCGAGAACGACAATGACGAAGATCAAAGTGCCGATACCCCACAGAAGCGCTTCGGTATTTGCTTGGATGGCGGCTTCATGGAGATAGGCCCCTAGCCCAGGGAGGCGGAAATCTCGCTCGCCGACCGAGAAAATCTCTGCGGCCATCAAAAAAAACCAGCCGCCGGCCCAGCTCATCATGCTGTTCCAGACCAAGCTTAAAGCTGCGAAGGGCAGCTCTAAGAGTTTGAAACGCATCCAGCGGTTGAAACCGAAAACGGCACTGGCCTCGCGCAGTTCGTTGGGAATGGTTGTCAAGGACTGATACCACGCGAAGGTGAGGTTCCAGACTTGGCTGGTAAAGATCAGGACGATAGAAGCAAGCTCAGCGGCCACGGCAGAAGGCAAGACGGCGCTGAAACTCAGCAGCACCACGGGGAGGAACGAGAGAATGGGCACGCTCTGCAACACGTCGAGCAACGGCAGCAAGACCTGTTCCGCACGGTGACTACGCGCGGCCATCGAGCCATAAATGAGCGTAAATGACAGCGAAAGAATATAAGCAGCTGCTAATCGTCCGACGGACAGGGCAGCATACCAAGGCAAAGCTGTGGGGGCCAGAGGTATAGAGGGGCCTTCGATGGCAGAGGGGGTTCTGAGCGCTAGCTGTACCCCAAGGTAGATGAGCACGGATACGCTCGCCAAGACGACGACGTCTCCCCAACTGAGAAGGTGCTGTGTAGGCTGCTCTGGCTTAAAGATGAGAGAGAACTTCTTCATGGCGTTGCTCAACAATGCCCCACGAGTACACACAGATTACTAGACATTAAGTATGGCCAGCAAATTGATCTCAGAGGGGAGAAAGACCAGTGGTCGGAGAGGCGGGATTTGAACCCGCGACCTCACGGTCCCGAACCGTGCGCGCTAAACCAGGCTGCGCCACTCTCCGTTGACCCTCACCGACCCTCTCCCTCCGAGGGAGAGGGTACACAGTGAGAGTCTCTATTTTAGGAAAAAACGCACCCTAGCGCAACGGCACGAAGCGCGTGCTGCCCCCGCCACGCGGGATGATCGTCAACACGACGCGAGCATCATCGGGCAGCTCGCTCACTAATCTGTTCCAATCGTCCAGTGTCTTGATCTGTTGACGATTGATTTCTATAATGAGATCGCCCACTTGCAGGCCGGCCCAGAATGCCCGGCTCCCCGGCTGTACTGACTCGATGATCACGCCTTCACTGTTGCTGGGCAGGTTCAATCTTCGGGCCAGCTCAGGCGTGAGCGCCTGCACCTTCAGCCCAAACTTTTCTAGGCCTTGCGGCGGGGTCCCTGGCGCGCCGGGAGTTGTCCCTAGCAGTGCTTGCTCGCTCGGCCGCTCACCCAGCGTCACTTCGACTGTCTGCTTTTCCCCGTTGCGCCAGATCTCTAGTTGAACCTTCGAGCCCACTGGACGGTACATGATCGCCTGCTGAAGTTCCGAGATTTGCCGAACGGGTACGCCTTCCACGCTCAAGACGATGTCGCCCCGTTGCAAGATTCCATGCGAAGGCCCGTCGGGGCGCACATCGGCGATCAGGACGCCCGATTCGGGCTCGACCCCAAATTGTTGTGCGATCTCTTCTGTCAGATTTTGGATGACCACGCCCAGCCAGGCGCGGGTCACCTTGCCCGTGCTCAGTAAATTGGGCAGCACCCGCAACGCCGCGTTGATCGGGATGGCGAAATTGATCCCCTCGGCGTTGACGGCAATCGCCGTGTTGATGCCGATGACGCGCCCCAGAGCATCTAATAAGGGGCCGCCGGAATTCCCCGGATTGATCGCGGCGTCTGTTTGGATCATATCTTGAAAAGTACCGGAGCCATCGGGCTTGGGAAAGTCGCGATGGAGCGCACTGATGATCCCGGCAGTGACAGTGTGCTGAAAGCCCAGAGGATTTCCAATGGCAATGGCCCAGTCACCGATCTCAATCTTGTCCGAATCACCTAACGCGATGGTGGGCAACTCGTGGGCATTCGAGTCCTTCAAGCGCACCACGGCGACATCTAAGAACGCGTCGCCACCGACGAGCTCGCCGTCGGCGCTGCGCCGGTCGGGGAACGTTATGCGAATGCTCGTGGCGCCTTGAACGACGTGATTGTTGGTAATAATAATTTTCTGGCCCTGAAACTCTGTAACGAAGCCGCTACCGAGAGAGCGTTCAACTCCCCGATCGCGCTCGAAGGGCTCGCCAAAGAACCGACGCCAGAAGGGGTCGTCAAAGAGATCTTCAAAGGGGTTCCAGCCAGAACTCTGTTTGATGACTTCGAGCTGGACCACGGCCGGGCTGGCTTTCTGAATAGCGATCTTGACAGCGTTCTGGCCTGCCGCAACGATCAATTGCTCGATCTGTTCTTTACTCAGTTGCGAGAAGAGATCAGCACTTGGCGCAGCAGGCGTCGTCGCCTGAGCCAAAGCGACAGAGGCTTCCGGTGCTTTCTTTTCTGAAATTTGCGGGAGCGCTTGGGGCCGTTCTATCACCGACGGAGTCTGAACGGTATTCTGGTGTTGTAACGACCAATCAATGGTCAAGCCGATCAGAAACGCCAGCGCTAGGACGCTGACGACAAGCATGGCCTTCTTCATAAAAGTTCAACCTCCCTACTCTCACCCCCTTACCCCCTTTCCCTCAGGGGGGAAAAGAGCTTAGGGGTGAGGGTATGTTTGCTTAGGTATTGTACACGATTATATAGAGCTTCAGAGACTCTTTCAACGATTCCAAGACTCTGTCAATAGTATAGTAACGCTTTCACCTCCGCGCAAGAGTATAATCAAACTATAGAAACCAATTGTGGAGAACTCGTGGAGGCATTACCTCAGCTGCTCCCCCTCCGGATACGCAGAAGGCAAGAGACCATCTCCGGTGTGAGAGCATCGCTGAAATTGGCTGAGCTTGTGATCGTCTGAACTTCAGTCTTCGTTCGCCGGCTCCCCTAAGTAAGCTTCGTAGAGAATATCGTCATTGAGCCGTGACACTCTCACGTTCTTGAGATGAAGAGCTTTGTTCAGTCGTTCCACGCCAACCCCGCCGACTGGACCGGGGGCCTCACGCCCTCCAATGATCTTTGGCGCAATCACGAAGAGAATCTTGTCAACGAGCTTGGCGCTGAGAAAGCTCCAAGCTGTCTCCGAGCCCCCTTCGATGAGTACGCTGTCAATTCCCTCGTGAGCCAGTTTCCCAACGAGAGCGTGCGGGTCCACTCTGCCGTGGAGGTCAGGCAGGCGCCAAATATCGAGATGGGCTTGTTGTAAGCCATGCTCTTTTTCAGCTGTGAGAGCTTCCGTAGTGGCTAAAATAGTCTTGGTCTCTCCAGCGGAGCGCACGACCGTCGCATCGAGAGGGATGCGGCCGTGTGAATCGAGAACGATCCGGATGGGATTGCGAGTTTTCTTCTCCAAGCGCGCTGTCAGTTGGGGGTCATCGGCCAGCACCGTTCCGATGCCCACGAGAATAGCCCGATGGCGGTGGCGCAACTCATGGGCAAACTTCAGCGATTCGGGAGACGAGATCCATTGAGAGTCTCTGGTGCGGGTGGCGATTTTTCCATCGGCGGTCATGGCCATCTTCAAGGTGATAAACGGCTTTCCGGTCGTCTTGAATTTGAGATAGATCTCGTTGAGCTTGCGGGCTTGATGCTCCAACACCCCTTCGACGACTTCGATGCCGGCATGGTGCAGACGTTCGATGCCCCGACCATGCACACGTGGATCGGGGTCGCGGACAGCGATAAAGACCCTCTTAATGCCGGCGCGGATGATCTCGTCCACACACGGGGGATTTCTCTTGCCCGGACCGGCGCAGCAGGGTTCTAAATTGAGATAGAGTGCAGCGCCGCGGGCGAGCACACCCGCCCGCTGAAGAGCAATAAACTCGGCGTGGGGAGCACCGAACTGTTCATGCCAGCCCTCGCCGATAATAATATTCTGTTTCACGACGACGGCTCCGACCATCGGGTTGGGGCTGGTCCAGCCGGCACCGCGCTCGGCTAGCTCTAGAGCACGGCGCATGAAGTTTTCTGGGCTCGGCACATCACGGCAAACGCATTGCCAGCTCATAGAGCGTCGGGATGGAGAACCGCTGGACGAGATAGAGCAACAGAATCAATATCAACGGCGACAGATCAATCCCTACAGGCATACTTCTGAGCAGATAATAGCGAATCGGCGCAAGCAACGGCTCAGTCACGGCGTGCAAAAACTGCACAATCGGGTTATAGGGATTGGGCTGGACCCAACTGATCAATGCACGAATGATCACAATCCAGATATAGACCGTGATCACCCAGTTCAGTATCGAAGCGACAGCGATGAGCAGGTTCTTCAGAGCGAACATACGGATATTATACAAGACGCACCGGCTCCGCACGACAGAGCACGGGGCCGGTGAAATCCCTGTGAAATTCTTATCTTGGCACTGCTTCCGGCTGGCCTTGCGGTATGAAAGCCACCGCAAGGTGGACGAGGCGTCCCGCTGGCAGGGTCAGCTTGAGTTTCTCGCCCTCACGCTCGGCCTTCCCCGGCACTTCCACCCAACGACCAGCCTCATTGAGAAAGACCAACGCTTGAATCTCTTGATCGTGCCAGTCAGTCGGAATATTGACTTTGAGCTCTACTTCTTCAGATGCAAACCCTCCGATCATCAGATCGAGGAACCGCAGCGCGGCAAGTGTGCGCGTCCCCTCGAAGTTTGATGAAGGCAATTGATCCGTGCAATGGTTCATGGCAAGGTTCCTCCTCTTTTTTGGGGTTCTGATTTTTCAAAGCTCAAAGCGGATACCGGCTTTATCCTCTCCTCCTGAATGAAAAAGCCGAGCAATTCTTTCCAAGCTCTTCCCCAGTCGAGTTGGAGTATGGCCGTCACCAAATCGACCAGTCGCGCGATCACCTCTTTGGTGATAGGTTTTTTGAAAAATTTCCAACCCTGTAGATGGGGCTCTGGCATTACTGGACTTGGCCCAGACGGTTCTGGTGCTTCACGGTGAGGCTGATTCACGAAAGGGACTTCTGATGGCGGCTGAGGTGGCAGCGGCGCGGCCGGTGGAGCAGCGAGCAAGCTCAGCTGTGTCGCCAGCGCCAGAAGCGCCCCCTGTTGCAGAGCAGCTATGGATATGATCCCGACGACAGCTCTCCTTTCAGGCAGAAGCTGGCCGGACAGAGAGACCCAGTGATCATCTTGGAGCATATAGATTTTGAGAGCAGCTTCTTCTTCTGGCGACACCTCACCCTCGCGATAGTAAACTTCTACTTCAACCTCGCCGCTCTCCAGCCCAGAAGCTCGCACTGCGAAATACTTCACGACCTGCTCTAAGGGAGGCAGCCCCTCAGGCTGCTTTGAGAGCGCCTGGGCGATCACCCACGCGCGGGTCCCACGCACCTGCGGTGAGAGCGTGAGAGTGATCGAATTCTGTTGGGAAGCGTCGAGTCGTTCGCCGCCGCTCACCGTCTCAAAGAGCCAGCCGGCGGTCAGTCGTCCGGCGTGCGGCTCGTCAGGCCGCAGCAGCCACGGAAAGATGGCTGCAAACTCTAGCCCTTCTATTTTTTTGGGGGTTGCGAGTTCAAGCTCTTCCCCCCAGAAGTTGCGCTGTGCCGAGATATCCCGCACCGTGTCGGTGACGCGAAGGCCGAACGAACCGTTCTCACGGAAATCATTTTCATAGAGATCAATATGCTCTGAGCTGTCTATCAGAACACCACCTTGGGCATTGCGCTCGAAGATATTGCGATGCAGATAGGCAGTTCGCACGTTCGCGAGATCGAGCCCCAGCCCAGTATTATCTATGAGTCCGTTTTCGCTCAGTGTCAAGCGCTCAGCCTCTCGCACGTGCATGCCTCCACGGCTTCCGCCGCGGATGACGTTTTCGACAAAACGCACGTCGCGCCCTTGCTCAAGAAGGATTCCCCAAGGCTGATCAGAGTAGAGATTCTTTGCTATATAGAAGCCGTGCACATCCGAGAGATGCAGTCCGCCCTCGCCGTTGTGTATCAGAACATTCTCCTCAAGACGGCCCTGCGCACTGCGCTCAACTCGGATGCCCCACTGGCCGTTCTCGGTGATTTGATTGGCGAGAAAAGCGTCTCGGGCACCGTCGGCCATCTGAAGGCCGTCAGTCTGATTGGCAGCGATTTCATTCGTACGGAAGCGATTGCCCCCGTTACTCGTCTCAATGCGTACCCCCAAATAGTTCTGACGGATGATGTTCTGGTCTATCCAGTTGCTTTGGGGGGCGTGTCCTTCAGCGTCGCCAGCGAGCTCCAAAGCGACAGTATTCTGAGTGAACAGATTATCACGAACGGTGTTGACTGCGGCGTCTCCCAAAAGCAAGAGCGCCGCCTCCGTTTGAGCTTCAAAGAGATTCTTTTCAACAGTGTTAGCAGAGCTGTGCTGCAGCACGAGCCCTCGTCGGTTCTTCGTGATCTGGTTCTGGCGGACCTCGTTGCCTTGAGCTTGGATGAAGGCAATAGCGTCTTCTCGCTGTTGCGCGATGAAATTCTCCCGAACGGCGTTCTCATAGGCTTCGGTAAATTTTAGGCCCACGCCGTTGGATGTGATCTGATTCTGGGTGATCTGGCAGCCGCGTGCGCCGGAGAGCTCGATCCCTGTTTGGCTGTTCTGGGTGACCTCGTTCTCGATGATGGCGCAATCGCTCGCCGGGCTTGCAACGACGACCCCGCTGAGTTTATTTGCGCTCACGTGGCTCTGGCGGATCTGAGCCCCACGCCCGGAAAAGACTTTTATACCGACGGCATTCTCTCGCACCGTGACTCGGTCAAGGAGCACATCGTCGGCATCTTCAATGCCGATCCCGACAGATTCAGTGTTCTGAACGATAACTTGGCTAATAGAGGCGCGGTGCCCCTTGATGAGCAGCGCCGGGACCGAGGCCGATGAGCTCACAGAAAAGCCCTCAATAGAGACGCTTTTGGTTAGAACTTCTACGGTGCCAAAGATCTTTGTCTTCTCCGGGCCTTCTGGCGCTTGTAGCTTGACGCCGACGACTTCAATAGAAACGGACTCTCTATACTCGCCGGGTGCGACCCAGATCGTCGTGTACCCCGGCTGATGGGCGGCTCTTCTCAGGGCAGCAGTGATAGTCCGAAAGTATGCGATGCCGTCTTCGAGGCCGTTCGCGTCGACCCACAGGGTTACCGAGCCGCCGCTGATGGGCACAGCGAACAACAATCCAATCAACAAACACAGCCCGATCTCTTTCCATCGCCGTGCGTGTCGCACGTCTGTCTCTCCCAATAATGTGGGTTGGTGTTAGTTAGTTTATTTTGCCTCCGTCGCCAGTGCAATCGGCGGAGCCGTAGTGAGCACGGTCACAGGGATCTCGGCCAACACGATGTTCGCCTGAGCCTTGACGAAGCATTCTAAACGCTTCCAGCCGTTCGTCGCTCGGTCGAAGTAGAGCAGACAGAGCTGGCTTTCGTCTAAGCCCTTGATCTCGGCGTCGGTGTACTCGATCTCGATCTGGGCTATGCCGGATCGGAGACCACTCACGAGGGCGCTCACGATCTTGACCGGGTTCTCTAAGAGCTGGCGCTGCTCCGGGAACCCATTGCGATACTTCGCAATGATCACGACGCCATCTGCGTTGATGTCGACGTTATAGAAGCGCAATTGTGTGCTGGCAGTACTGGTCGCATCAAATTCGGCACGACCGTTGCCGAACTTTCTGAAGATCCAGCCCGTGATGGAGTTCTCGACAAGCTCAGCCGTTGGGGCCAAAAGCCACGGTAAGACAATGGGACATGGGCTGGGAGCACCCTCCGTTGTGCAGTCGCGATTGAGGCGAATGCCGATAACGGTGTTCCCCCGGCCTTCAAAGATGCCCGACGGTCCACTGGGATCGCCCCACCAATTACGGTCGGCGCGGATGGTCGTCTCGTCCAGGCCCCCAGCCAAACGGAGGCCAAACTGGGTATTGCCGACGATATCGTTGAACTCGATGTCTATCTTGCTAGAGCCGGCACCAAGGTCAATGCCCCCTTGGCCGTTCTGGAGAACTTTATTGTGATCGAAGCTGACGTTGGTCGTCTCCGCGAGAAAGACACCAACCCAGTAGTTCCCCGTGATGGTGTTCTGACGGGCGTCAAGGTCGGTCGCCCCGTGGGCGTTGATGCCGTACCATTGGTTCGTCTCGATGGTATTAGCGATAAGATCATTGTTCTTGGCGCCGTTGGCTAGCCTGACGCCCTCTTGCTGGTTCTCTCTGATCTGGTTGAGCTGGAGCATAGTGTCATTGGCACCATCGAGCACCACGCCGGCCTCGCCGTTGGAGAGAATTTGGTTCTCGCGCAGCGCGTGGCGAGAGGCTCTCTCTAAGAAAATCCCGATCTTGCCGTTGTCTTTGATCACGTTATTGACAAACGTGTCGTTGCGAGCCCGTTCAGCTACGCGAATGCCGTGACCGTTGTTGCCAGTCAGCTCGTTCGATCTGAACGTATTGCGACCATCGCTCTCTTGGATAAAAACCCCGTCTTCGTGGCTGTCCCTGATAGCATTGGTCGCGAAGGTGTTATTGCTGGGGGCGCGGCCAGATTCTTGGGCGACCAACTTGATGCCGAAGCTGTTGTTACTCAGCTCGTTGCCTACCAGATTGTTCCCGCTGGTGTCGCCGGAGAGCAATATTCCCTCGGCTCCGGCACGAGCGTTGTTATAGATTTTGTTCCCCTGGACGGTGTTGCGCTTGGCTGACCGCTCGCCCTCTTTGATAGCGAGCCCGCCAGCACCGTTATTGAAAAGCTCGTTTTCGCGGACTTCGTTATTATCTGATGCTTGGATGGTGATCCCGTAGACACCGCTGGTGCTAATCGTGTTTTTGAGAATAACTGCACCGTTGGCTTTGTCTAATTTAATGCCGTCCATAGCGTTGTTGGCGATGGGGTCGTTATTGGAGATCTCGACGCCGTCGTTATCAGTGACAAAGATACCCTCGCCCCGGTTCAGAATAATCTCATTGCGGCTGATGACGGCTCGATCGCTATCTGAGCCAATGAAGACGCCGATGCTACCGTTGCTGCGGATTTTGTTCTCTTCGAGGCGCAAATTGGCGCTCGCTTCGTCCACTTTGACGCCCTCGCCACCGTTATTAAAGATCTCATTGCGCAGGAGAATCACGCCCTCCGCACCGCCGACGATCAAGACGCCTGCTCCGGCAGCGTTATGAAACTTATTGTTTGAGACAGCGGCGAAGTCCTCACGGATGGTGAAAGCAACCTCGGCCTGGGCGGCGTCCACGTCAAAGCCCACAAAGAGCACGTTCTTGGCGGCGATCTCTACCGAGCCAATGATCTTGGTCTTGTCGCGCCCGGCTCGCGAGATCCATTGCAGGCCTTTCACATCAATGGCGTTCTCGCCGGTCAGACTTTCTCGGTAAGTGCAGGGGGCGACGACGATGGTGCCGAACTCGGAGCGCGGCTTCTGGCGGCTTTCGCGCGCCCACAGAAGCGCGGCGGTCAGAGTCTTGTAGTGATACGGCGTTTCGACGGGAAGGGTGCAGTCAACGAAGATCACCGGGCCTGCGTGATCGGCGCGAGCTGATGGGGCAGCCCACAGGGCTGCCAGCCCGGCGCCCACGATCAACAAAAGCCCTATCATACGGGCTGGGTTGCGCATAGGAACGTCACCTCGCTCTAGGATACAGACCAACCTCCCTGATCGGTCGGCCCAATTATAGAGCAAAGGCTTTGTAGAAGTATGTAACTGGCGTTACTGCCTGACCCAGCCATTGGCAGGGTATATCCGGTGAGATTCTACACCTCAACTCCTCTCAATTTTTGCACTTCTTTTCGGATAAATTCGACAATTTCTTGCGTAGATGTCCCCGGCCCAAACAGCCCTTTCACTCCCATTTGCTCCAAGATGGGCTTGTCTTCGTCGGGAATGATCCCACCGCCCAGAAGCAAAACGTCGTCCATCCCGTACTGTTTCATTAACTCCGTCGTCTTCTTGAAGATCGTCAGGTGGGCTCCGGAGAGAATGCTCAACCCGATGACATCTACGTCTTCTTGAAGGGCGGCTCGGACCACCTGTTCGGGGGTGTTATGTAAGCCCGTGTAAATGACCTCCATCCCCGCGTCGCGCAGCGCCCGCGCCACGACCTTGACCCCACGGTCATGGCCGTCCAGTCCCGCCTTGGCCATCAGGACTCTGATTCGGCGTTCCATTGTATCACCGGGCTACAGTTATTACACCATCGCTGGCTCGCGATAGGCCCCGTGCACTTTCTTTAAGATTTCCATGATCTCGCCCACGCTCGCGTAAGCCTTCACGGCTTCTAAAATATAGGGCATCGTATTTTGTTTATTTTGGGCGGCGTCGGCCAGCCTTTGCAGTGCCCGCTCGACCGCTCGATTGTCACGCTCTGTCCGGACTTTCTTCAGCCGCTCGATCTGCCTTCTTTGTACTGCAGGGTCCACCCGTAAAATGTTCACTTGCTGATCGTGCTCCTCGGGCAGCGCGTATTTGTTCACACCAACGATGATTTGTTCGCCGGACTCGACTTGCTTTTGATACTCATAAGCTGCCTGGGCGATCTCTCTTTGGAAGAAGCCGTTCTCGATCCCCTTGAAGACGCCCTCTAGAATACTGCCATTGCCCATCTGTTCTATTTTCTTTATATAGTCGAGCGCCTTGCGCTCGGTCTTGTCTGTCAGAGCTTCGATGAAGTAGCTGCCGGCTAAGGGGTCAATCGTATCAGCGACGCCGGACTCGTGGGCGATAATCTGTTGGGTGCGCAGGGCGATTCTCACGGCTTCCTCCGTGGGCAAAGCGAGGGCTTCGTCATACGAGTTGGTGTGCAAGCTCTGTGTGCCTCCCAGCACAGCCGCTAAGGCTTGGATCGTCACTCTGATAATATTATTAAGGGGCTGCTGCTCCGTCAGAGAGCAGCCCGCGGTCTGGGTGTGGAAGCGCAGCTTCCAGCTCTCTTCTTTTTTCGCGCCGTAGCGCTCGCGCATCGCGCGAGCCCAAATGCGCCGAGCAGCCCGGAATTTGGCGATCTCCTCAAAGAACGAGTTATGCGAATTAAAGAAGAAGCTCAATTGAGGCGCGACCTGGTCAATATCGAGCCCGCGCTGCCTGGCGGCCTCGACGTAAGCCATACCGTCAGCCAGCGTGAACGCCAGCTCTTGAATAGCTGTCGAGCCCGCTTCCCGAATGTGATAGCCGGAAATACTTATCAAATTAAAACTTGGCGTCTCTGTGGTGCCGAACTCGAAGATGTCTACGATCAGATCTATAGAAGGTCGCGGAGGCACGACCCATTCTTTTTGGGCAATGAACTCCTTGAGCATGTCGTTCTGAATGGTGCCCTTGAGCTTTTCTCGTGAGACGCCTTGCTTGTCGCCAATGGCGATGTACATCGCATAGATGACCGGCGCACTGGGGTTGATGGTGAAGCTCGTCGTCACTTTATCCAGGGGGATGCCGTCGAAGAGAATCTCCATATCGCGCAGCGTATCAATGGCGACGCCCTCGACGCCGACTTCGCCGTCGGCGAGAGGGTGATCGCTATCGAGTCCCATGAGCGTCGGCATATCGAAGGCCGTGCTCAGGCCGGTTTGGCCTTCTTTGAGTAAGTATTTGAACCTTTGATTGGTCTCTTCGGGGCCGCCGAAGCCGGCGAACTGTCTCATGGTCCAGAGCCGCCCGCGGTACATTGTCGGGTAGACGCCGCGAGTATAGGGGTACTCGCCGGGGTAACCCAGGTCTCGTTCATACTCTAGGTGTTGAATATCTTCGGGAGTATAGAGCCGTTTGATCTCTTCGTTGGAGACGGTGACGAATTTTTTGCGGCGTTCTGGAGATTTTTTCAGGAACGGCTCGAGGGTCTCTTTCTCCCAGCGTTCTTTCTCAGTATCTAGCTTAAGCTCCATGCGGCATCCTCCTTGGAGGAGTTATCCATTGTGATTATTATAGTGGAAAACCGGCTAGAGGCCAACGCGGGACTATGCCAGCCCACTGAGATGGGGTGTCTTTTGTCGGTGGTTTTCTTTATTGCTACTTTCTGAACCCCGGCGGCCAGGGGTAGTCGGGGGGGCAGAGATCTCCGAACTCGTTGTCCTTAATCTCGTTATCCTGCCCTTTGATTTCTCCCTCCATGGGCGCTCGGCTACACTCATGGTCAAAGCGATCTGAAATATAAGCCACTCCATAAGTATTGTTTTCAATACGATTGTTGGAGATCTCGGCGTGCATCCATGGGGAGAGAAGGATTCCCCCTAACTTTGTATAACCAAGCATAGCGCCAATTAAACTGGGAGCCGAGAGGCCATTAGCAACAATTTCGTTGCGCAGGAGACGCCCCTGCCCCTCTACCAGGATCACGCCAACCATATTCCCGATAATCTGGTTACGGGTGATCTCAAGTTGTGGATTCTGTTGCTTGCCCTGTCTGCTGACAGGCCATGGTAGAGCATCAACATAAAGAGCGCCGCCAGCTTGAATGCCGATCCAGTTGTTCAGGAGAGAATTGAGCTGAATGGATGCTTGGCTTTGGTCGTTGAGAAGAATCCCCACTTCGTTGGCCGACAATTGGTTCGACACGATATAAGCCCAGGCTTGGTCTTGCAGCTTGATGGCAGTACCGCCATTTGCAAAGTGATTCAGTCTCATCTGCACTCTTACCTGTCCCTTCAACCAAACGTGAAACAGATTTCTACTGAACGTGTTGTACCAAACAGCAATCTGATCTAGATACTTCTGCCTTATGATGACTAAGCCCTGCTGGACGTGAGTGATAGAGTTCATGCTGATATAACGAGCATAGCCATCCTCAATTTCGATCCCAGACATGGTAACTTGGCTACCAGTCCCGATGATCTCATTGCTAAAGATGCTTCCCACCGCGGAGCGCACCAGGCGGATACCGGCCTCTAGACCACCTACAACACGGACGTTAGCGATATCGTCAAGGCCACTGTCCTCAATTTGGATTCCCACTGTGCCCGCGACAATCTCTAAGGCACTAATAGTCTTTACCCCTGCTCCCTTAACAAGAATTGTCGGTTTAAGTGGGTCCCGAGGTTCCAGTCGGACCAGTTCCCGAACCCCTTTGAATTCCCAGGCCCCTTCCCCTGTTAAGGCGACATTCTTCGTGATGACCACGTTTTCCCGGTAGCGCCCAGGAAAGATATGTACTGTACCCTTCTCGAGGGCATCTACTGCTGCCTGGATCGTGGAGAAGCAGGGTTGTTTACCACTGCACGTTGGGTCGTCATCATCCACCCACGCATCAGTAGTGTCAGCGAGAACCCCGATTGTCATTGGAGCCTTGGGGGTGGAGAAGCCTACCCCAAAAGCGAGGATCAGCGCCATAAGTTCCAAGATCACTACTGCTAGCTTTTTTAGAGCTGCCATTTTCTCATCCCTTTCTTTGCTGCAAGTTCATCTCTTCCAAATCTATCGTTGTTACTAAGGCGGCGTGATTCGGTATTTTATCATCCGACATACGCATTTCCAGACACTTGCGGGGTCAGCTGGGTCAGCATACCACCAATAGCATTCTCTGTACATCCGATTAATCTCCCTTAGTGTCAAACCGCCAAAGAGAGAACCATCTGAGGGAGCTTCTCCAGGGAAGGGCTGCCCAGGGGGGTAGCCCATGGCTGTGGCAATTGCGTTGGCAAGTAGCTGAGCCTCGTCTTCCGGTGTGTTCGGGTCATCTATACCTATGCAGGCAGCGCAGGTAGCTACCGTGTTTCCATCTGGTCCCTTAGAGATGACGATTACTGGCCAGCTGACGCCTCTCGAAGCAAGCTCACGCTGCAATTGATCGACAGCCCCTTCTTCCGTGTTGTACGCAACCACGACGATGATGCGTAGAGCATCGGCCTCCCCTATTCTGGGGATAAACGAATTGAGATCATTGATTAGATTAACTATATCATCAGCGATCTGGGCTGTCTCGGCCTTAACCAGCAAGGCCTCGCTGTGTACAAAGACAGTGATGTTCCGTGCAGCGCCATCACTCCAGGTGATGCTCCCGACAGCCACCAAGTGAACAAAGGGTGCTGAACTAGGGGGAAATGCCTGCGCAGCTAGCGTCTGCGCCACTTGACTTGCTGCTGGTGCACGGATGATCACTAAAGTTCCTCTTATACTAATGTCAATAGCCGTAATGAACCCTGCTACCATATTCGTATAGTGCTCAGGTCCTCCTGGATATGGAACTTCAGGTCCCCCTTGAGCGAGACCCCCGCTGGTGAGAGCCTTCATAAAGTCGTAGAAGAATTGTTGACTAAGGAACCTGTTCAAACGGGGATCACCAATTTGCGCCAGTCGGTTGAGGAACATCCTGTAGAGCCTTGTGTTTAGCCCTTTATCAGAAAACTCGGAGACTTCTGTCAACCCTCCTACTACTACAATAGCTGTAAGCGCCTCTGTCGGATAGAGTTGATTGCTCTCGACCCTATCAAGGATCGCGGTAATAGCACTAGTTACCTCCGGATACTGAGCCATTGCGACCACGAGGGCTGCGAAGAGTTGATCAGTTGCAGTCAGACCTGCATAGCCTGTTGGCATGAGGAGTATCGCCCTCAATATTGCTAAGAACGATCCGGCCCCAGGTGGAAGACCAAACCATGGCTGCAGTATTCCAATAGCCATGTTAACGAGAGTCTGCACACCGGGGTGATTGTTGGATGAAAACGAATAGACGTGGTAGTAAAGCCATTCAAAGTGGCGGTTGTAAAACGGGTCTCCCGGCGTTATGAGTCGCTTGATCCTGCCGAAGAGGGCATCCAGATTGCCATTATTATAAGCGTCCAGAGCGCTCAAAAAACCCGCTAAGGCTTGGCTGGGATCCCACCAATCTGGTGGCCCTACTAGATCCGGCTCTACTACTGGCTCTTGTCCCTCCCATTCTGCCAGCTCGCGCAGCTGCTCCAGCGTCAGGTCCCAGAGGCCATAAAGCAATGCGTCTGATTCAGCGTTCCTGGGGGCGTACAAAGCTGGGGCTGTACCAGTGCCACAGGCGGCATTGTAACTCGCAACAAGGGCTTCCCAATACTCTTGCTCTCGTTGATCAAACCACTCCTGGGTTTGTGCCGCTCCTTTCACAACAATCTCCTTGATTGTTGCTCCAACGGTTAATCGCACACTCTCAGCGTATGCTCCAACTGCGGCAGTGTTGAACTGCACTGCTACCTCACGGCTCTCCTGGGGAGCCAAGCTAAAGGGGATTGTGGGTGTGATGCTGAAGGGCGTGCTCGTGCTCAGGGAGATGGTCGGCGTAGTTGAGCCCGTGTTCTTTATGGTGAATCTCTCCTCTTGAACGCTCCCTACTAATATAGTTGGGAAAACCAGTTCCGCCGGGCTGACCTCGATCTTGTGTGCCACGCCCACCAGGGGAGAAGAACTCACGCTCCCCTGCCCGCCATTGATTCCAACTTGCACGTTGCCAGTGAAACTCCCTGACTCATTCGGATCAAATCTCACCGTCACCTGCCCACTCTGCCCCGGCGCCAGCGTCGGCAGCACGCTCACAATCTTGTATGGCACTGCCGCGCTTAGCGTCAATGTCACAGAGACTGTCCCCTCGTTCTTCACCGTCAGCGTCTTCTCTATGGGCAACCCTACCTTCTCCGTCCCTAGCCCACACGTCCCCATCTGGCTCATCATCCCTGTCCCCCTTGAGCTTGATCCGCACCTGATGCGCGATCTTCTCCGCATGGCCCTCATTGGCTAGCCCTAGAATCGCTAGCTTGTTGGTCTCATCGAACAGAACCCGGACTTTGCCCAGTCGCTTGCCCCTCTGGCTCAGCTTCCCCTCAAACTGCTGGAACTTGCTCTGCCGGCGCAGCTTGTCCTCAGTGGAGGTAGCCTTTTCAGGGGTTACGTCACACTCTATAGCACAGCTCCCAGAAAAAGTCAAGAGGGCAAAATAAGCGCCTCTCTTCCTGCCCAAAATGTGACGAAAAAACCTTGACAGTCTCGAAGAAGCCACTTATAATCAAATCGGTCGCATGAGGCGAACCGGAGGTATCAGAGGGCTTATGCATGAAATGTACAATCTCTTCTCGCGAGAATCGCAGCAGGTCATCGGGATCGCCTACAAAGAAGCCGAGGCCTGGGGACACGACTACGTGGGCACAGAGCACCTGCTGCTGGCCTTCACCAAGATGCGCACCACGGAAGTCTGCAAATTTCTAGAAGCCAATAATCTCAGCTATCAACGCGTGATGCGCGAGATCGAACGCGAAGTGGGGCGCGGCGAGTCCCGCTTCATGCCTACGGAACTGCAGCCCACCCCCCAACTGAAGCGCATCATTACGCTCGCTTACGAAGAAACCCGCCGCTACGGCCACACGCTCATCGCCGCGGAAGACCTCTTGCTCGCCATTCTGGAAGAGGGCAACAGCGTCGCGGCGCACATTCTGCACCGCGCCGGCATTGACGTTGCAAAAGTTCGCCGGTATCTGTCGCCTCTGCAGGCCAATCTCGTCGGGTCCAGAGCAAAACGGGAAGAGCGCAAATGGAAGAATTTTGAGTACGGGCGAAACTTAGTCGAAGAGGCCCGCGAGGGGCGGCTCGATCCGGTCATCGGCCGCGAAGAAGAGATCAACAGAATTATTCAAACGTTGAGCCGCCGCAAGAAGAACAATCCCGTCATTGTCGGCGAGCCCGGCGTGGGCAAGACGGCCATTGTCGAAGGCTTGGCGCAGCGCATTGCTTCAGGAGATGTGCCCGCGCCGCTCTTGGGAAAAGAGATCATTGAGTTAGATATGGCAGCCATCGTCGCCGGAACGAAATATCGCGGCGAGTTCGAACAGCGTTTGAAGACGGTCGTCAACGCTGTGATAGAGTCTGGGAATATTATTCTGTTCATTGACGAACTGCACACGGTGGTCGGGGCTGGCGGCGCCGAAGGCGCGATTGATGCGTCGGCCATTCTGAAGCCCCCACTCGCTTCTGGGCTGATTCAGTGTATCGGCACAGCCACACTGGACGAGTACAGAAAGTACATTGAAAAGGACGCTGCCCTGGAGAGGCGCTTCAAGAAAATTTTGGTCGAGGAGCCCTATATTGAAGCCGCTGTTCAGATTCTCAAGGGGTTGCGGGCACGCTATGAAGCCCACCATCGCGTCAAGATCACCGACGAGGCGCTCTACGCAGCAGCCAAGCTCTCCGATCGCTACATCACCGATCACTTCTTGCCGGACAAAGCGATAGATTTAATAGACGAGACCGCGGCCAAGAAGCGCCTGGAGACCAGCTCTTTCTCGCCAGAGATCCGTGAACTGGAAGACCAACTCCGAGCGCTCGTGGAACAGAAGAACGCCTTGGTGAGCGAACAGAACTATGAGCGCGCGGCCGAGCTGCGCGATAGAGAACGCCAACTTCAGGAGAAGCTGCGCGAGCTGAAGATGCAGTTCCACGAATACGAAGCCGTGGTCACGGACGACGACATCGCCCAAATGATCTCGAGTTGGACCGGCGTGCCCGTCGGCCACATGAAGATGGAAGAGTCCAAACGCGTGCTCACCATGGAAGACGAAATCCACAAACGCTACATAGACCAAGAAGAGGCTGTCAAATCTGTCGCGCGCGCTATCCGGCGCGCTTACGCCGGGGTCAAGGACCCCAAGCGCCCCATCGGAAGCTTTCTCTTCTTGGGGCCGACGGGCGTGGGCAAGACCGAATTGGCCAAAGCCATCGCCGAATTTCTCTTCGGCGACGAAGAAGCGATTGTCCGAATAGACATGTCCGAATATATGGAGCGTTTTTCGGTCTCTCGGTTGATCGGTGCGCCGCCGGGCTACGTCGGCTACGAAGAAGCAGGCGAGCTCACCGAAGCTGTGCGGCGACGCCCCTACTCTGTTGTGCTCTTTGACGAGATCGAAAAAGCACATAGAGACGTCTTCAATATTCTTTTGCAAGTGATGGACGACGGCGCTCTGACAGACTCTCAAGGCCGCCGCGTGGACTTCAGAAACACCGTGTTAATCATGACCAGCAACATCGGATCGAAGATGATCACCGATCGGACAGCGTTAGGCTTTGGTACCGTGGACGAAGTAGACTCCAAAGAATCTTACACGGAGATGCGCAGCCGCGTGATGAGCGAGGTCAAAGACTTCTTCCGGCCAGAATTTCTCAATCGCTTGGACGATATTATCGTCTTCCATCAGCACACCAAAGAGAACATTTATCACATCGCGAACTTAAAAATTCGCGAGCTGGCTGAGCGTCTGCGCGAGCGCGAGATCTTGATCGCCGTGACCGACGAAGCGAAGGAGCTGCTCATCAAAGAGGGCTACGACCCCAAGTACGGCGCGCGCCCCCTGGTGCGCACCCTAGAGAAGCTCGTGGAAAACCCGATCTCAGATAAAATCTTAGAGGGGGAGTTCACCAAGGGCGATCAGATTATTATAGACGCCAAGGATGGACAGATCTGCTTCTCTAAAGAAGAAAAGACCCCTGAAGCAGTGGCTAGTGCTTAGTAACGAGTGACTAACCGCTCATCACACTAGCCCCTAACGACCGGTCTGGGAGAAATATGTTTCGCTGCCGAGACTGCGGCTACGCCTCTCTGAAATGGCTGGGACGCTGTCCGCAGTGCGGCACGTGGGACAGTTTTTCGCAAGCTCCTCAAAGGACATCGGGCTGGGGAACGGTATCATCTGTTCCGCAGGCTCTGACAGAGATCCCCTCGGCGGAAGCGCGGCGCTGGCCGACAGGGATCGCCGAACTCGACCGAGTCATCGGCGGCGGACTGATCGCTGGTTCTGTGGTCTTAGTGGGCGGCGAGCCAGGGATCGGCAAATCAACGCTTCTGTTGCAAGTGGCCGCGCGGCTCGCCCAGGCGACGCCAGCCCCGGTGCTCTATATCTCCGGGGAGGAATCGCCGGGGCAGATCAAACTGCGCGCGGAGCGCTTGGCCATCGCCGATACAAAAAATCTCTTCATATTGAATGAGCAAAGTCTGCCGTCGGTGTGCGAGCAGATCCTCCAGACCAAAGCGGGCGCCGTGATCGTTGATTCGATGCAAACGGTCTTCCCCGAAGGAGCCAGCGAGGGCTTGGGGACGACGCAGCAAGTGGGCCAAGCAGCGTTTGAGCTGAACCAGTTAGCGAAAGCCCAAAAGATCCCCCTCTTTCTCATTGGGCACATCACCAAAGCCGGGGACTTCGCCGGGCCGAAAGCTATTGAACACATGGTGGACGTGGCACTCTATTTAGAAGGTGGCCGCGAGAGCGACGTGCGCGTGTTACGGGCCGTCAAGAATCGTTTTGGTTCTACAGAAGAGATCGGCGTCTTCCAGATGAGCGAAGAAGGGCTTGTCGAGATCACCAACCCCTCTAAATTCTTTACCGAGCGCAGCGGGCCGGTGCCGCCAGGCTCAGTGATCGTCCCCAGCTTAGAGGGCACGCGCCCGATTTTAGTGGAGATTCAAGCCCTGGTCGCGTTCACGCGCTCGAACTACCCGCAGCGGCGCGCCACAGGGCTGGACTTCAACAGAGTGGCGCTCTTGTTGGCCGTGATCGAAAAGCACTTGGGAGCACAGATCAGCGGTGAAGACGTCTATGTGAACGTCGCCGGTGGACTGATGCTGCGCGAGACGGCGATAGATTTAGGGGTGGCCGCGGCGGTCGTTTCGAGTTTCAAAGAGAAAGCGCTCGCTGGCCGGACGGTGGTCGTCGGCGAGCTGGGGTTGGCCGGTGAGGTACGGCGCGTGAAAAAATTGCGCGAGCGCCTGAACGAAGCAGCCAAACTCGGTTATGAACGAGCGGTCGTCCCTGCGGGAGAGAAATTGGACCAGATTGGTTTAGAAACCTGCCCGGTGCACACCATCAGAGAGGCGATGGAGGTTTTAGCGCTCTAAGATGCCGAAAAACATTCGCGAGGAAGGTTTTTTGAAAGTATTAGAGAGAGTCGCACCGGGGACGCCGCTGCGCGAGGCCATTAATTCTATCGTGCAGATGCGCAACGGCGGCTTAATCGTCCTCTCCGATCTGGAGAAGGCCCGCGAAGTGGTGCAAGCCGGCTTCTTTCTCGACACAGAATTTACACCGCAGCGCGTTGTCGAGCTGTCGAAGATGGATCGGGCTATTGTGATAGACGAAGACTTAAAGCGCATTTACTACGCTAATGCGTATCTGGTGCCCGATCCCCATATCGAGTCCGATGAGACCGGCACGCGCCATCTGACCGCAGAAAAAGTGGCAAAACAGTTGAACGTCGCGACCATTGCCATCTCCGCCGAGCGCATGGGGCGAGTGACGATCTATTGCGGGCCGATCAAGTATGTATTGCAAGATATCTCCATCTTGAGTGCGAGAGTCAATCAAGCCCTGCGCATTCTGGAGCAGTACCGAGTAACGTACAACGAGCTGTCCCAAGAACTGATGGCGCTGGAGCTAGAGGGCCGTGTGCTGCCTTATCACGTTGCCAATATCCTGCAAAACGTTGTGCAGATTCTCGATACCGAAGAAGAAATCCGGCGCTGGTTTGTGGAGCTCGGTGAAGAGCGTGAGCTGATGGAACTCTTGTTGGAATGGCTGATGGTGGACATCAATGAGCAGGCTGAGCTGTTGGTGCGCGATTTTCAAGAGAACCGCAAGAGCCCAAAAACTATCCTTGAAGAGATTCGCCGCCTGCCGCCGGAAGACCTGCTCTCCACTGAAAAGATCTTAGAAGTATTGGGTTATGAGAGCAGTGAAGAGATATTGGACCAAGTCTTGCCCTCGCGGGGGTTTCGTGTCCTAAACCAGATCCCGCGGTTGCCTATGGCTGTCATTGAAGACCTGGTGAATGCTTTTGGATCGTTGCGAGCGATCTTGCGGGCGACCGAGCAAGATTTGATGGAGGTCAAAGGCATTGCTGAGGTGCGGGCGCGTGCGATCCGGTCGGGGCTGCGAAGATTGAAGAACAGTTTGGCGATTTCGGGAGTATAGCTGTATGGACGAGCTGAAAAAACTTCAAAAAGCCGGGCGTTTTCTGCAGAGGCGTATGAAGACTTCCCCGAAGATCGGCTTGGTGCTCGGCTCAGGGCTATCGGATGCCTTGGGGCAAGACGAGCGGCGTTTGGCGTGGTCACAGATCCCGCATTTCCCGCAAGCGACCGTGAGCGGCCATGCAGGAGAATGGGCTTTCGGTTCTCTTGAGGGAAAATCTGTTCTGGTCTCGCGGGGGCGGGTGCACTTCTACGAGGGCTACTCAATGCGTGAGATCGCTTTCCCTGTACGGCTGATGAAGCTCCTGGGCATAGAAAAATTACTTCTGACGAACGCTGCTGGGGCGATCAACAGAGAGTTCGCAGTCGGCGATTTCGTGCTGATTCACGATCATATTAATACGATCCCTGACAACCCGCTACGGGGCGAGAACCTTTCAGAGCTGGGGCCGCGATTTCCGAATTTGCTTGACGCCTACAGTGCGCGGCTGCGGGCGCTCGCCAAAGAAGCTGCTCAGAGCATCGGGCTGGAACTGAAGGAGGGCGTCTACGTGGCGACGCCGGGGCCGATGTACGAGACGCCCGCGGAGATCGAAGCCTACAGAAGATGGGGCGCGGATTTAGTCGGGATGAGCACCGTGCCCGAAGTGATCGCCGCTCGACACTGCGGGCTCGAAGTCTTAGCGATCTCGGTGGTGACGAACATGGCCGCGGGGATGGGGGGCGATAAACTCACGCACGAAGAAGTTTTAAAGATCACGAAACGCCGAGAGCAAGATTTGGCGAAATTGTTGCGGGCGATAGTGGCTCGATTGTGAGCCCTGTGTTAGATATAATTTTTTAAGTATGAACCGCAAAAGCCGTCCGAAGGTGTTGCGTTTGACCGGTGAAGTCTGGCGCGAAGGCCACATGTACACAAGCCTACTGTCGTGAACTGGACCTTGCCTCTTGTGGGCGCACCGTGGAAGAGGCTTGGCAAAATCTCCATGAGGTCTTCGAGATCTTCCTCGAAGAGACATCAAAGAAAGGCACCCTTCAAGAGCTTCTCGAAGAGGCCGGTCTTGTTGCGCAGGGTGAGACACGGTCGAGCGCCCAGAGCACTTCATCGGCAGGCTTGAGTTACCCTTGCCGGTTTCCCGCTAATGCCCGGGCTCGCGCCGACGGATTGGAAAACCCAAGTGCGAGTTTTTGAGAAATACGGCTGTGTCTTTGTGTGTCAGCGTGGGCCACACTTGATCTACGATCACCCCAAAGCCCGACGCCCCGTCGTTATTCCCAAATACGACGAAGTGCCGGTGACAATCATTCGCACGAACATGCGCACGGTGGGCATGACGCGCGAGGAGTACTTTCGACTGCTCCGAGAATCTTGATCACTCGTCAGGCAGGCTTTCGTCGAGCTGGTCCCATCACTCTCGCAAGTGGCGGGCATGGACTTCCAGATGCGACAGCGAGCTGTAAAGTCCTGCCTCTAGTTCTTCACGTTCTTTGGTCTGTTCGGCAGACATCTGCTTGAGTTTTGCCGCCAGTCGCACAAAATTGCCGCACTCTTCTACAAGTTCTTCGACATAGAGCTGGAATTCCTCATCGCCGTAACAAACGGTCTTTCCGTATTCAGCTTGGAGCTGCTTGGTTGCCTTCATACAGCTACCTTCCTTTCTTAGAGTGCCCTGGAAGACGCTTGCGAGCTTGCTCAATTTGGCGTTGCCAGTTCTCAATCTCCTTTTCCCATTTGGCGATTCGTCCTTTGTGAGAACGCAGCTTGATCAGTTCTTGGGCTATCTTTTGACGAGGATGCGATGCATCTGTCCTCCTTGCGATAATTATACCATAAAACTCACTTATTCTTGGCATTATCGCTTCGGCAACTTGGGCAGCGACCGGCTCGGTCGCTTGGTAAAATCGGGCTTGCTCGGTGGATTGGTCTCTAAGAGCTTAGTGATCTCTTGCACCGCGCGCTCTAGCTGCGGGTCTTGGCCCGCAACGTAATCTTGCGGACGGTACTCGACTTCGATATCAGGGTCAGTCCCGTAGTTCTCGACGTTCCAGCCCACGTCCTTGAACCAGAAGGAAAATTCGGGCTGCGTCGTAATCCCGCCGTCAACGAGAGAGTGTCTGGCCCAGATGCCGATCACGCCGCCCCAGGTGCGCTTGCCCACCAGGGGACCGAGCTTCAAGAGTTTGAAGTTGTGCGAGAAGATGTCACCGTCCGAGCCCGCGTACTCGTTGGTGAGCGCGACCATTGGCCCGGCCACTGAGTCTGATGGATACGGCTGCTCGCCGAACCAGCGCGTCTTCACATACGCAATTCTCCGGCGGGCTAACTTCTCTAAGATTAACTCAGAGACGTGACCGCCTCCGTTGAAGCGCACGTCGACTATTAAACCCTCACGATCAATCTCCGAGAGAAAGTAACGATGAAACTCGGAATACCCCAGCGGCCCCATGTTGGGGATGTGTACATATCCGACGCGCCCGTTGGTCTGTTCGTGCACAAATTTTCTGTTTCTTTCGACCCATTCGCGATAGCGTGCCGGCGTCTCGCTCGCTAATGTCTTCACAGAAACTATGCGCGGGTTCTCACCTTTGGCGTCACCCACGGTAAGCAAGATTTCGCAGGTGGCTTGGTTGACCAACAATTCATACGGAGAAAGGTCTTTGCCCACGCGCCGACCGTTGATGGCCAAGATCGTATCGCCCTCGCGCACGTTCACTCCCGGCTGTGCCAACGGAGACGATTTCGCTATATCCCAGGGGTCGCCCTGCACAATGCGTGCCACCTTCCACAGTAGGGGCGAACGGCCGTTCGCCCCGGCAAGCACGAGATCGGCTCCGAGAAAGCCCATGTCATAGCGCGGCTCCGGACGGTAATCCCCGCCGAATTCGTAGGCGTGCGATGTCCCTAGCTCGCCCTGCATCTCCCACATCAAGTCTGAAAATTCAGCCCGCGTCGAGATTCGGTCAATCAAGGGAAAGTAGCGTTCGTAGACAGCGTGCCAGTCTACGTCAGCCATGTCTTCGCTCCAGAAGTGATCGCGTTGCAGTCTCCAGGCTTCTCTGAACATCTGACGCCACTCCGCCGGAGGTTCGACGGAGACTTTCACTCTGGTGAGATCAATCCAACCGCTCTTCTTGCCCGGCGGCTCGCTGGCGGCTTTTTCGTCGGGCTTCTCGCCGGCTTTGAGCACTCGGAGACGGTTCCCGGCACGATAGATCAGAGTCTTTCTGTCATCAGAGAGCTTAAAATTCGTGATCCCATTGACAAGCGTTTCTGATTTGAGCGATTCAAAGTCAAAAGCCTCAAGGGTCGCCTTGGCCGGAGGCTCAGCCATCTGGAACCAGTTCATATTCAAACTGCCTTCGATGGGCAAGGACGTGTAGAGCACTTTCCCCTTGATCGCGGCAATCTGTTGGTATCGCCCGTCGGAGACGGGAAAAGCTAGAATCCGATCTTCGATCCCCTCAAAGTCGATCTCGACGAGTTGCTCAGTCTTGTCGGTTTCTTTCTTCTCTTCTGACTTCTGATTTCTGGCTTCTGATTTCTCTTCTGGAGCTTTAGGCACTGGCACAAAGGGATTGGGCAGGTCTTTCTTCAGGGTGACCAAATAGGGCCGCACCCCGCGCGGGAAGCCCAGATCAAAGTGCAGATTGTCATAGACGGGATCGAACTCCCGGTACGAGAGAAAGTACAGATACTTCCCATTGGGGTCGAATATCGGCGAGACGTCTTGCAGAACAGGGCGCGTGACGTTATAGAGCTCGCCCGTCTCGACTTTGCAGATTTTGATTGCTGAAGTGTGCAGGCTGAGCGCGCGGCTGTAGGCGATCCAGCGTCCGTCGGGTGACCAGTCGAAGCCCCCTATAGGAGCATAGGGGCTCTTGTCGAGCACGCGAGCTTGCTTGGTCTGTAAGTCTACTAAGATCAACTCGTTGCGGTGATTGGAGAGCGCAATGTGATCAGTCTTCGGGGAGGCTTTCAGCTCGACGGCGCGACCGAACTCAATATCGGCAAGACGCTCCGGTGGGGTGAGCCCATCGGTGTAAAATATTTCTAAAGTCTCTTCGCCGTCGGCGTCGCAGACGGCGATAAGTCTTTTGCCGTCGCTGAGCCAGCGGGCCAGACGATGGCGCACGCCGTCGGGCTCACCGTGCTGCACAGACGGACCCTCCCAGTTGCCCATCGTGAAGACTTTGCCCCTCGTGGTAACAGCTAAGAGATGCCCCTTGGGATGGAGGGCATAGTCTTCTAAATATTTGGCCGACTCGACGAATTTTCGATAGCGCTGTGTGCGCGGGCTGTGATACTCGACCTCGATCTTTTCAGTTGTATCATTCTTTGGGTCGTAGAGGAAGAGATCGGCTCCGGCGTGGTAGACGATGCGCTGGCCGTCGGTAGACGGATGGCGTACGTAAAAATCTTCGTGATCGGTATGGCGCTTTATATCGTGTCCTGAAGGCGTGCACGAGTAGAGATTGCCCACGCCTTCGTGGTCTGAGAGGAAGAAAATGCGTTCGCCGACCCACATGGGGCGGGAGAGATTTCCCTGAAGCTGAAGCAATCTTTTCCAATGCCCGGAGCCGTCGGGATCGATCCAAATATCTCCGGCGGTTCCCCCCCGATAGCGCTTCCAGCGGGCGGGGTCTATCGCATTTCGTCCGATGACGCGACCACCTTTGGGGCCATAAGAAATACTCAAAGCGGGACCAGTGGGCAGCAGCTCTGGAGTGCCGCCCTGGGGCGAGAGCGCATAGAGCTGAAAGAGATTCAGAAAGGGCTGGGCGACGTTGCTGGCAAATAAAATCTTTCCGTCGGGGTTCCAGCCGATGACTAGAGAGTTACTGCCGAGAAACGTCAGGCGTTTTGGTTGGCCACCCTCGGCGGGCATGAGATGGACTTCGGTGTGTCCTTCGTCGCGCCCGCTGAATGCGACAAATGCTTTATCAGGAGAGAGGGCAGGGAAACCGGCCATGCCCAGGCCCGACGTTAAACGGCGGGCGATGCCGCCTTTGGCAGGAACCGTCCAGAGATCGTCCTCACTGACAAAAACAACAGTGTCACCAGAGATAGTTGGGTAGCGATAGTAGCCTGCTGTTGGCATGAAAAAGCCTCCTTTGTGCCTCTCACCTCATTATTTTCCTCTCCCTCCTAAGGAGATGGCTCAAGGGTGAGGGTGTCAAACGATATTGGCTTCAGTATAGGGGATGGCTAGGGAGAGGTGCAAGGGAAGATCAGGCGCGACGAAGAGCTAACGATATGGGGAAGCCGTTGGCAATACTGAAGAATGGCTCTTCGTCGTGACTGGAGGATAGATTTCTTGTTTCTTCATCATGACCACCTCTGGTTACTATGGTAAACTGAGCGACTTAGTGACATTCCTGAAGTGATATCATCCAAAAATCTTTGCGGCAAGCTCGGTCATGGCGTAAGCGTTACTTTAGACCAAAAGTTTTTTCTGGTCAAATTGACGTCTCTGGGTGCGTGGCGTATAGTAAGTCCAGCACTTCCCAAGGAGCTGATCGTATGGACCTGCAGGAGACCGAGATCAAGAGGATCAACAAGATTGCAGAGCTTCTGTTGAAAGCAGCACGAACTGTGCCGCCTGATAGACAAAACTGGAAGCCCGCACCCGGTGGCAAATCGCCCCACGACATCGTTGCGCATCTGGCCATGGCGAACTCTTTCTTCGCTGCGCTCCTGCGCGGAGGAGCGCCATCGGAGATGAGAAGCACTCAGAGCTATGCGGACGCCCTGAAGCTCTTTGAAGAATCAAAAGCCGAACTGACTCAAACGATTCGCTCCATAGACCCAGCGACGTTCAATCAGAAGAGAACGATGCCCTGGGGCGAGGAGCGCACGCTCAAAGATTTAATTACCAGTCCCATGCCCCATATGGCCTATCACTGGGGGCAGATCGCGTATTTGCAGACGCTGTGGGGCGACTCAGAAGATCGCTTCTGATGGACTTTCGCTGTACCGAATGCGGCCAAAGATTTTCTGCGACAACGCGCCGCTGGCGCTGTCAGTGTGGTGGCCTCTTCGAGCTTGCTCAGAGTTCGCCCTTTGATCCGAGCAAGATTGAGAACAGAGCGCAATCGCTCTGGCGCTATCGCGCCATGTTGCCCTCTCTCAAAACAGAGAATATCGTGTCGTTAGGGGAGGGTTGGACGCCCTTGGTGTCGGCGCACGCCCACGGTGTCGAGTTCACCGCCAAGCTCGAATTTCTCGCGCCGACCGGATCGTTCAAAGACCGAGGGACAACGGTGCTGGTCAGCTTCTTGAAAGAGCTGGGTGTTGAATCTGTCGTCGAAGACTCGTCGGGCAACGCCGCGGCGAGCTTAGCAGCATACTGTGCACGGGCTAACATTCGGTGCACGATCTTTGTACCGGCGCACGCTTCGCCAGCAAAGCTGACCCAAATTCGCGCCTACGGCGCAGAGCTTCTCCCCATCGAAGGGCCGCGCGAGAACTCTTCCATCGCGGCTCAAAACGCTGCTCAGAAGAGCACTTACTATGCCAGCCATGTCTATAACCCGTTGATTGTAGAAGGGACCAAGACGATAGCTTATGAGCTGTGGGAACAGTTAGACGGTCGCGTTCCCGATCAGATGCTCTTTCCCACAGGGCATGGCACTCTTCTGTTAGGAGCTTACCGGGGCTTTCGCGATCTCCTTGAAGCCGGCCTGATCGAACGAATGCCCATCTTGCACGCCGTACAATCTGAAGCTTGTGCTCCTTTGCGTGCAGTCTATCAGGAAAATCTTCTGAGCCTGCCCGACGTTTCGCCGGGAAGCACAATTGCTGAGGGGATTTGCATTCGCCGTCCCGTGCGCTGGAAAGCGATTCTGAAAGCCGTCCGTGAGACGGGCGGGACGGTCTTGTCTGTGAGCGAAGAAGAGATCATTTTTGCGCAGCGGGAGTTAGCGCACCAGGGGCTGTACGTTGAACCAACAGCAGCGGTCGCTGTAGCTGGGCTGAAAGGAGTCCGAGAGCGTCTGGGAACCGAGTCGGTCACCATCGTTCCCCTGACAGGGAGTGGGCTGAAGGCCTCTCAACACTCTTCTGTCTAGGTTTGAACGAAATTTCCATCTCACTTTCAGATGTTTTCCATCAAGGGGGCTTGACTTAGGGGAAAAGAGTATGCTATAATCCCCATCAAGACAGGAACAAGAGTCTGAGAAACATCTCTGAAACAGGGCAACCCTATCAATAGAAAGATGGGGACGCAAAGCTCCGGGTCCCAGAGTGGGCGGCCGAGTTACCAGGGGTGGAACTAAGGAGCCGCATGGGACTAAAGGGCATCACCTGGAGCAAGTGGTACAAGAGAGAGGGGACGATGGCTTGCCAGTTTCTTCACGGTGCTTCCCTTTGTTTCCATAGTAACTCCACTCATAGACGAAGCCGCTGGTTGGCTATCAATTATAGATTAAGCTCATAGAGCTTTAAGCAAGAGGAGGCGCTTGAGATGCGCGGCACTGCCATGCCCGCTCCACAAGGGAGCTCGATCCCAAACGCCCTGTTATTTTTAGCACTTTTCGAAAAAATTGTCAAGAGGGCGAGTGCGTTTTTCTTCATCAGTCTTCTGGTGGGTTTGGCTTCCCAAACGGCAGCCCAGGTCCCCTTATGTGTGTTGGAACTCTCGACGGATTCGCCGACATACTCACTGGGGCAGATTGTCTCCGTTTTTGCCCGGCTGCAAGTTGGCCAAGAGGCGATCACCGGCGCTCGGTTCAAAGTAGAAGTACGCGGCCCCGGACACAGGGCGTTTACCGTCTCTACCAGCGGCGACCTCGCCGGCGAACTCAACCTTAAACCAGACTTTCGTTGGGAAGGGTATTTATTGAACCTGCCCAGTCTCACGGGGCAAGGATTGCTGGCGTTGACGGGGCTTTACACCATTATTGGCACACTCTTTGACCCGCCATCGGGCCGCGTCTACTGTGAAGACCGCAAGGAGTTCGTCATCAACAGTCCGTGGAGCCAGACGACCACAACCAAAACCCTGCTTGTCTCCTCGCAGCGCACCGAGTTCATTGAGCCCTTCGTCAGCAAGCTTGCTGCCTGGTTGGAAGCAGCGTACAAGACCCGCGTTCAGACGGTCTATCAAGAGGGCCTCTATCTGGGCTATCGCAAGGGAGACTATAAAGATTACGACGTTATTGTCTATTATGGGGTAGACTATCAACAACCCCCCCCGCCGGATTTTCTAGATGACATCGCCACCGGCGAGGGGATCACCAAGAAGCGCGTCGTCTGGATCGGGTATCACTTAGATCGTCTGGGCCAAGCCCAAGACAATCTCGGCTTTCGGTTCGCCGAACAAGTGAGCGCCAGCCAAGAAGCTCAATTGATCTACACACACTCGAACACAGACTATACGCTGCACAACATCGAGCGGGCTTTTGTATCTGTAACAGACAGCGACTTGGCACGCGTTCATGCGACCGTCGGTGGACAGCCCATCATCGCCAGCTCCAAGCACCGCGAACGCCCTGAAGACGGCGAATATTTCTATTACTTCGGTTTTCACCCCACGGCGTTTGTGCTGAGCTTTGGAGCGCACTTGGTCTTTCTCGATATCTTAAATGAAGTCTATGGGATCAATCGCGGCAAGGTCGCGCTTGTTCGTTTAGAAGACATTCACCCCCGCAGCAGCATCTCTGCGCTGTTGGCGGTCACGAACTATCTCAAGAGCGAGAAGGTTCCCTTCACTCTAGGCGTCATCCCCTTCTATGTAGACGGGGTGGACCGCGCCAGCATCACGGGAGAATCGGCCTTCAGAACGGCCGTGAAACAAGCACTGCTCAACGGCGGTGAACTCGTCGTCCACGGGGCGACGCACCAATTCGATGGCAAGACAGGCGACGATTGGGAATTCTGGGATGAGAAGACCAACAAACCCATCGGCGGGGCGGAGTATGCTGAGCAGAGGGTCAAGATGGCCTTGCAAGAGATCCAGAATGCCGGGTTGGCCCCGCACACCGTGGGCTGGGAGACCCCGCACTATCAAGCCGACGATGCCCATTACGCCGTCTTTGAGAGATATTTTGGGTTCCTCTTCGAGCACCACCGCAAGTTCGAGTTAGCTTTTGTGCCCTACGTGATAGAGACGGCCTCGAGTGTCTACATTGGGACGCCGCTGGGATATGTGCAGAGCGATGTGGATATCTCGCGCATCACCTTTGAGGTGGAGAAGTTGGCCGGCTTGAAGTACGGCGCAGTTGCAGCGTTCTTCTATCATCCGTTCTTGGGTGTTGACCGTCTGCGGGCCATTGTCACGACGCTCAAGACACAAGGCTGGCAGTTTCAGCTGGTGTCGAGCCTCATCGGGCCGGTGCGCGTGCAGTTCCCCGAAAAACCGTAAAAGATAAGAGAAAGATGAAAATCTATACCGATGCCCTGACGGTCTTCTTTCTGCTCTACTGTCTGCTCTATAATGCGTTTCTCTTCTTCTATGTTGTCGTCAAATACCGACATCGCACGACCCTGATTCAGCGTGAGGATTCAGAAGAACTAGACTGGCCGGTCTTGACGCTGATGATTCCAGCCCTCAATGAAGGCAAAGTCCTGCGCCGCACCGTCGAGAGTCTTTTAGAACAGTACTATCCCGGCACGTTGGAAGTCTTGCTTATTGACGACGCCAGCGATGATGACACTCCGACTGTCACCGCTGAGCTGCAAAGAGAGTTTCCTGAGGTGCAGGTCTATCGGCGCGAGCGCCCAGAGGCCCGCCAGGGCAAGGGCGCGGCGCTCAACGCCGGGCTCAGATTTTTATTTGAAAAATTTCCGGATCGCCCCAAAGAAGACTGGGTGATCGGGGTCTTCGATGCCGATGGCCGCCTCGAAGAGCTAGATTTTTTTGAGCAAGTCGGTCTGGCTTTTCGCGACGAGAGCGTGAACGCACTGCAATGCGGCGTGCGCATTCGTAACCGGCACAAACTGCTCCCTCTGCTGCAAGACGTCGAGTTCGTCGCGTTCTCTTGGATCGTCCAGTGGGTGCGCGACAAGACCTCTGGAGCCGTAGCACTGGGAGGGAACGGACAGTTTATTCGGGCTGACTGCTTGGAGATGCTCTTGCCGCAAGGCCCCTGGGCTCCCACAGCGCTTACGGAAGATTTGGAGATCAGCATTCGGCTCCATACGCTCAATGGCCGAATACGCTTTCTGGACAGACACGTCTCCCAAGAAGGAGTTGAAATTTGGAAAGCACTGCTCAAGCAGCGTCATCGCTGGGCCTGGGGAACGCTGCAGGTCTTCTCGCTCTACGTTGCCAGCGGAGCCCTCTGGCGCTCGTCTATGCCTTTGTTCAGGAAGCTCGATCTGCACTATTATCTGACATTTTGGATCGTTCCGTTTATCGTGGTGGCCTCCTGGGGGTTGGCCCTGCTCAGTTGGCTCGGCTATCTCGAAGTGGACAACCACTTCGAGCCAGGACTCTTATTAGCTAATTCGTTCAGCTTCTGGCCGACGATGGCCCTGGCGCTCTACAAGACGGGCGCGTCGCGATTGTCCATCCCCAAACTAATAATTTTAGGAACGCTCTATTCGTATCATTGGATACCGTTGCTCGTCTGGGCCTGGATTGATATGCTACGTCGCAAGAAGCCCCACTGGCTCAAGACGCAACGGATTTATTCTTAGAAGGAGAAACTGTATGAAAAGAGCTGTCAAATACGCCGTGTTTGCCCTGGTGGGGGTACTGGGCTCATGGTCAGGTACACCCCAAACAGGCTCTCCTCCGATCAAGGGCGTTTGGTACACGGGCTTTGAGAGGGACTCGTACAACAGCGCATCCGTTGCCAGTGACCTGCGAGCGCTGAAAGACCGCCTGGCTGCGAACCATGTGGTCATCACTGTCCCCGTCTTTCAAGCCAATCTGAAAGCGAACAATCCAGTCACAGATCCCGTTCGGACACCCTCAGATGCAGTGATTCGCACCGTTGTTGAGCAAGCTCACCGGCTGGGATTGGCCGTAGTCTTGATCCCCTATTTGCTAGTGGACGATGGCGAGTGGGTCGGAGATTTAGCACCCGCCAACGTCAGCCAATGGTTCCAGAACTGGCGCATGGTCGTGCGGCGCTACGCGCAGCTAGCCCAGCAGGCGGGTGTTGAGATCTTCTTGCTGGGCTGGGAGTTCGTCACCATGCAACAATATCATTCAGAATGGGAACGCGTTATTCGTGAGGTGCGTCCGCTCTATCGTGGGCGCCTCTCGTATTTTGCCAATTGGTGGTGGGACCGCCGGACCTATGCGAATGTCTTCGAATGGAAGCCCTGGGGCTCGCTCGATTTCATCGGGATCAGCGCGTTCTTTGAGCTGACGCGCAAGAATAACCCAACGGTCACTGAACTCCAGCGCGCTTGGAACTCTGATGCCCACGGCCAGAATATTTTAGAAGACTTGGCACGCTTACACAGCGAATATCACAAATGTATTGTCTTTCTCGAACTGGGATACGAGAGCAAAGACGGGACCAACCGCGAGCCCTGGAATTTTTTGCGCACCGGCCCACCGGATGAAGGCGAGCAACGTGATGCGTTTCAGGCGGTCTTTCGTGCGCTGTCTGACCAACCGTGGTTCGACGGGTATCTCGTCTGGGCTGAGCAGCCCAGCTTGCCGCGCACGGCGACCGGCTACGACGTGCTCACCAAGCCCGCTGCCGAGATCGTTCGGCTCCACACGATGCCAACGAAGCCTTGCTCGCCGAACTGATCAAGAGAATCTACGCACGACGCGCTCGTTATCAATTCTTTTGATAGATTCGCTATCGGCGAGATAGGGCCAGCGCTTACGGGCTTCGGCGATTTGAACCAGATCGATCTCAGCAGTGTAGACGCCCTCGGCGTCGCCAGCTTCAAAGAGCACATCGCCTCGGGGCGAGACGACCATCGAATGGCCGCTCACCGGACGGTCATCGGGGTAAAACGACCTTGTGTTATTCGCGAAAGCAACAAAGATCGTATTCTCGGCCGCGCGGGCACAAACCAAAGAACGCCATAGCCCAAGGCGATTCTCTGGGATGTTTGATGGGTTAAAAAGAATTGAGATGTCACGCTGCGCCAGCGAACGGATGAGTTCGGGATAGAAGAGATCCACACAGATAGCTACACCGAAGCGCAGCTCGCCCACGGTGAAGACGGGGAGGTGCTCCCCCGGTCGAAGAAGAGCACGCTCGCCGACAGCATGAGATGGAAAGATTTTCTCTGTGTGCCCCAGCAGAGTGCCATCGGGACCGATGGCGTGTCCCAGAGCGATTCTGTAGTCGTCGCGCGCGACGATGAGACCTCCCGTGAGCAACGTGTAGCGTCCCTTCTGTGCGGAGCGCCCCAAAAGCGCGAGCACTTCAGCAAGCTCCGCTTCGCTCACCGTGACAACCCCTGCCCAGTTCTCCGGCAGACAGACGATATCTACATCGTGAATTCCCTCAAGCAGATGCTGGATAGTCTGAAAATTTCTCTCTTTGTCGCGCCGGTCACGCGCCGGTTGCACGAGGGCAATTTTCATGATTGTTCTCCAGGTCAGTTTAATAGAGAGAGTCCGTGAAAGTCAACCGGGCAAGTTTGCTATGCCCCAAACGAATTGTTACTATAAAACAGAGCGCTGTATGATCGGGAGAAGTGTTCGGCTCTTGCTCTGTGCTGTGTTGGGCCTTCTGTGGGCCAGCGGGTGGGCTGCCCCCTATCGGGAGGGCTTGTCCCTGAAGGGCGTTTGGTACATGAGCTTGCATGAAGACCATTATGACCGTTTTCGCCTATGGCGCGATCTCAACACACTGAAAGAACAGTTAAAGATCGCTTCTATTGTTCTGCCGGTGCCGATCTTTCAAGCCGATCTCACAGCGATCAATCCCACTCCCGCTCGAGGCAGCTCTGCTTTCTACAGTGATTTCCCCATCGAGAGCGCGATTGATCTGGCGCATCAGATGGAACTGGGCGTCGTCTTGATTCCGTACTTGTTAATAGACAGCGACGAATGGGTTGGGGAGCTAGCTCCTCTCAATGTCGCGGAGTGGTTCGCCAGCTGGCGGGCTGTCCTGCGACATTATGCCAACTTGGCTGAACACACGGCAACGGAGGTCTTTCTGCTGGGATATGAGCTTGCGACGATGGAGCCTTATCATAATGAATGGGAGCGTGCTATTGATGAAGTGCGTCAGATTTATCATGGCAAGATTTCCTACATAACGAACTGGTGGCCGGATCGCCAGACATATGAAGCCGTCTTGGCGTGGACTCCGTGGCGCTTGCTTGATTTTATCGGGATCAGCGCATATTTTGAGCTGACGGATAAAAACGACCCCTCCCCCGAAGAGCTCGAGCGTGCCTGGGGCTCCGACGCACACGGCCAGAATATCTTAGCAGACCTCGCGCAGTTGCATGCCCGCTACGATCGGTGTGTGCTCTTTGCTGAACTGGGCTACGAGAGCAAAGACGGGGCAAACACGGAGCCCTGGAATTTTTTGCGCGACGCGCCCCCTGATCCGCTCGAGCAACGAGATGCCTTCCAAGCGGCGTTGAACGTTCTCTCACGACAGAGTTGGTTTGGCGGCTATTTGGTGTGGGCCGAGAAGCCGGGGTTGCCATACACGGAAGAGGGCTATGATCTCCTAGCCAAGCCCGCTGCTGAAATCGTCCGTTCACACGCGATGCCGAGCACATCATGCCTTGGGGCCCGGCCTTAGCTGGGCCGTTCGCCAAAGATTGTTGTCCCAATACGGACGATGTTCGCGCCCTCTTCAAGGGCAATCTTATACGTGTTGCTCATGCCCATCGAGAGATACCGCATCTCGACGTTGGGGAGTTTTAGAGCTTTAAATCTGTCGAAGAGCTTCTTCGTCTCTTGAAAGTATGGGCGAGCGTCTTGGGGGTCGCCGAAGCGCGGCCCCATTGTCATCAGCCCATACACTCTGAGATGGGGAAACCGTGAGACCTCTCGGATGAGGGCTTCGGCTGCTTCGGGGAGTACTCCGGATTTTTGCGGCTCGTGCCCGCTGTTGATCTCAATCAAGACGGGCATAACTCTATTGAGCCGAGCACAGTGCTTCTCTAATTCTTCGGCGAGCTGGAGCGAATCGAGCGTTTCGATCATGTCGAAGAGTTCGGCGGCTTTTTTGGCCTTGTTTCTCTGGAGATGGCCGATCATGTGCCACTGGGCGCGTCGCCCAATGACGGCAAAAGCCGCTTCGGCTTCTTGCACGTAGTTCTCCCCAATGATGGGGACGCCGGCCTCGATGGCTTGGAGAACTTCTGCTGGTGTGCGTGACTTTGCTGCCGCGACTAGCAGAACTCCCGGCGGGAGCTCAGATAAGATCTTTTGCACGTTTTCTTTGATCATCACCAATTCTGTAGCAGCTGCGTCAGCAAACGCACGCCATATCCCGTCGCGCCCTTGCTGTGATAAAGCCGGCTTTCGACATCATAGGCCACTCCGGCGATATCTAAGTGCGCCCAGGGGTAACTTACAAATTCTTTCAGAAAGATCGCGCCCACGGCCGCGCCAGCTTGTGGGCCCTTGTTCGCGCTGTTTTTAATGTCAGCAATTTCGCTCTTGATGATCTCTTGGTACTCGTCATAGAGGGGCAGCGGCCAGACGCGTTCACCCGTCTGTTGCGCTGCTCGCTGAATCTTCTGAGCAAGTTTTTCGTCGTTGGAGAAGAGTCCCGCGGCTTCCTTGCCCAAGGCGATGGTGCACGCGCCGGTCAGCGTCGCTAGATCTATCACGGCTTGCGGGTTGTACTTCTGCGCATAGACCAGCGCGTCCGCGAGCACCAAGCGCCCTTCAGCGTCGGTGTTGGTGACTTCGACGGTTTTGCCGTTCGAGATTCTTATGACATCGCCGGGTTTGAGGGCCTTGCCCGACGGCAGATTCTCAGCAGCAGCGATCAAGCCGACGACCGCGAGGGGCAATTTCAAGAGTGCGGCAGCCCGCATAGCTCCGAAGACCGCCGCTGCGCCGCACATGTCGTACTTCATCGCTTCCATGCCTTCGCGCGGCTTAATAGAAATGCCCCCGCTGTCGAAGGTGATCCCCTTGCCCACAAGCACAATGGGCCGAGAATCTTTTGTGAGATTGTACTCCAGCACGATGAGCCGTGGCGGCTGGTCGCTGCCTTTCCCCACAGAGAGAATTCCGCCCATGCCCAGCTCTTCTAAAGCGTTTTCGTCGAAGACTTCGCAGCGCAGCCCCAGCTCTTGGGCGAAAGCTTGCGCGCGCCGCGCCAGCTCTTGTGGGGGCAAGCTCTGGCCGGGTTCGTTGGCTAAGTTACGGGCAGCTATCACTGACTCAGAGATGATCTGCCCCTGCTGAGCGCCGCTCTTAATCTGTTCTAATTTCTCTGAACTATGCTCGATCAGGCGCAGGCGCTCTAGGTTGATGGGCTCTTCGGGTCTTTTAAATCTTGCAAAGCGATAGAGTCCCAGCAGAGTCCCTTCGACCGTCGCTTGTGCTGCTAGGTGGGGATCAAGTCCGCCGATGCCGGCCCCGTGAACAACAGTTGTCAATTCGCTGAAAGATTTGGCGGCGCGAGCAGCGGCTGCGCTCACTTCGCGCACAACGTCTGCTGAAAATTTCTCGGCTGGTCCGAGCCCGACTAAGAGCACGCGCTTGGCCCCGGTGTGGGTTCTCATTACAAAGACTTCGCCCTTCTTGCACGAGAAATCGCCCTCGGTGAGTATCTCAGTGAGCAGGCCGTTCAGGGCTGTATCTACAGCTCCGGCGGCTCCGCCGGGACGCTGGACCCCTTGAAAGATTCCCAGACAGATCGCTTCAGTTTGGACTTTTGTGATATCACCCAGCTCAACAGCAATGTCCATGACCTTCGTCACTCCTTATCGCTTGGTTGAGTAAGTTTATCGAGGTCTTCAGGAGATTGACAACCTACTCCACCGTCAGAGCACAGCTCATCTAGATATTTGATCTCAGCATCTAATAATATGATGCACATCACTTCCCGGCATGGCTCATATCATTGCGCTCGCCGGGGATTTATGGGGTAGAATAAAGCGTAGCCGCTCGAAATGGCTGAAAGCACAGAGCGCGAACGTGTATAATGCCGAGCGGAGGACGAAAATTGTATGATCGGTGAAAAAGTCGTGGTAGAGCGCCAAGACTTGCACAAGCTTCTTGACGCCCTGCGCCAGAAGGGCTATACAACCGTCGGCCCTACGGTGCGTGAGGGCGCGATTGTCTATGATCAGATTGCTTCAGTTGAGGACCTCCCCATCGGATGGACAGATAAACAAGATGGCGGCACGTATCGTCTCCAGAGACGGGACGATCAAGCCCTCTTTGGCTATGTTGTCGGGCCGCACTCATGGAAGAAATTCCTGCACCCGCCCGCCTTGAGTTTATGGAAAGCAAAAAAGAACGGAAAAGGCTTCGAGATCGTCTCAGACAACGGCGACCCTCCTCGGTATGCGTTCATCGGAGTCCGGTCGTGTGAACTGCACGCTATTGCTATTCAAGACCGCGTCTTCACCAACGGCAAATATGTAGACCCACTATACAAAGCACGCCGTGAGCGAGCTTGTATCGTCGCGGTCAACTGCGTCCAAGCCGGCGGGACTTGCTTTTGTGTCTCCATGAAGACCGGTCCCAAAGCGACATCGGAATTCGATCTGGCGCTGACCGAAATCTTAGATGAACAACGGCATTATTTTGTCGTCGAGGTCGGAACAGAGAAGGGCGCAGAAATACTCCAAAGGGTGCCAACGGAGAGAGCCCAGCCCGCTGAGATTCAGACGGCTGAAGAACGCGTGGCCCACGCAGCACACCAGATGGGCCGCCAGCTCGACACGACAGATATCAAAGACTTGCTCTATCGGAACTTGGAGCACCCGCGCTGGGACGAGGTCGCCCATCGCTGTCTTAGCTGCGCCAACTGCACCATGGTCTGCCCCACCTGCTTCTGTACGACCGTTGAAGACGTCACGGACCTAACGGGCACTGAGGCCGAGCGCGTGCGCAAGTGGGATTCGTGCTTCACTATGAATTTCTCGTATGTGCACGGCGGCAGCGTGCGAGCTTCGCCGCAATCCCGCTATCGCCAGTGGCTGACCCACAAATTAGCGAGCTGGATTGATCAGTTCGGCACTTCAGGGTGTGTCGGCTGCGGACGGTGTATTACGTGGTGCCCGGTGGCGATTGACATCACCGAAGAGGTCCGCGCCATCAGAGAGAGCGAACTCAGCAAAGCATAGACATAGAATAGAAAGGAGAGTATCTGTGGAAACGCTGGAACGCCTGCTGTCGGAGCATCCCTTCTTTAAGGGATTGGACCCGCGTTATATTCAATTGATCGCCGGATGTGCCCGCGAGGTGACCTTCAAAGCGGGAGAGTTCATCTTTCGTGAGGGAGATGCGGCATCGCACTTTTGGTTGATACGGAACGGCAAGATTTCTTTAGAAGTCTTCGCGCCGGGGCGGGGGCCGATCATGATCGAGACCCTCAGCGATGGCGATGTGATGGGCTGGTCCTGGGCCGTCCCGCCCTATAGAAAACAGTATGACGCTCGGTCGCTCGAGCTGACGCGCGCGCTTGAATTCGACGCCATGTGCATTCGCGGCAAATGCGAAGAAGAGCCCCGGCTGGGCTACGAGCTCTTCAAGCGCTTCTCACAGATTATAGGGCAGCGCTTGCAAGCCACGCGGATGCGGCTCCTAGATATCTATGGTACTCACGCTTAGACCGCAGATAACACCAGCCGTGCACGTTGACCCGATGGTGCCCACCCCCTTTTGCGTGCAACGGGTGCGGCGCGAGACATCGGACACGTTTACGCTTGAGCTCGAGTCAGTGAACGGAGATAAATTCTCTTTCGCGCCGGGGCAGTTCAATATGGTCTATCTCTTCGGCGTTGGCGAGGTCCCGATCTCGATCAGCGGCGATCCGTCGCAACCAGAAATTTTGGTGCACACCGTGCGTGCTGTCGGCCCAGTGACCAAGGCCATCTGTAAACTCAAACGCGGAGATATTCTGGGCATTCGTGGCCCCTTTGGCAGCTCTTGGCCCGTGGCAGAAGCCGCGGGGAACGATATAGTTGTCGTCACCGGCGGCGTGGGCTTGGCTCCGTTGCGCCCGGCGATCTATTACGTGCTGGCTCATCGAGGGGAGTATGGCCGCGTGGCACTGCTCTACGGTGCTCGCACCCCTGGGGATATGCTCTACAGAAAAGAGCTCGAAGCGTGGCGCGGACAGTTCGATCTGCAAGTGGACGTCACGGTAGACGCAGCCAAGCCCGACGAGTGGCGCGGCAACGTCGGTGTCGTTACCACCCTCATCCCCAGGGCCCATTTCGACCCCCATCATGTGACGGCGCTGGTCTGTGGCCCAGAGATCATGATGCGCTTCACTATTTTGGAGCTTCAGAAGCGCGGCCTGCGCGACGATCAGATTTATATTTCTATGGAGCGCAACATGAAGTGCGCCATCGGTTTCTGTGGGCACTGTCAATACGGCCCCAATTTTATCTGTAAAGACGGCCCAGTCTTTCGGTTTGATGCTGTGAAAGCGATCTTCGGAAAGCGAGAGATCTGATATGCCCAGAAGCCGAAAACCCAAGGTCGCGGTGTGGAAGTTCGCCTCGTGCGACGGCTGCCAGCTCAGTCTCTTAGACTGCGAGGACGAGCTCTTGGCCGTTGCAGGGGCTATCGAGATCGCCAATTTCCCAGAAGCGTCTCGTGCTGTGATCAAGGGCCCTTATGATATATCGCTAGTGGAGGGCTCGATCACGACGCCTCACGACGCTGAGCGCATCCAGCAAGTGCGCCGCGTCTCCAAATTTCTCATTACTATCGGGGCCTGTGCGACGGCTGGCGGCATTCAGGCCCTGCGCAACTTCAAAGACGTCAAAGAGTTTATCTCGATCGTCTACGCCAAGCCCGAGTATATCAATACATTAGACAAGTCCACGCCCATTGCTGAGCACGTCAAGGTAGACTTTGAGCTACGCGGCTGCCCGATCAATAAATATCAGCTTCTGGAAGTGATCAATGCGTTTCTCAACGGGCGCAAGCCCAACACGCCGTCCTACAGCGTTTGCGTGGAATGCAAGCGTCGTGAGACGGTCTGTGTGATGGTCGCACATGGGACGCCGTGCTTAGGCCCGGTAACCCAAGCAGGCTGCGGCGCCATCTGCCCCGCGTATCAGCGGGGCTGTTACGGTTGCTTCGGTCCGAAGGAGACGCCAAACACAGCGTCACTCAGTGCTTGGTGGCGCAAGCTCGGCGTCAAAAGCCAAGACGTAGTCCGAGCGTTCCGCGGGTTCAATGCCTATGCCGAGCCGTTCCGCAAGGAGAGCGAGATCTATGAGCAAAAACAGTAAGACCATCAAAGTCGACTATCTGGCGCGGGTCGAGGGCGAGGGCGCGCTCTATGTCAAGATCAAGGAGAATAAAGTCACCGACGTAAAGCTGAAGATCTTCGAGCCGCCCCGCTTCTTTGAAGCTTTTTTGCGCGGGCGTAGCTTCAGCGAAGCCCCGGATATCACGGCGCGTATCTGCGGGATCTGTCCCATCGCCTATCAGATGAGCAGCTGCCACGCGATGGAGGACGCCTGCGGTGTCAAAGTCGAGGGACAGCTCCGGGCGCTGCGCCGATTGATCTATTGCGGCGAGTGGATCGAGAGCCACGTCTTGCATATCGCTATGCTGCACGCCCCAGACTTTCTGGGGTACGAGAGCGCCATCCACATGGCCAAAGACCATCCCGATCTCGTGCAAAAAGCCCTCAAACTGAAAAAGATCGGCAACGAGATCGTCACGCTCTTGGGCGGTCGAGAGATTCACCCCATCAATGTGCGCGTCGGGGGTTTTTACAGGGTCCCAACAAAGAGAGAACTGCAGGGGCTTGTCGAAGATCTCAGATGGGCTCGCGACGCTGCGTACGAGCTTGTCCGCTGGACGGGCACACTGGACTTCCCCGATTTCGAGCAAGATTATGAGTTCGTTGCCCTCAGGCATCCCGATGAGTACCCGTTCAACGAGGGGCGCCTTGTTTCTAATAAGGGCTTAGATATTGCCATTCGCGAGTACGAAGAGCACTTTATAGAAGAGCACGTGGAGCACTCCCATGCGTTGCACTCGGTCATCAAGGGGCGCGGGAACTACTTTGTCGGGCCGCTTGCGCGATATAATCTTAACTATGACAGGCTCCCACGCTCGGTGCAGCAAGCCGCCACAGAGGCGGGCTTAGGGCCCGTCTGCAAGAACCCGTTCCAGAGCATTATCGTGCGCAGTGTGGAGACGCTCTATGCTTGCGAAGAGGCCCTGAGAATTATCGGCGAGTACGAGATGCCAGAGAAGCCCTCTGTAGAAGTTCGCCCGCGTGCCGGGGTGGGCTGCGGTTGCACGGAAGCGCCTCGCGGTATTCTCTACCATCGCTATCGCATTGATGATAACGGTGCTATTTTAGACGCCAAGATCGTCCCGCCGACCTCTCAGAACCAAAAGACCATCGAGAGCGACCTGTGGCAGTTCGTCCCGAAGAACATCAATCTTCCGAAAGAGAAACTGACGTGGCAGTGCGAGCAGGCCATCCGTAACTACGACCCGTGCATCTCGTGCGCCACGCACTTTCTCAAGCTGCACATTGAGAGAGAGTCGCGCACGGAAATCTGACCAAAGTCATATTCTGAGTTGATCTCGGATATATCTTTGTGGGGCTTTATCGCGTAGACTCTTCACACCGAGCACAGAAAGGAGGATCGGGCATGGTGACTCGCCGATGGAGCGAGGAAGAGATTCTCGATCAGGCGGCATGCGTGATGGCTGAGTGCGGCGCGCGGGCGACACGGTGCTTTGTCCTGCAGGTTGTGTTGGATGAGCTGATTGAGAGCGTAGGGCCGTGGAAACTAGCGCACTTTATCGCGACGAGCAAGAACCAAGCTGCCGCTACGGCGTTGGGGAAGTATCTGGAGCAGAACTGGCCGGACTATGCTCACTCTGTAGAAGAGATGATCGAAGCAGCAAGCTGGAAGAAAGGGGAAGAAGAACTCGAGCGCGAATTTGGCGAGGATTGAAGCTTGTGCGCTACAATATGAGCACCTATGAAAGCGATGGTGCTCACCAAGCTGGGTCGGCTTGAAGAGAACGCCGCTCCGTTGGAATTTGAGACCCTGCCTGATCCCACTCCCCAAGCACGCGAGATTCTGATAAGAATCTTGGCCTGTGGGGTCTGTCACACCGAGCTCGACGAGATCGAAGGGCGCACTCCGCCATCACAGCTCCCCATGATCTTAGGGCATCAGGTTGTCGGTCGAGTCGTTGAGCTCGGTCAGGGAGCCCAAGCTTTTAGAGTCGGTGATCGTGTAGGAGTTGCGTGGATCTTTTCAGCGTGTGGGCGCTGTGAATTCTGCCGGCGCGGCGAAGAGAATCTCTGCCCTGATTTCCAAGCGACGGGGCGCGACGCCCACGGCGGCTACGCCCAGTACATGACGGTCCGCGAAGATTTCGCGTATCCCATCCCTGAGATCTTCTCAGACGTTGAAGCTGCCCCATTACTCTGCGCCGGCGCTATTGGGTATCGCTCGCTCAGGCTGGCACACTTACAAGACGGACAGAGTTTGGGGCTGACGGGCTTTGGGGCTTCGGGGCACTTAGTCTTGCAGCTGGCGCGCCATCTCTACCCGAATACACAAGTATTCGTTTTCGCGCGCGGCAAGACCGAGCGCGCGTTCGCCAGAGAGCTTGGCGCGATCTGGGCTGGCGACATCGGCGAAGAGTCTCCGGAAAAGTTAGATGCGATCATCGACACGACCCCCGTCTGGCGTCCCATCGTCGAGTCGCTGAAAAATTTAGAGCGTGGCGGGCGATTGGTCATCAACGCCATCCGTAAAGAAGACGCAGATAAGAGCGCGCTCGTGCAGCTCGATTATGCGGCGCACTTATGGTTAGAGAAAGAGATCAAGACTGTGGCGAACGTGACGCGGCGCGATGTGCACGAGTTTTTAGAACTTGCCGCGAAGATTCCCATCAAGCCCGAAGTACAGATCTACAAGCTCACCGAGGCGAACCAAGCGCTGCTCGATCTGAAAGCGCGCAAGATTCGCGGGGCCAAGGTCTTAAAGGTTGAATAGCCGAGCACAGGGAACTAAACTGCTATGGGGGAATTTATGGCGACTAAAGTTGCTGAGATGACGAAAGCAGAGCTCAAGAAGATGATCGAAGCGATTGTTGAGCAGAAGCTTTTAGAGCTGCTCGGTGACCCCGACGAGGGGCTGTCTCTCAAGAGATCTATTCGTGAGCGGCTTTTGCGCCAACAGCGTGCTGTCGCTCGAGGAGAACGTGGGGCTTCACTCCAAGAGGTAGTGCGCAAGCTCGGCCTAGGGTAATTCCGTGTACCGCGTTCAGATACTTGATGCAGCTATTCATGAGTTGTCCCAGTTAGACAAAGTTATAGGTCGTCGTGTTGTAGATCGTATCAATTGGCTCGCAGCTCATCTAGATGAGATCAAGCTAGAGCCGTTGACAAGGCAATTCAAGGGTCTTTATAAACTGCGTGTGGGAGATTATCGAGTCGTTTATGAAGTGCTCTACGAGGAGCAGACCATAGTGATCCATGCGGTTGGGCATCGTCGGGAGATCTATCGAAAGCGATGATTACAGACAAAACTATCTATCCCAGCTATCTTGCTCTCTATGAGCGCGGAGAGCTCCGCCGTCGCGTGGAAGCAGCGCGCAGACGCCTCGAAGCCTGCACGCTCTGCCCGCGCGTCTGCCGCGCTAACAGACTCAAGAACGAGATCGGCCAGTGTCATGCTGGGCGCTGGGCACTAGTCAGCTCTTTTGGCCCGCACTTCGGCGAGGAGCGCGTCTTACGGGGCACGCGCGGCTCCGGCACGGTCTTCTTCGCCGGATGCAACCTGCGCTGCCAATATTGTCAGAACTACGAGATCAGCCAACTCTTAGATGGGGCTGCCGTCACGGCAGAGCGCTTGGCCCAAATTTTCTTAAGAATCCAAAAGATGGGCTGTCACAATGTGAACTTGGTCACGCCCACGCATGTGATCGCGCAGATCTTAGAAGCGTTAGAGCTTGCGATCCCCCAGGGCTTCCGGTTGCCTATTGTCTATAATACGTCGGGCTATGACTCAGTGGCTGCGCTCAAGCTCTTAGATGGTGTCGTAGACATTTACATGCCCGATCTGAAATACAGCGACTCGCCGATCGCTCAAAAATATTCGGGGATCGAGCATTACTGGGAAGTAGCGCGGGCAGCTTTGAAGGAGATGCATCGCCAAGTGGGCGACTTGGTCATAGAAGACGGGCTGGCGGTGCGCGGGCTGCTCATCCGGCATTTAGTGCTGCCCAATGATCTAGCGGGTTCTAGAGAAGTGCTGAGATTTATTGCAGAAGAACTCTCGCGCGACTCGTGGGTCAACATCATGGCGCAGTATCATCCGACGTACAAAGCCTTCGAGTACCCGGAGCTGTCGCGGCAGATCACGTCCAAAGAGTATTGGGAAGTAGTCGAGCAGGCGCGCGCGCTGGGGCTGCAACGCGGGATCCCCTTGGAGTATGCTGATTGATTGGTGTTTGCAAGTCGGCTATTGGTCGCGTAAGCTTGAGTAAGAACTATCTTACGTGGGGTGTGAGATCATGGTTGCTGCGACAAAGCTCTCCAGCAAGGGCCAGATCGTGATTCCTAAGCCCATTCGCAAGCAATTGGGTCTGCGTGAGGGAGATACGTTGATCATTGCCAGTTATGGCGACACTCTTGTCTTGAAGAAGCTCTCGCTCCACCAGATCATCGCGGAAACCGATGAGCAATATCGCAAAGGGCAGACTCTCAGCATCGAAGAGGCTTTTGAGGGATTGGTGTGACGACTTGGGACATTCAACTCAATCGCAATATTCGCAAGCGCTTGGAGCGTCATGGGAAGGCGGTCAACCGTCGGCTGAAGGAAGCTCTGGAGAAGCTACGAGAGAATCCCCAATGGGGAAGCCCTCTGAAGGCTCACAAGGGCGTCTACTCGTTAGGGGTAGGGACTCCTAGTGGGGAGTTCCGGATCATCTATCGTTTACATTACGAAGATAGAGTGATCTTAGTGGACTTGATCGAGCCGCGTGAGGTAGTTTATAAGCTCTTGGAACGTCGAAGCCGGTGAATTCTTGCATGCGCCTCTGTCTTATTCCCTTGAAAGTCAAACCGAAAGATCCGACGGCGAACTTGCGCCATCTGGAAGAGCGCCTCCAAGAGATAGCGCCCTATCACCCTGATCTAGTCTGCCTACCGGAGTGCGCTTTGACCGGCTACTTATACGAAGACGCCGATGTGCAAACTTTCACTGAACCAATCCCCGGTCTCACAACAGAGCGCATGGGCGCGCTCGCGCGAGAATACAAAGTCTTTCTGTGCTTTGGGCTTCTCGAAGTTGCGGGCACAAGCTTTTTTAACTCAGCAGTCTTGCTGGACCGCCAAGGGCGCATTCTCTTACATCATCGCAAGGTCTGCGAGCAGCCGCCCTTCGCCAACGGCCAGAGCGTCCAGACAGTGCAGACGGAGCTTGGGCGCTTGGCTGTGCTCATCTGCGGCGATCTCTTCGAGGAAGACGCGACGTCTCAACTTGATGATTCAGTAGCTCTCTTGCTCGTCCCCATGGCACGAAGCTTTGACGGTCGTTCTCCCGATTCCGAACGATGGCGGCGCGAGGAGCGCCAGGTCTATCTCGATGGCGTGAAGGCCGTAGGTGTGACGACGGCCATTGTGAACGCCTTCGAAGTCACCGAAGAAGACGCAAGTTTTGGTGGCGCGCTGATCGTAGACAAAAATGGACGTCTGCTTGCGGAGTCCCCGCACGGGACCGATGAATCTCTGATCTATGACTTATAATGGAACTGTATGCACTCAACCCAAGAGGGAGCCTTATGGAATGGTGGCAGAGCTTCTTTGACGAGACCACGGGGCAGATTATGTTCCACGAAGAAGCCTGGCAGCGGGCCGAGCAAAGCTGCGATGCATTAGTGTCACTGTTGGGTCTTCAGCCGGGAGCGAAGATTTTAGACTTGGCCTGTGGGCCGGGTCGCTTCGCTCTTTCCTTGGCGAAGCGCGGCTTTCGCGTCGTCGGGCTGGATATCTCAGAGATCTATCTCGAACAAGCGCGTGCCCAAGAGCAAGGACTGCAAATTCAGCTCATTCAGGGCGACATGCGCGCTATCCCCTTTGAGAACGAGTTCGACGCTGTCATCAATCTCTTCACGAGCTTCGGGTACTTTGAGAAAGAAGAAGAGCACCTGCAGGTGCTCAAGGAAGTTCGCGAGTGCTTGAAACCCGGCGGACGGTTTCTGCTGGAATTTCAGAACCGGGACTGGTTGATAAGACACTTCCAAGCCCGCGACTGGCGGGAGTATAAAGACTTCATAGTGCTGGAAGAGCGAAAACTGGACCTTGAGCGTAATCGCCTTGAGGCCTGCTGGATCATTTGTAAGGGCACAGAGCGCAAAGAGTATTCTCTTTCGTTGCGGCTGTTCACGCTGGCTGAGCTGCTGAGGCTCTTTGCTCAAGCAGGGTTGAAGGTGTTAGGATGCTACGGAGGCCTTCGACAGGAACTTTTGAGCCTGGAAACCAACCGGCTCGCCATTCTTGCGGAGCGGGCTGTGGGAGACTAAGGATAGCGAGGTGAGCGCTGTGGAAGAGAAGCCCATCGGCAAGGTGACGCACTATTTTGGGCGCATCAGCGTGGCTGTGCTCGATCTCACGGGGCCCCTCAAGGTCGGCGAAACGATTCATATCAAGGGGCATACGACCGATCTCGCCCAGAAGGTCGAGTCGATGCAGATCGAGCACAAAGACATTCAAGAAGCCAAGCCCGGAGACCAAGTGGCGATCAAAGTGACCGGGCGCGTGCACGAGCACGACGTCGTTTACAAGATCGCCGCATGATGAGCCATACTCGTGTTATCGGCATCGGCAACGAGTATCGCCATGACGATGCTGTGGGGCTGGTCGTTGCTCGTGCGCTGCGCGAGAAGAATCTCGATCACGTCGAGATTGTAGAGATGAGCGGCGAGGGGGCAGCGCTCATCGAAGCTTGGAAGAATGCTAAAAGAGTTATCTTGATTGACGCGGTTCAGTCCGGGGCTCCGCCGGGGACGGTCTATCGTTTTGAAGCGCATCAACAGCCGATCCCGACGGAGTTCTTTCGCTATTCGACGCACAGCTTTGGCGTTGTCGAGGCGATAGAGCTAGCAAGAACACTTGGGCAGCTTCCCCAAGAACTGATCGTCTACGGCATCGAGGGGGAAAATTTTGAGGCGGGTGTAGGGCTCTCACCGGAAGTCGAGCGGGCTGTTCACAAAGTACTCCAGCAGATACCCTCGAATGCTATTTTTTGACCAAGAGCAGCTCACCGCCTGACCAGAATCATTGAATCCCTCATTGCTGCACACTATGCTTTCAATGAGGACAAAAACAGTCCTCGATAGAGCGGACAATATGATTCTCACGCGTAAGAGTGACTACGGCCTGCAAGCAATCTTGGCGCTTGCGCAAAGCTCCGGGCTCGTCTCAGCTAAACAAATCGCCCGCGAGCATAACCTGCCCGTCGCGTTCGTCAAGAAGCTGCTGCAGCAGCTCTGCCGCGCAGGTTTGGTGAAGGCCAGCGTAGGAAAACAAGGGGGCTATGCGCTGGCGCGAGCCCCGGAGAAGATCTCCCTCCGAGAGCTCCTTGAGGCGCTCGAAGGGAATCTATCACCGGTCTCGTGCCTGAC